>Ga0209843_1000034_pt1 | contig 16341 bp, 16 predicted proteins | sample GWRWS1_20_30_FD_187222 | JGI IMG/M metagenome (GOLD analysis project Ga0209843, IMG submission 187222) | Riverbed sediment microbial communities from areas with vegetation nearby in Columbia River, Washington, USA - GW-RW S1_20_30 (SPAdes)... | ecosystem: Environmental > Aquatic > Freshwater >... | reverse complement strand
TGCTAGCTCGTCCCGAAGCGTCAGCGCTACGTGGGCCGCGAGTCGCCAGCAGCCGGGCTGCGTCTCGACCTCCTGCGCGATCGCGCTCATTCAAGGGCAAACTAGATCACGAACGAGCATCTGGTCAAGCTCGCCTCAACCGGGACCGCGCATCCGAGGCGGTATGCTCGCGTTCGACATGCGGCAGGCCGAACGGGTGGCAGCGGTCCTGGAGGCCCTCGCGGCCGACGGCACCGTCGACGTGACCGCGCTGGTCGAACGTCTCGGTGTCTCGGCGGCCACGGTCCGGCGCGACCTCCAGCTCCTCGAACAGCAACGGATGCTGTCGCGGACGCACGGCGGGGCGGTGGCCCACGACGTCCTGTACGAGCTCCCGCTCCGGTACAAGGCCGCGCGGCACCAGTCCGAGAAGAAGCGGATCGCCGCCGAGGCCGCGACGCGCGTGGCGGACGGTGCGGTCGTCGGCCTGACCGGAGGCACGACCACCACGGAGGTCGCGCGGGCCATCCTGGATCGGCGCGGGATCACCGTCGTGACCAACGCGCTGAACATCGCGGGCGAGCTCGCGATCCGCGCCGACCTGAAGCTCGTCGTCACGGGAGGCACCGCGCGCCCCGAGTCCTACGAGCTCGTCGGGCCCGTCGCCGAGCAGGCGCTCGAACGGCTGAACCTGGACGTGGCGTTCGTCGGGGTCGACGGCATCTCGCTCGAGGCGGGTCTCACGACGCACCACGAGATCGAGGCCCATACCAACCGGACGATGATCGAGCGCGCGCGCCACGTCGTCGTGGTGACCGACAGCTCGAAGCTCGGCCGCGTCGCCTTCGCGCAGATCTGCAGGCTCGACGCGGTCGACGAGCTCATCACGGACGAGGGCGCGACGGCGGCGAGCATCCGTGAGCTCACCGAGGCCGGCGTCGCGGTGACCGTCGCGTGAGAGGCGTCGGGCCCTAGCGTCGGTGGATCGGCTCGGGGATCAGGTCGCCGTGGGCGTCGATGAGGTCGTCGACCATGTCGACGATCCGGTCGACGGTGAGCGTCGCGGCCGTGTTCGGGTCCACGAGGGCGGCCTGGACCACCAGCTCGCGAGAGCCCTCGACCACCGCCCGAACCGTGAGCTCCACGACGTTCAGGAACGTTCGGTTGAGCGCCAGGCACTGCGGAGGCAGCGCACCGAACCCCATCGGCTCGACGCCGTTGCGACCGACCTTCACCGGCACCTCGACGCAGGCGTCCTCGGGCAGACCCTCGATGAGGCCCTCGTTGCGGACGTTCCCGTAGAGCTCGGTCTCGACGCCGGTCTCGAGCGCGCGGATGAACTGGCTCGCGAGCTCGTCGCCCCGCTCGACCTCGAGCTCCTCGCCGGCATCGAGCGCGCGTTTGACCCGCTCCCACTCGGCGAGGTTGTCCTCGGAGCGCCGCAGGTACTCGTCGACCTCGATCCGGTACCGCGCGACCTGGTCGTCGTGGGCCAGGAACCAGGGCACGTACTCGGCGCTGTGCTCGGAGGACTCGGTCGGGAAGTACCCGAACCGCGTGAACAGTTCGACGCGGACGCGCCGACCGAGGCCCTCGGGGTCCGCCTCTACGACCGCCCGGAGCCGTGGGTACAGATCCTCGCCGGTCTCGCGGTCACGGAACACGTAGACGAAGCACTGGTGGTTGAACCCCGCCGTCCGGAACTCGATCCGTTCCTGCGGCACCCCGACCGTGCGCGCGAGGAACGCGTGGGTGTCCCGGACGCTGTGGCACACGCCGACGACGTTCGACGCCGGCAGTCTCGACCCGCTCCAGATGCCCCAGGGCACCATCGCCATCGGGTTCGTGTAGTTGAGCAGGAGCCCGTCGGGACAACGCTCGACCATCTCGTCCGCCATCTTGATCATGACGGGGATGGTGCGGAGGCCGCGCATGATCCCGCCGATGCCGATCGTGTCGCCGATCGTCTGGCGCAGCCCGTACTTCCTCGGCACGTCGAAGTCCGTGCGCGTCGCCGGGTAGCCGCCGACCTGGATCTCGTTGATCAGGTAGTCGGCGCCGTCGAACGCCGATGCCCGCGACTCGTGGGCCGACACTTCGTACCCGGCGTTCGATCGCTCGATGAGCTGCCCTGCCGCGAGGAGCGCGTACGCAAGACGCTCGTCGTCGATGTCGTGAAGGGCGATCTCGAGCGTTCCGTGCAGCTCGTCGTACGCACACAGGTCCGCGAGGATGCTCCTCGTGAACTCGACGCTGCCCGCGCCGATGATCGTGATCTTCGCCACGGCCGCGAGTCTCGCACCCACCGAGCACCGCGTCGACCTCGACGGGTAACGTTGGCCGCGTGATCGTGTGCGTGGCGGCGAACCCGTCGATCGACAAGCTGTTCGAGGTCGAACGTTTGGTCCTCGGGGACATCCACCGCCCGATCGGTTTCGTGCAGACCGCGGGTGGCAAGGGCTTCAACGTGGCGCGTGCCGCGCACAGCCTCGGCGCCGACGTGCGGGGCGCCGCGATCCTTCGGGGACACGCGGGGAGATGGCTCGAGGAGACGCTGCAGGCCGAGGAGATCGGTGGCGCGTACGTCTGGGCTCACGGCGAGAACCGATCCTCGCTGTCGGTCGCCGACCGCGACGCCGGAACCCTCACCGAGTTCTACGAGCACGGTCCGGACACCCCGGTGGCGGTATGGCCCGAGTTCGTGGACGCCGCGAGCCGCCTGTTCCGGCCCCAGAGCTGGCTCACGATCTCGGGGTCGATGCCACGAGGGCTGCCCGAGGACGGGTACCGCGACCTGGTCGCCGAGGCCCGAGCGGCCGGGATGCGGGTCGCGCTCGACGCGGAGGGGAAAGCCCTGCGTCTGGCTTTGGAGGCGGGACCGGAGATCGTGAAGGTGAACGTCGCCGAGGCCATGGGCCTGATCGGCGTGCCGGTGGGTGGCCGCGACGACGCGTTGGCAGCGTGCGCAAAGCTCCGAGAGCTCGCCGGCGGCGCCGGTCACGCCGGAATCGTCACCCGGGGCGCCGACGGCGTGACGGCGGCGGCACCCGACGGAGCCGGGTACGAGGGCGTGCTGTTCGAGCGAGGCCGGTACCCCGTCGGCAGCGGCGACGCGTTCCTCGCGGGTCTGGTGGTCGGGCTCGAGCGAGACGAGCCGTGGCCGGCGGCGCTCCGCCTCGCCCTCGGCGCCGCGGCGGCGAACGCCGAACTCCCGGGGGCGGGGACGCTCGACGCCTCGAAGGTCGGCGACCTCGCGGCGCGAGCGGACGTTCGGGAGATCTGACGCGACGCTGGCGGACTCCCCGGACTTGCAACGCTCAGGCGCGACGAGCCTCGAACAGGTCGACGGGCGCCCTGAGACCCTTGAGCTCCACCGGACCGATCCCGACGAACGTCACGCCGCGGATCGAGGCCATCTCCACCACCGGCTCGCTCACCAGGACCTGTCCTCCCGCGGCGCGATCGGAGATCCGAGAGGCGAGATTCACCGTTCGCCCGTAGTAGTCGCCTCCCTGACGGATCACCGGCCCGGCCGCGACGCCCACGTGGGCGGCCGGCAGGCCCGCCGCGGGCATCTCCTCCACCATGTCGAGTGAGGACACCACGGCTCCGCTCGGATCGCGGAAGCGGAACATGACGCCGTCGCCGACCCACTTCACCGCTTCGCCTCCGTGCAGGCGCGAGCGCTGCTGGACGATGTCGGAGAGCCGGCCCGCGAGTGCAGCCGCCTCCTGGTCACCGCGCTCCTCGGTCAGGCGGGTGTAGCCCGAGAGGTCGAGGAAGCACATCGCCGTCGGCGGCGTCGCCGGCAGCGAGACGCCTGCGTCCTCGAGCGCCTGCTCGACGTGTTCGATCTGGTGCTCCGTCCAGGTGAGCTCTTGCTGCCGGCGGTACGCGGCCATGATGGCGTCATCGAGCATCCCGGTGAGCGCCGGGCTGAGGCTCGACGCGAGCTTCATGGTCCTGCTCTCACCCAGGCCCGAGCGGAGCAACGGCTCCTCCACCCCGGAGTGGTAGACCTCGGTCTCGGCCAGGGCGATCCGTCGGAAGGCCTCCGCGTAGACGTGCCCCAGTCGCGCCAGGCTCGCCTCGTCGACGATCTCGAGCTCGACGATGCGCCCCGCGAGCAAGGCGATCGGCCGCTCCGCCTCGACGACCACGTCCTTCGGCTCGGGTCGGGCGAACCCGAAGGCCTCCACGAGCCGCTGCAGGGCCTCGAACGACATACCGACCTCCTCGGCGAGCTCGAGATGGGTCTGCGGCCTGCGGGAGCTCCATCGCTCGAACGGCCAACTCTCGACGAAGGCGAACGACAGGAGTCCCGCCCGGACCGCTTCGGCCATGCCTTCCATCGGCAGGCCACCCTCCTCGCACGCCCGCGCGACCCGGATCTTCAGGGCGTCGATCGCTCGGAAGGGCCGGCTCCCGTTACGCGGGACCAGGATGCCGCACGTCACGAGGCGTTCGACCTCCTCCGGGGAGATGCCGGCCCTGGCCGCGAGCTCCGTGGGTGAGAGCTCATCGGGCTGCCCGGCCGGCGGTGAGGTGGTGCCGCTCCGCACGTGGTGATCGTACGTCGTGGCGGGAGCGGCCCGGGCGTCCGGGCCACGCAGATCAGACGGACGACCTCGGATCCGTTTCCAGTATCTGCTTCAAGGTGTCGAGGTTCTCGGCGACGCCGGCCTTGACCCTGGAACCCGCGAACGGCGCGAGGAGCTTCGAGATGGCCGACGACGGCTCGAGCTCGACGCCGTTGATGAGCCTCGTCGCTCCCTCGATCGGCTCGAGCCGGTAATCGACGCGGGCGTGGAAGGGCCCGATCTCGCCGTCGATGGCCAGCCGACACGTCGGCTCGAACACGGTCACCTCGAACCCCTCCTCGCTCTTGTTCGGCTCGGAGCGGATCTGGCGATAGGTGCTCCCTACCCCGACCGGCCCGGGAGAGGTCTTGGTGGTCGACTGGATCGCGTGGTTCCAGCTCGGCACGTTCTCGAAGTCCGCGAGGAACACGAAGACGTCCTCGGCCGGCCTTCGGATGGTCACGGTGTTCTCGAACTGCATGTTCTTCCCCTTCCGTCTGGTGGATCTCCGGCGCCTCGTGATACCGATTTCGATATCAGTCGGATGTGGGTAACCGTGCTGGACCCTTACCCGCAACCGGATCACACGATGCCAGCCGGCCTCCGTTCTTCAACCTGTGGCGCGGGCCGCGATCGAGTCCGCGGGCGATGGGCTGATCCGACCGATCACGCTCAGCTGCTTGATGCGCCCGACGCGGATCTCGAACCTGTCCTTCCGCAATCCGGCGACGATCTCGTCCGCCACGTCCTCAGGAGCGATCTTCGCGCCGCTCACGGTGCGCGACAACGAGCTCTCGACCCACGGCGGCAGGACGTCGAAGACCTTGACCTCGCCGTCGAGCTCGGCGCGCAGCGAACGGGCGAGCGAGTGGATCGCCGCCTTCGTGGCCGCGTAAATGGCCATCCGTGGGGACGCGACGAGGGCGAGCGCCGACGAGAGCAGCACGACGGCTCCGTCGTCCGAGCTACGGAGCCTCGGCAACGCCAGCCGCGTCATCCGGACGGACCCGAGCAGGTTGATCTCGACGTCGTCCCGGGCGGCCTCCTCGGCTCCGGGCTCGTCGAACGCACCGCTCCGGAACACGCCGGCGCTGTTGATCAGCAGGTCGAGCCCGCCGAGGTGCTCCTCCACCCACTCGATCGCGAGGCGCGCATCCTGTTCCGAGGTGACGTCCAGCCGCAGGGTCTGGAGGCGCGAGTTGCCGGCCCGCGCCTCCTCGAGCTTGCCTTCGTCCCTGCCCGAGATGACCGCCGTGTTCTCGGGCGCGAGCGCTCGGGCGAGCGCGAGCCCGATCCCGGAGCCTCCTCCGGTGATGAGGATCCTGCGTTCGGTGAGCTGCATGTCGCTCACCCCTCCAGACGTTCGACGACCGGTTCGAGCTCGGGCCGGACCGGCTCACGCTCGAGCGTGATCGAGATCGGTTCCTCCTCGCGCGAGCGCGCCGGGAGGAACAGGAGCGCGATCGCGGCGCCAACGAGCGCCACGGCGCCCGTCACCACCGACCCGATCTGGAACGCGTGGACGAAGGCGTCCTGCGCTGCCAGGGCGATTCCCTGTCCCGCCGTGCTGCCCACATCGCCGGCGATCTGGAGCGCCGCGGCGAGCGAGTCACCGGCCGCCGCTCGCAGACCGGCGGGCAGCGGCGTGCCCGAGAGCGCGTCGAGGATCTGGCCTCCGTAGACCGAGGCCATGATGCTCCCGAGCACCGCGACCCCCAGCGTGCCGCCGATCTCGCGGGTCGTGTCGTTCACCGCCGAGCCCACGCCGGCCTTCTCACGCGGCACGGAGGCGAGGATCGATTCGGTGGCCGGAGCGGCGGCTGAGCCGAGCCCGAACCCCATCAGGATCATCGCGGTCGCGATCACCGAGTACGGGGTCGAGGCGTCGTTGGTCGCGGCGATCGCGAACCCGCCCGCCATCAGGGCGAGCCCGGTCGCGACCACCAGCTTGGTGCCGATCCGCTGGACCACCTTCGGCGACGAGACGGCCGCCACCACCATCGCGAGCGCGAACGGCAACGTGCGCACACCCGCCTGGAGGGCCGAGTACCCCTTGACCAGCTGCAGGTACTGCGTCACCAGGAAGATGAAGCCGAACAGGGCGAAGAAGCCCAGGGTGATCGCGAGGCTCGCCGCCGTGAACCGCATGTTGCGGAACAGGTTCACGTCGAGGAGCGGCGCCGGCACGCGGCGCTCCCACCACGCGAAGATCCCGAGGAGGGCGGCCGCCCCGGCGATCCCGCCGATCGTCGTCGCCGAGATCCACCCGTGACTCGGCGCCTCGATGAGCGACCACACCAGGAGCGTCACGCCGGCGATCGAGAGCGCGAGACCCGGCAGGTCGAGCCGAGGTGCTCGCGGATCGCGGGAGCGAGGGACCAGCACGAGCGTCCCGACGACCCCGGCGAGCGTGACGGGAACGTTCACCAGGAACACGGAGCCCCACGAGAAGTGTTCGAGCAGCCATCCGCCCGAGATCGGTCCCAGCGCCACGCCGACGCCGGCGATGGCCGTCCAGATCCCGATCGCCGCCGCGCGCTCGCGCGGATCGGTGAACACGTTGACCACGATCGCGAGCGTGGTGGGGAAGATGAGCGCCGCCCCCACGCCCATCAGGCCGCGGGCCGCGATCAGCTGCCCGCTGTTCGAGGCGAACGCGCCCGCGGCGGAGAACGCCCCGAACAGCAGCAGCCCCGCGAGCAGCGCGCCCTTGCGCCCGAACCGGTCGCCGAGGCCGCCCGCCGCGAGCAGCAGGCCGGCGAACACCAGGGTGTACGCGTCGACGATCCACTGCAGGCTGCTCGTCCCTGCGTCCAGCTCGCGTGCGAGCGTGGGCAGGGCCACGTTCACGATCGTGTTGTCCATGACGATCACGAACAGCGAGACGCAGAGCACGGCGAGGATCTGCCAGCGTCGCGGGTTCGCCTCGGCGGTCTCGAGCGCCGGTTCCGCCTGTCGGATCTGGGTCGTGGCCATCGGGTTCCTCCTCTCGGTCGTGAACTAGTGAACGGTCACTATCTTCGAATTTGAAAAGAGAGAGAGCGTCGCATCAAGGGTGCGTTCATCGCTTCTCCTCCAACGGGACCATCAGATCGCGCGCCCACGGCTGCCGGACGCGGTCGAGCTCCATCGCGGCCACGACGTTCATCAGCATCCCGGTCTCGAAGAAGTGGCGGACGTCCTCCGCCGGCGCGCCCGACGCCTCGGCGACGAACGTCGCCAGCCGCTTGAAGCCCTGCCGGACGAGCGTTCGAACGTCAGGGTCCTCACACGCGACGTACGCCTGAAGCTGTAAGAGGAGGACCTCGCGATCCTCGAGAAGCCCCGCGTAGGACCGCCCCATCGCATGGAGGGCCTCCTCACCCGAGTGCCCCGCAGCCGCCCGTCGGAAGGTATCGAGCGTGCGATCGAAGCACCCGTCGACCGCGGCGAGGAAGAGTTCCTTCTTGGTGCGGAACAGGCGGAACAGGTACGGCTGGGAGATCCCCACGCGCCGGGCGATCGCTTCGGTCGGCGTCCCGTCCAGTCCCCCCCGCGCGAACTCCACCATCGCAGCGCGGATGATCTCCTGCCGGCGCTCCTCGGCGGTGAGCCGCGTCCTCGAGACATTCGACGTCATGTGGAGGAAGTTAGCAGTCACTCACTTCTACGTCAAGCCCGTGCGAGTTCCGGAGCCGGAACGCTGCACACGCGTGCAGCCTTCCAATGAGCCCCTTCCGATGTCCCCACGTCATGAGGTCGGTCGTGGAAAACGGCCCTACCAGCCGACAGGACTTGCGCATCTACCAGCAAACCCCCAGCATGGGGCAGGCTCGGTTCGCATCGGAGGGCGCACGCTCCCCCACGGGAAGGAGCGCACCCCCCAAAGGGAGGTGGGGAAGATGCGAAGGCTGGTCCTTTTCGTGGTCCTGGCGACCTGCGCCGCGTTCACGCTGCCGCAGATCGCCTCGGCCGCGGTGCCGAGGTGCTTTGGGAAGAAGGCCACGATCGTCGGTACCACAAAGGCCGATCACATCAAGGGAACGGCCAAGGCCGACGTGATCGTGGGCCTCGGTGGCAGCGACGTTATCAAGGGCCTCGGCCGCGGCGACCTGATCTGCGGCGGGAATGGTTCGGACAAGCTGATCGGCGGAGACCGAGACGATGCGCTGGTCGGCGAAGCGGGGAACGACACCCTGAGTGGTGGAGGAGGCCTTGACGGCCTCTTTGGCGGCGCGGGGAACGACACGTTCAACGGCGGCCCTGGCTTCGACCTGGCCAGCTACTTTTTCGCGCCATCAAGCGTGCAGGTCGATCTTACGGCCGGCACGGCGACGGGCGGTGAGAGTACCGACACGCTGACGGGGATCGAGGACATCCAGGGTTCCTCCTTCGACGACACCTTGACCGGTAACTCCGGGGAGAACTTCTTCTTCCCGGGCGAGGGCAACGACATCGTGAACGGGGGCGGGGGCACCACTGACCGGGTCGACTTCTTCTTCTCCCTCAATGCGGTCGTGGTCGACCTCACCGCAGGGACCGCCACGGGTGAGGGAACGGACACCCTGACAGGGATCGGGCAGGTCTTCGGGTCCCGGCACGACGATACGATCACCGGCGACGCGAATCCGAACACGCTGTTGGGGGGACCGGGAAACGACACGATCTCCGGCGCCGCCGGTGACGACACGCTGGACGGGGGCGATGGGACCGACACGCTGGATGGGGGCATCGGGACCGACACGTGTACGACTGGCGAGACGGTCACCAACTGCGAGGCCTAGGTGGTCGTGCCCGCCTTCGGTTCGGCCGGGCGGTAGGTCGCGATCACCACGCCCGGTGGTCGTCGTCGTGCTGTCGACGAGCCGGAGCGTGGCGAACGTGCCGTCGGTGAACAGCCGACGGCCCGAACCCAGGACGAGCGGGTGGATCAAGAGGCGGTACTCGTCGATCAGGTCGTGCGCCATCAGCGACCGGATGAGCTCTCCGCTGCCGAGGATCACAAGGTCCTTGTCCTCCTGCCGTTTCAGCTCGGCGACGGCGTCGGCCGCGTCGCCCTTCAGAAGCGTCGAGTTCCTCCACTCGAGCGGTTCCCGCAACGTCCGGGACGCGACGTACTTGGTCCGCTCGTTGAGCACCTTCGCGAACATGTCGTCGTCGGGCTGGTGAGGCCAGACCGACGCGAAGTGCTCGTAGGTCCGGCGTCCGAACAGGAACGCCCCGCCCTTGGCGATCCCCTCGCCCGCCTGCTCGGCCATCACCTGGTCGAAGTACGGTCGCGCCCACCCGCCGTGCACGAAGCCGCCCCGCGCGTCCTCGTCGGGGCCGGCAGGCGCCTACATCACGCCGTCGAGCGTCACGTTTGTGTTGACGACGACCTCGCTCATCTCCTCGTTCCTTCCACTTGGGTCACGATGCCATGCGACGCGGCCGGAGCCTTCAGCCGCGGAGCAGCGGCCGCGTGAGGCAGGTCGGGCCGCCCTCGCCCTTGTGCGAGATCTCGGAGCCCTCGTACACGATCACGTCGACGCCCGCTCGTTCCATCCGGCGCCTCGTCTCCGGGTTGCCGTCCACCGCCACCGCCACACGCGGGGCGAGCGCGAGCACGTTCGGTCCCATCGACTCGAACTCGTCCTCGGCTACCTCCACGATCCTAATCTCGCGCTCGGCGAGCAGTTCGAGGAGCCGGATCGGCATCAGTGGGACGTACGCCACCACCAGGTCGTCCGCGAGTGGCGACAGCAGCGACAGCAGATGGAGGCAGGCGTCGGGTCCCTTCAGCCTCGGCAGGTCGAACGCGAGCACCTCGACCCCTGGCAGCGCCTCTCGTAACGCCTGGATGCCGGCATCGTTGGTCCGGTAGCTCCGGCCGACGAGGAGCGTGCGTTCGTCGAGCCACATCGTGTCGCCGCCCTCGGCCGTCGCCGGCTCCGCCATCTCGAACGCGACCGGCACGCCGACCGCCGTGAGATCCTCCGCGATCGCCGTGGACTCGACGCGCCGGCCCACCTTGCCGGGCCGCAGCACCATCGCGCCGCGATCGGACGTGATCGCCGGGTCGCAGACGTACACCGCGTCGGGGTCGCCGGCGATGTCGCTGCTCGCGAACAGGACCTCGGCACCGGCGTCGGCGAGGATCCCGCAGAACACCTCGTGCTGCTCGGCCGCGAGCGCGGGCTGGGGTTCGGCGAGCCAGCCGAACTCACGCCATCGGCCGAGGTCGACCGAGCCCGGCGCTCGAACGAGCACACGGCGGAGCGGCGCGACCTGCGTCTGCCCCCCGAAGGTCCGTTCCTGGGTCGTCGACATGCCTCACCTTCCTCCAGGCCATCCGAGACGGTCGAGCAAGGACGCCTCTACGGGCGGAGTGTACGTCGGCCGCAGCGTCGGCTGGCGCTCGGAGGTCGCGGAACGGCGTGTGCGTCAGACGACGGTGATGACGAGCTCACCATCACGCCATCGGAGCTCCAGCGTGACGACCTCGCCGAGGGTGCCAGTGTGTACCGTCTCGCCGTTCACCTCGAGGTCGACGGCGCCGGCGCTGCCCAGTTGGAGCTCCAGGACTCGGTCCGCGCGGAACACGACCCGTTCACCCGCTTCCAGCGTCGTTCCCGGTTCGAGCGTGCCCCCGTCGGCGACCGCGACCACCCAGCACCGGTCGTCCAGCCGCAGGACCGCTCTGATGCCGTCGATCCGGGGCGGGAGCGGAGGCCGTGTCACCGGGTCTCCTCCGAGCGCGCCACTCGTCGACGCGGTGGCGGGGGGCGACACCGCCGGTCCGTCCTCGCGGTCGCCTTGGAGCCGTGCGGCCGCCATCGCCAGCAAGGCCAGGACGGAGACGAACACGAGCGCGCCGGCGACCGCCCGTCGCCGCGGACGCAGAACGGGGAGCGGCTCGAGGATCGGATCCTCTCGGACGGGATGGTCCTCGTCGAACCGGCGGACGATGCTGTCGGTGTCGAGCTCCAGGAACTCAGCGTACGCGCGCAGGAAGGACCTGGCGTAGACCGGGGCGGGGAACTCTTGGAGCGGGGCGTTCGCCTCGAGCGCCTGCAGGTACCGCTCCCAGATCCGCGTCGCCTTCGCGGCGTCCGACACGGTGAGCCCGCGCGCCTCCCTCGCCTCGCGCAAGGTGGTAGCGACACGCCCGGACGTCACGGAGGACGCGCCCTCAACCTCCGGGAGATCGACGGGCTCGATCCGCTCGCCGGGGATCGCCGATGTGGCGGATCCCGGGTGGGCCCCGAGCGCGACCTCGGCCGGCGGTCGCTCGTGCGGCCACCGCAGACCGCACGACCGGCAGAGCCACTCGTCGAACGGGCCGACCCAGCCCGTCGGAGGGCTGCCGCTCCGGAGCTGGAGCACGCTCTCCGATGGACCGCCGGGCATCGCCGGGACGACCAGGGCAGATCCGCAGCGCGGGCATTCGATGCTCGGGGCCGCTCGCTCGAGGCCGCGGGAGATCACCATGGCTCGTTCTGCGCTCTCTGGCAGGGGCAACACGGTCCAGAGGCCGTGCGTGAAGAAAGCGGTGGTTCAGCTACGCCGAACGGTTGCCTTCGCATTCGAAACCCCGGCCATGGGACGTTCCGCATCGACCTTAGGCTCGTGCCACGCGTGAAGTCAACGGATCCGCGGACGCAGGAGACGGCGGCGATGGGGGGTCGATACCTTGGGGGGAGGTTGCCGAACGACCGGACGATCGCAGGAGGCTCGGGATGAGGTACTTCGACGCGGACGCACTCGAGTTCCTGGGCGATCTGCGACGCCACAACGACCGAACGTGGTTCAACGAGCACAAGGAGCGTTACGAGCGGGCGCTCAGGGAACCGTTCCTCGAGTTCATCGCGGACGCAGGCCCCGAGCTGCGGACGATCAGCAAGAACCTCGTCGCCGACCCCCGCCCGTCGGGAGGATCGCTGTTCCGCATCCACCGCGACGTGCGCTTCTCCAAGGACAAGAGTCCCTACAAGACCCACGCGGGGGCGCACTTCCAGCTCGGGGGGAAGGGCGCCCACGGGCCGGGCTACTACCTGCATCTCGAGCCCGCCGAGTGCTTCGTCGCAGGGGGGATCTGGATGCCGGAGCCGGAGGTCCTCCAGCAGATCCGGCAGCGGATCGCGGACAAGCCCTCTGAGTGGGCGAAGGCTCACGGCAAGCTCGACCATTCCGAGGAGACGCTGAAGCGGCCGCCGCGGGGGTTCGATCCGGACCATCCGATGATCGAGGACATCAAGCGGAAGAGCTTCACTTCTTCGGTCAGGCTCACGGACAAGCAGGTGACCGGGCCGAACCTGATGACGACGTTCGTCAAGAGCTGCGATCGGATCTCGCCGCTGATGCGGTTCCTCGCCACGGCGGCCGGCGCCGAGTGGTAGGAGCGTCCTCGACACGGGGGTTCCGCGGCACGGGGCAGCGCTGGGTGACGGTCTCGGGAACGATCCGCGCGATCGACGAGATCGACTCCCACGTCGCGAGGCGTATCTTCGGTACGAGCGCGGCGGTAGCGCTCGGCGGGTGGCCGGGAGCGACGACGGGCCGGGCGTGGGCCAGCTCGGCAGGCTTCGCGGAGGACGTCGCGACCGGAGAGATCGCCGAGGACGTTCGCGTGGTGATGTACGACCCGGAGCATTGGGACGCGACCCCCGCAGAGGAACGGCTCGACCCCCGGAGATCCATCGAGGCCTTCTGCACGCTCGCCCGAACACGCGGGTACACGGTCGTGGTGACGCCCCATCCGAACCTCGTCTCGGTCCCGGGGAGCGCCCACGCTCCGAGGTCCGGTGAGACTCGCGAGTCGGCGTACCTGCGTTCGGGCATCGTGGAGATCTCGGCGGCGGGCGCCGACGCGGTCGAGACGCAGGCGCAGACGCTCCAACGCGACCCGGCCGCGTACCGCGCGTTCGTGGGCGAGACCGCTCGGCTCGCGCGGGACGTCGATCCGGACGTCCAGGTGCTGTCGGGACTGTCGACGCACCCCGGGTACCCGGCAACGGAGCAGATGTTGCTCGACGCGTGGGCATCGGTTCGAGACGTGGTCGACGGTCACTACCTCTCGCTCGCCCGGCTGCGCCTCGCGGAGGTCGCGACCTCCTTCCTCGCGGCGACGCTCCGAGAACCCGGCTGATCACCGATGAGTTTCGGCCGTTGACGGTGTCGGGATACGGAGACCCGGGAAGGGGGATAACCTGCCCACGAGGGCGGGAGCCCGGCGAGGAAGGAGGACGGGATGAACCTGAACAGCATCCTGATCGGGAGCGAGGACCCCAAACCTCTGGTGGAGTACTACACGAAGCTCTTCGGCGACCCCGCCGGGAGCGAGGGTGGGTACACCTGGTGGCAGATCGGCACCGGCGGCTTCACCGTCTCCGGGCACAGCGAGGTCAAGGGCAAGAACGCTCACCCCGGCCGGGTGATCTGGAACATCGAGACCTCCGACGTGAAGGGCGATTTCGAGCGGCTGAAGGCGGCCGGCGCGACGGTCATCCAGGCGCCCTACGGCCCGGATGTGGGCGACGCCCCCGAGGCGCCCGAGATGTCGGTCGCCACGTTCTCCGACCCGGACGACAACTACTTCCAGCTCGTCAGCCCGATGTAGCGGGGGCCCGTCTTCGAGCAACGGCTCGATACCGTTTCCGATACCGGGCTCGTTCGAGATGAGCGATGCCGCTACCGGTTGAGCAGGCTCGCGACCACGTTGATCGTCATCGCCACCACAACCGTCCCGAAGATGTAGGACATGTACGCGTGGTACAGGACCGTCCGGCGGATCGTCCTCGAGGCGGTCGTTGTGTCGGAGACCTGATACGTCATGCCGATCGTGAAGGCGAGGTACGCGAAGTCGCCGTAGGCGGGCGCGCGGGCCTCGTGGAAGTCGATCCCGCCCCCCGCGGCGTAGTAGAGCCGCGCGTAGCGGAGGGTGAACACCGTGTGAACGGTCGCCCAGGAGAGGACCACGGTCATGGAGGCCACGGCCGTGATGGCCGCCCTCTCCAAGCCCGGCCTGCTGGAGGCTTCCAGGAGCGAGAGCCCGACGCCGAGCAGGCTCGCCACGCTGGCGAGGATCAGGATGAGGTCGGCGGTGGGTCGGGAGGCGTCCTCGATCGCCGCGTGCCGGGCCGTGGCCTCGCCGTCCATGCCCCGGACGTTCAACCAGATCCACGAGATGAACACGATCGCCGCCACGATCCAGCCGATGAGCGCGGCGATCTGCCACGTCGTGATCAGTTTCGCGACACCGAAGGCGACGAGGCCGGCCGCGAGCGACAGCAGCACGCGCCTGCGGGCGGCGCCGTGCGAGCTCTCGATGCTCCCCTCGTGACCGCCCGCGGCCGTTCCGCCCACTGAGGGAGCACCATACGCGAGCGCGCCGGCAAAACGTGGAGGCGCTACACCGGCGACCGCCGGCTACCGACCTGGGACGGCTCCAGCGGCCACGACCGCCGGAGGCTTTCGCCAGCTCGTGTTCGTCCGCCAGATGAGGTAGGTGAGCGCGCCGAGCGGGATCTGGATTCCGAACGTGAGCGCTCGGAACACCAGCACGGCCGCCGCCACTTGCGCGTGGAAGACGTCGGCCGGCACCGTCGCGTGGCCCTCTCCCGCCAGGATCAGGCCGCCGATGTACGCGACCTCGACGATGCCGACCCCGCCGGGCGTGATCGGCACCGCGGTGAGGAGCCGGCCGAACGCGAAGACGCCGAGCACCTGCGCCCACGTGATCTCGTTGTTCGCGACGCCGACGAAGCGCAGCGCGAGCAGCAGCACCAGGTACAGCGACAGGTGGCTGACGATCGTGGTGCTCGTGAGCCAGAACCAGCGTTCAACGAGGAAGTCGATCGTGGTGCGGCGGAACCGGACCGCGGCGTCGCCCCAGTCGAACGTCCGGGAGCGCCGGAACCGTCGCGACATCCACGTCGCCGCCCGGCCGAGCCCGGACCCGATCGCACGCGCGAAGCGCTTCCTCCACATGACGAGACCGAACAGCACGACCGCTCCGCCGAGGACGAGCGCGCCGACCACCGACGCACCGACGAGCGATCCGCTCGCCCGGCCCGACAGCATGATGAGCACGAGCGCGATCGCCGGCAGGGCGAGCTTCGCGAAGATGTTCAGGACCGAGGTCACGGCGACGGACAGGCCGACGTCGGTGCTCGAGAAGCCCCACGAGCGGTACATCTCGTAGCTGACGGCGATCGAGATGTAGCCGCCACCCGGCATCGTGTTCGCGACCGATGTCGACGTCTGATTGTTCACGGCGGCCTGCCACAGACCCGGGTTCGGGATCGACACCATGTTCGCCCACCAGTACGTGACGAGGTTCAGCGCCGTCGCCGCGAGCAGGAACCCCAGCTCGAGCGGCGTCATGTCGGTGATCTCGGTCCAGACCTCTGAGTAGTTCGCGATCTTCGGGATCGCGTAGAGAAAGCTCACCGCGACGACGGCGACGGCGAGGAGGATCTGCGCGATACGCCAGCCTCGGCTGGTCCGCTTCCTCGACGGCGTCGCGACGGGGACCGCACCCTCGGGCGCTGCGTCGACGACGGTATGAATCACATCGTGGGGGCTACGCGTAGCGCCCGCACGCCCAGCGTCGCCGATCCGGGACGCTCGGAGATGGTGCTCGAGGGAAACCGCATGGCGGCTCGCTTTCCTGGAGGTCGATGCCTCCGGCCTGGGAGCGTGTGGAGGGTGTGTGAGGGAACCCGGAGGTTCCATCACTGTCTCAAAGAAGGGGGCTCGTGGGGGAAACATGGTTTCCCCCGCTGGAGCGAGCCGGAGGCGAGCGACGCTCACGAGTCGTCCC
>Ga0209843_1000033_pt1 | contig 16347 bp, 16 predicted proteins | sample GWRWS1_20_30_FD_187222 | JGI IMG/M metagenome (GOLD analysis project Ga0209843, IMG submission 187222) | Riverbed sediment microbial communities from areas with vegetation nearby in Columbia River, Washington, USA - GW-RW S1_20_30 (SPAdes)... | ecosystem: Environmental > Aquatic > Freshwater >... | reverse complement strand
GATCTCGCGATCCTGGACGTGGACGCGGAGGGGCTCCCGACCCTCCCGCTCGGGAACTCGGAAGGACTGCGGCTCGGCCAGCAGGTCGTTGCGATCGGGTACGCCCTCGGACTCGAGGGAGGTCCGTCGGTCACGGCCGGGATCGTGTCGTCGCTCGCTCGGGAGATCACCGTTGCCGACCCGAACTGTCCGGTCTCCGACTGCGGCACGAGTCAGGAACGGGTGTACACCGACACGATCCAGACCGACGCCGCCATCAACCCGGGCAACTCGGGAGGGCCACTGGTCGACCTGGCCGGCAACGTGGTGGGGATCAACAGCGCCGGCGCCAATCAGGCCGAGAACGTCGGGTTCGCGATCCAGATCGACTCGGTGGAGCCGACGATCTTCCAGGCCGCCGACAATCCCGACGCGCCGGTCGCCTTCATGGGGATCGGCTCGACGGACGTGGGCGATCCGCAGGTGCAGTTCGAGTTGAACCCATCGGTCGACGCGGGAGCGCTGATCGCCAGCGTCGTCCCGGGCGGGCCCGCCGATGACGCCGGCGTGACTGAGGGCGACATCGTCGTCGAGTTCGATGGTGCGGCGATCGAGACCGCCGAGGACCTGGGACAGGCGATCCGCTCGCGCAGCCCGGGCGACACGGTGGAGGTCGTACTCGTGCGTGAGGGTGGCGAGCGCGTCACCATCACGCTCGAGCTCGGCGTGAATCCGGTCCCGCTCGGCTGAGACGAGCCGGTCGGCCGCACCCGACCGGGGCCAACCGGGACCACGCAGTGCGCTAGCCTGGGCGGCGTGAAGGTGAAGCTTCGCAACCCCGATCGGGAGGTCGAGCTCGCCGGCGGTCGCAAGATCCACCATGTCCTCGGCGAGCTCGGCATCAACCCCGACACGGTGCTCGTGATCCGCGAGCGCGAGTTGCTGACACGCGAGGACCGCGTGGGCGATGCCGACGTCATCGAGATCCGTCCGGTGATCAGCGGTGGAGCTCGCACCGAGAACCGGATGAAGTGCCGCCGCTGCAAGGCGCCGGCCGTCGTCGAGATCCGTCGCCACAACGCGGCGTTCTGCGGCGACTGCTTCCTGCGCCACGTGCGTGAACAGGTCAAGCGGGCGATCGCCTCGTACGACATGTTCGAGCCGTCCGACCTTATCCTGGTGGCGGTGTCCGGAGGCAAGGACTCGCTGGCACTGTGGGACGTTCTGCTCCAGCTCGGCTACCACGCCGATGGGCTCTACCTGGGGCTCGGCATCGGCGGGTACTCGGAGCGGTCGCACCAGGTGGCCCGATCGTTCGCCGCCGAGCGCAACGTCCACCTCGTCGAGGTCGACCTGGCGCGCGACTACGGGTTCGACGTGCCGACCGCAGGCAAGAGGGGCTCCCGATCGACCTGCGCCGTCTGCGGATTATCGAAGCGCTACGTCTTCAACCGGGCGGCCCGCGACGGCGGGTATGACGTGATCGCGACCGGGCACAACCTGGACGACGAGGCCGCCACGCTGCTGGGGAACACGCTCCGGTGGCAGACGGACTACATCGCGCGCCAATTCCCGGTGTTGCCGGCGGAGGAGGGCTTCGCCCGCAAGGTCAAGCCGCTCTACCGGCTCTCCGAGCTCGAGACCGCCGCCTTCGCGTTCCTGCGAGGGATCGACTACGTGGTGGAGGAGTGCCCGCTCGTGGGCGGGAACACGCAGCTCCGTTACAAGGACACGATGAACCAGCTCGAGTCGACGTCGCCGGGGACCAAGGCGCAGTTCTTCCTCGGCTACCTCGACCGCGCCGCCCCGTTGTTCGCCACGCAAGACGACGTGGAGCTCGTCGGGTGCGAACGCTGCGGCCAGCCGACGACGGGCCGTTTCTGCGCGTTCTGCCGCGCGCAGGCGCAGATCCTGGGGGAGCGGCTCGAAGACCCGCGGGGCGGGGACGAGCCGCGAGCAACGACAGACGAGCTTTCGAACGAGGTCATGCCCGTCGAGATCTACGGGGGCGCCAACCGATGATCGGCCCGTTCGAAGCGGGCGAGAAGATCCTGCTTGTGGATCAGCGCGGCCGGCGCTACCTGCTCACGCTCCAGACGGGCGAGACCTGGCATTCCCACGGGGGCGGGTTGTCGCACGACCTGCTGATCGGATCGGCGGAGGGGACCCTCGTGCACTCGGCGACGGGGATGGCCTTCCGGGCGTTCCGGCCGCGGATGGCCGACTTCGTGCTGAAGATGCCGAGGGGGGCGCAGCTCGTCTACCCCAAGGACGTCGGGGCGATCCTGGTCGGCGCGGACGTGTTCCCGGGCTCGCGCGTCCTCGAGGCCGGCACGGGTTCGGGATCGCTGACCCTCGCCCTGTGCCGGGCCACCGGCGCCGAGGGCCGGGTGGTGTCCTACGACCTCCGACCCGACTTCCAGGCTGGCGCGGCTCGCAACATCGAGTCCTTCTTCGGGAAGGCGCCCGACTGGCTCGAGCTGCGCGAAGGTGACATCCGCGAGATCGCGGGCGGCGGCGAGATCTTCGACCGGGCGATCCTCGACCTGCCCGAACCCTGGGACACCCTCGAGCCCCTCGCCGACGTGCTCCCTGCCGGCGCGATCTTCTGCGGGTACCTGCCGACGACGAACCAGGTGCAGCAGCTCGTGCTCTCGTTGGAGCGCAACGCCTACGAGCATCTGGAGACGTTCGAGGTGCTCCACCGCTCGTGGCACGTGACGGCCCGAAGCGTTCGACCGGATCAGCGGATGGTCGCGCACACGGGCTTCATCACGTTGGCTCGGCGCGTGTGAATTCCGGCTCAGGTCAGGCGTCCTATCGACCGAAGACCGTATCCACAGGCCAGAAGACCTCCTCCGGCATCATCGGTCGGAGGTAGGACCGGAGGTATGCTTCCGCACCTCGGGAGGTGGAGGAGATGCCGGAGCCCGATCCACGCGAACAGCAGGAGCAGTTCGAGAAGCAGGTCCACGAGCTTCAGACTCAGGTTCGCTTCCTCGAGGACGAGGTCTCGCTGCTCCGCCGCCGGCTCACCAACGCCCCCCGTCAGGTCAAGCTGCTCGAGGACAAGCTGCTCGAGGCCCGATCGGACCTCTCGCGCGCGCTCACGCAGAACGAGAAGCTCGCAGGCACCCTGCAGGCGGAGAAGGAGCGGATCGAGGGTCTACGCGAGGAGGTCGAGAAGCTCAGCCAGCCGCCGGCGTCGTTCGGCGTCTACCTCGCCTCCAACGACGACGGCTCGGTCGACGTGTTCACGGCGGGACGGAAGATGCGCGTGAACGTCTCGCCGGACGTCGAAGCCGACCACCTGCGCAAGGGCGCCGAGGTGATCCTCAACGAGGCGCTCAACGTCGTCGAGGTGCTGCTTCCCGATCGCGCGGGCGAGGTCGTCAAGGTCAAGGACCGGTTGGGCGACGATCGCGTTATCGTGGTCGGCCGGGGTGACGAGGAGCTGGTCGCCACGCTCGGGACGGCGCTGCTCGGGGAACCGATCCGCGCGGGCGACCCGTTGTTGCTCGACCCGCGGTCCAACGTCGCGCTCGAGAAGCTGCCGAAGGAAGAGGTCGAGGAGCTCGTCCTGGAGGAGATCCCGGATGTCTCCTACGAGGACATCGGCGGTCTGGAGGGGCAGATCGAGGCGATCCGCGACGCGGTCGAGCTCCCGTTCCTGTACGCCGAGCTGTTCCAGGAGCACCAGCTCGAGGCGCCGAAGGGCGTGCTCCTCTACGGTCCGCCGGGATGCGGCAAGACGCTGATCGCGAAGGCCGTGGCCAAGTCGCTGGCCGACAAGGTCCGGGAGCGGACCGGACGGCAGGACGCGCACTCGTACTTCCTCAACATCAAGGGTCCCGAGCTCCTGAACAAGTACGTCGGTGAGACCGAGCGCCAGATCCGCCAGATCTTCCAGCGAGCGAAGGAACGGAGCGAGGAGGGTCTGCCGGTCATCGTGTTCTTCGACGAGATGGACTCGATCTTCCGGACCCGCGGCACCGGGATCTCGAGCGACGTCGAGTCGACGATCGTGCCGCAGCTCCTCTCGGAGCTCGACGGTGTCGAGACCCTGAAGAACGTCATCGTGATCGGCGCGTCGAACCGCGAGGACCTGATCGACCCGGCGATCCTGCGCCCCGGTCGACTGGACGTGAAGATCAAGATCGAGCGTCCGGACGCCGCGCAGGCGGCCGACATCATGGCCAAGTACCTGAACCCGTCGGTGCCCATCCACCCGGAAGACGTGGCGCGCGCCAGCGGCGACATCAAGGTCACGACCACACGCATGATCCAGTCCACGGTCGACCGGATGTACTCGGAGGCGGAGGGCAACCGGTTCCTCGAGGTCACGTACGCGAGCGGCGACAAGGAGATCCTGTACTTCAAGGACTTCAACTCGGGCGCCATGATCGAGAACATCGTGCGCCGGGCCAAGAAGGAGGCCATCAAGCGCTTCCTGTCCACCGGAGAGAAGGGGATCAAGTCCGAGGACCTCACGCACGCGATCCGTGACGAGTTCAAGGAGAACGAGGACCTGCCGAACACGACGAACCCGGACGACTGGGCTCGCATCTCGGGCAAGAAGGGCGAGCGCATCGTCTACGTGCGAACCCTGCTTGGCGACGGGGACGGCGAGGGCAGGCAGGTCGAACGGGTCAGCGCCGGCCAGTACCTGTAAGGTCGCCGGATGGCCATCCCGAAGGTCATCGGCACGGAAACCGAATACGGGATCGCCGCCGTGGCATCCCCCGAGTTCAACCCGGTCATCGCGTCGTCGCTGTTGATCAGCACGTACGCCGGTGCCTTGCGGCGGATCCGGTGGGACTACGAGCAGGAGTCTCCGCTCCGTGATGCGAGGGGGTTCGAGCCGGTTCAGCTCCGGGAGCCCTCCGAGGAAGACCTCGGTCTCGCGAACGTGATCTTGCCGAACGGCGCCCGCTACTACGTCGACCACGCTCACCCCGAGTACTCGACGCCCGAATGCGCCACCCCCCGCGACCTGGTGATCCACGACAAGGCGGGAGAGCGCGTGCTCGAGCGCTCGCTCGAGGAGGTCCATCGGACCATGCCGGGCGGTCAGCGGCTGGCCGTCTACAAGAACAACAGCGATGGCAAGGGGAACTCGTACGGAACGCACGAGAACTACCTCGTCGACCGCCAGGTGCCGTTCGGGAGCCTCGTCACCGGGCTCACGCCGTTCTTCGTCAGCCGTCAGATCTTCTGCGGCGCCGGAAAGCTCGGCGGGGAGGCGTCGTGGGACGAGCGCTCGCGCGACCGCTACCAGCTCACGCAGCGAGCCGATTTCTTCGAGGCCGAGGTCGGTCTGGAGACCACGCTCAAGCGCCCGATCATCAACACGCGCGACGAACCGCACGCCGATCCGGAGAAGTACCGGCGCCTGCACGTGATCGTCGGCGACGCGAACCTGTGCGAGGTTGCGACGCTGCTGAAGCTCGGGACGACCTCCCTGGTCCTCAAGCTGATCGAGGACGGCGACGTCCCCGACCTCACCTTGGCATCGCCCGTGCCGTCGCTCCACGACGTCTCCCGCGACCTCACGTGCACCGGGCTGATCCGCCTGGCGGACGGCCGCAAGCTCACCGCGGTGCAGATGCAGTGGGAATACCTCGAGCGGGCGCGGAAGCACGTGGAGCAGGACGACACCACCGCCGACAACCTCGAGGTGCTCGAACGGTGGGAGAGCGTCCTGACGACCCTCGAGGACGACCCCATGCAGCTGTCGCGCGAGCTCGATTGGGTCGCCAAGTACCGGCTCCTCGACGGCTATCGCGAACGCGATGGTCTCGACTGGTCGGATGCCAAGCTGCGCCTCATCGACCTCCAGTACCACGACGTGCGTCGCGACAAGGGTCTGTACCACCGTCTCGTAGCCACGGGGCAGGTGGAGCGGCTCGTCTCGGACGAGGATGTGGAACGAGCCGTCATGGAGCCGCCGGAGGACACGCGGGCTTACTTCCGAGGCCGCTGCATCACTCGGTATCCCGACGCGATCGCCGCCGCGTCGTGGGACTCGATCATCTTCGACACGGGCGCCGAGGCATTGCAGCGCGTGCCGATGCGGGAGCCCCTGCGAGGCACGAAGGAGCATGTCGACGGGCTCCTGGTGCAGGCCGAGGACGCGGCCGCGCTCGTCGAGTTGCTCCGGACGTAGCCGAACCGCTCAATGCCGCACGCTTCTCGTCCGATGCACCTTCGGTGACGTGCCCACCTTGCGAAGAGCATCTCAACAAGCCGTCGTTCGGCTGGATGGATCTCGCGCTCGCCGGCGCGTTCGTCGTGATCGCGGCCAAGCTACCCCTCGAGCCATCGCGATCATTCAACCCCCTGCTGCTTGTCGTCTTCTTCCCATTGATCGTCCTCGTTCACGAGGCCGGGCACGCCGCCGCCGCGCTCCTCGTGGGTCACCGGGTGTTAGAGGTGAAGATCGGAGCCGGACCGAGCGTGAGCGTGTGGCCAGGTCGGTGGCGTCTGGTGCTCGGCCTGTTCCCGATGGCCGGACATGTGCTCGCGGGTTCATCCGATCCGTCAGGCTACCGAGCGAAGCGGCTCGTGGTGACGGCGGCCGGTCCGGCCATGAACGCCCTGATGTTCGCGCTGATACCCGTGATCGACGCTTCGTCGAACACCCTGAAGGACTTCGCGATCGTCAACGCCTTCGTGCTCATCTTCAACCTGTTCCCGTACAGCATCCGAACCCCTTACGGCCCGCAGAGGACAGACGGTCTCGGACTGGTGCATACACTGTCCGACGGCGAGTGGCATCTCGCGGAGGAGCGATCGGGCTTCGCCGTCGCCCGGGCGATGTTGGCCGAACGACGCGGAGATCGCGAAGACGCGACGCTCATCGCTGACGAGGAAGCGGCGCGGAACCCTCGGAGCGTGGTCCTGCGCACCTGGTTCGGAGTGCGCGCGATCACGAACGAGGAGTACGCGGACGCACGTGCGATCTTCCGAGAGCTCGTGAAGGAAGATCGACGCGCGCCGCCCAGCCTCGGTCATCGCGGAGACCTGATTCGGAGCATCAGCATGAACAACCTCGCCTGGTGCGACCTCATGCTCGATGACCCGGCGCTCGTCGCGGAGGCCCTGGAGATGTCGGCGGCGGCGATCCGCCTCCTCCCCGAACACCCGGCCGTGCGAGGGACGCGCGCGTTTGCGTTGATCCTGGGAGGGCGGCCGGGCGAGGGGATCGATCTGGGCTTGGCCGCCTACGCGAAGACCAAGGAGGCGGGTCCAAAGGCGTTGCAGGCATGTGCGCTCGCGATCGGGTACGCGCGTAAATGGCGGTTCCCGCAGGCCGATCGCTGGATCGCTCGCGCTCGCCGGGCGGACCCGGCCTGCCCGCTTCTCGTGCAAGCCGAGGCCGAGCTCGATGCGCGACGTTCGGGACGTGATGGTGCTGTCGCGGAGTCCGGCTAGAATCGGTCGCTACGGGAAGGAGCTGTTCGGTGCCTCAGGAGCAGGAGCAGAAGAAGACCCAGAAGCGGTCCGGCGGCGGGTCGGACGACGAGGCCGGTCAGGTCTCCTCGGCCACCAAGGGCGAGAAGCTCAAAGAGGAGATGGACGACATCCTCGACGAGATCGACTCCGTCCTCGAAGAGAACGCCGAGGAGTTCGTCAAGTCGTACGTCCAGAAGGGCGGCGAATGACCGACGGACCGCTGTTCCCGCCCGAACCATCGGGCGGTCCGATCGGCGCGAACCCCAGCTTCTTCGATCTCGTGCGGCGAAGCCGTCCCGAGACCCTGCCGTCGACACCCGGCACCTCTGACGTCGCGGCTCCACACGGAACGACCGTCGTGGCGCTCAAGTTCGACTCGGGGGTGGTCTTCGGAGGGGACCGGCGGGCCACGGAGGGCTTCTCGATCGCCGACGAGACGATGGAGAAGGTCTTCGCGGCCGACGATTTCTCCGTGATCGCGATCGCAGGCGCAGCCGGGCAGGCCATCGAGATCGTGAAGCTGTTCCAGCTCGAGCTCGAGCACTACGAGAAGATCACCGGTGACCGGCTGTCGCTCGAGGGCAAGGCGAACCGGCTCGCGCAGATGATCCGCGGGAACCTGCCCATGGCGATCCAGGGGCTCGTCGTCGTGCCGCTGTTCGGTGGGTTCGACGAGCGCCGCGACGAGGGCCGGATCTTCTACTACGACGCCACGGGCGGCCGATGGGAGGAGGACGACTTCCACGCCACCGGGTCGGGGGGCCGACCCGCCAAGAGCTCGCTGAAGAAGCGCTGGCGTCCGGGTCTGGACCGCACCGAAGCGCTGCAGGTCGCGATGGAGGCGCTCGTCGACGCCTCGCAGGAGGACGCCGCCACCGGAGGTCCCGACCCGGCCCGCGGGATCTTCCCCACCGTCGTCGTCGTGACGTCGACGGGGGCCGAGAGCGTCGAGAGCGACGAGCTGCGCGCCGCGCACCAGAGGGTCGTCGGCGGGGGCGGTGACGGCGCGTGAGCTTCATGCCGTACGTGCCCCCCGAGCAGCGGATCAAGGACTTGTCCGATTTCGCGCACAAGGGCATCGCCCGGGGCAAGTCGGTCGTCGGTCTGGAGTACCAGGACGGCGTGCTGTTCATCGCGGAGAACCCGAGTGCCACGCTCCACAAGATCAGCGAGATCTACGACCGGATCGCGTTCGCCGGCGTCGGCAAGTACAGCGAGTTCGAGGACCTGCGCATCAGCGGGGTCCGACACGCCGACCTCCGCGGCTACTCCTACGGCCGGGACGACGTGCGCGCTCGCGATCTCGCCAACGCGTACTCGCAGGCGCTTTCCACGATCTTCACGCAGCAGCCGAAGCCGTACGAGGTCGAGATCCTGGTGGGCGAGGTGGGGGAGGAGGCCGGCCGCAACGAGATCTACCACGTGCTGTTCGACGGGACGGTCACCGACGAGCACGATCACGTGGCGATCGGCGGCCACGCCGAAGAGCTCGCGAACGCGGTGCAGGCGGGGTTCCAACCGGGATGGGATCTGCCCACCGCCGTTCGGGAGGCCGTCAAGGCCCTCTCCACCGCCGAGGGACGCCAGATCGAGGCCGAGCAGGTCGAGGCCGGCGTGCTGGATCGCACGTACCCGCGGCGACGGAAGTTCCGCCGCCTGGGAGAGGACGAGGTCGCGACGATCCTGGCCGGCTGAGCCGGTCGGCTCCACCCCTTCGCCGAGGCGGGGCCTACACTCGATCCGTGGAACGACGCATCTTCGGGCTCGAGAACGAGTACGGCGTCACCTGCACGTTCCGCGGGCAGCGCCGGCTCTCGCCCGACGAGGTGGCACGGTACCTGTTCCGAAGGGTCGTCCACTGGGGCAGGTCCTCCAACGTGTTCCTGGAGAACGGGGCGCGGCTGTACCTGGACGTGGGTTCGCACCCCGAGTACGCCACACCCGAATGCGACCAGATCTCCGACCTCGTCGCCCACGACAAGGCGGGGGAGCGGATCCTCGAAGCCCTGCTCGCCGCGGCCGAGGTTCGCCTGCACGAGGAGGGCATCAGCGGCCAGGTCTACCTGTTCAAGAACAACACGGACTCCGCCGGCAACTCGTACGGGTGTCACGAAAACTACCTGGTTGCTCGCCAGGGCGAGTTCGCGCGGATGGCGGACCTGCTGATCCCGTTCTTCGTGACGAGGCAGATCTGGTGCGGCGCGGGCAAGGTCCTGCACGGCCCACGCGGCGCCGTCTTCTGCATCGCCCAGCGCGCGGAGCACATCTGGGAGGGCGTCTCGTCGGCCACGACGCGGTCGAGGCCGATCATCAACACGCGGGACGAGCCCCATGCCGACGCCGAGCGGTTCCGCCGCCTCCACGTGATCGTCGGGGACTCGAACATGTCCGAGTTCAGCTCGTGGATGAAGGTGGGCATCACCGACCTGGTCCTGCGGATGGTCGAGGCCAACACCGTGATGCGCGATCTCTCGCTCGAGAACCCGATCCGGGCGATCCGCGAGATCAGTCACGACGTCACGTGCCGCAAGAAGGTGCGCCTGGCGAACGGTCGCGAGCTCTCGGCCATCGAGATGCAGGAGGAGTACTACGAGCGCACCGAGCGGTTCCTCGAGAGGCGGGGTCCGGATCCCCAGGCGAAGCAGCTCCTGCAGGAGTGGCGCGAGGCGCTCGACGCGCTGATCCTCCAGGAGCCGGAGCGGCTCGTCCGCAAGATCGACTGGGTCGCGAAGCGGGCTCTGATCGAGAGCTACCGGGAACGCCATCAGCTCCCGCTCTCGCATCCGCGGGTCGCGCTCCTCGATCTCGCGTACCACGACGTCAACCGCACCCGAGGGCTGTACTACGTGCTCGAGCGATCGGGGAAGATGGAGCGCGCCGTGGCCGAGAAGGAGATCCAGCGCGCGATGCGCGAGCCTCCGCAGACCACGCGCGCGAAGCTCCGAGGGGACTTCATCCGCCATGCGAAGCAGAAGCGCCGCGACTACACGGTCGACTGGGTGCACCTCAAGCTCAACGACCAGGCACAGCGAACGGTGCTGTGCAAGGACCCGTTCCGCAGCGTGGACGAGCGCGTCGAGCAGCTGATCGCCCACATGTAGGTGGTCCATCGGCCAGGTCGTGCGTCCGATCGCGCAGGCGACGGTCAGGAGTTGGCCGAAGCGGGATAGCGGGCGTTCCTGGCCGGGCTGTCCCGCGTTGGTTCGAGGGCCGGCCGCTGATCGGGGTGTCAGCCGGCGTCCAACCGATAGCGGCGCGACCCGGCGGCCATCCTGCCTGCGAGGACACCCGCCGCGCCGGCGGCCAGGAAGAACACCGGGTCGTCCGCGACCGTCCGGCCCATCGACTCGGCGTCGATCCCCGCGCGCGCGAGCTCGTCGAGCGCGGGCCGCCCGTCCGTCTCGACGAGCTGATGGCGTTCCTCGAGCCGGAGCCCGCGGAGCGCTTCCCAGACGAGGTCGCGTCCGGGGCCGTCGAGGACGGGGACGGCGACGTTCGCCGCCACCTTGCAGACGCGGTCCAAGATCGTGAGGGAGTGATGCGATACGCCGTGGTGCCGTTCGCGCTCGTCGGCGAACGAGATCCGCAGCGCCGCCACGGGCCGTCCGCCGAGCGTCTCCGCCGCGTTGAGGGCGTGGCCGCTCGCCAGTGCGCTCACGCCCCAGGTGGTGTCGGTCCCGAGGTTCCCGGGACCGTCCGCCACGATCACCACGTCCGCCCCCGCTCGCTCGACGGCCGCGAGCAGGCCCGTCCAGATCGTCACGGTCTCCAGCTCGCCGCCGAAGGCCTGGCCGCTCGTGATGAAGGTGTCCAGAAGGCCCGCCGCCCGCAGGCTCGGCACCAGGTTCGAGAGCAAGCCGGGGAGGGCCGCTCCGTCCGACATGACGTACGCGATGGTCCGGCCTCCGGCCGCCCGCGCCCCCGCGGCGATCGGCGCCACCATCGAGTGCAACGGTGCGCAGACGACCGGTGCGCCGCCCAGACCCGCCGAGCCCTCGAGCGCCTCTCGATCGGTCTCCTCGACGCTCCGGACGGCCGTCTGCAGCGGGGTGTAGCGGGCCTTCATCACTCTTCCCTCGTGGCCGAGGTCGATGGCGGCTGGGTCCAGGGCGGCGACGACCAGGTGGAACCCCCCCGTTCCGAGCCCGAGGGCCACCGCGCTCGTATTCAGCAGGACCCGATCGCCGGGCTCGAGGGACCCGACGAGATCCGTGAACGCCACGGCCACACCGGAGCTCCCCCAGTCGCCGAGGTCGTCGTCCACGTCAACGTCGAGCTCGAGGACGCCGGGGCGCTCGGTTCGGATGGCCCGAACGGTTCCGCGACGCAGGCGCACGCCGGAGCGCATCGGGGGGCTACCGCTCGCGCGTTCGCGCTCGCTCCTTGAGCCCCCCGAACCCCCTGAGCGGCCTGAGGACATGGCGGAAAGTATGATGCCGCGGCCATGCACCCGCTCGAACGCCTGGTGAACCTGGTCGCCCTGCTGCTCGAGTCGCGGACGCCCCTCACGTTCGACCAGATCCGCGGCAAGCTCGCGGAAGGCTACGGACATCAGGACGCCTCGTCGGCCAAGCGCATGTTCGAACGCGACAAGGACGTCCTGCGGGACATCGGCGTTCCGATCGAGGTGGTCTCGACCGATGCCTGGGACGTCGAGCACGGGTACACGGTCGACAAGCAGCGCTACTACCTGCCCGACATCGCCTTCACACCCGAGGAGCTGTCCGCGTTGTTCGTCGCCGTCCGCTCGGCAGGCGACATCTCCGCAGAGGATGCCGTCCGAAAGTTGCTGTCGGGGGCGGAGCGAGGGATCCTCGCCGGCCTGGGTCCGCCCGCGATCGGTGGCGGGACCGACCCCAACCTTCCGCGTGCGGCGGAAGCGGTCGCCGAAGGGCGGGGTGTGCGCTTCTCCTATCGAACCTCGCGCGGCGAGCGATCGGACCGGGCCGTCGACGCGTTCGGGCTCGCCGTCCGTGGCGGCCACTGGTACCTCATCGGCCATGATCGGGACCGTGGAGAGATCCGATCGTTCCGCCTCTCGAGGGTCTCGGGCGACATCGAGCTCGTGGGGGAGGGGACCGAGCCCCCCGAGGGCTTCCGCGCAGCCGAGCACGTTCGGGCGGGACCGTGGGGTGCCGGCGAGGCGGAGACCACGGCGACCGTCGCGTTCGCTCCGGACGTCGCCTGGTGGGCGACGAACGGCGTCGCCGGCGCCGAGGTGATGGGGACGCGGGAAGACGGGTGGGTCGAGGCGAGCGTCCCCTGGTCGCCCGGGGAGCGGCTGGTCTCGTGGATCTTGTCCTTCGGGCCGGACGCCGAGGTCGTGGAGCCGCCGGAGCTGCGCTCGGAGCTGGTCGGCCGGCTCGAGGCGATCCTTGCTTCCTGATGACGGCGGGCGATCCGCTGGTCGCAAGGCCCCGGAGAAGGCGTCCGAACGCCTGCGCCGGCTCCTGACGGTCGTCCCGTACCTGGTTCGGAACCAGGGCACGAAGGTGGCCGACGCGGCGGAGCTTTTCGGGATGTCCGAAACGGAGCTGCTGGCCGACCTCGACCTCCTGTTCGTGTCCGGGTTGCCTCCCTACGGCCCCGGGGACCTGATCGACGTTGACATCCAGGACGGGCGCATCTGGATCGGCATGGCCGACTACTTCGGACGCCCCCTCGGCCTCACGCGCAGCGAGGCGCTCGCGATCTACCTGCGCGGGACCGGGCTCGCCGGCGCACCGGGCCTCGAAGAGGCTCCGGCCCTCTCCTCAGCGCTCGGCAAGCTGGCGGACGCGCTCGGTCCGGAGGCCCTCGGGGGGCTGCCGGAACGGGTCGGTTCGACCCAGGACGGACGGACGCCCGACACGCTCGGGGAGCTCCGCCGAGCGGCATCCCTTCGTGAGCGGCTCCGGATCGAGTACTACGCGGCCTCGGGGGCCGAGACGACCGAACGTGAGATCGACCCCGAGGAGGTCTTCTTCGCCATCGGCAACTGGTACGTGACGGCCTGGGATCACCGCTCGGGTTCCGAGCGCCTGTTCCGAGCCGACCGGATCCATGCCACCACCGGGACCGGCGAGCGGTTCGAGCCGCGGGGGCTCCAGGGCGCCGGCCGGCCCCTGTACACGCCCGGCCGGGAGGACGTCCGTGTCGTCCTGCGGCTCGGGCCGGAGGCGCGATGGGTGGCCGAGTACTACGAGACGGCTCGAGAGGTCGAGCTCGACGACGGGCGTCTGGAGGTCGAACTCCCGGCCGGCAGGCTCGAGTGGCTCGAGCGCCTGCTGTTGCGGGTGTGGCCGGATGCCGAGGTCGTGGAGCCTGCCAACCTGAACGACCGGGTCCGCGAGCTGGCAAGCCGGACCCGGGAACGCTACGGATGAGGTAGTCGCGTCCTCGGCCCGAGGACTCAAGCGCCGAGCGCCCGTGTCCGATATTGCGGGTGTTATGACGACGATCCGGACGACATGCCCCCGCTGCGGAGAGGTCGACATGGGACCCGAGTCGATCCTGCTCCGGGTGATGAGGGGCGGCCGGGAGGGCACGTACCGGTTCGAGTGCCCGACGTGCATGGAGCCCGTCGAGAAGCGCGCGGACCGCAAGATCGTGGCCCTGCTCGTCTCGGCAGGTGTGGACGTCACCGGACAATCCTCCTCTGCCACCGCGGAGATGTTCGAACCCGACATCGACCTCCCCGAGGACCCGCGAGGGCCGCTGCCGCCGGGCCCGGCCTTCTCGATCGACGACGTGATCGATTTCCATTTCAAGCTCGAGGACGATCGGTACATCGAGCAGTTCCTGGCGGCGCCCTAACCGCCTACCTCCCTCGTTTCCTCCACGCTCCTTCCACGCTTCCTCGTCGCTCCTGGGGGCGTTAGCATCGGAACCGTGACCACGACCGCGCTCGTCTGGCTCGTCGTCGGACTGCTGTCGCTCACCGCGGTCCTGGCCGTGCTCATCGCGTTGATCCGCCACGTGTTCGTGCTCGGCCGGGCAGCCAACCGGTTCCAGGAGGAGGTCTCGCCGCTGGCGCGGGAGATCGGCGAGCTCGCGGACACCGCCTCGAACCGCTCCCGGCGGATGCCTCACCGGCCCGGGTCGCCCCCTTGAGCCGAGGCGGCAGTACGATGGCCCACGCCAACGGGCCGCGTGCCCGGGACCGACCGCCAGAGGCCAGAACGAGAAGCGGGACGAGATGCTCAACCTCAGTGCCCAGGAACTGCTGATCATCCTGGTCATCGCCTTGCTCGTGGTCGGGCCGCAACGCCTGCCCGCGCTCGGACGATCGATCGGCAAGGGCCTCCGAGAGCTCCGGAAGGCCCAGGACGAGGTCAAGCGGACGATCAACGTGAACCTCGACGACGAGCCGCCGAACGGCGGCGCGAGGGCGCGGAAACCGGGTAGGGCGTCCCCGGGCGCCCCCGGTGATGGTCAACCGGCGACGCCGTCGCCCGCGGCGGCTGACGACCCGCCGACGGCGGCAGAGCCACTCCCCGCGAGCGAGGTGCGCGAGATCTCTCGTTCGCTCGGCCGGAGCCTCTCCGAGCTTCGGCGTGCCAAGGAGGAGGTCCAGCGGTCGTTCAGGGTGGATCTGAGCCAGCCTCCGAGGAAGCCCACCTCGCGGCCGTCGCCGCGAGCGGCACCCATCCGCTCATCGGAGCCACAGGGCCCGGGAGAGGGCGACGAAGCGGATGGCGCGTCTCACGAGCCGCCGGCCGAGTGAACGCGAGCCGATGATGAAGCTCATCCCCGATCGCCTACGTCGGCGTTCGGAGCCGGGTCCCGACGGCACGATGAGCTTGGTCGACCACCTGACGGAGCTCAGGTTCCGGCTCCTGGTCTCGATCGCGGCGATCTGCGTCGGAGCGATCGTGGGATGGACCCTGTTCGATCGCGTGATCGACCTGCTGACCGACCCCTATTGCGATTACCTCCGGACGGTCCCGCGCGGCGTTCGGGCGACGCGCGACTGCGCCCTCTTCTACTCCGGAGCGCTCGAGCCGCTGCTCATCAAGCTGAAGCTGGTCGCGTTCCTCGGCCTGTTCTTCGCGCTCCCGGTCGTCCTGTATCAGCTGTGGGCGTTCATCGTGCCGGGCCTCACGAAACGTGAGCGACGCATGGCGATCCCGTTCGTCCTGTGCTCCGTGATCCTGTTCGTGCTCGGCGCGCTGGTCGCCTACTGGACGCTGCCGAAGGCGCTCAACTTCCTGCTGGGCTTCGCGGGTCAGCAGTTCGCGCCGCTGCTCACCGCCGATCGGTTCCTGTCGTTCGTCATGCTGGTGGCGCTCTCGTTCGGGCTCGCGTTCGAGTTCCCCATCGTGCTCGTGTTCCTGCTCCTGGCGGGCGCCGTATCCACCCGGCAGCTGAGAGATTGGCGCCGGGGGGCGATCTTGTTCATCGCGGTGTTCGCCGCCATCATCACGCCGAGCTCGGACCCCTACACGATGCTCGCGATGACCATCCCGATGGTGCTCTTCTACGAAGGAGCTATCATCGTTGGCCGTCTCCTGAAGCGCTAGGTGGATCTCGCATGGCGATCAAAGGCAAGAGCAAGGGGCGCGCCGCGAAGGCCGTCACCCGGGGGCCCAAGCCCGTGTACCAGCCCGTCAAGAAGCCCTTGCTCGCCAAGCACGAGTTCTGGCTGGTGATCGGGACCATCCTCGGCGTGGCGCTGGTCGTCGGTCTCGTGGCCGGCTTCATCATCGAGCGCAACTCCACCGAGCAGGACGACCTCGAGCAGCGGATGCGTGCCGCGGTGAACACGTACCGGGGTGAGCTCGAGCCCATCCTCACGACGATCGGCCAGGCACGAGCCCCCTCGGGCTTCGACGCGTTCACGGAGTTCGGCACGGCGGTCGCGGACCTTGAGGCCGAGACGCCGCAGGCGCCGGTCGACTCGGATGCGCTCGAGCAGACGGCCGCGGACACCCT
>Ga0209843_1000032_pt1 | contig 16463 bp, 16 predicted proteins | sample GWRWS1_20_30_FD_187222 | JGI IMG/M metagenome (GOLD analysis project Ga0209843, IMG submission 187222) | Riverbed sediment microbial communities from areas with vegetation nearby in Columbia River, Washington, USA - GW-RW S1_20_30 (SPAdes)... | ecosystem: Environmental > Aquatic > Freshwater >... | reverse complement strand
GTGCCGAGATCGAACTCGTCTCGATGGTCGCTCGGGAGTCACGGCTGCTGCGGGCTCTGCAGGGCCACAGCGCCGCGTATGACTACATTTTCATCGACTGTCCGCCCTCGCTCGGTCTGCTCACCGTGAATGCACTCGTCGCGGCGCAGGAGGTGATGATCCCCATCCAATGCGAGTACTACGCATTAGAGGGCGTGCAGCAGCTCAGCAACAACATCCAGCTCGTGAAGAACCACCTGAACCCAGCGCTCGACGTCACCACGGTGTTGCTCACGATGTACGACCGCCGAACCCGCCTCGCCGACGCTGTGGAGCAGGACGTCCGCGCTCACTTCGGCGATCGTGTTCTTACGGCGGTCATCCCCCGCAATGTCAGGGTGTCGGAGGCGCCAAGCTACGGTCAGTCGGTGATGACGTACGACCCCGGATCCCGCGGGGCCACGAGCTATTTCGAGGCCGCGCTTGAAATCGCGACCCGCGGAGCCAACCTCGGAGCCGTCGGATGACGGGCAAGGCCAAGGGCGGACTGGGACGGGGGCTCGGCGCGCTGATTCCGCAGGGGCCGCCCATCGCTGTCGCCCCTCCGCGCGGCGAACATATCGCGACCGACCGTATGCCGTCCCCGGACCCTGTGGCTCATGGGGCGTCGAACGTCCACGAACTCGCACCTGTGCCGGGCGCGAGATTCGCTGAGATTCATGTTGACGCGATCTCCGCCAACGCCCGCCAGCCGCGGCAGGCCTTCGATGAGGAAGCCATGGAGGAGCTGAAGATCTCGATCCAGGAGGTCGGCTTCCTGCAGCCGATTGTCGTCCGCGAGACAAGCGGGGACGCCTACGAGATCGTTTTGGGGGAGCGCCGCTGGCGGGCGGCTCAGGCGTTGGGGCTGGATGTCATCCCCGCGATCGTGCGCGACACCCGGGACGACGCGATGCTCCGTGATGCGCTGCTGGAGAACATCCATCGTGCAGACCTCAATCCGCTGGAGGAGGCGGCGGCCTACCAACAGCTGCTGGAGGAGTTCGGAGCCACACACGAGGAGCTTGCGAGACGGATCGGGCGTAGCCGGCCGCAGATCTCGAACACAATACGGCTGTTGAATCTCCCGAGCGGAGTGCAGAGGCGCGTTGCGGCTGGTGTGTTGTCGGCCGGGCACGCCCGCGCCCTTCTCTCCTTGGAGGAGCCGGAGCAGCAGGAGGTTCTCGCAACCCGGATCGTCGCGGAGGGCCTGTCCGTACGAGCGACAGAAGAGGCCGTCTCGTTGGTGCTGTCGGAGGGAGCCCCGACCAAGAAGCCGGCCACAAAGCGACCCAGGCCACATGCCCCCGGACTCAGCGAGCTGGCAGATCGGCTCTCCGATCATTTCGATACGCGAGTGCGGGTGGACATCGGCCGCCGCAAGGGCCGGATTCTTATCGAGTTCGCCACAGTTGATGACCTCGAGCGGATCGTCTCGATGATTGGCCCACCGCCGGTTCGCGGCGGCGACTGACGCGGATTCTCAAACGAGGCCGGGACTGGGGACCCCCCCAGCCCGGCCTCCTTGTTTTGTGGCGAAGCGTGCTGCGATCATCGGCGGCGGACACGTCGCCCGTTCCCGGTTTCACGTGAAACGGAGGGCCCGCACCGGCGGCTCGAATCTGTTGCGCTCCGCGTCGGACGCTCCGACACGTCGTGGCCATTGGCCGGGGGTTGCCTCATGCGTCGACGGCGCGTGCCGATGCTGTGGGGAGCGGGGAGTTTGCCGCGGCATGCTGGCGTGATCGCAGCGTCGACCCGTCCTGGCGATCCTCGGCGACCACGTGCGGACGTCGTACAGCCGACGTCGTGCAGCCGACGTCGTGCAGCGGACGATGCCGACCCATCGCGGGGAGCACGCCCTCGCCTTCCTCTGCTGCTCGCCTTCCGGCTTGTCGATCTAGGGCTTGGCGACGTTCTTTGATCTCTGCACACGTCGCTAACCCCTAGATCGACGCGATTTAAGGGGTGGGCGAGGTCAGGCCACCTAGTGACCAGAGCGTCGGGGCGAGGATGCTCGCCGGTTGGGCCGGCCATGCTGGGTAGCCGTCGCCGCCCTGGATCGGGCTGCTGTTTAAGCATGAGCGGTCGGCTGGCAAGCAGCGACCGGACGGCCACATCCGACATGGCTCCGTGCGTTGACCGAGACCGACACGCCGCCGCGGCGCCTGGCCCCAGGGCGTGACGTCCGGCGAGAATCGGCGTTCTCGCCCAACCCACCTTCTCCCCGGGGCGTGTCGGCAGAGGTGGTTCGGCCGGGCACACAATCGCGAAGGCTCATCGCGCTCGACGTCGCAACCCGACTTCGAAGGCGCAGCCGGCGGCCTCTATCCTGGCGCGAGCGGACAGTCGTCGCCGGAGTCCACAATCGACGGCCGCTTGGTTCATGCACATCCAGCCACGATGTGGTTTCACGTGAAACGCCTTGTGTAGCAAGCGGTACAGCGACACGCTGGTTGCCAGGGGCAGGGCCTGGTCGGCTAGGGTGTGCCGGTGCCCCACGACTCCCCCATCCTTCCCGAGTTCGTCAATTGGCCGACATTCCCCTTCGAGGGTCACCTGCGAGTAAAGCGAGTGGACGCACCGGCCGCCGAGGAGCCTCCGCGACAGGGCGAGGATCCGTCGACGTGTCAGGCCTGCCTAGCCTCCGACGACGCGTACATCTGGGTGGCCGACCGCTGGCGTGTGCGGGCGCTCGACCGCCCGACGGGACTTCCGATAGTGCTGATCCTCGAGTCACGGTCTCACCTTGACCTGGGCGACCTCCCGAACCTGCTCGCCGCGGAGTTGGGCGTGATGACTGTGCGCCTGGAGCGAGCCATCCGATCCCTGCACGGCATCGCTCGCGTCCACGTAAATCGCTGGGGCGACGGTTCGGCACACCTGCATCTGTGGTTTCTAGCCCGGCCGTTTGGGCAGCTCCAGCTGCGGGGCACGTTCCTCTCGCTATGGGACGACATCCTTCCCGCGGTGCCGGAAGCGCAGTGGCGTGAGAACTTGGCGATGGTAGCGGCGTGGCTGGCCGAGTTCGGTGGACGTGCGCTGGTCGAGCCGCCGCGCATCGACTGGCAGGCTCCGTCTCGCTTTGAGAAGGGCACCACCGAGGTGGTCGACGCGGGCGTGCTCGGTTCGTCCCTCGAAGGACCGATCGGCGCGGCCACACCGGACAGCCGTCACGCTAGCGAGAACGGCAGCGTGGTTAGTCGACCTGCGGATGCGGACCCGACCGGGTCGGACGTGGCGTAACCTCATCGCCCTGCGTTGCCACGAGGAGCACAGCCTCCCCGCAAGTCGCCACCTATGACGCCTGCACCGCGGGTAAGATCGATGGGTCGAAGGAGGCGGCATGCACCCTGGCTCGCGGGAGGTGTGCGGATGTCACGGCGCATAGTGAATCTCACTCTGGATACTCTTGAGGATCTGCCGCGTCGGTGCCGGCAATGCGTCTATTGGGAGCTCGACCCGGTCGCCGCTGAGCGTGCGTGCGCAGCGGGCGATCCCGGCCTTGAGAAGGAGGCCTGGGTATCGCAGACACTCCTTGAGTGGGGCTCGTGCGGCAAGCTGATCTACGTGGACGGAATGCCCGCCGGCTTCGCCCTATATGCGCCGCCCGCCTATGCTCCGCGGTCCATGGCGTTTCCCACGAGTCCGATCTCCGCCGACGCGGTCCTACTCATGTCGGCCCACGTCGTGCCGTCGTTCGCCGGCGGTGGGCTGGGCCGCATGTTGATTCAGGGCATTGCCCGGGACGTAACCAAGCGCGGGATCCGAGCGATAGAGGCATTTGGTGACGCCAAGTTCGGCGACCAGGTCGATGAGCTGTCCGGCTGTCTCGCCCCGGCTGACTTCTTCCTCGCGGTGGGTTTCAAGACCATCCGGCCGCACCCCCGATTCCCTCGGGTTCGGCTGGAACTAAGGACAGCCCTGTCCTGGAAGTCGGACGTCGAGTACGCGTTGGAGAAGCTTCTTGGGTCAATGAATCCGGATGCGATCCTTCGCCCAGCCACCCGCGGCATGTTGTCGAGCGGAACACCGCTCGACGCACTCAGCTAGACATCTAGCTATATCGATGGAAGGTTGCGGTCGCGCCAGCCTGTCGCGACCAAGCGACACTGCTCGTCGTGCGCGCGACTGTTTCACGTAAAACATCGCGCCCACGCCAAACGCCAAGGTATCGACGATCAGCGATGAAATGTCGCGATCGGCGGAGTGCGCCGGATTCGCAGAAATGGGTTTGGGTTCACCCGTGCGCGATGAGATTCGCACGGATCGCGCGCCCTCCGACGGGATCCACGTCCGTATGGGCCAAGGCCGCCCCGACGGTCGCACCTGTCTCGTCCGCGTCGCTCGATCGTAGTGAGTCGACATCGATTGAACCGGTCGTGACGTCGGACTCGATCGGCAGGTACATGCGCTTAACCGCGGCAACGATCGCTTCGACCGCGCGATCGCGAAAGAGCGGGTCAACCAGTCTATTGCGGTCCTCCCGGGACGTCAGGTAGCCCACCTCTACCCGGACCGCTGGCATGCGGGTAAGTCGAAGCAGATCCCAGGTCTTGGCGTGGGTGCGGCAGTCACGCATCCCGGTGCGTACAACCATCTCGCGCTGCACGAGCGCCGCGAGCCGCTCACCGAGAGTTGATGTGACGCCGGCATCCCCGTACTGGCCGTAGTGATAGGTCGCCACGCCCGAGGCGGAGGGACTGGCGTGCCCGTCGAGGTGGATCGAGATGAGCAGGTCGGCACCGAGCTCGTTGGCGAGGGACGCGCGATCGGACTCGGACTGCCGCTCGCTGGGTGACGGTCCCCGGGTCAGATGCACCCGCATGCCCGCGGCGGCGAGCCGGCCTTCCAGTCGGGCCGCGAGGTCGTAGGCGATATCAGCCTCCGTCCACCGCAACGGTCCGTCCGGCACGCTGACACCCGGATCGCCACCGCCGTGGCCCGGGTCGATCACAATGCGCTTGTCCACAAGCGCCGGACCGGCCGCTCGGAATCGCTCCGTCTCGCGTAGGAGGTTTGGTCGACCGCCGACCACCTTGCGACCCAGCCGACGAAGCGCAGTCATTGTGTGCGGTCCGCACACGCCGTCGGGCACCAGCCCAACCTCGCGCTGGAAATTGGCCAGGGCCTTCGCCGTGCGCCGACCGAAGATGCCATCGGCTCGGCCGAGGTCGTAACCCATCTCGAGGAGGCGCTCCTGTAACTGCCGCACATCGTCACCGAAGAGTGCCTCGGGCTGCTCGTGCGACAGCACACGCGAGCCCAGCGCCCACCGTGCGGCGTCGATCGCGCGCCAGGTCTCCTCGTTAACCTCACCCGTCACAGTGAGCCCACGCGCCTGCTGGAACGCCCGCACGGCCCGTTCCACGGGGGCGTCATACACCGCGTCGACATCGGGAGGAATGCGATCGTGCAGAACCGCCAGCGTGGTCAGGATGGCCCGGATCTCAACGACCGCGGCACCACGGTCACCTCGCCGGACCACGTGCATCGCCTGCTTCCTCCCTGCCGGACGGAGGCCCCAAATGTGGCGGAGCCTACTCCGAGTTGTCGGCCGCGGCGGGCGGGTGGTCCATAGCCAACCGCCCACCAACAAAGATCTAAGGCGCAGTCAAGGTTGGGCACAGGTTCGCCGCCCCACGCCGAGGCCCGTTAACGCTCTACGCCCACGACAAACAGCGCCCACGACACACAGCGCCCTAACGCAAAGCGCCCCGCGTCGAGAGACAGACGCGGAGCGCGGAGCGCAGGTTCCGTCAGATGGCACCCTCGATGAACCTGACCAGATCCCCCTTCGGCTTCGCGCCGGCGACCGATTGCACCGGCTGCCCACCCTTAAAGATGGTGAGCGTCGGCACCGACATGACCCGGTACGCCATCGCCGTTTCGGGGTTCTCGTCGATGTTGAGCTTGACGATCTCGAGCGTGTCGCCCATCTCGGTCGCTATCTCGCCGAGCAGAAGTTCGATCTTGCGGCATGGCGCGCACCACTCCGCCCAAAAGTCCACCAGGACCGGTTTGTCTGACTGCAGCACGTCTTGGACGAAAGTGGAGTCGGTGACTGCCCTAGGTGCCATGCTCTATCCCCTCGGCGTAGCTCTCGTGTGTCAGCGGTTCAGTTCATGATTCAAGCGCAGCGACGTAGCGCTCGGCGTCGAGCGCGGCGGCGCACCCGGTGCCCGCCGCGGTGATCGCCTGACGGTAGACGTGGTCAACCAGATCACCGCAGGCGAACACGCCGGGGAGACTGGTGCGGGTGCTGGGCACGTCGGCGATCACATAGCCGTCGGCGTCGAGCTCGATCTGGCCGGCGAACAGCTCACTCCGAGGGTCGTGACCGATGGCGACGAAGACGCCGGTGACATCGAGGGTGCGCTCGGCGCCCGAGATCACGTCTCGGACCCGCACGCCGCCGACCTTGCCGTCATCCTCGAGAATCTCGGTGACAACCGAGTTCCACTCGACCTTGATTTTTGGGTTGGTCAGCGCTCGCTGGGCCATGATCTTGCTGGCGCGGAACTCGTCCCTGCGATGGATGATCGTCACGGTGTTGGCGAAGCGGGTGAGGAAGGTCGCCTCCTCCATCGCCGAGTCACCGCCGCCAACGACCACTATGTGCTGGTTGCGGAAGAAGAAGCCATCACAGGTGGCGCACGAGGAGACACCGTGGCCGAGCAACGCCTGCTCGCCGGGCACACTAAGCGGCCGCCAGGCCGATCCGGTGGCCAGGATGACGGTCTTCGCCCGGTACTGGGTGTTGCCTATCCAGACGGTCTTGACGTCACCGGCTAGTTCTACCGCCGAAGCATCGTCGGTGAGCAGTTCCGCGCCGAAGCGTTCGGCCTGTTTGCGCATAAAGTCCATAAGGTCCGGGCCCATGACGCCGTCCGGGAAGCCCGGGAAGTTCTCCACCTCGGTCGTCGTCATGAGGGCACCGCCGGACTGAACGCCCTCGATGACGAGTGGACTGAGGTTCGCGCGCGCCGCGTACACGGCCGCGGTGTAGCCGGCCGGGCCGGAGCCAACGATGATCACGTTACGGACCTCGTCCATGGACGCTTCCCTCCGATGGCGCGCGATGACGGCGCGGCCTGTTATCAGACAGCCTGCGATGGGCAGAACGTCATCGTACGAACTTGGGATTCCCGCACGCGGCACGCGTCACTCTCGGCGCGCCGATGTCGTGCCGAACGCCGGGCGGAAGACGATCAAGACGGGGCGGTCACGAGACCGGCGCGGACGCCTTTTCGTCGGCGCCGGCGAGCCCGCAATCCGGGCCAACAGCGACGACTGTCGATGCCGTCCCTTGCCGGACGAGCACCACGAGGGCCGGCTTCCCGACGAAGCGGGCGTAGTCGACCAGGGTCACCGAGCCGGGATGAGCCGATCCGATGGCGTCCAGGCAGGTCCGTAGCGCGGCCGGATCAGTGAGGCGGGACAGCGGTTCGGGGGCGGCGGCCCTGACCATCTGAGGCACCTCGGCGCTGGCCTCCTTCGACGCAGCGTCGGACTGTGGCACTCCGCCGAGCGACGGTATCCGGGCGAGCTGGGCAAGCGTCTCCGGTCGGTAATCACTACCGGAGATAACGAAGCTGGGCGTCCCGGCAAACGCCGCGGTGGGCGCGGCGAGTGCGCCGGGGGCCGGCGCCTGGTCCGACGTCTCCTCGCGGTTAAGACCCGATCCCGACGCCGTCGTGGGCGCGTTCTGGGTGGCGAACTGGTTGGCCACCGCGATGCCGCCGATGACCGCCACGACCGCGGCCGCGGCCGCGGCCAGACCGGCCCAGGAGCCCCGCCACCTTCCCCGTGCGGATTCTCGCGCCCGACCGGTGCCTCGCGCCCGAGCCGCGTCGAGCGAGACCACCGCCGGGATCCCGTCGCGAGTCCCGTCGCGGGTCCCGTGGCGGGTCCCGTGGCGGGTCCCGTCGCGGCGCTTGGCACCCGACATAGCGGCGACCGCTCGCAGCGAGTCGTTGACGCGCGCGACGACGTCGGCGGGCATGGGCGTCGCCGTTGATGCGGCCCGTAACTCATCTCGCACCAACGCGTCGGCTCGGACCAGCGCCGCATGGGCGGTGGCCCACCCCGCATCGCTGGCCACGAGATGCGCGACCTCCGCCGCGTCCGCACGGTCGAGGACATCGGCGGTGAAGTCGGCCAGCCGGTCGAGATCCACCGCAACAGAGTCCGCCGCACCGGACGCCCCAGTACCGAACTCCCGACTCACACCGCACCTCCCCGCTCCGCTCGATCCTGTTCCAATGGTCCCGCTCCTGATGATCCGACGTCCCCGGCCGTCTGTCGGTTCCCGTGACGTGGGTCATCTGGCGCGTGGCCGCCGGGTCGGGCGTCGAGGCGGAGGTGTCCCAGCAGTACGGCGAGGCGCGCGCGACCCCGCGCGCAGCGACTCTTCACTGTGCCTTCGGCGACGCCGAGCATGGCGGCGATCTCCGCGACGGAGTATCCCTGCATGTCCAGCAGAACCAGCGCGACCCGCTGCTCCGGCGGCAGTTGCGCGAGTGCCGCCCGGACGGTCAGCGCGGTGTCTGAGTCGTACGGGGAATCAGCACCGCGGCCAGCCAGCACGCCGCTGTCGCTCTCGGGCAGTGGAACGGTCGGTCGGGCCTGGCGTCTACGGGCGCGGTCGAGGCAAGCGTTGACAACGATACGGTGCAGCCAGGTCGTGACAGCCGATTCGCCCCGGAAGCGGTCGGCCGACCGGAACGCCGACACCAAGGCGTCCTGGACGGCGTCCGCCGCGTCCTCGCGGTCGCCGAGAGTACGCAGCGCGACCGCCCACAACCGGTCACGGTGCCGGCGTACCAGCTCGCCGAAGGCATCGGAATCCCCATCGACGTGGGCGCGCAGCAGCGCGGCGTCGTTGAGGTGGGCTTGCGCACCGCTCACGGCCAGACCCTATCGGGCGGGCGCACCCATGCGCTGGCCGTCACCGACCGCGAGTCACGGCGCGAGTCACGGCGCGAGGACGGTGATTTCGTTGACTGATAGGACGAACTTGCCGTCGTTGTCCGCCGGCAGCTTGGTGATCCACACGAGCAGGTACTGCACCTGCTGCTGCACATCGGGTACGGGGAAGACCATCACGGTGCCACTGTGATCATCCAGCGGCTGCCCGATGGCCGTGTACGCGCTGGCTACGGTGGCGTCGCCGGCAGTCGTGTCCCCGGGATCGCTGCTGCCAGTGCGAAGGGCTACCGACGCTCCCTGTTGACTCACCACCACCCGCACCGCACCGACCCGCGTGGGCGACCCGAGGTTGATGAGGATGCCCATGCCGGGTTTGAGGCCGCCGAAGTTGGCACGCAGGTACTCATCGGTGGTCCAGCCGGTCAACTCGTCGCCGTCGACGACCTTTTCGTAGCCCTCGAACTCGGTCCGATCACCCTTGGGTGGGTCGACCACCCGGACCTGGCTCGCAGCGATAGCGATCGGTTTGCCGCTGCCGACGGTCGTCGGTGGGTTGCTCGTTGGACTGGTGAGATCGGGCGTGGTCGGCGCCGGCTCGGGGCCTGCGCCGAGCACCCTCGCGCCGATGAAGGCCCCGGCAATCGCGATCGCCGTCAGAACGGCGACCCCGAGCGCTAATTTGCCGCCCGCCCGCCGCCGGGTACCGCCCGCCTCGCCGCCGCCGAAGCCCATCGGTCCGCTGTCGGCGTCGTCGTAGTCGGGCTCCGAGTCGCCCTGCGTGGCCAGGCCCGCGAACTCCGCGGCGAGTGCGGCGGCGGTCGGTGGCGTGGCGCGGCGGTCGAGCAGTTCCGCCGCGATCTCGTCGAGGTGGCGTGGGATGCCGCCGCGGACCTGGCGAGGGCTAGCCAGACGTCCGGTGCTGTCGCGGACCGCGTCGGGCAGCGTCGAATGCCCCGACTCGGCGAAGGGCCAGTGGGACGTCAAGCATGCGTAAAGCACGGCGCCGACCGCGCGCACATCGGACTCGGGGTCCGCGGGACCGTCGGCGTGGGCGTCGAGCAGAACGACCCGGCCGTCATCGGCGACCAGGATGGTGCCCGGATGAACGTTGCCATGCACGATCCCGGCGGAGTGCAATGCCGCCACGGCCTCGGCGATCGCGTGTGTGACGAGCGTGGCGCGTTCAGCGTCGAGCGGCGACTGGCGCAGCACATCGCGCAAGGAGACACCGGGCACCCACTCGCGCACCAGATAGGCGCGGTGACGCTCGTCGATGGCATCGTAGACCGAGACGAGGTGCGGATGCACCAGCCGGCTGGCGGCGACGGCTGCCGTGAGCATGCCCGCGGCCGCTTCGCCGCCGGGCTGGCGCACGACCAGGGCGACGGGTCGACGCAGAACCGTGTCGATCCCGCGCCAGATCTGGCGGCCCGCCGAGTCGGTGGCGACATGCTCCTCAAGGCTGTATCGGCCCGCAAGCACTTCGCCGGCAGTTGGTGCACCGAAGGTCATGACTCCGGGGACGCCCGGCGGTCCATCGGGTGCGCCCCGATGCCCTTCGCCTTCGTGGCTCACCCGTCCTCCTCGTCGGACCCGCTGCACCTCGGACACGCTGCGTCTCGGACACCCCGCTGCGTCTCGGACACACGGTGCCTCCGCGACCATAACCCAGGACACCGAGTCTTGCCGCAGCTGTGTTCATAGCGTAAGCGCGTCGACACGAACCCGTAGCTGACCATACCCGCGGGCACCCAGAAGTGCTCGCATCTAGGGTGCCCTGCGGGGCCCCCGACGTCCAGCGACCGTCCGGCCGGTAGGGGGAGAACCAAATGGGTGGCGGCCCGGTGTGTTCCTCGCCACGTGGCCCGCAGCTGTGCACAGGCCCTGCACAGGTTTTCCACAGGCCAGCGCCACCCGATCACAGAGCTATCCACCAGTTTCACGGAGTTATCCACCGGGGACACCAAGTTATCCACCGGGATGTCCACAGCAGGTCGGAATTGAGCGGGCCCATCTGGAACGGGCTGGGTGGCGGCTAACGACCGACGCGGGCACGGATCATGGATGCGAGCTCGCGCACCTCGCGCACCCGCAGCGCGAACGCGGCCGCGACGTATGCACCCAGCAGGACAACTCCCGCCACCACAAGCTGCACGATGCTCGCCACCTTGCCATCGCCCCAGACGACGGTCATGCCGATGACCGCGAGCGCGGCCGGAACCGCGGCGATCATCGCGGCGAGTGTTAGCCGACCGATCGTGGCGAAGACGTGGCCGAGACCGAGCCGACCGATTCGCCGCCGCAGCAGCCAGTAGCCGAGCATCGCGGCGACGACGAACGACACCGCGTTGCCGGCCATCAGACCGGCGGCCACCAGCGCCACGGGCAGGACCACAAACAGCAGTACGTCGACCCCGATCCGGATCGCGACGACGGGCATGTTGACCAGCGCGGGCGTCTTCGTGTCGGGCATGGCGTAAAACGCGAAGAGTTGCAGCTGGCTGATCGCGAATGGCACCAGGCCAAGTCCGGCCACCGCGATCACCCAACCGGTCGCGACGGCCTGCGCGTGCGTGTACTCGCCCCACTGAAACAGAGTTACGGCGAGTGGCCGCCCCAGCACGGCATAGGCGACCGTGGCGGGCAGTAGTACGACGGCCGTGAGCCGGGTGCCCAGAGACAGCTGGTGAGCCAGGTCGGCGTGCCGGTTCTGGGCCGCCGCGGCCGACATACGCGGCATGAGGGCGGTGATCACGGAGACCGCCACGATGCCGTGCGCCATCATGAAGATGAGGTAGGCGTTGTTGAAGATCGCGGGCCCGGGCACGGTTGACCCGGGTTGGGCGGCGTCGCCGGCCATCTTGGCGATCCTCAAGATTACGACGAGTCCGACCTGGCTGATCAGGACGTACACGAGCATCCAGGCGCCGATGCGGCCCAGCTCGCGCAGGTGCAGCTGGCGGAAGTCCCACCGCCACTTCCAACGGAACCCCACCCGCCGAAGCGCGGGGAAGAGACCGGCCGCCTGCACCAGGATGCCCAGCGTGGTGCCGAGCCCCAGCACCGCGATCTCCGCCGCCGTCAGCGACTCAGCGGTTAGCGGGGTCGCGACCGGTAGCAGCGTGAAGACGCCGGCCATGCCGATCACGACGAGGTTGTTCAGGATCGGCGCCCACATTGGCATCGCGAAGTGGCCCCGCGTGTTGAGCACGGCCGCGAAGAGTGCCGCCATGCCGTAGAAGAAGATCATCGGCAGGAGCAGGTACGACAGCGTCGTGATCAAATCGCGGTCGGCGACCGGAGTGCTGTCGCTGGTCAGCAGGGCCGTGAAGAGCGGGGCGCAGGCAACGGCGACGACGGTGGCGCCGGCCAGGAAGATCGCGGCCAGGCTGAGCAGTCGCTGCGTATACGCCTCGCCACGATCGGCGTCTCGGGTACGGGCGCGGACGAGCAGTGGGACCACCACGCTGGCCAGGACTCCGCCGAGCAGGAGTTCGTAGACCATGCCGGGCAGCGTGTTCGCCAGGTTGTAGTTGTCGGCCACCACCGCGGCGCCGATAGCGGCGCCGATAGCGGCGGTGCGGAGAAACCCAGTGGCGCGGCTGACGATGCTGCCCAGAGCCATGACGGAGCCATGTCTCGCCAAAGCCGTGCCCGTGTCGTCGCCATCCCCGCCGTCCGTGATCGGGTGCTCGATGGTCGAAGCGGCTGGGTCGACGTCGTAGCCGATGCTGCGGGCGGCGTCGCTCGCCACCGTCACCGCCGGAAGGACGTCGGTTGTGTCATGGCCAGTCGGCAGTGCGGCCGGCATGACCACGGTCGCGTCGGGGTCGTGAGCCCGATCCTGCACCCCGTCGTCGGCACCGGTCATGGCAGTGACCTTATAGTTCCGGCGCGAGACGACCCACCCCCGCGTCCAGCGCGCGGAACTCCCGCGACCGCGCGCGCCGGCTGCCGATAGGCTAGCCACCCGATGTCCGATTCCTCCAGCGCAGCCGCGCCCTCCGCAGACCTGACCGCCGCCCAGCGCCGGGCGGTCGCCGAGCTGTTGCGTATCTCACCGCTGGCGGACGAGCTTGGCCGGCGGTTCGCCAAGGCCGGACATGAGCTGCACCTCGTCGGCGGCTCGGTGCGGGACGCGCTGCTTGGCCGGCTCGGCGATGACCTTGACTTCGCCACGGACGCCCACCCCGAACAGACGCTCGCGATCCTCAAGGGCTGGGCCGAGTCGACGTGGGAGACCGGGCGGGAGTTCGGCACGATCGGCGCTGTTCGGCACGGCCTGCGCCTGGAGATCACCACGTTCCGGGCCGAGGCGTACGACGGGGTCAGTCGCAATCCGGTCGTCCGGTACGGCACGAGCCTGCTCGACGACCTGCGCCGCCGCGACTTCGCCATCAACGCCATGGCGATCAGCCTGCCGGAGCACCAATTCACCGACCCCCACGGCGGCCGTGACGATCTGGCCCGCTCGGTCTTGCGTACCCCTGCAACACCGCAGGACTCGTTCGGCGATGACCCGCTGCGGATGCTGCGCGCCGCCCGCTTCGCCGCCCAGCTGCGGTTCACTATCGCGCCCGACGTGCTGGCTGCCATGAGGTCGATGGCCGGCGACCTGAGGCGGATCACCGCGGAGCGAATCCGCGATGAGTTCACCAAGCTGTTGTGCGCCGCGGACCCGATCACTGGCCTGCGACTGCTCGTGGACACCGGGCTGGCCGAGATCTTCCTGCCCGAGCTGCCGGGGCTCAAGCTCGCCATCGATGAGCACGCGCAGCACAAGGATGTGTATGAGCACACCCTGTCGGTGATCCGCAACGCGATCACACTAGAGGATCCAGACGACGGTCCCGACTTCGTACTCCGGATGGCCGCGCTCATGCACGATGTCGGCAAGCCGGCGACGAAGGCGGCCGGGCCGGACGGGCGGGTGAGCTTCCACCACCACGAGGTGGTCGGGGCACGGCTGACCCGCCAGCGGATGAGGGCGATGCGCTTTCCGAAGGACGTGATCTCCGATGTCGGCGGGCTGGTCGCCTTGCACCTGCGCTTCTACGGGTACGGAGGTGGCGAGTGGACTGATTCGGCCGTCCGCCGGTACGTCACCGACGCCGGCGAGTTGCTCCCGCGACTGCACAAGCTCACCCGATCGGACTGCACCACGCGCAACCGGCGCAAGGCCGCCCAGCTGTCGGCCGACTACGACGCGCTCGAGGAGCGAATCACTCGGATCGCTGCCGAGGAGGACCTGGCCCGGGTGCGTCCCGACCTCGACGGCAACGCGATCATGGAGCTGCTCGGCCTACCCCCCGGGCCGCTCGTAGGCGAGGCATGGCGTCACCTCCGGGAGCTGCGGCTAGAGCGCGGTCCACTCGCTCACGACGAGGCCGTCTCCGAACTGCTGAGCTGGGCCGCCGCGCACGGGATACCCCCACGCCCCTCGCCCGAGGTCAAGGATTAAGTCGGGCGGAGCGGCGGGAGGCGAAATTGGCGTACCACATCGCCAGGACCGCGTACCCGACACCGACGGCGGCAATGACGGCGTGTGAGTGGCCGTTCTCGGGGAGAGCGAACGCGCCGATGAGGAGGCCGAGCACCCGGCGCCAGTCGATCCGGTCGGTCCTGGTGATCCAGCCGAGCAGGGCGCCGATGAGCGGTACAGCGGCGAGGAGCAAGCCGGCGAGCGAGCTGCTGAGGCGTTGCTCGGCCTTTGCCAGAAACAGCCACGGGATGGCCAACTCGGCCGCTGTGTAGGCCAACAGCGGCTTCCAGTAGGGCAACAGGGGACGCAGCTGCGCTCGGGCCAACGCCACCGGCACGAGCAGCAGCGCGGCCACAGTCGTGCGCATGAACACCAACGACGCAGGTGTCAGGCTCTCCACGGCCACCTTGATGAACAGGTACGGCACACCCCAGATCACGCCCATCGCAAGGAACAGCACCCACCCGCGCCGTGACATCGGCTCTCCTCTCCTTGCTCCTGGACGCTCGGGCCCGACCGTACCGTGCCCTCATGCTGCGGACGTCTGCTCTTCGCAGGAGATCGCTGCGCGGTCGAAGCAAGCATGCACTACGGCATGGCCGCCCTGACTGACGTCATCCGCCACTTGCCGGACACACGGCCTGAACCGTGGTTTTACCGTCACGAGATGAGGCAGTTTCAGCTCGAGTGATTGTCAATAGACGGCCGTGGTTGCGCTGCGCACCAGGACCACTGCTCCAGCGTTTAGCCGGTGGCGGGCGATGTGGCCCGCGTCCCTGCCTACGCCGCGCCGGGTGGGCACCTCGTCGCCCTCAGCCAACCGGAGGAGCTCGCCCGCAGGCTCGAGGCCTACCGCATTCATGTCCAGCGTCGCTAAGACACGAGCTCGGGCGGTCAGGCGGTGAGGAGCGTGTCGAGCTTGGTGAAGGAGCTCTCCCACCCCTCGCGGGTCATGTCCAGCATCTCCTGGGTGAACGGGCCCTGCCGCAGCACGAGCCGGGTCTTGCCGCCCTCGTCGTAGAGCTCAATCCTGAGTTGCAGTCCTTCGGATTCCTCGACGCCGACGAGCAGTTCGTTCTCGATGACCTCGGTGAGCGTCGCGATGATCGGCGACCTCTCAGTCGGATCGTCATCATTGACCATTGTCAAGCGGTAGGGCCCGCCGACCTTGGCGTCGACCTCGACGGTGTCGCGGGGCACCGAGAACCCGACCGGACCGAACCACTGTGAAAGCTGGTCGGGGTCGGTAAAGGCACGGTAGACCAGTTTCCGCGGCGCATCGAACGTGCGGGTGATGACCAGTTCCTTGTTGGCGGCCTTGTCATTCATGACGCTGTCCCCTTCTCGAGTGTGCTGTCGGATGGCTCCTGTCGGATTCGCCGCAGGTGGGCGTCGAGCCGGTCGAAGTTGATGTCCCAGAAGCGTCGGTAGGGCTCCATCCAGTTGGTGACCTCCCGTAGCGGCTCGCCCTGCAGGCTGCTCGACCGCCACCGGGCCGCGCGGCTTCGCGCGATCAGCCCGGCCTTCTCTAGCACCTTCAGGTGTCGTGAGATCGCGGGAAGGCTGATGGTGAACGGCTCGGCCAGCTCCGTCACGGTGGCGTCCCCCTCGGCGAGCCGGGCCAGGATCGCCCGGCGAGTCGGGTCCGCTAGCGCCGCGAAGATCGTGCTGAGCCGATCATGTGCCATCCCATTTAACCTCGCTGTTAATTAACAGGCGCGTTAAACATAAGAGGAGTCCAACAGCCTGTCAAGCGCTTCCGCCGATTTAACATCGCCGGCGGCGGTGGCGGCCGCCATGATTAGCGGCCTGCTCGTAGGCCTGGTCTGCGGCGTACCCGCCGGAATGCTCGTCGCGAACGTCCGGCGAAGCTGGGTCGACGTCGGGACGGCCAAGAAGGCGGTGCCGGTGGCACGCAAGGGCGCGTGGGGGCGTACCCGCGAGGCCTTCTGCTGTACTTCCTGCTCGTGATCGCGGTCGCGCTGGCGCTCGGGGCCGCGCGAACGGCGGTTAGGTCGCTCCCTCCGAGGCC
>Ga0209843_1000030_pt1 | contig 17014 bp, 17 predicted proteins | sample GWRWS1_20_30_FD_187222 | JGI IMG/M metagenome (GOLD analysis project Ga0209843, IMG submission 187222) | Riverbed sediment microbial communities from areas with vegetation nearby in Columbia River, Washington, USA - GW-RW S1_20_30 (SPAdes)... | ecosystem: Environmental > Aquatic > Freshwater >... | reverse complement strand
GCCGTCGCGGAGGACATCCCCGTGTCCGAATGGCATCACGGCCATCACGGGCGGCCCGGCCACCATCATCACAAGCACCCCGAACCGACCGATGACGCGTTCATGAACTACGGGCGAGGAACGGCGTTCGGCGTCGGGATGCTCCACGGGATCGGAGCGGAGACCCCGACGCAGGTCGTCATCTTCCTCACGGCGGCGGGAGAAGGCGGGCCGGTGCCCGGCGTCCTCATCCTCGTCGTCTTCCTGATCGGCCTGCTCGCGTCGAACACCCTCATCACGCTCGGGTCCGCGTTCGGCTTCGTGACCGCGTCGAAGAACTGGACCCTCTACGTCACGATCGCGGTCCTCACGGCGACGGCGAGCCTCGTGATCGGGACCTTGTTCCTGTTCGGGAAGGATACCGTGCTGCCCGCCGTGTTCGGGGGGTAGGGCTCAACCCGCGGCACCGCGCGCCTTCGTGCAGTCGGCACAGAGGCCGCCGATGGCGAAGTGGGTGAGGTCCGGCTCGAAGCCGTGGTGCCGTTCGATCAGGTGGACGAGGGCGTCGGCCTCCTCGATCGAAAGGTCGTCCTCGGCCCCGCAGTTGGAGCACGTGAGATGCACGTGGCCGGCCTCTTCGGCGCGGTGGTACTCGGCGCCGGTCTCCAGGTGCGCGTGGGCCAAGACCCCCATCTCCTCCAGCAGCGAGAGCGTCCGGTAGATCGTCGAGGCGTTCACGCCCGGCATGTCGCCCTGGACCTTCCGGGCGAGCGCGGTCGGCGAGATGTGGCCCTGGGTGCGCATGATCTCGGCGACGATGGCGCGCCGCTGAGGGGTCATCCGGAGCCCGCGTTCGCGGAGCGCCGAGATCACGTCGGTGTTCGGCTGCGTTGCCACGCGGCGATTGTAGCAGTGAGTTGCAGGTGCAATGACCCCATCGGAATAGGTCGCGCCGACGGGGGTCTGCGAGGATAGGCCGGCATGGGGGAGTTCGTACGCACCGAGACCGACGGCGGGGTCGCCACGATCCGGATCGACCGCCCGCCGGCGAACGCGCTCGCTCGCCCGGTCTCCCTCGAGCTCTCCGATGCCGCGGGCGAGGTGGCCGACGACGACGCGATCGGCGCCGTCGTCGTCTGGGGCGGGGAGACGATCTTCGCGGCGGGGGCCGACATCAAGGCGATGGTCGGGTACGGGCCCGCCGAGATCGCCTCGGACGTCGGAGCCCTCGAGCAGGCCTGTCGCGACCTCGAGGCGATCCCGAAGATCACGATCGCCGCGATCAACGGGTTCGCGCTCGGCGGCGGGTTGGAGGTGGCACTGGCCTGCGACTTCCGGTACGCGGCCCAAGACGCCCAGCTCGGCCTGCCCGAGATCAAACTGGGGATCATCCCGGGCTCGGGCGGGACCCAGAGGCTCCCGCGCGTCGTGGGTCTCGCTCGGGCCCGCGACCTGATCTACACGGGCCGCCGCCTCCCCGCCGGCGAGGCGCTCGACATCGGGCTCGTGGACCGGGTCGCGCCGGCCGGGGACGTGTACGGCCTCGCGACCCACGAGGCTCGCTCGTTCGCCGAGGGACCATCGCTCGCCTACGCGGCGGCCAAGCGCGCGCTGGCCGCGGCCGACCGTCCGCTCGCTGAGGGGTTGGCGGTCGAGCGCGAGGCCTTCGTGCCGCTGTTCGCGAGCCGGGATCAGGAGGAGGGCATGCGAGCCTTCCTCGAGAAGCGCGAGCCCAGGTTCGGGGGGAGGTAGCGTGCGGGTCCGGCAGGCGACGGCGGAGGACGTTCCGTCCCTGGTCGCGCTGTTCCAGGAGCTCGACCGGATGCAGGCCGACTGGCGGGTCTTCACGCCGCGCCCCGGCTTCTACGACGAGGTCGGCGCCAAGTACCGCGAGGCGCTGGGCGACCCCGACGCGGTGCTGCTGGTGGCGGAGGACGAGGACGGCGAGGTCGTCGGCATGGCGTACGGGGAGGCCCGCACCCCCTCCAGGTTCTCGGACGAGCGCGCGCTCGAGCTCTCCGGGGTGGTCGTTCGCGCCGGCTACCGAGGCCGAGGGGTGGGCAGGGAGCTCGTGCACGAGGCGGGCCGGTTCGCGGCCGATCAGGGGGTCCGCTGGATCGAGCTGAAGACCTTCGCCCCCAACCGGGGCGCGATGGAGTTCTGGGAGGACCTGGGGTTCACGACCAGGGTCGTGCAGCTCACCAGCCCGACGAAGACACTGCTCGAGCGGCTCGAGGGCCGATAGCGGGTCGCCGGGGCTCGCCGATCGGGGTGTTCGGGAACGAACCGGGCCCTCGGTTGGTTCGAATGGACGTCATGAACGCCTCGGCGCGCCCGAGGCGTGTTCGAACCGAGGCGAGGAGAGGAGCGATGGCCGACTCGGAATACCGCGGAGCCCGCATCCGCGAGCTCCCTCGGGCCAACCGTACCTACCCCGGGGGTCGCGTCTGCGCCGCCGAGGGGTGCACCACGAAGCTGTCCATCTACAACAAGTGGGACTTCTGCTGGCAGCACGAGCCCGTGCACACGTACATCTCGCGCGGCAAGCGAAGGAGCCGCAAGGAGATGGAGGCCGCGTAGCACCGTTACGCGCCTTCCCCACGGAAGCCCCCTCGCGTTCGCGGGAGGGCTTCCGGTCTAGGGACAACGTCTCATCTCTAGGGACAACGTCTCATCAAGGGCGACTCGGTCGTTCCCGACAACTCCAGCAGACCGCTCCTCCGAGGAAGAGGCGGACGGCTATGCCATATGAGTTGGGAACTCCGGAGATGCGGGAGACCCAGTGTCCCTATTGCGAGCGCGAGGTGCTCGTGTACGAGGATCCTCCGCGATGCCCGCTGTGCGCATGTCCGCTGGACCGGGACCGGATGCGTCCCTACGTCTGGCCCGACGAGGAACCGTCGCCGTCGGGCTGAGCGGCCAGGACCCGATCCGCGATCGCTCGTGCTTCCTCCAGCCGGGTTCGGTCGACGAACAGCCGAACGCTGCGCTCCCAGATCTGGCTGAAGAAGCCGGGCGCCTTGTACCACCAGACGATGCCCGCCTTCTCGAGCTGGCCCGCGATGGCGTCGGCGTGCTCGTGCGTGTAGGCACCGAGGTGGACCGTGTGGACGTCGTCGGTCACGGGACGAGCACCGCCGCACGCCATCCGCGGACCGAGCTCACGAGGGCGATCTCGGATGCGCCCCGGAGCTCGTCGATCGTGACGGGCCGCTCGGTCAGGCGGCCCTCGCGCACGAGGACGGCGCGATGGGTGCCGGCAAGCAGACCCGCGTCCGAGGGAGGGGTCACCCAGGTGCCGGCGAGGTTGAGGGCGAGGTTCGCGATCGTGGACTCGGTGACTTCGCCCCGGAGGTTGACGAGCACCACGTCGTCGACGTCGGGACGTTTGTCTCGGCGCCGCTCGTACGGGGCTCGACGGGTCGTCTTGTGGAAGAGCCACACGTCCGAGGGATCCACGGGTTCGTCGTCGAGCGCCACCCTGACCGGGCCGTTCCCAGGAGGCAGGTCTCGAGCGTGGGTGGACAGCGCTCCATCGCGCGCGAGCGTCAGACGGACGACGCACGGACCCGCGACATCGGCGACCGCGAGCTTGAGCGCTCCCGCCGCCTCTTCGGGTTCGAACCGGAACCCGAAGTAGCGAGCGGACGCCGCCATCCGCTCGAGGTGCTCGTCGAGGTGCCGGAACCCTTCGACAGGCGCGTGCGCGATGGCCTCGAACAGCTCGAACGCGGGACGCACGTCGGTCAACACGCGCGCCTTCGCGACCACCTCGTCGTACTCGCCCGAGGCCGACGAGTCGTGGGTGACGCCGCCTCCGACGCCGTACTCGGCCGTCCGCGTCTGGGCGTCGAGGACGACGGTGCGGATCGCGACGTTGAAGTTCGCCCGTGGCTCACGCGATCCGGACGGCGCGAGGTAGCCGATCGCGCCGCAGTACGGTCCTCGAGCCGAGTCCTCGAGGTCCGCGATGATCCTGGTGGTACGCACTTTCGGGGCGCCGGTGATCGAGCCGCTCGGGAAGAGCGCTCGGAACGCGTCGAGCAGGGTGATCTCGGGACGCAGGTTGCCCTCGATCGTCGAGGTCAGCTGCCACACCGTCTCGTACCGTTCGGCCTCGAGCATGCGTTCCACCTCGACCGATCCCGTTCGGCAGATCCGGCCGAGGTCGTTGCGGAGCAGGTCGACGATCATGGCGTTCTCCGCGCGGTCCTTCGACGAGGCCATGAGCGTCTCGGCGATGTCCTCGTCCTCCGCGAGCCATCGCCCGCGTGGCGCCGTTCCCTTCATCGGACGGGTGGTGATCCGATCGCCGTCGATCCGGAAGAAGAGCTCCGGCGACGCCGACAGGACGCGGTAACGCCCCAGGTCGAGGAACGCCGCGTATCCACCCCGCTGCGCGAGGCACAGGTCTCGGTAGAACCCTCGCTCGTCGCCGTGGATGACGGCCCGGAGCCGGATCGTGTGGTTCACCTGGTAGGTGTGGCCGGCGGCGATCAGTTCGCGGATGCGTTCGACGGCCGCGTCATAGGTCGCGCGGTCGACGCTCGGCCGCCACGGCGAGCCGGCGGCCGGGGGAGGCTCGGTGCGAGCGGGCTCGAGCGGCGGGACGTCCTCCTTGCGTTCGAACAGAGCGAACCAGGCGAGCGGCAGGTCGGCGAAGGGATCGTCCGGTGCCCGAACGCGGACCGAGAGCTCGGGGTCGAGGCCGGGCGCCGCCTCGTACGCGACGAACCCCGCCGCCCACAGCCCTCGGGCGGCCGCGGACCCGGCGGCCTCGATCGCGCCGGCGACCTCACCCGACCGGCGGGCCTCGATGACCCCAACGGGCTCGACCAGCCGGAACGCGCGTTCGGCGCCGGCGACCAGGTCGTCGAAGCGGGCCTCGATCAATCCAGGACTCCCTCAGCTCCGGCGCGCTTGGATCTCCTCGATCAGCTTCGGGACGACGGCGAGCGCGTCCCCGACCACGCCGAGATCGGCGAGCCGGAAGATCGGGGCGTCCGCGTCCTTGTTGATCGCGATGATCCGTTTCGCGCCCTTCATCCCGACGACGTGCTGTGTCGCCCCGCTGATGCCGACCGCGATGTAGACCTCGGGTTTGACCGTCTTCCCCGTCTGTCCCACCTGGTAGGAGTACGGCACCCAGCCGGCGTCCACCACGGCCCGGCTCGCGCCCACCGCGGCGTGGCCGCCGATCGCGGCGGCGAGGTCGTCCAAGAGCTTGAAGTTCGACGGATCCTGCAGCCCCCGTCCTCCCGCGATGACCACCCTCGCGTCCTCGAGCCGGGGACCGGCGGCGGTCTCTTCGTGGCGCTCCACGCGGCGGGCGGCCGTGAGCTCGCCGGGGATCGGAGCCTCCACCGTGACGACCTCGGCGGTTCCGCCGCCCGGTTCGGCCGCGAACGACTTCGGGCGCACGAGGACCAGGCGAGGAGACGGGCCCTCGAGCGCGACGTCGACCACGCGGCTCCCGCCGAAGATCTGCGTCTGGGCCGCCTCGGCCGAGGTGACGTCGCTGGCGTTGCTCATCAACGTGCACCCGAGCTTGGCCTGGAGGCGCCCCGCCACGTCGCGGGCGTCGTAGCTCGTCGAGAACAGGACCAGGTCGGGGGCGTGCTTCCGGATGAGCCCTTGCAGCGCGTGCGCCGCCGGCTGGCCGAGCGTGTCCGCGTAGACCTGGTCGTCGCTCGCGTACACGGTCGCCGCGCCGTGATCGCCGAGGGCGGGTGCGGCCGCCGTCGCCCCGGGACCGAGCGCGACGGCGGCGACCTCGTCGCCGATCGAGCGGGCCTTGGTCAGCAGCTCGAGCGCGGTCGGGCTCGGGCCCTCGGGCCGGACCTCCGCGTACACCCAGACCGTCGTCACGTCAGATGGCCTTGGCCTCGGCCAGGAGCTCGGCGACCTTGGCGGCTGCGTCGTCGCCGGCTGCGATCACGGTCCCCACGGCCTTCTCCGGAGCCTCGGACACGGAGGCGACGCGCTGCGTGGGAGCGACGTCGGCCCCGGACAGGCCGAGATCCGCGAGCGACAGCTGCTCGAGCGGCTTGGACTTCGCGGCCATGATGCCCTTGAGCGTCGGATAGCGCGGCTCCGCGGCGCTGCCCGTGACCGTCACGAGCGCGGGCATCGGGCACGTCACGACGTCGTAGCCGGCCTCGGTCTGGCGTTCCGCGCGGAGCGCGCCGCCGTCGGCGTCGACCCTGCGGGCGAACGTCGCGCTCGGGACCCCCAGGAGCTCGGCGACGGTCATCGGCAACGTGCCGGTGTACCCGTCGGTCGATTCGACGCCGGCGAGCACCAGGTCGAACGCCGACCGCTGCACCGCGGCCGCGAGGACCCTGGCCGTCGCGAGCGCGTCGGCGCCTCGGAGCGCGGGATCGGTCACGAGGACGCCGCCGCTGGCGCCCATGGAGAACCCCTTGCGGAGCGCGCTCGTCGCGATCTCCGGCCCCATCGACAGGAGCGTGACCTCGCCGCCGTGGGCCTCGACGAGCTGTAGGGCGGCCTCGACCGCGAACTCATCTCCGGGGTCGAGCGAGCCGTCGACGCCCTCGCGGACGAGGAGGTTGTCCTCGCCGAGCGTGGGCGTGCCCCGCGGTTCGGGGACGTACTTGACGAGCACGACGACGTTCACGAGGTTCCTTCCGCTGGCCGGCCCCGAGGATACCCGCGGCGACGACGGCGCAGACGACCTCGTAGCATCTGGGCATGTCCTTGAAGGGTTCGGTCCTCGTTGCGATGTCCGGCGGCGTCGATTCGTCGGTCGCCGCATGCCTCTTGCAGGAGCAGGGCTATGACGTGATGGGTTCGCACATGCAACTCGTGCACCTCGACGGCGTCGAGCACGGCTGCTGTGGCCCGGCCGCTCGAGCCGACGCCTCGGAGGTCGCACGGGTCGCGGGGTTCCCGCTCGAGATCTGCGACCTGTCCGACGAGTTCGAGCGGACGGTGATCGCGGACTTCGTCGCCGAGCACGAGGCCGGCCGCACGCCGAACCCGTGTGCGCGCTGCAACGGCGAGATCAAGTTCGGCGCGTTCCTTCGGCGGGCCGACGAGCTCGGGATCGACCTCGTGGCGACGGGCCACTACGTGCGGACGGATCGGACCGATGGCAGGATCAGACTGCTGCGCGGCGCCGACCGCGCGAAGGACCAGTCGTACATGCTCCACATGCTCGGTCAGCTCGAGCTCTCGAGGTCGCTGTTCCCCGTCGGCGGGATGCCGAAGGCCGAGACGCGGGCACTCGCGGAGCGGCTCGGGTTGCCGGTCGCGAACAAGCCCGACTCCCAGGAGCTGTGCTTCGCGCCGAACGGGCAGGCGGGTGCGTACCTCGAGACCGTCGCTCCGCACCTGATGCGCGAGGGCGAGGTCGTCGACACCGACGGGCGCGTGCTCGCGTCGCATCCGGGTACGGCCGCGTTCACCGTCGGGCAGCGGCGCGGGCTCGGCGTCGCGGGTCCCGAGCCCTCCTACGCGCTCGAGATCGACGCGGCGGCCAACCGCGTGGTCGTGGGACCGGGCGAGTTGCTCGCGCGCGCCGGCGTCCTCGCCGATCGCGTGACCTGGATCGCCGGGGAGCCCCCGTCGGACGGTCCGTTCGAGGCGGAGGTCCGGCTCCGCTACCGTGGTGACGACGTGCCCGCCGTGGTCGAGCCGCTCGGAGACCGGGTCCGCGTGGAGCTCCGGACGCCGCAGCGCGGGATCGCGCCCGGCCAGAGCGCGGTCCTGTACCGAGGCGACGAGCTCCTCGGCGGCGGGCGCATCGTCGACGTCCTTCGCTGAGGCCTCTCCGGAACCTGCGAAGCAACCCGGGGAGGTCGGCGCGCCCGGATATCATCGGCCCGTGGAGGTCCAGCCGGCGTGAGGTTGCTCAAGCGCAAGTCCCGCACCTTCGAGATCCAGGTGCAGGAGATGACGCTGCACATCCAGGCGGCGACCGACGTGGACGAGGAGTCTCGAGCCGCTGCGCTCTCGTTCTGGGAGGTCCTGCACTCCTACTCGATCCGTAATCCCGACTTCCGTGCCTCGAAGCGGCCCGTCACCGTGCCGGCAGACGCTCCCGAGATCGTCCGCGAGATGGCGGCCACCGCCGGACGCGCGGGGGTGGGACCCATGTTCTCGTTCCAGGGAGCCGTGACCGATCACGTCGGCCGGTTCCTCGCGAGGGAGGTGAACGAGGTGACCGTGAACTGCGGCGGCGACTACTTCATCCAGTCGCGCCGCCGGCAGAAGCTCACGGTCGTCCGCCGGCCCGGCTCGTCGGTGGCCGTCGTGGTGCCGGCCAACCGGCAAGGCGTCGGCATCTCGATGGCATCGGGGAGCGATCGGGGCCGCAGCGAGATCGACGGGCTGGCCGTGCTGGCCGAGTCGTGCATGCTCGCCGGCGCCGCGGCCGCGGGCGTCCGGGCGATCTTGCCGAAGGAGAACGGTCTCCAGGGCGCCCTCGCATACCTGAAGCAGGTGCCCGGCGTGATCGGCGGTGTGGTGTTCCTCGGCGAGCGGATCGGGATGGCCGGCGGCCTGGAGCTCGCGGCGTGATCGGTCGCGCGCCGGATCGGACGTGACGAGCACCGGCGAAGAGCGCGAGCTCGCGAAGGCGAAGCTCCGCGTCGAGGAGCTGCGGGAGCAGGCGAACTTCCACTCGTACCGCTACCACGTGCTCGACGACCCCGAGGTCTCCGACGCCGAGTACGACGACCTGATGAAGGAGCTCCGAGCGCTGGAGGAGCGGTTCCCGGAGCTCGTGACGCCGGACTCGCCGACGCAGCGGGTCGGCGCGACGCCGGCGGACCTGTTCGCCCCGGTCGAGCACCGGACGCCGATGCTCTCGCTCGACAACGCGTTCAGCCGCGAGGAGCTCGAGGCGTGGGCGGCTCGGGTCGAGCGGGGGGTCGGTTCTGGCGCCCGGTACTCGTGCGAGCTCAAGATCGACGGGGTGGCCGTCGCGCTGACCTACGAGGGCGGCGGGCTCACCAAGGGCGCGACCCGTGGCGACGGCCGGATCGGCGAGGACATCACGGCCAACGTTCGAACCGTCCGGAGCGTGCCGCAGCGGCTCCAGCTCTCGGATCCGCCCGCGTACCTGGAGGTTCGCGGCGAGATCTACCTGCCGGTGAAGGCGTTCGAACGGTTGAACGAGGAGCTGCTGGCCACCGAGAAGCGTCCGTTCGCGAACCCCCGCAACGCCGCGGCGGGCTCCCTCCGCCAGAAGGACCCGAAGGTCACCGCGTCCCGGCCGCTCGCCCTGCTCGTGCACTCGTTCGGGTACGCGGACGGCGTCCGCTTCGATTCGCACTCGGGGTTCCTCGACTGGTGCCGTGATGCCCGGTTGCCGGTGGCACCCACCTCTGAGGTCAAGGAGGACATCGACGGAGTCGTGGCGTACCTCGAGCACTGGGAGGCCGGACGACACAGCGTGGACTGGGAGGTCGACGGGGCGGTCGTCAAGGTCGACCAGGTCGCGCTCCAGCAGGAGCTCGGCGCGACGAGCCACGCGCCGCGGTGGGCGATCGCCTACAAGTTCCCGCCCGAGGAACGCACGGCGCTGCTCCGGAAGATCGACGTCCACACCGGCCGGACGGGAAAGGTCACGCCGTTCGCCGTGCTCGAACCCGTCTCCGTGGGCGGCGTGACGATCACCTACGCGACGTTGCACAACCAGGACGAGGTCGCCCGCAAGGACGTTCGCGAGGGCGACGCGGTGATCGTTCGACGCGCCGGCGACGTGATCCCCGAGATCGTCGGGCCGGTGCTGGCCAAGCGCAAGAAGGGCGCCAGGAAGTGGAAGTTCCCGACGACGTGTCCCTCGTGCGGGACCGAGCTCGTCCGGGCGCCCGGCGAGGCCGATCACCGGTGCCCGAACCCGAACTGCCCCAGCCGGAACATCGAGTGGCTGTACTCGTTCGGCTCGCGCGGTGGTCTGGACATCGAGGGTCTCGGCTACATGACCGGGATGGCGCTGCTCGACCGCGGGATCGTGAAGGACCCTGCCGACATCTTCACCCTGACGGCCGAGGACCTCGCCCAGCTCCCGGGGTTCGCCGATAGGTCGATCTCGAACCTGCTGGCGTCGATCGAGCGGGGGAAGGACCGCCCGCTCTGGCGGCTGCTGACCGCGCTCAACATCCGCCACGTCGGGACGCACGTCGCCCAGGTGCTCGCGAACGCGTTCGTCTCCGTCGACGCCTTGATGGGGGCCTCGGCGCAGGACATCGACGTTGTCGAAGAGATCGGCCCCGAGATCGCGAAGAGCGTCCACGACTGGTTCGCCGACCCCGTCAACCGCCGGCTGATCGAGAAGCTCCGCGCCGCCGGCATCCGGATGCGGGACGAGGTGAGGAAGCCCAAGGGTCAGCAGCCGCTCGCCGGCAAGAGCATCGTCCTGACCGGCGGTCTCGAGAGCCTGTCTCGTGAGGAGGCGACCGAGGCCGCGCAGGGCGCCGGCGCGCGCGTGGCCTCGAGCGTCTCGAAGAAGACCGACTTCGTGGTGGTCGGGACCGATCCCGGCTCGAAGGCGGCCAAGGCGGAGGAGCTCGGCGTCGAGACGATCGACGAGAAGGAATTCCGGAAGCGGCTGGGACGCAGGTAGTCGCCTGGCCGCTCACCTGTGGCACGATGCCGGCGGTCCGAGCGAAAGGAGGGTCCGTGACGGCCGTCGTGATCGACGGGAACGCGATCGCCGAGCAGCTGCGGAAGAGCATCGCCGACGAGCTCCAGGTGCTCCGGTTGTCGGAGGTCCGCCCGGGCCTGGCCACGGTGCTGATCGGCGAGTCGTTCGACGCGCAGGCGTACGAGAGGCACGTCAAGCGGCTGGCCGAGAGCCTGGACTACCGGTACGTGTGCGAGCGCCTGCCCGAGGACATCGAGCTGGCCGACGTCATCGCGACGCTCGGCAAGCTGAACGCCGACCCGAGGATCACCGGGATCCTGGTCCTGCACCCGCTCCCGCCGCACATCCCGGAGGCCGAGATGAACAGCGCGGTCGACCCGCTCAAGGACATCGAGGCCGTGCACCCGCTGAACACAGGGTTGCTCGCGCAGGGCCGTCCACGGTTCCTCCCGTCGACCCCCGCGTCGTGCTTCTACCTGCTCGACCACTACGCGGACGCGAACGGTGGCGGGCACGAGAGCTTCTACTCGGGCCGGACGCTGGTGGTGGTCGGGCGTTCGAACAGCGTCGGCAAGCCGGCCCAGATGCTCGGCCTCCAGCGCAACGCGACCGTGATCGCCTGCCACAGCAAGACCAAGCCGCTGGAGGACTACACGCGGCAGGCCGACATCCTCATCGTGGCGGCGGGTGTCCGCGGGGTCGTCGACGGCGCGATGGTCAAGGAGAGCGTCGTCGCGGTCGACGTGGGGATCCACGCCGTCAAGGACCAGCGGACCGGCAAGACCAGGATGGTGGGCGACCTTGATTTCGACAGCGTGGCCGCGAAGGCCGAGGCGATCACGCCGGTCCCGGGGGGTGTCGGACCGATCACGGACGTGTGGCTCGTCGGCAACGCGCTGATGGCCGCGGCGATCGCGCACCAGGTCGAGCCACGCTTCGGGCTTTTCCGCTGAAGCGAAGGGCTCACCCGGTCGAGGCGACGCCCGAGGTGCGACTCGCCGCTAGACTGCGCGCATGCCGCTCGAGATCGACATCGAGCACGTGGCGCGTCTCGCGCGTCTGGAGCTCACCGATCAGGAGAAGGAAAGCCTGCGCGAGCAGCTAGGCGTGATCCTCGAGAACGCCGCGAAGGTCGGCGAGGTCGCGACGGACGACGTGCCGCCCACCGCGTACGCGATCCCGAGGTCCAACGTGCTTCGACCCGACGAGGTCACGCCGTCGCTCACGACCGAGGAGGTCCTCGCGAACGCGCCCGAGGTCGAGTCCGACCGGTTCAAGGTCCCGAGGGTCGTGGAGGTCGAGTGACCGAGCCGACGGCCCCGTGCGACCTCTCGGCGAGCGAGCTCGGGGCCAGGCTCCGCGCCGAGGAGATCTCGGCCGTCGAGATCTGGGACTCGTGCCGCTCGCGCATCGACGCAGTGGACGAACGCGTCCATGCGTTCCTGACTCGGACCGACGACCTCGCCCGCGAGCAGGCGCAGGCGGCCGACGCGCGGATCGCCGCCGGCGACGCGCCGGGCGCCGCGGGCATCCCGCTCGCGCTCAAGGACGTGCTCTCGACCCGCGGGGTGACCACCACGTGCGGCTCGAAGATCCTCGAGACCTACGTCCCGCCGTACGACTGCACGCCGTGGGAGCGGCTGAAGGCGGACGGGAGCGTCCTGCTCGGCAAGACGAACTGCGATGAGTTCGCGATGGGCTCGTCCAACGAGAACTCGGCGTTCGGCCCGGTCCACAACCCGTGGGATCTGGACCGGGTGCCGGGCGGTTCAAGCGGCGGGAGCGCCGCGGCCGTCGCGGCGGGCGAGGCCGTCTGGGCGCTCGGGACCGACACCGGCGGCTCGGTCCGGCAGCCGGCGTCGCTGTCCGGCGTGGTCGGCTTCAAGCCCACCTACGGGTTGATCAGCAGGTACGGGCTGATCGCGTTCGCGTCCTCGCTCGACACGGTGGGGACGTTCACGCGGAGCGTCCGGGACGCGGCCGTGCTGCTCTCGACGATCGCGGGCAAGGATCCGATGGACGCGACCAGCCTCGACGAGCCGCGCCGCGACTACACCCGTGGCCTGGAGGACGCGATCTCGGGCCTGCGGGTGGGCGTGGTCAAGGAGGCGTTCGGCGAAGGGGTCGAGCCGGGCGTGCGGGCGAGCGTGCAGCGCGCGGTGGACGAGCTGTCGAACCGGGGCGCGCAGGTCGCCGAGGCGTCGCTGCCGCACGCGGACTACGCGCTCTCGGCGTACTACCTGATCGCGCCTTCGGAGGCCTCATCGAACCTCGCGCGCTACGACGGCGTCCGGTACGGCCTGCGCGTCGACGGCTCGGACTCGGTCGAGATGATGACGAAGACGCGAGGCGCCGGGTTCGGGGCGGAGGTCAAGCGCCGGATCATGCTCGGCACCTACGCGCTCTCGGCCGGCTACTACGAGGCGTACTACGGCCAGGCGCAGAAGGTGCGGACCCTCATCATCCGGGACTACGTGGCGGCGTTCGGGTCGTTCGACGTGCTCGTCTCGCCGACGTCACCGACGACGGCGTTCCCGATCGGCGCGAAGGTCGACGACCCGCTCGCGATGTACCTGAACGACGTGTTCACGATCCCGGCGAACCTTTCGGGCATGCCCGCGATCTCGATCCCGAGCGGCCTGGACGGGTCCGGTCTCCCGGTCGGCGTGCAGCTGACCGCCCCGGTCCTCGCCGAACCCACCCTGTTACGGGTCGCGAACGCCCTCGAGGCTTCGCTCGGGTTCGACGCCCGTCCCGCGCTCATCGCCGCCTGAGGGCTCCCGCGCCGCGCTGCCGGCGGACACGATCAGCGCGACCGCCGCGACGATGAGGACGCCGGCGAACAGGGTGCTGACCGTGAACGTCTCGTCCAGGATCAGCGCGCCCACGATGACCGCGCCGATCGGCGTCACGTACGCGTAGGTCGCGACGAGCGAGGTGCGGGCGTTCCGCAGCAGCCACAGGTAGCACGTGAAGCCGATCCACGAGCCGACGACGACGAGGTACGCGAGCGCGATCACGGACGCGCGTGAGACCGACCCGGTGTCGATGTCCCCGAACTCGCCGGCGAGCCCGCCCACCGCGAAGAAGAATCCGGCGGCGACCACCATCTCCATGCCGGCGGCCACCAGCGGCCGGTCCGGCAGCACCGCGTGGCGCTGGTAGATCGAGCCCGCAGCCCAGCTCGCGGCCGCGGCGAGCGCGAGGATCAGCCCGCCCATGTCGATCTCGCCTTCGAGCGCGTTCCCGCCCACGAGCAGCGCCGCCCCGACGAACCCCACCGCGAGCCCGATCACCACGACCCTGGGCTGGCGGTGCCCGAGGACCACGCGGTCGATCAACGCCATCCACAGCGGGACGGTGGCGATCGCGAGCCCGGCCATCCCCGACGGGATCGTCCGCTCGGCCCAGACGATGCCACCGTTGCCGCCGAACATCATCAGCGCCGCGACGACGGCTGCGGCCCACCAGTGGATCGCACGCGGACGGTCGCCCGACCTGTCCCCGAACCGGAGCGCGATCGGCAGCAGCACCCCGCCCGCGGTCAGGAACCGGATCCCGCCACCGAGCAGCGGAGGGATCGTCTCGTTCGCCACCCGGATCGCGACGAACGTCGTGCTCCACGCCACGTAGACCAGCGAGAGCGCCGTCCAGATCGCCGCGGGAGACCCGCTCCGCCGATCGGTCGGCTGCTCGATCGGAGCGGACATACCGACCACGATACGGGGCGACCCGCGCAGGTGTCACTAGCGTTTCGGTGTTTGTCGGTTACGGCACACGATCCGGCCTCCGTCCTCCGTCCTCTGTTTGGTTGACCTCCCCGGCGCTCGGGGTTCGTGGCTCGGTGGCGTAGGACGGCTCCGATAGGCTTTGCGCGTCATGGCCGCCGCGTTCGAAACCGTCATCGGGCTCGAATGTCACGTCGAGCTCTCGACGAAGACGAAGATGTTCTGCGGATGCCGCAACGCGTTCGGCGCGCCTCCGAACTCCAACGTCTGCCCGGTCTGCCTCGGGCTGCCGGGCTCGCTCCCGGTCCCGAACGAGCAGGCGATCGAGTCGATCGTTCGGATCGGGCTCGCCCTCGACTCGACGATCGCCTCAGACTCGCTCTTCCACCGGAAGAACTACTTCTATCCGGACATGCCGAAGGACTACCAGATCAGCCAGTACGACCTGCCGGTGTGCGTCGGCGGGCGTCTGGAGATCGAGGTCGACGGCAGCCGCCGGTCGATCGGCATCACGCGCGTGCACATGGAGGAGGACACCGGCAAGACGACACACGTGGGCGCCGGCGGACGGATCGGTCGGGCGGAGTACGCCCTCGTCGACTACAACCGTGCCGGCGTGCCGCTCGTCGAGTGCGTCTCCGAGCCCGATATGCGGTCGGCGGAACAGGCGCGCGCTTACTTCACCGAGCTCCGAGCGATGCTCGAGGCGCTCGGCGTCTCGGACGTTCGGATGGAGGAGGGGTCGCTGCGCTGCGACGCGAACATCTCCACCCGGCGCGCCGGCGAGACCGAGCTCGGGACCAAGGTCGAGATCAAGAACCTCAACTCGGTCCGCTCGCTCGAACGCGCCCTTCGGTACGAGGAGGAGCGCCAGCGGGGAGCGCTCGAACGCGGCGAGTCGCTCGTCCAGGAGACGCGCCACTTCGACGAGGAGACCGGTGCGACGCACACGCTGCGTTCGAAGGAGGAGGCGTTCGACTACCGCTACTTCCCCGAACCCGACCTGACGCCGCTCGCACCCGACCGTGCCTGGGTCGAAGGGCTTCGAGGCTCGCTTCCGATGCTGCCCGCGGAGCTTCGGAGCTCGTACGTCTCGCAGAGGGGTCTGACGTCGGAGCAGGCGCGTCTCATCGCGGGTTCGCCGGGGACGGCGTGGTTCTTCGATCAGGTCGTATCCCTCGGAACGGATCCGCGGTCTGCCGCGAACTGGATCACGCAGGACCTCGCCGGGCTGCTCAACACCGCGAAGGTCGACCTCGCGGGCGCCAAGGTGAAGCCGCAGCACATCGCGGATCTCGTTCGCCTCGTGGCGGACGGGACGATCTCGGCGAGCGGAGCGAAGCAGGTGCTCGAGGAAGCGTTCGAGACCGGCGACACCGTCGAGGCGATCGTGGAGCGGCGAGGACTGCGGCAGGTGGTCGACTCGGCGGCCCTCGGAACGTGGGTTGACGAGGCGATCGCCGAGAACCCGGGACCCGTGCAGCAGTTCCGCGGCGGGAAAGACAACGCGTTGAACGCCGTCCTCGGTCAGGTGATGAAGAAGTCCGGTGGTTCGGCCGACCCGAAGGCCGTTCGCGAGCTGCTCCTCCAGCGCTTGTCTGGGTCCTGATCCGGCAGACGGTGACGGTCGACCGGAGGGCGCCGAAACGCTACCCCTGGTGGCAGCTCATCCTGCTCGGACTGGTCGCGATGGTCGAGGCGCTGTTCCGGCCGCTCGGGCGCATGTGGCGTTCGGACGACCCGCTCGACACGTACGGGCTCGCGCACTTCGGCAGCGTGGCGGGCGACGCGATGGTGGCGATCGCGCTCGCGGGATCGGTGTTCTTCGACATCCCGGTAGGCGAGGCCGAGGTCAAGGTCGCTGGGTACCTCGCGCTCACGATGGCCCCGCTCGCGGTCGCGGGCCCGTTCCTGGTTCCGCTGCTCGACCGCGCGGGTCCGAGGCGCGCAATCTCGTTCGGCGCGGCGATCGGCCGAGCCGTGGTCTGCCTGTACGCGGCCTCCAGATTCGGCACGCTGCTGCTGTTCCCGGCCGCGTTCCTGCTGCTGGTCCTGTCCAGGGTTCACTCGATCACGAAGAACGGGCTCGCCGTCGCGTACGCGGGACCGAACGAGGGGCTCGTGCGCGCGAACGCGCGGCTCGGTCGCATCGCAACGGGCGGGGCAGTGCTGGCGGCCGGCCCCGCGTTCGCGCTGCTCGAGCTCGGCGGCGCCGAGGCGGTCCTGTACGGAGCGGCCGTCGCGTACGGCATCACCGCGCTGCTGAACCTTCGACTGCCGCATCCGCACGTACAGGGCGGGCAGGCCGAGGTCTCCAAGCGCGGCGCGATCCCGCAGCTCACCGCTCCCGCGATCGGCGCGGCCGGGCTCCGAGCCGCGAGCGGGTTCCTGCTGTTCGCACTCGCGTTCTCGCTGCGACGCAGCGGCGAGCCGACGTGGTGGTTCGCGGTGCTCGCCGGCGCGGCGACGGCCGGCGCGTTCCTGGGCGACCTGATCGCGCCGCGGCTGCCGGCCAACCTGCGGGAAGAAGCCGTCGTCATCGGGTGCCTCATCGGGGCCGGGGTCGGTGCGACGCTCTCGTTCTTCGCGTTCGAGCTGGTGGTCCTGATCCTGTTCGCCATCGTCGTGGGGACGTCGTCGGAACTCGGGCGGCTCGCGTTCCAGACCCTGATGCAACGGCTCGCTCCGGGCGGAT
>Ga0209843_1000029_pt1 | contig 17263 bp, 19 predicted proteins | sample GWRWS1_20_30_FD_187222 | JGI IMG/M metagenome (GOLD analysis project Ga0209843, IMG submission 187222) | Riverbed sediment microbial communities from areas with vegetation nearby in Columbia River, Washington, USA - GW-RW S1_20_30 (SPAdes)... | ecosystem: Environmental > Aquatic > Freshwater >... | reverse complement strand
GCTCGTCGTGGTGGGGGATCGCCTCGAGGCTCCGGCCCGGATCAGTGATCGCCACGAAGAACTCGCCGGGCCTCTGATCCGCCTCGCGCGCCTCGAGCTCCGCATCGACACGGGACCAGGCGTCGGCCATGAACGCCAGCGGCTCGGTCGTCGTGCCCGACTTGCTGGCCACGATCCACAGCGTCTCGAGCGGGTCGAGGTCGTCGACGACGGCCCCGACCGCGGCCGCCGCCACACCCTTCCGCCTTCAAGCCACTGCCCTCGGCCGCTACCTGCTCTACGGGCCCGACGCCCGCTGGGACGGCCCCAACCCACCCCAGCCCCAGTACTGGATGCACCAACTGACCGGCGTCACCGGCCCCGCCCTGGACGCCAACGCGTTCGCCGACCACGCCCGCGCACTGCTCGACTAACTCCAGCCAACACTGTCCGGCCTCCTTTTCGAGCAACTACAGCCTTGGGCGTTCCTTCACACCCGCCGACAACAGCGCGATCATCTCGGCGATCCGTTCAGCACGAAGATCAGGACGCCGCTTCGTCGCGTCGATCCACAACAGGTAGGCGCGACGGTAGAACTGCGCTAGAGAGTCGAAGAACGCCGCAGCCCGTGGGTTTGCCTCCAACGCGGTTGCGATGTCCTCAGCGAGGTCGTCGCGTTGCGGTCCCTCCGGCTCAATCACGACAGTGAGCACATCGCCGGGCGCGACTCCGCAACCACGCAGCCACGCTGGACCGAGCAGAAACCCGCGGTTCTCACCGTGCATTTCGATGACTCCACGCACACTCATGCCGTTGACGGTCCCACCGACATGGTGTTGCGGCTTGGGCCGCCAGATCTGGTCTGGATCAAACGGAACCGGCACGAACACCCGGCCCCGGCCACCCGACCGGGCCACGACCTCGAACCGCTGCGCGTTCACGGCGACAATCCTTCCACACACAAGAGAGCCCGACGCCGGTCACGGTTACCGGTCGGAGATGAGCCAAAGACGTCCGCCTGAGGCGAGTGCGCGGTCTGGGTGCAGCCACACACGACCCGTCGCGACCAACCAGGAGCCGGAGGACGAACGAGCCCTTGGACTTCGCCGAGCAACAAGCCCGCCGCCCTCGACAAGATCTCAGCCTCCGCACGCACCTCCAAACCGGTAACCGAATGCGAGAACACCGACGACGGTCGCCGTGGGCACAACGGCGAGGTCGTCGCGGACGAGCACCTGTCCCACGAGTACGGTAAGCGGCGCGAGCAGGACGGCCCGTCAGCATGAAGCCGTACCAGAAAAGCTTGAGGCTCACTCCGCCCGCCTGGCGGATCCGGTAACCCAGCACTGAAGATCAACGGCGCGAGCGAGGCAAGCGTGGCATGCGCGTGCCCGATGGGAGGCAGCGCCGCCCGCCCATTCGGCTCTTGTGGGGCTCAGCGATCGCCGCGAATGTGGATAGCGCGGGCCAGCCTGTCGAGTGCTGACTCGTTGGTCGGCTGGAGGCGAACGATGAGGTCGTTGATGCCGAGCCCTTCGTAGGCGTCGATCGCCCGGGCCAGCTCGTCGACGGGCCCGGCGAACGACCCGCCGCCGGTCTGGTCGGGATCGGTCAACTCCGGGTCGCAGACGTCCATTCCGACGGTGCGGCGCAGCGTGGCCGGGTCGCGGCCTTCGGCCCGTAGCGCGGCCTGCATGTTGGCGAGCCGCTGACGCAGCCGCTCGTCGGGCAACCCGAACCAGGCGGTATTCCATGCATCGGCATAACGCGCGGTCAGCCGCAGCATCCGCGGGCGGTTGCCGGCCACCAGGATCGGGATTGGTCGGTCCGGCGGCGGGAGCAACACCGCGTCGTGGACCTGGTGGTAGCGGCCTGAAAGAGTTAGCCGCTCGCCACGCAGGAGTGATCCGATGATCTGCAGCGCCTCGTCGAACCGGGCGACATGGCGGTCCGTCGGGTAACCAAATGCCAGATACTCTGGGTCATACCAACCAGCCCCCAGTCCCAGGACGAGACGGCCACCGCTGACGCCGTCGGTGGTGACCGCCATCTTCGCCAGCAGCGCCGGGCTGCGAAACGACACGCACATCACGAGCTGGCCAAGCTCGATCCGGTTGGTCGACGCGGCGAGCGCGGCCACGATGCTCCAGCCCTCGTGGATGGCCCCGGCGGGTCTGCCGGCCGTGCCGGCCAGGAAATGGTCGCAGATCCAGACCGAATCCAAGCCCAACCGCCTCGGCGTGGGTCGCGAAGGCGTGTATCTCTGACCAGGTAGGTAGCCGGCCTGACGCATCCGACGCGCCAAACGGCAACATCACGCCAACTCTCATCAACGTGAGACCCTAGCATCTGCGACTGCTCTGTCGTGTGATCATGTCGGCATCGGGCAACCACGCCGGCCCCTGCCGGTGATGGTTTGGTGGACGCGCTCGACTCGCGGCAAATGGGGTGGTGCCAACAAGCGGCGATGGTGTTGGGACAGGTCAGCTCCTTGGGTATCCGATCCCTTCGGCGTCCTGCCGTACATCGGCAAGCGTCAGGTCGGGATTCAGGGCCGCCACTGTGGCGTCGTCCAATGGATGTAACGCCCAGATGTGTGCGGCCGCAGCCGGATTGAGCGCGGACTCGTAGTAGTCGGCGGCAAAGGCCAGGTACGCGTCGGCTTCTGGTCCGCACAGGATGGTGAGCACGCCTGAACCGTCGGGGTCAACCCGCGCCGGTGTGCCAACTCACGTCGTCCGTCTGCCGCCACAGGCAGAACGTGGCCTCCAACAATCCGTCGTAGCTGAACGCGGGTTCGTTGATGTGGGCGTGGAACACTGCCGGAACGGCATCGATCAGCCCAGCCAAAGCTCACCGCCGTGGCGCGCGGGACTCATGGGCGACTCGTGGTCGAAGCCGCGAATGATCACACCCAACGGCCCGAATACGATCGAATACGCGTCGCCGCTGCCGTTGCGCATCACAGCGGCGCACCGTCTGCGGCAAGACAGGGCGTTGGCGGTAGCGTTCTGTCGGCAAGAGCCAGGTGGAGAGCCGGCTATGGCCGTTCAATCCTTGATTGGCGTCGGTTCCGAACAGTGGGTGAAGCTCAGTTGACCTGGGGCAGGGACCGGTCCAGTGCAGGTTTGTCGTGAAATGATCCGGGTGCCGAAGCGGTCCTGCCTGGAGTCGGTGATGACATCGACTCGGCGCTGCGCATCCGCGCGATAGATGACGGTGATGGGGTCGCCCTCCACGGTAGGTCTGGTCTCCTTCAAGTGGACAGAACGCCCGGCCGCTACGGCATCAACAAAACAGCGCATTGCGGAGTCAGGCAGTCCCTGACGCTGGTCAAGGTCAAAGGTCCCGCAGTCCGTCACGACCGAAGGGCGGGTGTCGGCCGGGGCGGGAACGTCGCCGGAAGCATCCGTCACGGCGCACCCGGCCAACGCGACCGACATCAGGACCAGACCAAGCACTCGTTTGCCGACCATCCCGACCTCCCGATCGTCCCGCTAAGGGTTGGACGCGACCGTGCGACGAGGCGTTCCCGGCTGGCCCACCTGTGCCACAAACGAGCTCCGGGCGCGCCCTCAACTCGGCATATCCGGTAACTCGCGCCAGTTGTCCGGGAAGTCTGCCGATCCCGGTAGCGGAGGAGCGTAGGTAAGCGAGTGAGACGGGAGGAGCTGACGTGTCAATGGGTCACGCCGACTTCTACGGCCTCAATGATTCGCTCGCCCGCGAGCGCCTCGAGCCAACGGTCACGCCGGTGCCAGGCAATGACACGCCGACGGTGCCGACAGAGCGGCCGCCGCGGAGCGTCCGTGGCGCATCTGCGCGTACGACGTGACTCCTTGCTGAGATACCTATCCGAGGTCAAGCGTGCGAACCGCCTGATCGACCACTACCTTCCAGTCGGCGTACCCCGTTGTACCGGGTGGCGCCATGGTGTACACGGTAGCGCTCGGTCCTTCGGTTCGATCACATACCCGTACCGCATCGTGCCCTTCTCGTATAGACCCTCCCGGTGAACTCCTCCTCGAACCGGACGGCGCTGTGCACGCCCACGGAGGTCTCCTCCCGCACGCCGAGGTACGCCGTCTGCGGAAATGAATACGCCGGCGGCGCTCGTCCACCAGGTCACATTCCTACCTCGCGGGGTGTCATACCAGTAGACCCCTGAAAACCAGCCGATGTGACCGGGAGATCCGCTCCCGGACGAACGAATTGGAGATCACGATGACCTCGCCCATCCTGCTCACCGGCGGCACCGGCACCCTCGGACGCCTCGTCGTACCGCTCCTGCGGGGGGCCGGCCGTCACGTGCGGGTACTCAGCCGGCGCGGCCACGAGTCCGAGGACGGCGTCGAGTTCATGATCGGCGACCTGGCCACCGGCGAAGGAATCGAAGCCGCAGTCGACGGCGTCGAGACCATCGTGCACTGCGCGGGCAGCCCCAAAGGCGACGAGGACAAGACCCGCAACCTGGTACGGGCGGCGTCGCGGACAGCCGCCCCACACCTGGTATACATCTCGGTCGTCGGCGCCGAACGGGTCCCCGTCGTCAGCCGGGTCGACCGTGCCATGTTCGGCTACTTCGCGGCCAAACGGGCCGCGGAGCGCATCGTGGAAGACTCCGGATTGCCGTGGACCACGCTGCGTGCCACCCAGTTCCACGACTTCATATTGATGACGGCCAAGCAAATGGCGAAATTGCCGGTGATACCCGTCCCGGCCGGCGTCCGGTTCCAACCGATCGACGCCGGCGAGGTGGCGACCCGGCTCGTCGAGCTCTCCCTCGGCAAGCCGTCCGGCCGGGTGCCCGACATCGCCGGACCACGCGTGTACGGCATGAACGAGCTGCTCCGCAGCTACCTGCAGGCCAGCCACCGGCACCGGCTGATCATGCCAGTCAGGCTCCCCGGTAGGGCCGCCCGCGCATACCGAGCCGGCGCCAACCTCGCCCCCCAACAGGCGGTAGGCCACCGAACCTGGGAAGATTTCCTGGCCGAACGGCTGCATTCGGGCCGGCAAGAACGGGGCCACTAGCCGCGATTTGCGGCCGATACTGAGCCTCGCGTGAGGTCGGTCAGGTCGGGGTCGTCGGCTCGCAGCCGATCACGATGGCGGCTGTTGCCACGGCAAGCGCTGCAAGGATGAGCGCGGGAAACATGAGCGCGGCTATGAGCCTCGGAATGTGTGCTTGTAGGCGTCGGGGTCGCGCCAGCGCAGGTCGATGTCGAGTACGTCGCGCGAAAGCTCGTGGGGAAACAGCCCGTCGGCCCCCGCCTCGACGAACGACAGGCTGCGAAGCCACATGAACAGGTGGTGCGCGTCGTCGAGTTCCAGGGCGTCCCGCAGCAGGGTCTCGGTCGTCACCCGGGCGAGCGCGCAGACCTCCAGCGCCTGGCGCTGCTGCCGATCTGGGACGACATCGAGGAAGCGTCGCAGCAGCAGTGCACCGACCAGATCCGGCGGTGTCGGGTCGAACGCCACACCGCCACCGGCGACCACGTCTCGCGATCAGTGGGACGGTATACGAATCGTCGGTCCAGAGGACCTTTGATCAGCGGGGTCCTGGCGGCGCCGGGCCAGAAAGACACCGGCGAGGCAGAGCGCGCCGCCGACAGCCGCGAGCCACGGTGGCGTCTCACCGAGCAGCGCCCAGCCAAGCAGGATCGCGACGACCGGAATCAGGTAGGCGAGCGAGGCCAGGCGGCCGGCGCTCGTGCGGCGCAAGGCGTACGCCCAGGTCGCGAATCCTAGCGCTGTCGGCGCGACACCGAGGTAGACCATCCAGCCGATTGCGGTCGCGCCCGCGTCGTCGAGCTCGCCTACGAGCGTCGGCGCGAACGGCAAGCAGACGACAGTCCCAGCGGCGCAGCCGAGCCACGTCACCTGCAAAGGCGACACGCGGGCCAGCACCGGCTTCTGGATAACGACAGCCGCGGCATAGGCGAAGGCTGCGACGATCAGGAGCGCGATGCCGAGGCCGGCACGGGAGCCCGACTGTGAGCCGGCGAGGCCGATCAAGACGCAACCCGAGAACGCGACGGCGCAACCGGCGAAGAGCCAGCGGGGGAAGCCTTCCTTGAGGAATATCCCGGCGAGGATCGCGATCAGGATCGGGCCGGTGTTGATCAGCATCGCGGCCGTCCCGGCGTCGACGCGACGTTCAGCCTCGTTCAACGTGACGCTGTAGACGCCGAGGAAAAGGGCGCCGAAGGCGGCGATCCCGAGCAGGTCGCGCCGCTGGGGCGGCGGCTCGTGCCAGATCGCGGCCGCGACGCCGAGCACGACCAAGCTGACGAGCAGTCGGCCGAGCGCCAGCGAGCCGGGGGACAGCGTATGGCCGGCGTCGCGGATGGCGACGAAGGCCGAGCCCCACAGCGTCACCGTCACCAACCCGGCCGCGAGCGCCACTCGGTCGGTGCGCGCGGCGACCGAAGGCGGCGGGCGCAGGTCGTCCTCGCTCATCGCACCCCTATTCTGCTACGGGCGACAGGTGCGCAACGTGCGGGCGAGGCGTCAGTCGGGAGGCATCGGGTAGCCCTCGCTCCAGCGTCAGCGCCGAGACGCCAGCCGCAAGTGCCACAACGGCGGCCGTGAGGAATGCCGCCGTCGGTGAGACGCTTAGCAGCTGAGCGCCGACCGCCGGCGCGATCGCCAGGCCGATCCACCACGAGAGCCCCATCGACGCCATGTACCTTCCGCGCAGACCGGCCGGCGCGAGATCGGCGACGAGCGGCATGAGCACGGTCGTGTGGAAGCATTCGCCGACGCCGACGAGGATCGTTGCCGCGAACAGTGCCGTGTACGCCATATCGGTGCGAGCGCCTGCGGCGACCACGAGCAGGCAAGCGCTGACGAACATCCACGCTGCCAGCGCCATCATCACGACTCGCCGGCGATCCTCGGCGAGCTTGGCGATCGGCAGTTGGGCGACGGCGACCGTGGTGGCGTTGGCGAGCAGCAGCAGCCCGATGAGCTGCACGCTGATGCCCAGGTCGTTCTCGGCGTAGGGAGGTAAGAGCCAGGTGAAGACGCCCCAACCGACCGCGATCATCGCCACGTTCGTGAGTGCGAGATGGACGAATGCTCGGTCACGAACAACGAGCCGATACCCGCCCGTGATCGGCTCCGGTCGTGCGCCGTCACGCACAAGGGCGACCAAGACGCACACATACACGAGGTAGGTGGAGCCGTTGGCCAGGAACAGCACAACGAACCCGGTCAAGCCGTACGCCGCGACGAGTCCGCCAACACCACCGCCGATCCCTGCGCCGACGTTGGCGGCAACACGCGAGACCGCGGTGGCGCGATGGCGCAGCTGCGGCGGTGCGAGCGTCGCCACGAGGGTTGACTGACTTGGATTCAGGGCGCCGTTTCCAGCGCCCGCGATTGCAGCGGCCACGAACGCACGAGCAGGCGAGTGAGCAAACGCCAGGCCGGCGTACCCGGCGGCCAGCGCAACTCCGCCGCCCGTGGCGACAGCACGAGCCCCAAAGCGGTCGATGAGCGGACCCGCCAGTGGCGCGGTCACGACCGCGACACCGGTGATCAAGCCGACCACCACACCAGCGACGCCCAGACTGAAACCGCGACCATCGTGCAGATAGATGACCTCGAATGGCAGGACCGCGCCGTACCCGACGTAGTTCAAGAAGATCCCGAGCACGACGAGCCACAGCTCGCGCGAGAGCCCAAAGCGTGCTGGGGCGTGCCTCGCGGCTTGGCTCTCTCGTGTTTGCTGGCTGCGCTTAGCTTCTCGTACGATGTCGGCCTGGCGCTCTCTGGCGAGCATGCGGTTGATCCCGTCCACGCACCGACCGTCAGGTCTCCCGTTACGGGATAGTCAAGCGGCGCGCCGTGCTCGGCGGTCAGGACGAGGGTGTGGTCTGGAAGACCGGCCAACAGACCTCGGTCACGTGACGAGACTCTTCATCGGTGTCGAACGCGGTCACCAGATAGTGCTCGCGAATTGGCCCGTCTACGCCGATCTCGCGCTCGGCCACGTAGGTGCCCAGCGCGCCATAGGTCTGGTCCAGGTCAGCAAAGCCGCCCTTGTGCACGGCCACCGCCAGCTCCGCTGGCGGGATCTCCAGCATCCTTGTCCGGCCGCCGGAGCTCACGTCGCCCGTGATCGGGATGTACGCAACGACCTCGCCGCCGGCCTCGAACTCAAAGTACTCGGCGGAGTACAACGCGGCACGAGGCCCCGCTGGTGGCATGGCCGCCGCTGCCAACGCTGCATCCAGTTCGCGAAACGCTCCATCCCACCACGTGTCCAGGTCGAGCATCGACACATGCTCGGAGATCGCGAGGGCTCGCACCTGGCCCACGGACCGGTGCTCCACCGCGATGGGCGCGGGCGGCCTCTCCAGCAGCGATCGCAGCGAAGCCACGACGGATTGCGTCTCCGCAAGCTGTGACTCCATCCGCTGCAGGTGCGCGACCATCACCTGGTTACGGGTCGAGACGTCGGGAGCCTGCAGCACCTCCTTGATCTCGTCGAGTGGCATGCCGAGGTCCCGGAACCTGCGGATCACCTGCGCGATCGGCACCTGACTGGGCTCATAGAAGCGGTAGCCGGATGCCGGGTCGATCTCGGCCGGCTCGAGCAGCCCCACGTCGTGGTAGTGCCGAAGGGCCTTCACGCTCAGGTGAGTCATCCGGGAGAAGTCCCCAATGGCCAGTCGCACCCGCATGGCTGAGATTCTCGACCCGACCTCGCCAGCAGGTGCCGCCGGGGTCGGAGAAGTAACGTACGGCCAGAACGTCTGTCGCGAGGTCGTCAAGCAACTGATCAAGCCCGTGGGACGGCTGAGGAGGCGACGGAACTCCCCGTTGCTGCGGAGACTCCATGTAATTGTGAGGGCACGAGTACAGCACGGGCTGATCGCCGTCCTGTGTGGCGTGTTGTCGGCGTGTGCGGCTCCACCGACGCCGGGCCGGGTCATCGCCGTACCTCAGTCCGGGCCCGTCAGCGCGTCAGGATCCCCGAGTGCCAACGAGATCCCGTGCGCGCACGCGATCGATGGGTTGTCCGCGCCGCCAGCGGATCACGACGTAGTGCTGGACGCCGTCGCGTTGCCGACGATGGTGCTCCAGGTCAACGCGGCGGACGAGCCCGGATGGTTCTTCGCCAAGGACGGCTTGATCATGCGGTCCAATGCCGTCATCGAGTTGAGCGTCTCGGCCGAGTCGAGGCGCAACACACTCATCGGCTGGGGCAGCCCCGGACCGAGGGGGACTGAGCTGCATCTGCCCGGCTGCCCGGGCGGGTTTGAGTGGCTGGTCTTCGCGGGCGGCTATACGGTCGTTGCCCCAACCTGCGTGACACTCACAATCCGCACGGCCGCAGGCGAGGCCCACGCCCGCATCGGCGTCGGCGCGCACTGCCCTGCCACGCGAACCCCCAGCAGCGGCTCGGGTACATAGTGCCGCGCCTTACGTTGTCAGCGGCGGGTGAGTGGCGGCAGTGTGGAGGTCCAGTCGGTGGCCCGCTCGTAGGCGCGAGCGGCCCTCAGCACGAGCGCGTCGGCGTGGCGCGGGCCGACGATCTGCAAGCCGGTTGGAAGACCGCTGGAAGTGAATCCGCACGGCACGCTCGCGGCCGGCTGTTGGCTCATATTGAATGGGTACGTGTAAGGAGTCCAACTGGTCCAGTCCACCGAATGCCATCCCTGCGGCACATCCCTGCCTTTCGGGAATGCAGTGATCGGCAGGGTCGGCGTCAGCAGGAGGTCGTACGTCTGGTGAAAGCGACCCATCCGCACGCCGAGATCCACCCGCAGCGCGGTCGCATCCAGATAGTCCCCGGTGCTGATTCCAGCGGCCCATTCAACACTGCGGCGCAGGCCGGGATCGACGCGCCGGGCGGCGTCTGCTCCGTACGACTCAAGGAGCTTGGCCGCGCCCGCGAACCACAGCACGTGGAAGGCGTCAACGGGATCGGCGAAGCCAGGATCGGCCTGCTCAACATGCGCACCGGCATCGGCCAGCACCGCGGCAGCGGCACGCACCGCGGCCTCGACCTGCGGTTCGTTGCGCACATAGCCCAGATCCGGCGAGAACGCGATGTGCAGGCCGCGCACGCCGTCGTCAAGCCCGTGCAGGTACGACGTGGTCGGAGTGGGTAACGCCGACCAATCCCTCGGGTCGAAGCCGGTGAGGATGTCGAGCATCAAAGCGGCATCGGCGACGCTGCGGGTTATCGGGCCGGCGTGCGAGAGGGTCCCAAATGGACTCGCGGGCCACACCGGGACCAACCCGTACGTCGGCTTGATCGTGACCGTACCGGTAAACGCGGCGGGGATGCGCAGCGACCCGCCGCCGTCTGTGCCGACCGACCACGTACCCATGCCGAGCCCAACCGCGGCCGCGCTGCCCCCGCTCGATCCGCCGGCGGTCAGCGCGGCATCCCACGGATTGCCGGTGGGGCCGTGCCGCAACGAGTCGGTGACGCCCTTCCAGCCGAACTCCGGCGTGGTCGTCTTGCCCAGCAGGACGGCTCCGGTCTCCCGTAGCCGCGCCACCGCCGGAGCGTCCTCGGTCCATGGCCCGCGCTCATCGATCAGGTTGGTGCCACGCAGTGTCGGCCACCCGCGGGTATAGAGGATGTCCTTGATCGAGGTCGGTATGCCGTCGCCCGGCCCGACAACGCCGCCGGAGCGCCAACGGGCCTCGGACCGCTGGGCAGCAGCCAACGCAGCGTCGGAGTCGACCAGGACAAAGGCGTTGACGTCGGCGTTGCCGGCATCGATCGCAGCCAGCGCCGCCCGGGCCGCCTCAACCGGGGACACGCTACCGTCCCGATACGCAGCGATCAGTTCGGTGGCCGTCAGGTCGGCCAGGTTGCCCATGACACGATCATCGCCCATCTTCGGGCGGACACGCACGCTCATCGGCACGACAGCGCGTCGGCGGAGTTACCACGAGGGGCCGATCGCGGCGACGACGCCAACGGCCGCCACGACAATCCCAATCCACGCGACGAGGACGAGCACCCGGTTGACCCGATACAGGTAGAGGGTCTGCTCCTCGTTCTCGAGGGCCTGCACCTCCTGGCGAAGGCTATCGAGGCTGTCCGGCAGACCGGAGTCTTGCTCGATCATGTTGACGAGCGCGGCCAGCTCAGCCGGCGGCTGATCGCGCAAGCGGACGAGGTCTTCGACCAGCGAACGATAAAGCGAGTTCCGCTGCGCCCGGCCGGACACGTCACCAAGCACGGATACCTTCAGCTTGAGCGTTCGACGCGATAGGAGTCGCTTCCGCATATCTTCCGCGACACATTGCCGATAGGCCGCAAGTTCCCGAGCTAGGAACGGACCGTGCTCCAGTCCGGCAATGCAGAAGTCGTTGGAGAAATAGGACTCAGGACGACCAAAGTGGTGCTCGAAGTAGGAATTCGCGGCGAGACTGTAGTCAGGGGGTCGAAGGTTCAGCGATAGGGTCGAGTCACCGAGGCTGACAATGCCGACAAAGCCACGCGTGCTCCACATATGGTTGAACCGTCGCTGAGCGACCTCGGCGCCCACGTAGCGCCATCCTTCATCAGCGGCAAGGATCCCGTACAGCCCCAATGCGTTCTTGTCGAGCGCCTCACTCGCGGTCGTGAGGTTGCCGAACTGGCGTATCTCGATGCATCTGAAGTGGCTAGTCGCATGTGGACGCTTCAGCAGGCCGAGATGCTCGGCCAACTGATGTTGTATGTCCCGCACGGACCGGATGGGACTTGTGACCTTCTCCCCCAGCTGGACGGACCCAACGGGCGTCTCGACCCGCCTGTGGTACATGCTCTGGCCCACGGCGACAAGCTGATCACTGCTCGCTCGGCTGAAACAGATGTTGACGGTGACCGCTACGGTAGTGTCCTCGACGCAGCTGGAGACAACGAGAATCACCCCGGGTTCGGCGTGGGCGAACATCGGCTGGTTCAGGTCGAGTGACACGCTTACCATCGGCCGACGCCGGATAACCGTGCGCGAAGCGATTTCGCCCAGAACGGACCCGCCGGTCACCTCAAAGTCGCGTGCCGCTTGCTCGGCCAACTCGCCGAGCTGGCCACGCCGTTCCATGCCGTCGACGATGGCCTTGAACCCGCTATGTGAGTACCGGTACACCATCGTGTTCGAGATCAAGATGCGCTGGAATTCATCGCCACCACCCGACGTAACGGATGGTGATACCATGGCCAGCTACCTCCTGCGGGTTACCAGCGCCACGTCTCGGCACCGGAGCAATTCCGGTGATGCCTCGGTGGCGGGACCGACGATCCCTGAACTTCCATGAAAACCGAACGCTCCTAGAGTGTCCATACCCAAACGGTCGAGTTCAGCGACCAGGCCGGCAAGCGGGAAGAAACGGACGGGCAGCACGCCAATAACGTCCTCCCGCGCTGCGTTCTCGAACTCGACGGCTGATACGTCGTCTTCGACGGCCCGACCGGCATCACTAACGTAACTCAGCACGTAGTGGGGATCTTTGTCCGGTGATAGCGTGGTGAGAAGGACCACCACGCCGCCGTGCTCGACGTGGCCGGTGATGTCTTGGAGCACTCTCTCCGCGACGGCGCGTGGCACATGCTGAATGACGTGGCTGCACAGGACTGCGTTGTACTCGGCGTCAGCGACGGCGAGGTCCTCGATCACACGGATTCGATCTGCCAACGGTGTCATCGCAATGAAGTCACGCTGCTCCCGAGCGCGACCCGCGTCGGGCTCAAATGACGTGACTCGTTCAAAGATCTCGGCATACCGCACGGCCAGTCTGCCGGTGCCCGAGCCATAGTCGAGCAGGGTCAGCAGCCTTCCGTGGCGGAGTGCCTCGTCGATTTTGGCCAAAACGCTCGACTCCTGCTCCCCCCAAAGCTCTGGCGAAAGCTCACTCTGGTCGACGAGGGTTAAGGTGATGTTTTCGGCCGGGTCGGGATAGCGGTACTTATGATGATCTGCCGATGTCATGCCGGACATGGTATCGGAGGCATGAAGCCCGAGTCGGATTCGATCGGTCGGCGACGCACACGACGTCGACGACACGGAAGCTGTCCACGCCGAACAACAAACGACGTAATGTCGTCCATGCTCGTGACCTCGCTGCTGTCGGTTGTGGAAACAGTCAGCATGCCGAGGCCACGAGCCTCACTCACGCACCGACACACTGCACAAGTGCGGAGAACCGCTAAACACGAACAGATGCAAGCGCCGAACCAAACGAAGCCCGGACCACAGTCACCGTCGGATTTCCTTCCCCCCCGGGCGATCGATTCTCTTCACGCTCCTGCCTTTGTCCGGATTGCGATGGTCACAAACGTCTGAACTGCTCCTCGAGCCGGCCGCGAAGGAACAGTTCGAACTCGCGCCGCTCCGGGCTGTGCCACCCCCGCGTCGGGCCCTCGATTGCCATGATCAGGTAGAGGTAGGTGGTATAGAGGTCCAGCCGCCGCGCGGCGCGCCCGGCCAACTTGAACGGGGAGGGTGCCGTCTCGGCGTACCCTTCCAGGATCTCCGGCTCGATCTCACGAAACAGAGTGAGACTGCACAGCTCGGCTATGGGATCGCCGTAGAATGCGCGCTCGCCGTCGATGAATCCGGTGAGGCGCCAGCCGCCGGCGGGGTGGGCGTTGACGAAGACGTTGCCATCCCACAGGTCAAAGTGGACAAGCGCGGGGCAGTCGACGTCGTCGAGCACGTCGGCGTGCCGGCGCATCATCGTGGCGATTCGTTCGGGTGACGCCGGTAGGACGTTAGCGAGACGCGCGGCGTCCCCCATGAGGTCGTCCACCATGGCACCGAAGGCAGCCCGCCACGTGCTTTGCCAGGAGTTGCTACCGCGCAACGGGTAGCCATACGCCGTACCGGTGACCGCGTGCAACCGCCCTGCCGCGGCGGCCACCTCACGCCGTACCGCCGCCGCCTCTGCCAGCGTCATTGTGGATTCAACGGTGTCGAACGGGACACCCTCGATACGAGACAGGAACGCGAAGTCTGTGCCGATGAGGTCCCGGGCGAAGTCTGCCGCGAGGACCGACGGCACCGCAACGCCGACCGCAGCGGCACGCCGGTAGAACTCGACCTCAGTCCGCAGAAGGTCGACCTCGTGAGTGAGCAGCTCGAGGTGCGGCGGCGGCGCGACCTTAAGGATCACGTCGCGGCCGTCGTCGAGCGTCAGGGCGAGGACTGTGTTATACGTGCCGCCTGTAAGCTCCGTCCAGGACGCGGCGCGTCGACCAGCGCCGAACGCCCGCCCTGCCAACGCCTGCAGCTCATCAGCCGCGACCGGCCGCTTGGTCAGGCTGGTCGTCACCCCAGCCTCCCGGCGAGGACGGCAACGCGTACGAGCATGGCCGCCATGATAGATGTCTGCTGTCGGGCACAGGTGAGCGGAACTTTCGTGTACGCAGTCGCCCACCGGTGCCCGATCCCGAGGACGGGCTACCAGCGCCCGCGGTGGACGACCTCCTCGAACGGCCGACGATCCGGACGTTTGATAACGCGCAGCGGCATGTCGGCCGGATGTCCCACGGACAGGAGATAGGCGAGGAACCGGTCGTTGGGGAAGCCCAGCACGTCACGGGCGAGGTCCTGGTCCTCGGCGGCGGCGTGGCCGGTGCCCAGTCCCAGGTCCGCCGCGGCTATGGCGATCGCCATGGTCGCCTGGCCCAGGTCGTATTGGAGCAGGTTCGCGCGTCGGGCGTCTTGCGGCTGCACGGCGACGATAGCTACCGCGGCCGCGGCCCCAGCTATGTGGCCGGCGCCGCGCCAGACCCCGGATAGGCGCTGAAGCTGTGCGCGGTCGGTGACTACGACGAAGTCCCACGGTTGCCAGTTGCTGGCCGAGGGTGCCCGCCGTCCTGCTTCGAGGATCTGGTCGAGGTCATGCGACGAAATGGGCTGCCGTGTGAACGTCCGAACGTTGCGGCGAGCCCGAAGGGCGTCCCAGGTCTCCATGAATGACATCCTGCCCCTCGACAGCACCTGTGACGATCGCTCGCTCGGTTAGACCTGATGAGTGACGAGCCGGGTGCGCAGCGGCGCAAGCAATGAACGCAGCCGGGCCCGATCACCCAGTTGGCCCGGTGCTGTCGAGCAGCTCCGCGCGCCAAGCGGCGAACCGGTGACGCAGATCGTCGAGGTCCTCGCCGACCAGGCCGTACTGCGCGAAGTCGTCGTCGTCGAGCAGCTGCACCTGAGCGAGCGCCTCGGCGAACACGCTTCGATCGAAGGTGATGTCCGAGCGCTCCGCGAGATGCAGCAGCGCCCGCCCCTCGTAGCGACCCGACCGCAGCACCGCGTCGATGTCGATGAAGTCACGGGCGAGGGCACGCTCGTAGAGCGCGCCCATCTTGTTGGCGACTGCGTCGTCGGGGTGCAGGACCGGCCCGATCGATATCCGGACCGGTTCGTTGGCGCGCATGTCCACACCGAGTTCGACCTTCGCAGTCTGCACGCCGTCGGAGACGGTCAGCCGGGTGAAGGTGTCGTGGCGGCGTTCGGCCTCCACGCTCAGGCCCGCGGCGAGGTACGCGTCGACGATTGCGCCGGCCGCAGTCTCGAACTCGCCCCGACGCTCCCAAACCGTGAACAGATCGATGTCCTCACTGGGTCGTTGCAGGAAGCCCGCCGCCTGCACCGCGTAGCCGCCGGCGAGCGCGAACCCGTACCGCTCCGCGGCGTCGAGGCCGATCCGGGCCAGACCCTGCTGGAAGGCGTCCACGCTAGGCCGCTTCGGCGCGGAGCAAGGCCAGCTCCGGGAAACGGCTCTCCCAGAGCCGTCGCAGCTGCGGTGGCAGCCAGAGCGTGGGCCACAGCTGCACCAGCAACCGCCCGTCGATCCAGGCAAGAAGATCGTCGGTGGAGCTGGCTTCGTTGAGGACAGTCCGGTACATCGACGCGAGCCGCGCCGGCTTGTCGAGGTCGTAGCTCGCATTGCCGGACCAGTCGAGGTGCTGTGGCAGGTTTGCCGTCCCCTCCGTCTGGCCGCGCAGGTCGTCTAGACGCTCCGCCACGACGTACTGCTTGCGGGCGCCGTAGCTGGCGTACCCATCCGCCTGCCGGCTGGGCGCGGAGGTGACCTTGCGCCGGCTGGTGTTGGTGGCCCGGCGCACCTCCGGGTGCAGGGCCTGCCGGATGGTCTCCCGGCTGTATCCCGTCACGCGCTGCAGGTCGACCGGGCGCCAGCCGCGCGCGTGGAACTCGCGGAGCTGGGCGTCACGCCGCATCAAAGCCGCGTTCTTGGACGTCTCGTAGCCGCTCACAACCTCACGCAGCTCTTCCTCCATGAACTGACCCATGGTCGGAGCCTAGCACGTTAGGCCCAGCATGCCAGGCGTTCAGGCCGGTGCTGGTCGGGGTCCCCTGCGCACGTCCACGATGGTTCTCGGTCAGCACCGAGTTGAGATATCCCCGGCATCGGCAAGCCTCATCTCGACCGATACCGGCCCGCAGCGCTCGGTCAGAACGAATATCAGGTCGTTGCGGCGGGCAGCCAGCTCGGAGCTGTTGTCGCGGGTGATGGCCCAGCCGGCGGCTGGAAGGCGGTCGCGGTAGTGCGCGGCGGCCTCGGCAAAAGTCACGTTCAGCAGGTCGGCACCACAGCCCTGGATCCCGTTCCAGCTGGCGCCGAAGGGCCCAGGGTGCTCGAGATCGGCGAAGGCCTCCCGGGCGACGCGAGCCCCCGGTGATCCGCCCACCTCCGCGGTCCCGCAGTCGGGGACCTTAGCGAGCCGGTCGTATTTGCCAACGGCGGCCTGCGCTCCAGCGACCAGCACACCACACACGCTGAGCACAGCTGCTGCCACCGCCAAGCTCCGTACCCAGGACGAGCGCCGCCCTAAGCCGAACGCGACCGCCGCCAGCACACCCGCCACCAGCAGCGGCACGGCGGCGAACGTCAGTCCCTGTACCGCGCCATCGACCCGGGATCCGCTGGTGGGGCCATATTCGATGAGGAAGATGTAAAGAATCAGAGCGGTACCAGCCCCCACCAAGGCGGATAGCACCAAGAGGACCACGACAACCGACGAGCGTGCCGGAGCTTTCTCAATCACCATGGGTCCAGGCTCTGCCACCGCGGCTGCGGGCACATGCGTACTCGTACTCACCCGTACCAGCATCTGTACTCACCAGCTGGGCATCGCCGCTTGGTCAGGGGAGCGAGGCGGGCAGTCCGAAGAGTGCGAAGTGCTCGGGGCCGATGAACGAGGTGATCTCGGCGATGTGCTCGCCGCGCAGGGTCAGCATGGTGATCGACCAGCTCAGGTACGGGCCGGCGTCGTCGTTCCGTAGGTAGAAGCCCC
>Ga0209843_1000028_pt1 | contig 17694 bp, 13 predicted proteins | sample GWRWS1_20_30_FD_187222 | JGI IMG/M metagenome (GOLD analysis project Ga0209843, IMG submission 187222) | Riverbed sediment microbial communities from areas with vegetation nearby in Columbia River, Washington, USA - GW-RW S1_20_30 (SPAdes)... | ecosystem: Environmental > Aquatic > Freshwater >... | reverse complement strand
CTGCTGCTTCGCGGCGTTCGGCTGGTCTCTGGCCAGCTGGTCGACGTCAGGCTGCGTGGCACTAGGTGATGCGGTCGGGCCGCCTGGGACGCTGCCGGTAGCCGCCGAGCGTCTCGACCTCGACGGCTACCTGCTGCTGCCGGCCCGGGCCGAACCGCACGCCCACTTCGACACCGCCGTGATCGCCGCCGCGCAACCCCTACCGACCCCGGCATCCGCGACCGATTTCCTCGCCACGGTTGCCACGGCCGCGCTGGCCAGCCTGGAGGACCTGCCTGCTGGCCTGCCCGGCCTGGCCCGATCCAGCCGGCCGGCCAGTCCCGCCGAACGCCGGGACGCCATCGCCCAAGCCTGGCGGGACGAACCCGGGATCACCAACATCGCCCTCGCCGAGCGGTTCGGGGTCAGCGGCCGAACCATCCAACGCGACACCCAGGCCCTCCAGGAGCGGGGCATCCAGCGCCGCCCGGCGAAGCGCCGGCGTCGAAGCCACCGGACCCGGGCGCACTACGCCGCCATTTATCGGCGGTTTTTCGCCTGGTTGGTCGAGGAACTCGGCCGGCCCCCCACCCGGCAGGATCTCAGCGGCGACGTCCTCGCCCGTTGGATCGCCCAGCGGGCGAGCGTCGGCGGTCACGGTGGCGGGGGATTATCGTCGGCGTCGCTGCGGCTGGAATGCAGCGCCCTGCGCCGACTGGCCCGCCACGCCGGCCGCCCCGAGCTGGCCGCCAGCCTGCGCGCCTCCCGGCAGCAGGCACCCCCGCCGACGACCATCTCACCCGCCCAGTACGAGCGGCTGCTCCTTGAGCCCGACCTGACGACTCCGGTCGGCGTCCGCGACAGGGCCATGCTGCGGCTGCTGGGTGACGTCGGCCTGCGTCCCAGCGAGGTGTGCGCCCTGAAATGTGAGGACATTATCTGGAGTGCCGACGGCCAAGTGCCCGTGCAACTCACGGTGGCCTGGGGCCAGGGACGGGTTGTACAGCTCACCCCCCAGGCGACCGTGGCCCTGGCCGGCTGGCTGCCACGTCATCCGGACTGGCAACCTGACAGCAGGGGCCAGGAACTGCCGGCGGCGGCGCCACTCTTTGTCGCCCTTGGGCCGCCGAAACCCGCCAGACAGGCAATCACCAAGACCGGTCTGCGTCGCCAGGTCCTGCGGCACGAGCAGCAGGCCGGGATCCCGACGCATCTGCGCTATCCCTATGTGCTGCGGCACTACTGGGCGACCCAGCAGGTCGCCCGCGGGATCACGCCGGCCCAGTTGCAGGCCCGCGGCGGGTGGCGGGACCGCCGCAGCGCGCAGGCGTACTTCCAGCGGCCCCCCGCTGCGGCCGCGCTAGCGGCGGCGGTTGCCCTGGACGGCGACACGCCGCCGGCGCGTTGACGCGGGAGGGCCGTCGACGCTGCCTGGGCTCGCGTCCCCGCGGTGGGGCGAAGACGCGATCCGGGCCGCGAAGACGGGGTGGCGGTCGGCGAGGGTCGACCGGCGGGTCGACCGGCAGGCGTCGGTCAGCCGCCATCGCGTGGTGGCGGCTCCTCAGAGGTCGGCGGAGCCGGTCCGGCTGCGGGCTCGCCACCGCCGCTAGGCCCTGTCGCCGGCCCGGGCGCCGTAGGCAGGGTCCGGAATTGGTTCCGCGGCGCAGAACCGGTTAGCATCCGCGTGCCTCTCCCAAACTCCCCGTTTCGGGAGGATCTGCTTAGGTGTCGACCATCCGCGCGAGGCAGGCGGGGTCTGGGCGCCGGAGGAACCGGTCGCCAACCTCGTGTTCTACGGGCTCGACGCGCTCCCAGTACCGCGGCCAGGAGTCGGCCGGCATGGCCGTCGCCGACGATCGCGGCATGCTCGTCTGCCGGGCGATGGGGCTGGTGGGGCAGGTGTTCGACCAGGCGACGCTGGCCACCCTCCCATGGGCACCTGGCGATCGGCCACACCCACCACTCCTCCACGGGCGGCCCGCGCTGGGAGCACGCCCAGCCGCTGTGCAAGACCAACGCCGTCGGCGGCGGGATCGCGGTTGGCCACAACGGCAACCTGACCGACACCGCCGCGCTGGCCGAGCACCTGATTCCGCAGGAATCGCTCCCTGGCTGCCCTGTTCAGCCACAGGTCACCAGCGACGCCGACGTGATCGCCGAGCGGCTGGCCCGGGGAGGCCGACTTGTCGCTGGAGGAGGCGATCGGCCGCGTCGTGCCCCCGCCTTGAGGCCCTCACCGCGACCGCCGCCCCTGGCGGCGTCGGTCCCGCCCGGGGGCTGTGCACGGCCTGGTTCACCGGGAGCTATCCGATCCCGACGCCAGACGCGGCGGTCGTGGACCTCAGGCCGTCCGCCGCCACCCAACCGCCGACCCTTCCGCTGCCGAACCCCGAGCCAGAGGTCGCGAGATGATCCGAAACCTACCAATCCGATCCAAGCTGATCGGCATGCTGATCGGGCCGCTGCTGGCGCTGACCCTCCTCACCTCGCTGGGCATCGGCGCCAACCTGGCTATCAAGGTCCAAGCGGAACACCTACGCCAGGAAGCCGCCTTCGCCACCACCTTGTCCCGGCTGGTCCATGAGCTGCAAGGCGAACGAGACTATGCCGCTGGCTGGGTCAGCGGCGGCCGTGCCAGGGACGGCCGCCGCGACCTGGACGACCAACAGGCGCGCGTCAATCGGGCTCTGGAGGCCTCTCGGAAGGACGCCCGAGCGCTGGAGGAGAAGAGCTCCTCCTTCTACGGCAAGGTCCAGACGGCCCTGGCCGGCTTGGGCAGGCTGGCTGAAGTGCGCGGCCGAGTCGAGAACAACCCCACCTACGACATCACCGACCGGCAGGTCCTGGCCTCCTACTCGGAACTCATCGGCGACCTGCTGGCGGTCGACTCCGAGATCGCCAGAACCGCCGACAACCACACCCTGACCCGCAACGTCGCCGCCTTCGTGGCCATGACCCGCCTCAAGGAGGCGGCCAGCCAGGAACGCGGCTTGCTGCATGCGGTCACCGCGGCTGGGAAGTTCGCCCCCGGTGAGCCCCAGCGCCTGTCCGCGCTGGTAGGCGCGCAGGAGAACTGGCACTCCCAGTTCAACGCGGCGGCCACCCCCCAGCAGCACGAAACCGTTGACCAGACCTTGCAGCGCACCGACAGTGAGCAGGCAACCGAGTTCCGCGACCGCTTGCTCGGCACCAGCCCCAGCCAACCGACCACCGCGCCCAGGCAACCGACCACCGTCGGCCCAGCCGACTGGTATGGCGCCTCCAGCGCCAGGATCGAGCTTCTCCGCGGGATCGAGGAGAACCTCGCCGGCGACGTTGACGCGGCCGCCGCGGCGGTGCAGGCTGCTGGCGGCCGCCGGGCCCTGATCTATACGGTCATCTTGACGGCCCTGTTGTGGTTGACGGTTGGCCTGGTGCTGCTGATGGCCAGCTCCATGGTCCGGCCGCTGCGGACCCTGACCGACACCGCCAACGAGGTTGCCGACCACCGGCTGCCAGGCCTGGTCGACCAGCTGCAGCACGCCGAGGACCCACGCGACCTCGACGTCGTCCCCGAACCCATCCCGGTGACCTCGACCGACGAGATCGGCCAGGTGTCGGCCGCCTTCAACTCGGTCCACAGCACCGCCATCCAGGTCGCCACCGAGCAGGCCGCACTGCGCCGGTCGATCAGCGACATGTTCCTCAACCTGGCCCGGCGCAGCCAGACCCTGATCGACCGCCAGCTGGAGCTGATGGACGACCTGGAGCGCAACGAGACCGACCCCGACACCCTGGAGAACCTGTTCAAGCTGGACCACCTGGCCACCCGCATGCGCCGCAACTCCGAAGACCTGATCGTGCTGTCGGGGGAGGCACCGCCCCGACGCTGGACCCAGCCGATGCCGCTGGTCGAGGTGGTCCGGGCCGCCGTGGCCGAGGTCGAGGACTACAACCGGGTCGAGCTGCTACCGATCGACGAAACCATGGGGCTGGCCGGCCAGGCGGTCGCCGACGTGGTCCACCTACTGGCGGAGCTGATCGAGAACGCCACCTCCTTCTCCCCGCCCGGCACCAAGGTCCAGATCGCCGGCCAGTCGATCACCAGCGGCTACGTGCTGGAGATCGAGGACCGTGGCCTGGGCATGACCGACGGCGAGCTGGTTGACGCCAACCAGCGGCTGGCCAACCCACCGATTGTCGACTTCGCCTTGTCGCGCATGCTCGGGCTGTATGTGGTCGCCCGGCTAGGCCAGCGCTACAACATCAAGGTGCAGCTGCGGCACTCCTGGTACGGCGGCGTCACCGCGCTGGTGCTCCTGCCGTCGACCCTGACGGTGCAGGCCCCGGCTCCCCAGCCGTTGGAGGGGGCCCGGAACGGCCGCCAGTGGCCACAGCTGACCCCGCCGGCCCGGGTCGTCGGCCCGGACGGGGCTCCAGGTCAGGTAGCCCCGCCGACGGCGGCGGCGCCGTTCCCCTCGCAGGACCGCGAGGAGGGTCAGTCCGGTGACCACCTGCCGATCTTCGAGGCGGCCCGCTCCGACTGGTTCGATGGGGGGGAGGTTCACCGCGACCATCTGCCGCTACGGCGCCACGGGGCCGAGCAGCCACGCACGGTGCGGCAGGAGACCTGGTTGGGTGGTGACGCCGAACCCGAGCAACCGCGCGCCGATGCGGCTGCCCCCCTGCAGCAGCCGCTGCCCACCTCGCCGGCCCCATCGGCCCCACCGCCCACCCCACCGGCCCGGCCAGCAGCGGCCCGGCATCTCCGCGCAGAGGCAGAACAGGCGTCCACGATGGCGAGCGGTCCACCACCGGCCCCGGCGACGCCGGTGACGGCCGCTGGGTTGCCGCGCCGAGTGCCCAGGGCCAACCTGGCCCCAGGCATCCTCGCCATGCAGGCGGACCAGGAGCCACCGCCCGTCAGTCCCGACCCACCGACTACTGACACCCCTCCCGAGATCCCACCGGCCGCGCGAGTTCGGTCCCCGGAGCAAGTCAGAAGCATGCTGTCCAGCTACCGATCGGGTGTGGAGCGCGGCCGGACACAGGCCGGCCCGGAGTCAGCCGCCGACGCCTCGAGGTCGTCGAGGAGCGACGATGGCCCACCTCAGTAAGGACGCCCAGAACCTCAACTGGCTGGTCTCCAACTTCGCCAGGAGCGTCCCCGGCGCAGCGCATGCAATCGTGCTGTCAGCCGACGGGCTGCTGCTGGCCGTGTCCGAGCGGCTGGATCGGGACAGGGCCGACCAGCTCGCCGCCGTCGCCTCGGGCCTTGCCAGCCTGACCCAGGGCGCGGCCCGAATCTTCAGCGGCGGACAAGTCACCCAGACAATCGTGGAGATAGAGAGGGGCTTCCTGTTCGTGATGGCGGTCAGCGACGGCTCCTGCCTGGCCGTGCTCGCCGCGCCGTCCTGCGACGTCGGACTGATCGGTTACGAAATGGCGTTGCTTGTGGCCAGAACCGGAGAGGTTCTCACGCCCGAGTTACGGGCCGAACTGCAAGCGGCCCTGCCACGATAATCACGGCTGGGGGACCCACCGATGAGCAGCGAGGACCAGCAAGACAACCGGCAGCAAGAGCCGGGTCGGCTGGTCCGCCCCTATTACATGACCGGTGGACGGACCCGACCCGCCCACGACGACCTGGAGTGGGAGACGTTGGTCTCGACCACCGCGCTCGGGGAGACCTCCCCCAAGGTGGGCGGCGTGGAGCGCCGCGCGATCGTCTCGCTCTGTCGCGACCTGCTGTCGATCGCGGAGGTGTCGGCCCACCTGGACCTGCCGCTGGGTGTCGCTCGTGTCCTGATCGGGGACATGGCAGAGCAGGGGCTCGTGATCCTGCATCGGCCCACCACTGTCGGCGACCGCCCAGACCTTGCGCTTCTTCAAAGGGTGCTCTATGGACTCCACCAGCTCTGACCGCGCCGGCCCGTCTGTCCAGCGGCGGCCGACGCCGGTCAAGATCGTCATCGCCGGCGGCTTCGGGGTCGGCAAGACGACCCTGGTGGGTGCGGTCTCTGAGATCGCCCCGCTGACCACCGAGGCGCCCATGACCTCGGCCTCCGCTGGTGTGGATGATCTGTCGGCGCTGCCCAACAAGACCACCACCACGGTGGCCATGGACTTCGGCCGCATCACCCTGGACACCGACCTGATCCTGTACCTGTTCGGCGCACCCGGTCAGGACCGGTTTTGGTTCATGTGGGACGACCTGTGCCGGGGCGCCATCGGCGCGGTCGTGCTGGTCGATACCAGGCGACTGCGAGAATGCTTCGCCGCCGTCGACTATTTCGAACAGCGCGAGCTGCCGTTCGTGGTCGCCATCAACTGCTTCGACGGGTTCCAGGCCCACGCCATCGAGGACGTCCGCGACGCGCTCCTGATCCCGGCGCATATCCCGGTGCTGGTGTGCGACGCCCGGGAGCGCAAGTCGGCCAAGACCATCCTGATCCAGCTGGTCCAGCACGTCATGGTCCGCGCGGCCGCCGCCCTGGGAGCAACAAACGGCGATGCGCGCAGATCCTCCCCATTGTCGCCGTCCATGGACGCGAACCGGCCGACCTGGCAGTGACCCGGGTCAGTGTTGGTCCGAGACGCTCCTGGGCGGCATCGGCGCCTCCCTGACCCAGGGGTGGACTTCGGCGCTGCGCGGTCGGTGCCGGAATGGCCCGGGCCGGCGGCCGAGTGGTCACCGGCAGCGGCGACGGCGGGTTCTGGTTGTGGACGGCGACCTGGCGAGCCGGGCCAGCACCTGCGGGTGGTGAACGTGGGTGCTCAACGGAGCGGTCGGTTGGCTGCCGATGTGGCAGCAGCGGTGCTTCCAGGGCTGCGCCAAGCGGTCGAGCTGGTCAGGGGCGCTGGCCTACCCAACTTCGCCGCGGCTGGCGCCGCGCTGGGCTGCGCCGGGTCCGGGTCCAGGAGCCAGAGCAGGTTTACGGGCCGCCCTCCACGCCGCGCTGGCCAGCGGCCCGACGCGCGTCGGTGCTTACGGTCCGCAACGACCCTGACGCGACCCCATCCAAGTTCCCGACGGCGTCTCCGGGAGGACGGCGCTACCGTTGTCCCGACGCCGTGTATGCGTGGCCGCGCTCTTGGCCGATCCGTGGCTCGTCGGTCGCCTCGCGCGCCCGTTCCCCGAGGGGCTCGGGGTGGCGCCGCATGGCGTTTGGCTCCAGCAGCCACATCAGGCCGAACACGACCACCCCGAGCAGGACCACGATGAGCGCGTATCGCTGGGCGGCGCGGAAGAGGTCCGGCCCGAGCAGGATGATGAGCTCATAGGCCAGCCACACCAGGGCGCCGGTGACGACCAGCGGCTGCCAGCGGCCCAGCTGGAAGTAGCCCGGCTGGGGCCGGAGGCGGGACGCGACGGTGGCGTACAGGAGCACCACCCCGGTGTAGGTGATGGCCGGCATCAGGGTCCCGGCGGTGAACATGTCGATCAGGGCGTCGGTGTTGCTGCGCACGGCGATCAGGGGGACCGCGGGCGCCACTGCCGCGAGCACTGTTGCCCAGCTCGGCCCGCCGGTGGCCTTGGGTACCCGTGCCAGGAGCTGGTGGCCGGGCAGGCGCCGGTCCCGGGCCATCGCCCACACCAGCCGGGCGTTGGTGGCCATGGTGATCAACCCGCAGCAGAACATCGAGACGCAGATGAAGAACAGGAAGATCTTTTCGATGCTCGGTCCAAGGACGTCCTCGAGGATGAACGCGATCGGCGCCGGGTCCGCCGTCGTGGCGGCCACGTCCCTGGTGGCCACGGCCACCGCGATGAGGAAGATCATGCCGATGAACCCGGCTGTCAACAGCGCCCGGATCATCGCCTTGGGCACCACCCGACGCGGGTTTTGGGTTTCCTCGGCGAAGTTGGCGGCCGACTCGAAGCCGAGCAGGGTGAAGGAGCCAAGCACTGTGGCCAGCATGACCGGGCCGAGCCAGGAGAACCAGCCCGCCTCCGGCAGCGTTCCGGTGGACCAGAGGTTGCCCCAGTCACCCTGGCCGGCCAGCAGCGCCGCCGCGAACAACACGATCGACAGCTCGATCATGCCGACTAGCTCGAAGACCACCGCCAGGTTGTTGAGTCTGGTGGTGATGATCGTCGACCCGATGATCAGCGTGGCCTCGATGGCGAGGAGGATGAAGGTCTGCAGCGCGGCGCCCAGCGGCGTGTAGGTGATGCCGAGCATCGGCTGGAAGGCGAGCTGCACGAAGGCGTAGTTGACCGCCACAGTGAGGATGGTCAGGGTCGTGAACGATAGCCAGCCGAGCCACCAGCCCACGATCGGGTTGGCCAGCCGCGAGCCCCACTGGTAGGACACGCCCGCCACCGGGATCTTGGCGGCCAGCGCGGCGCAGATCAGGCAGACCAGGGTCTGGCCGGCAAAGGCGATCGGCCAGATCCAGATGCCCCGGGGACCGGCGACGCTGAGCAGGAACCCGAAGCTCAGGAACAGCGCCATGGTGATCGAGATGAACGAGAACGCGATCCCGAAGGACTCGAAGGGCCGCAGCGACCGCCGGAACACCTGGCGGTAGCCGAACCGCCTGAGGAGCGGGTCATCGGGTTCGGTGGGGGGCGAATCGGTGCGCATGGCGCCCTCCTCGGAGCAACGCCCAGGACTTGGGGGGAACCCTGCCGTAACCAGGCACCGGCCTGGTGAGGATCGTCAGGACGGGCTTGCCAACCGAAGCGTTCTACCATCAGCGACAGATCGAGACAAATGCGGCTCACCTGAGGGTCGACCGTCCCGGTTTGCTCCGGGATCCCGAAGGGCTCGACCTCCACCCTTACCGTGCGACCGTGCGCACCCGCAGGGGTCACCGCACGGCGGCCGGGCTCCTCTCCCAGTGCGACGCGGTCAAGAACCTGGCAGGTCGCAACAGCCGGCTTCCCCGGCCGGCCGCTCAATGAGGAGCCAGGACCAGGAGAGGATGTGGGCCATGGCCGCGGCATGGATGCTGGCCGCGCAGACCAGTGTCGAGGAGCCCGACGTCACGCCCGGCAGTTGGAGACGGATTCCTGGATTGCCCGCGAGCACCTCGTCGCCCTCGTCGAGGGTTGCCAGCTGCGCCTGCGGGCCAGGATTATAGGCGCAGCGGCGTGACACGGGGGCAGCCCTTCGGCCGACCCAGCACAGCCTGCCCGGTCGTTTGCCCAGGTGGACGGCGGCCCACAGCAGTTCGGGGCGGCGCGGGATGCCGCTGCGGGCGGCTGCGGGCCAACCCTGACCGCTCCTGCCTTGACATAGCGAAGCAACCGCGCCGTAATGACCGCCATAACATCACTAACAGGACAAAGGCCGACGGACGGGCTCCGGTCCGAGGGAGACACCATGGCGTCGCTGATCGAGGGCAGAGCGGCCCTGATCGTGATCGACATGCAGCAAGCCGGGTATCAGCCGTTCGAGCAGGCGGGGATTCCGCTCATGCCGGGCTTCGCAGCGCAGGTGGAGCGGGTCCTGCGAGTCGTTGACGCCAGCCGCGCGGCAGGCGTGCCGGTCGTCTTCACCCAGGAGGCCCACCGTCGAGACCTGGTGGACTTCGGACGGGAGCTGGACGGCGACGAGAGCATCCATTGCCTGGAGGGCGACCCCGGCACCGAACTCGTCGAGGAGCTCCGCCCACGCCAGGGCGACTACTTCATCGCCAAACGGCGCTACTCGTGCTTCTTCGGCACCGACTTGGAGATCCTGCTGCGGGGCCTGGACGTGCAGACCCTGCTGCTGGTCGGCGGGTTGACCGACGTCTGCGTGCACTACACCTTCGCCGACGCGCACCAGTGGAACTACCACGTCAGGGTCCTCGAAGACTGCGTGCTTGGGTCGACCGTCGAGCGCCACAACGCTGCGCTTTCCGCCATGGAGTACCTGCAGCATGGAGCCCGCCGGACCAGCGAGGACGTGCTGGCAGCACTCGACAAGCTGACACAGCCGGCCGTCACCCAGGGCACGTGAGGATCTGGCGAAGGCCAGGGGGGAGGGTCGCCGCTCGGCCGCGGCCGGAGCGTACCACCACCGCGGTCCTGTCGCTTCGTGACCTGGCGGTCTCGTTTCCGGGTGGCGTGCAGGCGCTGCGAGGGGTGTCACTGGAGGTTGCCCCGGGTGAGATCGTCGGGCTGGTGGGCGAGTCCGGAGCGGGCAAGACCGTGCTCGGCCTGGCCGCACTGGGGCTGCTCCCGCCGTCGGCCGAGATCGACGGTCACGTGTTCCTGGGTGACACCGACATGGCGACCGCGACCGACGAGCAGCGCCGAACCGCCCGCAAGCGGTTCGCGGGCGCGGTGTTCCAAGACCCCATGACGTCGCTGAACCCGACGATGACGGTCGGCCGCCAAGTGGCGGAGGCGACGGGCTCGATGGCCGCGGCGATCGAAGCGCTCCAGCGGGCCCGCGTGCCCGACGCGCCGCGGCGGGCGGGCCAGTACCCGCACGAGCTGTCCGGCGGCCTCCGCCAGCGAGTGATGATCGCCATGGCCGTGGCCGGCCCCCCGGCCTTGATCGTCGCCGACGAGCCGACCACGGCCCTGGACGTCACCCTCCAGGCCGAGATCCTGCGGTTGCTGTCGGACCTGCGGGACGAGACCGGCTCGTCGATGCTGTTCGTCACCCACGACTTCGCGGTCGCCGCCAGCCTCGCCGATCGCGTGGCGGTCCTCTACGGTGGCCGGCTGGCCGAGGTAGGGCCGACGAAGCAGCTCCTGCAGCGGCCGGACCACCCCTACACCGTCGGGCTGCTGGCGGTGCGTCCGTCACCGCAGGCACCTCGGGGCCGGCCGCTGCCGGTCCTTGCTGGCGAGCCGCCCGACCCACGCGCCCATGTCGACGCCTGTCCGTTCGCGCCGCGATGTCCGCTGGTGACTCCGGCGTGTGAAGAGCGGTTGCCCCAGGTGACGGCAGCACCCAGCCACGCCGGGCTGGTTGCCTGCTTGCGGGCCGGCGAGCCGCAACCCTCGCTCCTCCAACCACACGGCCGCTTTCCCCACCAGGAGCAGACGCTTGGCCGCCCGCCAGCGCTCCGGCTGGACGATCTGACCAAAGCGTTCGGCTCCCGCCAGTCCCGGCAGGTGGCGGTCAATGGCCTGACGCTTGAGGTGCCGGCTGGTGGCGCGGTGGCGCTGGTTGGGGAGAGCGGCTGCGGCAAGACGACCACCCTTCGCATGGCCACCGGCCTGGAGCGACCCGACAGCGGAACCGTCGAGGTTGGCGAGGGTGGCCGTCCGCAGCTGGTGTTCCAGGACGCCGGCGCCTCGCTGACCCCATGGCTCTCCGTGGGCAAGTTGCTGGAGGAGCGGTTTCGCGCCGAAGGCTTCGCCGCGCGCGAGCGTGCCGAGCGCGTTCGGGAGGTCCTTGCCCTCGTGGGCCTGCCCATCTCGGTGCTCGGCCTGCGGGCCCGCCAGCTCTCGGGAGGGCAGCGCCAGCGGGTCGCGATCGCCCGGGCCATCGCGGTGCCGCCGGCGCTGCTCGCCTGCGACGAGCCGATTTCGGCCCTGGATGTGTCGCTGGCGGCGGCGGTGCTGAACCTGCTGTGCCGGCTGCGGGCCGAGCTCGGCATGGCGCTGTTGTTCGTAACCCACGACTTGTCGGTTGCCCGGTTGGTGGGAGACCGCGTCGCCGTGATGCACGCCGGCCGCATCGTCGAGGAAGGCCCACCCGAAACCGTGCTCCACAGTCCGCAGCACCCGCAGACCAAGGCCCTGGTGGCCGCGATCCCCCGTCTGGAAGGCGCGTGATGGCGACCTCAGGGCCCGTCCTGTCTCCGGTTGAGCTCACCCGTCGTCGCCGGGCGTGGGCCGGGTGGGTGCGCCTGGGGCGGCTGGAGCGGGGCGGGCTGGCTCTGCTGGCCCTGACGACGGCCGTCGCGCTGTTGGCGCCGCTGCTCGCCCCCTACTCTCCGGTTGCGGCCGTGCACCCCGAGTCGTTCGCTGCACCGGGAACCCACGGGCTGCTTGGCTCCGACGACCTTGCGCGTGACCTGTTCTCGCGGGTGCTCTACGGCGTCCGGGCCTCGTGGCTGTCGGCGCTTGCGGTCATCGCGAGCGGGGTGCTCATCGGCGGGCTCATCGGCACCGTTGCCGGCATCGCCGGGGGGTGGCTCGACGCCGCCCTCATGCGGGTTACCGACCTGTTTCTCGCGCTGCCGGCGGCGGTGCTGGCCATCGCGGTGATCGCCGCCCTTGGGCCCAGCCTGCCCCATACCCTGGTGGCCGTCGCCATCGTCTGGTGGCCCTGGTACGCGCGGATCGTCCGCGGCGAGGTCCGCGCCCAAGCCGTGCGGTCGCACGTCGCCGCCGCCCGGCTGGCCGGTGTGGGCCGCACGCGCCTGGCGTTGCGGCATCTGCTGCCGGGAGCGTTTCCGGCGGTGCTGGTCACCGCCAGTCTCGATGTCGGGAGCCTCGTGTTGATCCTGGCTGGGCTGTCGTTCATCGGGCTTGGCTCGCCGCCGCCGGCGCCCGAGCTTGGGGCGATGGCTGCCCGCGGCATGCCGTACCTGTTCGGACATCCCTGGATTCCGCTGGCCCCGGCCATTGCGGTGTTCCTGCTCGCCTTCGCCGCCAACCTGGCCGGCGATGGCCTGCGCGATCTCCTGGAAGACCACTGAAGGAGGAGCCGTGTCACGTCGCCTGCTGCAAACGGTGAGCCTGCTCGCCCTCGCCGCCCTGCTGGTCTCGGCCTGCTCGTCGACCCCGCCGGCCCCGCAAGGGGGTGAAGGCGGGACCTTGCGGCTCGCCTATCTGGCCGACATGGCGCAGGCCGACCCGGATGTCTTCTATGACATCGAGGGCAACACCGTGATCCTGTCGGTGTACGAAGGCCTGTTGAGGTACAAGCCGGACTCGACCGAGGTCATCCCGTCCTTGGCGGAGTCGTGGGAGGTGAGCCCGGATGGGCTGACCTATACCTTCAAGCTCCGGAGCGGCGTCACGTTCCAGGACGGCACGCCCTTCGACTCCCAGGCGGTGAAGACGTCGTTCCAGCGGCGGCTGGATGTGGGCGCCGCTCCCGCCTACATGGTCCAGCCCATCGCGTCGATGCAAACCCCCGACGCGACCACCTTCGTCGTGCGCCTCAAGCACCCGGTGGCGCCGTTCCTGCACTACATGGCCTCCAGCTGGGGCCCCAAGATCATCAGCCCCAAGGCCCTTGCCGACCATGCCGGTAACGATCACGCCCAGAGCTGGCTGAACGAGCACGCCGTGGGGACCGGACCGTTCCAGCTGACCACCTTCGAGCGCGGCCAACGCTACGAGCTGACCAAATTCGCCGACTATTGGGGACAGAAGGCGCACGTCGACAAGGTCGAGATCCGCATCATCCCCGACATCGGAACCCAGCGGCTGCAACTCCAGTCGGGCGACCTGGATGCGATCCTCCACTCGTTCCCCCAGGCGGAGCTGGCGTCGGTCAAGAGCAACCCCGACCTGCAGGTGCTGGACTTCTCCTCGTTCCTCAATAACATCCTCTACCTCAACACCAACAAGAAGCCGCTGTCGGATCCGGCGCTGCGCAAGACCCTGGCCGGCGCGCTCAACCGGGACTCGCTGGTGACGGAGGTGTACGGCCCCTACGCCAAGCCCTCGTCCTCGACCTACCCGTCCGGGCTGCTCGACCCCGCCCTGGCCCCGGTCGCCTACCCGCCGTCGGAAACCACGGCTCCCGCCGGCACCGGGAAGCTCACCTTCGCCTACACCGCCGACGACTCAGGCGTCCACCGTCGCATCGCCGAGCTGATCCAGCAGCGCCTCGACGCCGCCGGCTTCTCGGTCACCATCAACGAGGTGCAACTGCCCCTGGTCTTCGACTACGTGAAGGATCTGCAGGCGGCCCCGGACATGGTGATGCAGACCAACACCCCGGACGGGGCCCACCCCGACATGTGGGCGCGGATCGAGTGGTACTCAACGGGCGGCCTGAACTACCTCGGCTACAAGAACTCACAGGCCGACAAGGCGCTCGATCAGGCGTTGGAGACCACCGATAAGGCCGCAGCCGACCAGTTGTATGGTCAGGCGGGCAAGATCGTCGCTCAGGACACCGCCATCATCTTCGTCGCCGACCCGCGCGACGTCATGGTGCTGCGCAAGAACCTGACCGGGATCGAGCACGTCCCCAACTACCCGTGGGCGCTCAACCTCGCCGCAGTGCACAAGGGCTAGGGTCGTCGTGGCGCGGTTCGCCCTGACCAGATCGGCCTCGCTCGTCGGCATCCTCCTCGGCCTCTCGGTTGTGGTGTTCCTGCTCCAGGCCGTGGTGCCCGCCGATCCGGTGCGGGCCATGGTCGGAGCATCCGCCACGCCGCAGATCGTCGAGGCCAAACGCCACGAACTCGGCCTGGACCGGCCGTTGCCGGCCCAGTACGCCCAGTTCCTCAGCCGCGCGGTGCGGGGCGACCTGTCGATGTCGCTGCACACCCGCCGGCCGGTGCGAACCGACATCGCCGCCTTCCTCCCAGCAACGGTGGAGCTTGCGGCGGCTGCGCTGGCGCTGGCCGTCATCCTCGGCGGCGCCCTCGGCCTGCGAACGGCACGCGGCCGGGGAACGACCGTCCGTACTGCCCTGGTTGCAGGCGCGTCGGTACCGCCCTTCTTGCTCGCGCTGCTGCTGCTGATCGTCTTCTACGCCCAGCTTGGATGGTTCCCGGGATCGGGTCGTATCTCCCCCGAGCTGGGCGCGCCAACCGGCCCCACCGGGTTACTCACCATCGACGGGTTGCTCGCCGGCCGCCTCGATGTCGTGCGCGATGCGCTGGCCCATCTGGCGTTACCGGCCTTGTGTCTGGCGCTTGGGCCGGCGGTCGCCCTGGGACGGACGCTGCGGTCGTCACTGCAAACCGTGCTCGGCTCCGATCACATCCGGACAGCGCGGGCGAAGGGGCTCACCGAGCGCGGTGTGCTGCTGCGCCACGGCGTGCGCCCGGCGCTGAATGCTCCGTTGACGATGGCCGGCCTGCAGGTCGGCGTGCTGCTCGCCGGGGTCGTCGTCGTCGAGTCGGTCTTCGCCTGGCCTGGGCTGGGCCTGTACACCGTGCGGGCCATTGCCAGCGTCGACTTCCCAGCGATCGCCGGCGTCACCCTGGTGATGGGGGCGGCGTACGTCGTCGTCAACGCGCTTGTCGACTTGGCGCAGGTCGCCGCTGATCCGAGGTTGCGTGCGAGATAATGCTCGCGCCGCATGGGTTGTAGGCCCTCTTGAAGCTGAGATCGCGTTGGCGACGGCCCTGGTGGCCCCACCAAGGTCGCCAACAAGAGGTACCCCGAGGGAATCGGCGCCGATCAGCCTTGCGACCTCCTCGGTGACCAGGTCGCTGGCCACCAGTTCGGCCCTGGTCGAGTACGGGTGCGGCCGACAGCGACGTGGCCTTGAGGGTGGTGGGGTCGGCTCCGTCCGGAGACTGCCAGCGTTGAAGGCATGCCGGCTAGGGCGTGTTTCAAAAGTCATAGCCATTCGTTGATCGCGGCGATGTTCACGGTGGCCTGGTAGCGCACGGCGAGCTTGTCATACCGGGTGGCCACCGCCCGATGCCGCTTGAGCCGGTTGATCCCACACTCCACCGCATGCCGCAGCTTGTAGGCCGCCCGATCGAAGGCTGGCGGCCGGCCACCCCGCTGGCCCCTGGCACGCCGGTGGGCGGCCTGGTCGTCCTTCTCCGGGATGGTGGCGCGGATGCCGCGGCGGCGCAGCAGCGCGCGGTTGGCGCGGGAGCTGTAGGCCTTGTCGGCCAGCACCCGGGAAGGCCGCGTGCGTGGCCGTCCCGAGCCCAGTCGTGGGACCCGGATGCCGTCCAGCACCGCCGCGAACTGGGGGCTGTCACCGCGCTGGCCGGCGGTGACCACGACCGACAAGGGCTTTTGGCCCTGCTCGACCGCCAGGTGCAGCTTGCAGCTCAGCCCACCCCGGGAGCGTCCCAGCCCGTGGTCGGCGGGCTCGATGTCGACTCCGCCCGGTTCTTCGCGTTGCTGGTCCCCCCTTTGCGGGCCCCCGCGGCATGCTGATGGGCGCGGGTGATGGTCGAGTCCACGCTGACCTGCCAGGTGATCAGCCCCCTGGCGTCGGCCTTGGCCTGGAGGGCGGTGAGGATCCGCTGCCAGGTGCCGTCGCGCTGCCAGCGGCGGAACAGCCCGTACACGGTCTGCCACGGTCCGTACCGTGCGGGCACATCCCGCCACGGCGCGCCCGTGCGGGTCCGCCAGCGGATCCCGTCGATCAGCTGCCGCTTGCTCCACCTGGGTGGCCGGCCGGACTTCTTGCCCTTGGGCAGCAGCGGCTCCAGCCTGGCCCATTGCTCGTTGGTGAGGTCTCCTCGTCCCATACCTGGAGCATCTCACGGGACACTCCCACTTCTGAAACACGCCCTAGGTCTCCCTGTCACCTGGCATCAGGGCTCCCCAGGTCAACCGCGATGCACGCCAACAACGATCAGGCTGCAATCCCTATTTGAACGCCTGTTCGCCGCAGCGGGCACCACAGTGAGGTCGCGGACATCGCTGCGCTCGCCCGGCATGCAGGCCACCCGCCCACGAGGTTCGGCTAGTGCCTACCGGATGGTCCGGCGACTCGAGCGCTTCGGTGGCCATGGCGTCCCCACCGGAGCGCCCTGGGATTCCGAGGGCGGGACGAGGCTCGGCAGCCAGCGCCGGCCGCTTCTGTTGAAGCGGCTGTCCGAGACCGTGAAGAGCAGCCGAAACCGTAGGGGCTGGACAGGCGAGTCGGCCACATACCGAAGCCGATAGTGGCGCATTTGCCAGTTGGGCGGCGCCCACGGCGCGGCCCGTGGGGCGAAGAAGACGACTCGGGTGTCTGGAGGCAGCCCCGCCGTGGCGTTGCCAGAAGGGGCAGGTTTGCCGTCTGGTGTCTCCACTTGGTGGAGGTCGAAGCGGTCAGAGGCGACGAAGTTGATGAGGGTGTCGTGGCCTGCCTTATCCCCAGCGTCCACAGCACCCAGGCCAGCCCGGCAAGCCACCGGCCCGCCGATCCCGGTCGGCCGTCGGGAGTCATCCCCGTAGTCGATCGGCGCATGGGAGCCCTCCGCTCCGGTCCTCATTCCCGGCGTCGTCACCGGCAACGATGGCCGGTCTCCGTCTCGGCAACGTTACGGACAGCGCTACGGCGGCCGAGCCACCAGCCTTTGTGAAACTGTGAGTGTGGTGGAGGCGGTCCGGGAGGATCGCTGTCAGGCTCTGATGCCGGCACCGCGGCATGACTCGTTGTGCAACTGGCACCCGAGGGGTTGCCTTCAGGTCTGAGCTGTCTGCCGTGGTGCCGGCGTCGGCCTGGCCCACCACGCTGGCCTGATCAGCAGCCTGTCCAACCCGCCCGCGGGTTGTGACCCATCACAGTAATGCCGCGCGGTGACTCCTCCCAGGCCGACACCGACCACGGCCGCCCCCACCAAGGAGGACCACCGCAATGGCCATGCTGGCAGAGTCAGTCGACGGCGTCATCGGTGTCGACACCCATCGCGACACCCTGACCGCCGCCGCCGTCAACAACCTCGGTGGCGTGCTGGCCCAGACCACCACCAGCGCCGACGCGGCCGGCTACCAGCGGCTGCTCGACTTCGCTTGCGTGCAGGTTGCTGGCCGTCGCCTGTGGGCGGTGGAGGGGGCGGGCAGCTTCGGCGCCGGGCTGGCGGTGTTCCTCCAGCAGCGCGGTGAGCGGGTCGTGGAGGTCGCCCGACCCAAGCGGCCAGCCTCCCGCACCGGTGCCAAGAGCGACGCGCTGGACGCCGTCCGGGCCGCCC
>Ga0209843_1000027_pt1 | contig 17787 bp, 16 predicted proteins | sample GWRWS1_20_30_FD_187222 | JGI IMG/M metagenome (GOLD analysis project Ga0209843, IMG submission 187222) | Riverbed sediment microbial communities from areas with vegetation nearby in Columbia River, Washington, USA - GW-RW S1_20_30 (SPAdes)... | ecosystem: Environmental > Aquatic > Freshwater >... | reverse complement strand
CTTCAGGCTACGGAGTGGAGTGGTGACCGAAACCGTGCGGCGGGCAACACCCGCCGACCCCTTTCCCGGGGCCGTCGACGAGGGCCTTCCGAGCCCGACCGGCCGGTCGCTTCCGCCGGAGTTCGGACCCGGCGCGATCGCCGTGCTCGAGGGCGTGTCCTTCATGTACTCCGACGCTGCGGGCGATGTGCCGTCGGGGTCGATCGGAGGGCTGGTGCACGCGGACACGCGGCTGCTATCAACCTGGGTTTTGACGGTGAACGGCGTTCGTCTGCTTCCGCTGCGTTCGGGCAGCGTCGAGCACTACTCGGCGGCGTTCTTTGTGACTAACCCCGAGTTGCCCGGGATACCCGCGAATGAGTTCGGTGTGCGGCGACTGCGCTCCGTGGACAGTCAACTGCGCGAACGCGTCGAGGTGTGGTGCTTCGCGCGCGAACCAGAGCGGATCGAGGTACGCCTCTCCGCCGGCAGCGACTTCGCGGATCTCTTCGAGATCAAGGATGTGATCCGAGACCGATCCGCGGAGATAACCAGATCCCACGCCGCCGACGGCTCGGAGCTGGTCTTCTCCTACCGCCACGACGCCTTCGTCGCACAGACCCGGGTACAGGTCTCGCCCCCGGCGACCCGGATCGACGGCGATGAACTTGTGTGGGAGTTGGAGCTCGCCGACGACGCGACCTGGTCGGTCGACATCTCCGTGCCGTTTGAGATCGGCTCGAACTGGGTCGTGCCCGCGCGTAGCGGATTCGGCGAGGCGGCGGGTGGGCCGGCCGACGACGCCACGACGCGGTGGTTTGCTGAGATCCCTTCGCTGCAGAGCGATTCGGACCTGCTGTGCCACATCGGCGACCAGACGGCGCGGGATCTGCTGGCACTTCGCGTGCAGATGCGGCTGGACGACCACTCGCTGATCCTGCCCGCCGCAGGCCTGCCGTGGTTTCTTACCGTCTTCGGACGGGACACGCTCATCACCGCCTATCAAACTGTCTGCTTTGGACAGCAACTCGCGCGCGGGGCGCTGCTCGAGCTCGCGTCGCTACAGGGCAAGGAGTGCAACGACTTCAAGGATGAGGAGCCCGGGAAGATCCTCCACGAGATTCGCCAGGGCGAGTTGACCAGGCTCGGCCTCAAGCCCCACAGCCCGTACTACGGCACCGCGGATGCAACGATGCTGTGGCTGATCCTGCTGTCGGAGTACTGGCGCTGGACGGGTGATTCGGCGCTGGTGCGGCGGCTCGCCGCAAATGCGCGAGCGGCCCTTGAGTGGATCGACCGCTATGGGGATCTGGACGGTGATGGGTACGTCGAGTACCAGACGCGTTCTTCCCAAGGACTTGGTAACCAGTGTTGGCGTGACTCGTGGGATGGGGTGCAGTTCTCCGACAGCCGGTTGCCGTACCTGCCACTGGCGACCTGCGAGCTGCAGGGATATGTGTACGACGCGAAGCTGCGGATGGCGGAATTGGCCGATGGCCCGCTGGGCGACCCGCCGCTGGCCGTACGGCTGCGTACCGAGGCGGCGGATCTGAAGGATCGCTTCAACCGGGACTACTGGATCGACGAGCGCGGAGGCTACTACGCGATCGCCCTCGACGGAGACAAGCAGAGGGTCGACTCGGTGACGTCTAACATGGGCCATCTGTTGTGGAGCGGCATCGTCTCCGACGACCGCGCCGATGCGGTCGCGAAGCAACTCATGTCCGACGCTATGTTCTCGGGTTGGGGAGTCCGAACTCTGTCCACACAGGACCGTGGTTTCAACCCGATTGGCTACCACGTCGGCACGGTGTGGCCGCACGATAACTCACTCATCGCGTTCGGCCTCAGCAGGTACGGCTACCGGGAAGAGGCGAACCGGATCGCGCTTGCGCAGATCGAGGCGGCGTCCTTTACGAACTTCCGGCTGCCCGAAGCGTTCTCCGGCTATTCACGGTCAATATCGCGGTTCCCGGTTCCGTATCCGACCGCGTGCAGCCCGCAGGCCTGGGCGACGGCGGCCCCCCTGTTGCTGCTGCGGGCGATGTTGGGCCTCGAGGCACGCGACGGGACGTTGACACTGGACCCCGTCGTGCCGCAGGAGATTGGCCGAGTCGCCGTCACCGGGATCCTCGCGTTCGGCTCACGGTGGAATGTCGAGGCCGTTGGCCGGGCCGGCACAGTCCTGCCCAAGACACGCTGAATCGCCGATTCAATTGCTCTGCGACGCGGGGATCGGTGGGGGCAGATACTCATTCCGGATGATTGCCAGTTGCGCGGCCGATCTCGTACGGGGTCGTCACGCCGCCGTAGGCTAGGTGCAGGGCCATGCCTTGCGCGGCGTGGGGCAGGTTGTGGCAGTGGAAGGTCCACAGACCGGGGTTGTCGGCGCGAAAGGCCACCTCCCATACCTCTCCGGGCAGCACGTCGAATGTGTCCATCCATAGTGGACTTCCGGCAGCGGCCGCGCCGTTTCGGGACAGGATGAGCACGTGGTGGCCGTGTGGGTGCATCGGGTGGCTGTCCCGGGCGCGGTTGACCACGGTGACCTTGACCAGGTCACCCTCGCTGACGGCCAGGGCGGGGATGTCCGGGAAGACCCGGCCGTTGACGGTGTGCGCGTAGGCGGGCACTCCGTCCAAAAGGGCCAGAGAGCGGTCCAGAACGAGCGTGAACGCGCGGTCGAAGCGGCTGTGACGGTCGAACGGAGTAGGAGCGGGGGTGCCGTAGTGGGTCAGGTCCAGGTCGGACCCGACGGAGAGCGCGGGCGGGTCGCTCTGTCCATCCGGGCTGAGCAGCAGTCCTCGGTCTCCGGCGCCGTCGACGGTGAGCAGCACTGGGCCGGCCGGCATGGTGAATGCGAGGTCGTGGCGGCCTCCGGCCGCGAGCGGCAGCCGGGCGCCGATCAGCTCGCCCGGCCCGACGAGGTCGCGGCCGTCGACCGCGACGAGTCGGAAGGCCGTGCCGTGCAGGGCGAACCGATGTGGTGAGTCGTCTGTGTTGACCAGGCGCAGGCGCACCGGCGTTCCGGGCGCGACCGGACGCCGCTCCAGCGTGTCGCTAATGCCCAGAGCCAGCCTGCCCGCGAAGGTGTGCGCGGCCAGGACAAGGTCGAGTTCACCCGTTGGCGCTGGGCCGGCTGGTTCGACGACGAGCGTGCCGTAGAGCCCCATCCGCACCGACCGACTGGACATCTCGTGCGAGTGGTACCAGTACGTGCCGGGTTCGCCGGCGACGAAACGGTAGCCGAAGGAGCCACCGGGTCCTACCGCGTCCTGGGTGAGCCCGGCAACCCCGTCCTCGCCGTTTGGCACGTCGTAGCCGTGCCAGTGCAGCGTCACCCCCGCCTCCGGAAGCTCGTTTCGCAGCGTCACCTCGACCGTGTCGCCCTCCCGCACACGCAGCTCACGCCCAGGCACCTGGCCGTTGAAGGTCCATGCATCTACCTGTCTGCCCGACCCGAGTGTCACCGTCGCCTGCCGGGCGGTGAGGGTGAACCGACGCACGGGGCCGCCGCCTGGCTGGCCCCGCAGTCGGTCGACGCTGGGCCCGTGGTGCGTCGTCGGCGGGCCGCCACCAAGGTCGACCGCGCGGTGATCGCCCATGTTGAGGTTCGACGGCAGCCGGTTGGCCGTGTACACGCCGACGAGTCCGGTCGCCGCCACCACGGTCGCGGTCGCACCGACGACCACCGCTAGGATGCGCCGCCCGACCCCGACGGCCGCGGTGGCAGCCTGTGCGCCAACCGCCCCCCGGTAGCGGCGCAAGCTATGCCACCAGGTCAGCGCCGTCGCTCCGGCAAAACTGGCCGTAACGACGAAACCCGAGAGAAGCGTCGCCGGGTACGACACAACGAGGGCGACCACCAGGCCGGCCAGCCCGGCGTAGGCGGCGGCCAGAACCGGCACCACCGTTGCCGGATGCGCAGCCGTGCGCGCGAGCGCATCCATTCCCGTTGTGGCCGGCTTCGGGAAGGCGAGCCGGAGAAGCCTCGGTGAACTGACCGCAGCGGCCGCAAGTACCGCCGGAGCCAGCAGCGGCAACGCAAGGGTCACCTTCTCCTGCACGAACCACCACCCGGCCCCGGCGAGGCGCACGACAACGGCAACTCGGAGGACGAAGGCAAGCACCCCGCCGGCGACCAGGGCGGCGGCGATCCGGGCCGTGCGGCGCAGGCGTTCGAGCGTCGGCTCTTGTCGAAGGGTGGCTGTGAGGACACCGGCGCCGAGCCACAGTCCGGCTACCAGCAGTGCTAGTAGGAGGTCGATCGCCACGAGCTGAGGCGTCATCATGGCCACTCCGAGGCCGACACGACGGCCCGCTCCGGCGCAGCATTGTGGTCGGTCGCTGCATTGTGAGCCCTGGCCCTCCGGAGCGTCACGACGGTGACCCACAGAATGATCAGCCCGTTGACGGCATGCAGGCCGACGGCGTAGACGGCGGGGCCGCCCTGCTGAACGACCTCAGCCCCAAAACCCTCGCCGATGGTCTCTACGCCGGGTAGTAGCAGAAGGGAGGCTACGATGATCACGACCTGAAGGATCACAAGCAGGAATGGCAGCGCCGCGAGGCCGATCGTCCGACCCCCGGCGCGCGCGAGCGACGCAGCGATCGTGTTGATCAGGGCGATGGCCGGGATGACGATGAGGCCATTCGTGGCATGCAGCGCGTTGTGTTCGTGTGGCAGGGTGAACGCGCTGACCGCAGCAAAGTAGAACTGGGCGATGACGGCGAGCAGCACCAGCGCACTTGTCACCACGAATGCTTTGCGCATCTCGGCCTCCTTGGAACGGCTTGACCGTCGCCGATGTAGTTCCGACATCTTGGCGGGACGGTATGACGCCGAGTTGGCGGATTCATCGGGGCACACCCTGGTACTGCGTCCGGGTGGACCCTGGCGTTGCGGCGCCTTCGTAGTTCGATTCGCCGCACGCTCGGCGGGCGTCCACAAGTGACGGAAACCTCATGGACTCTGGCCCGGCCCGCGCCTCGCGAGCTCGACGTTTCAGCTGTTCGTCCGTGGGAGAGCGAGGCTGTAGGTGCCCCAGTGGTCGCCTTCGCCAGGACGGGTCGACACCATCAGATGGGCCTGCAAGCCGGGCGAGAAGCCGTTGCCGGCCGGCCGGGCGCAGGTGCGCCCCGAGGAGAAGTCGTCGCACGGCGTGCCGGTCCAGGTCCACGGTGAGTGCGTTTGGCTGCCGTAACTCGACCAGGAGCGGTGCGAGCCGAGACATGCTGCCGCAGGGCCATCGGTCCCACACCACGGCCTGCCAGATGGTGTCGAAGATGGCGGCGTCGGCGCCTGCTGTCTCGAATTCTGCGTCGCTGACCGCCACACGCGTCGCCGCGTGCGGACGGCTGAAGCAGGAATGCGCCGCGCGACGTTTCATTCCTACCGCTGAGTGAGATCTTCAAACTGGCCGTGTGTAAGGAGATCGTCTCGATCACCCGCGCGCCGAGTGGTCACCCGTCGTTCGTCCACCAGGCGAGAGGGACGTACCTTCGAATCGTCCGATCCTTGGTGACCAACGGCGTGCCCGTCGCCATAGCGTGGGCGCATATGAGCCGGTCAAAGGGATCTCGGGTCCAGTTCAATGCGGTAGCGACCTGACACACCAACGCGGACGGTGGATCGGTCAGCGCCAGCTCCAGCTTCGGCGCAAGATCGTCGATAATGACCTGAGCGGGTACAAGAATCTTGCTGACCTCGTAGAGGTACTGCAGCTCAAGACGGACAAACGGAGAAAGTGCGAGTGGCTCGTCGTCTAGTCTCTTCAACACCGTGGATGGAATCAGTCGCTGTGGATCATCGTATAGCCAGACGATGACGTGCGTGTCGAGGAGAATCACGGGCGCCACTCATGCGACCAGTCGATGTGGACGAGATCGTCAGGGCTACCGGCGATGGTTCCCGGATGGGGGGTAAGACGTGAGAGCTTCGATGGCGCCTCGACGGCGACGATCCTCAACAGGCGTCCGCCGCGTTCGATCTCCAGCGGCGCGCCGGTGCGCAGCACCTCGTCGAGCAGCCGGTATACGTTCTGCCGCAAATCAGATGCGGTGATCGACATCGCCAAACCTCCGTCACGTACGTGCGTCTATCATAACACGTACGTACGTGTGCACGGAGGCTAGCCGCTAGCGGCAACCGAGTCGGCCCGGACAAGGGCTACTCATCGTCGATCTGGGCGAGGATGGCCTCTGAGATGGACAGGTCGGTGCTGGATGACCCGGACGCGCAGCCGATCGCCAAGGGCCGCATCAACCGCAGCAGCTTCGCTACCAAGATCTAACTTTCAACCGGTACGGACCTACTTCTTCAGGTCGAAGTAGCTGCCGTTCGAGGGAGCCAATTCGACAAGGCAGGGGTAGCGTCAGCCTCCGGGTATTCGTACAGGTCGCTCGATGCGGTACAGGCGATGCTGACGGCGTTCGCCGGAGGGCTACGAGCGTAGGTAGGTGAGCACCGCGAGCACCCGTCGGTGGCTGTCCGTTGTCGGCGGCAGAGCGAGCTTGGAGAAGATGCTGCTCACGTGGGTCTCGACGGTCTTGGCGCCCAGGAATAGTCGCTGGCATATAGCCTGGTTCGATCGGCCTTCGGCCATAAGTGCAAGGACCTCGCACTCCCGGCGGGTGAGCTCGGTGAGTGGGTCGGGGTTTCGGCGACGGCCAAGTAGCTGGGCTACCACCTGCGGGTCTACTACCGAGCCGCCGCAGCCGACGCGCCGCACCGCGTCGATGAACTCGTCCACATCGGGCACGCGGTCCTTGAGCAGGTAGCCGACCCGGCCGGTTGCATCGCCGAGCAGGCGTACGGCGTAGTGGGTTTCCACGTACTGCGACAGTACGAGGACGCCAACGCCGGGATGGTCCTGCCGGATGCGCAGCGCGGCCACGAGACCCTCATTGGTGTGGGTCGGGGGCATGCGGATGTCGACGATGGCGACCTGCGGCGCGGTCGAACGCACGAGTTCGAGCAGCATGTCGGCGTCGCCGGCTTGGCCCCCGACGTCGAAGCCGGCGTCGCCAAGCAGCCTGGCCACGCCTTCTCGGAAGAGCACGGCGTCGTCGGCTAGTACGACTCGCACGGGATCACCGCCCTCACCACGGTGCCCCGATCGGACCGGGCCTCGACGTTTAGTTGCCCGTCCAGGGCAGCGACGCGGTCGTTGAGACCCGGCAGGCTAGTGAGCCACACAGGTACGGTCGGCCACGTGCCGTCGTCGGTCACCTCCACAATGAGCCTGCCCGCGGTGTGGTCCGCGATGATGTTCGCTGACGAGGCGCCCGCATGGGTGGCTGCCGTCAACGCGTGCGAGGCGACCTGGTATCCGGTTGCCTCGACGGCGGCCGGCAGCCGGTTTTTGGGCACCGAGGCCACCGTGGTTACGATCGCGGACCGCTCGGCGAGTGAGACCAGTGCCGGGCCGAGGCCCTCCTCGGTGAGGATGGCCGGGTGGATGCCGCGGGCCAGCTCGCGCAGCTCGACCAGGCCGTCGTTGAGTTTCCGCGCCGCCGTCTCCAGCGCCGCGGCCAGGCGCGGCGTGAGGCCGGGCCGGCTGCGCGCCATACGCAGGGCCAGGGACAGGGTGACCAGACGCTGCTGGGCTCCATCGTGGATATCGCGTTCCAGCCGCCGGCGCTCGGCATCCTGGGCGGCCACGATTCGCTGCCGGGACGCCTTGAGCTCCTCGATCAGCCCTACGTTGCGCAGCGCCAGCCCAGCCTGCGCGGCAAGGTCGGTCAACAACTTGTCCTCGGCTGGGGTCAGCGGCTCGCCTGAGGGCTTGGTCACGGTGAGGGCGCCAAGTAGCTGTCCCTGATGACGCACCGGCACCGTCCTGGTCGGGTCGGTCGAGGGCGGCAGATCCCCATCCACTAGCCGGAGCGGCTGTACCTCGCCTGGCTGCGCCGGCCACGCCGCCGCCCGTCTCACGTCGTTTCCGAGGGCCAGCCACACCGCCGCCTGGGTCGCGCCCGTGCCCTCCGCCAGAGTCCTGGCCATCTGCGGCAAAAGGTTCTCCGTGGCAACCGGCTCACCCATCCGCCGCGAGAAGGTAGCCAGCACCTCGTAGGGGTTGGCGCGCCGGCCGTACACAAGGCGGTTCGCGACACCCTCAATTCGTTCCCGCACCGGTTGGAAGATCACCGCAACGAATCCTGTGGCCAGGACCGATAGGACGAGGTGGACTTGGCCCCGGGTCCCGATCGCCGCCCCGAGCCCAACCACCACCGCCACATAAACGGTCGTGATGAATGCTGCCAGAGTTCCGAACACGATCGTCTTCAAGATCACGCGATCGATGCCGTACAAGCGGTACTTGAAGATGGCGATGCCGAAGGATATTGGCAGCGCTGCGAGGACGATCGCGTGGAGTGACTCGCCGGCGTCGATTTCGGCGAAGAGGCTCAGCAGACCGAACGCAACCGTCCAAACGCCGACTAAGAAGGCGGCGAACGTAACCCACTTGAGCTGCTGGCGCTCCTCACCTTGGGCGCGGCGTAGGCGAACGAACATTGACCCGAGCGAGGCGAGGACGCAGACCAAGGCGGAGATGAAGTTGGAAGTCCCTGCGGCGTCGAAATGCATACCCAGTGCAGCCTCGATGCCGGAAGGGTTCCTAACCGAGGGTACGTCTGGCCACATGGATGCTGGCGTGAATGCCAGCGTCAGAGTCAACATGACGGTCGCGCCGGCGGCCAGCCACGCCACGGGTAGCCAGCCACGGGACGGAAGTTTGCCGTCCGGGAAGAGCAGGAAACCGAACGTGAGCAGCGGAAGGAAGGCTATCGGCGGAGCGATTAATGCGAGCTTGGGCGCCACCTCAACGCCCGGAAGCAGAACAGGTGAGCGAGTCAGCCAGTAGTAGGCGTAGTGGTGCGCGGACAGCCCGAACGAGCCGACAAGCCCAACCCAGCACAGGATCCAGGCGATTGGGTTTCGGGGATGGCGAGCGGCGACGAGCAGGCCGACCGTCGAGTACACGAGCAGCACGAAGGGCAGCACCGCCCGGTCCCAGCCGGCGTCCGCGAGGGCGACCAGGAGCAGGGTCACGGCCGTCAGCGCGACGGCGATCGCCTCCTGACTCCACGCCAGCCGGGCGGCGGCGTGCGGCATCATAGCTGCGGCTCCGGGGTGAGCGCTGGAAGCCATCCGGCGATGGCGGTCCCCCCGCCGGGCGCGGAGCTGGCCCGCAGGCGTCCGCCGAGGGCTTCCGCCCGGTCGGCCATGTTCTGCAGACCAGCCCCCCAGGTCGTACTCGCCGGGTCGAAACCCACGCCGTCATCCTCCACACTGAACCGCAGCCGCCCCGCACGATCCACCAGCCGTACCACCACGCGTTTCGCATGAGCGTGCTTCGCCACATTCTGTAGGGCTTCCAGGCAGCAGAAGTACGCCGCGGCCTCGACCTCCTGCGCATAACGGCCGACAGCCTCGGCCTCGATCATGACGGGCACAGGAGTCGTGCGAGCCTGCGCCTCAAGCGCCGCGACCATACCCTCGCCAGCGAGGCGTGGCGGGTAGACCCCACGCGCGAGATCCTGGAGTTCCGACAGCGCACCCGCGGTCTCGGCTTGCAGCTGCGCAACGATCTGAAGCTCGGGGCCCGCCTGCGCCAAATCATGCAAGGGCGAGAGCGTCGCGGCAACGGCCGCGAGCGGCTGCTCGACCCGCTCTCGTATGTCTCGCTCTAAGAGCCGGCGCTCGGCGACCTGGGCCGTAACTAACCGCTCCCGGGACGCTCGCAGTTCATCGATGAGGCGGACGTTTCGAAGCACCAGCCCCGCCTGGCCAGCCAGGTCGGCGAGTAGCCTCTCGTCGGGTGGGCTCAACGGAATGTCGGGGCGGGTTTGCACGGACAAGGCACCAAGGACCTCACCGTGATGCCGAACCAGAACGAGTCGGGTGCCCGCATAGGAGTCCGGACGTTCCGCGTCGAGGAGCACCCTGGGCTCCGGGCTGGGATCACTCTCGGGCCAGCCGGCAACCCGACGTAGCCTCTCCCCGAACCGGAGCCAGACCTCGGCCGCGGCGGCTCCGGTCCCCTCGGCCAACAGCCGCGCCATCCGGGGCAGCAGCTCCTCCGACGGGTAGGCAGCAGCCATCCGCTCCGAGAACCCGGACAGGACCTCATACGGGGTGGCCCGCTCGCCGTACACCAAACGGTTGGTCAGGCGCTTAACCCGCTCCCGCACCGGCTGGAAAACGGCTGCCACGATCGCCGCGGCGACGATTGATAAGGCGAGGCTCGGCTCCCCCTGGGCCCCGATCGCCGTACCAAGCCCTACCACCACCACCACATAGATGGCCGTGATGAACGCGGCCAGCGCGCCAAGTACCACTGTCCTCGAGATAACGATGTCGATGTCGTACAGGCGGTACTTGAAGATGGCCACGCCCGCGGCCACGGGGAGCGCGCCGAGGGTCAGCGCGTTGAGTACGCCGGTGTCGATGTCCGCGAAGTAGCCCAGCAGGCCGCCCGCCACGAATCCCGCGGCTAGCAGGCAGGCCGCGTAGGTCATCCACTTCAGCTGCTGGCGCAGTTCTCCTGCGGCGCGGCGCATGCGCACCACCATGGCCGCGCCGGAGGCAAGAACGCACGCCTGGGCGAGGAAAAAGGCGGCGTCCCCGACCAGTTCGAGCGGTTTCAGCGGGAGGAACCAGGCTCCGAAAGGGTTTTGGACCGACGGAAGGACGCCGTAAAGGGGGGCGGGAGCGATCGCGAGAAAGAGAGTCAAGACCAGGGTGGCTATGGTGGCAAGCCACGCCAGCGCCCGCCACCGACGGGAGGGTAGGTGCCCGTCAGGGAAGAGCAAGAAGCTATGCGTGACGAGCGGGAGAATAAACAGTGGCGGCGTCCAAGACGCCACCCAGGCCATCGCCACGGTGCCCGGCAGCGGAACGGGAACGTGTGCGATCCCGAAGTGAGCGTATCGCTCGGCCAGGAGTGCGATCGTCCCGACCAGCCCGACCCAGCAATAGATCCAGCCGATTGGGTTACGGGGATGACGCGCGACGATGAACAGGCCGACCGTCGGGAACGCCAGCAACATGACCGCGAATCCAGCACGGTCCCATCCCGCGCCCGTAACGACCACGAGCAGGACGGTGGCGGCCGCGAGCGCGACCGCGATGGCCTCCAGCGTCCAGGCAAGTCGGACAGCGACGCGCGACCCGCTCGCCCGGCGGGGCCGGATCACCTCGGCGGGCACGGCAAGGCCTGTCACGACGGTGCCGACCCGCTCTCGCCGGTGAGCACGGCCTCCAACGCGGTGGCGGATAGGTCGGCCTTGGCGATGAAGCCCCTGGCGCCGCTGTAAGCGAGTTGACCGCGGTAGTCTGCGGCGTCCCGACTGGACACCAGCACCACGGTCGCCTCGCTGCCTTCGCGCGCCAACCGGCGGGTCACCTCGAAGCCATCGATGTCGGGAAGCCGGATGTCCAGTAAGACCACCTCGGGCTGCAACGCCCGGGCCGCGGCTATCGCCGAACCCCCGTCCTCCGCCTCGCCGACCACCACGTAGCCCTGCATCTCGAGCAGCGCTCGGGCCCATGACCGGAACCCGGGATGGTCATCGACAATGAGCACGCTGCGCCGCACTCTCGGATCATCCTCTCGAAGGACGGTTCCCGCATCAGGGCTAGCCCCGAGGCTCCGGCCCGCCGCTCTGTTGCACACTTCGCGCATGGTTGACAGTCCGAACCTTGCTCGCAGTCTTGATGCCCGAAACGAGGAGGATCGGGACGGCCGGGACTTCTGGCTTTGGTGGGTCGCCGCGACCAGTGTCGGTGTGGTGCTCGGCGTAGTCGTGAGTGCGATGATCGAAGTAGCCATCGCGGAGTCGTGGTACCGGGTGGCGATGCCGCGGTCGGAAGAGCTACTCAAGTCGATTCTCGGCTTCGGCGTGGCGGTTTCCATGTTCGGAGCATTCGTCGGAACGATTCAGTGGACGGTTCTGCGGTGGCGACTGAATCGCGCCGGCTGGTGGGCACCGGCAACCGTCGCCGGATGGAGCCTGGCCGGAATGGTTGGACGAGGTCTGTCGGCCGCCTTCCAGGACCTCACGTCTGCCGGGGGAGTCGGGTCACCGGTGGATCTTGCGGTCAACCTCATCCCATTCATCCTCCTACCCGGGGTGTGCCAATGGCTCGTGCTACGGAGACAGGTCAACGCCGCCGGCCGATGGCTCTGGGGTAGTGCTGGGGCCCTCCTCGTCGCGTTCGTTGCGGCAGGCACAGTGGTGGAGAAAGGCCTGGTGAGCGCCGGCTGGCTTCTCCCGGAGGACCTTTCCTCCGTGAAGGCATCGGTGTTCTTTGGGCTCGTGATTGGCCCGATCTACGGGGCCATAACAGGGGTTGTGATGGTTCGGCTTCGGCAACGAGAGGTAGCAGCGGCCGCCGAGACCGGGGTCCCTTCCTGACCGCGGTCGACGGCCGCATGGCAAATGACCAGCCCAGCACAGCGGGAGCTCGAGCCGTCGCTCAGGGGTAGCCCTGAGGCGCTGGCGTGAGGCACTGTTGCACACTTCGCGCATGGTTGACAGTAGGAACGCCGCGCTTGGTATAGAGGCCGGCGACCAGCGCGATCAGGGCGATCGGGGCTTCTTGCTCTCGTGGGTCCTCGCGACCAGCGTCGGACTCGTAGTCGGCGGAGCCGTCGCCGCCGCGGTGGAAGAAGCGATAAGGCGGTCGTGGTACCGGTTCGACATGCCGGAGTCGGAAGAGGTATTCAAGGTAGCGCTGGCCGTCGGCGTCATGCTGTTCATCTGGGGCGCGGTCATCGGAACGATGCAATGGACAGTCCTGCGGCGCCGGCTGCCCGGGTCGGGCTGGTGGGCACCGGCGACAGCTGCTGGATGGTGCCTTGCCGGGGTGGTGGCCGGTGTCTTTTCGGCTGTCGTTAATGAATTCTCACCAAGCGGCAGCGAGGGCATCACGATCGTGAAGATTGCCGTCGGATTCATCCCCTTCTTACTCTGGCCCCTTTTCCAGTGGCTCGGGTTGCGCAGGCGGGTCGCCGCGGCGGTTCAGTGGCTGTGGGGGAGCGTCGGGGCTCTCTTCCTCGCGGGTGTTGGAGCCTTTGCCGTGGTGCGGGGCGCCATGGTGGGCGCGGGCTGGCTTACCCCCTACGACTTTCCCTCCATCATGGCCTTCGCCTTGTTTGGCGTCGTTATGGGCCCGATCTACGGCGCCATCACCGGAGTCGTGATGGTTCGGCTGCTGCGGCGACAGAGGACCACATCATGACCACGGCGCAGGCCGCTAGACCCGGGCAGCAAACGTCGGATGGTGCCCGGACGGCATCCGGCAGCCTCCTCGTCACCGGCTTTGCGGTGTTGATGGTCCAGGTCGTGCTGTTCGCGATCAACGAGGGCTGGTTGCCGATCGCGGCCAGCGTGGAAACGCGACGGTGGGACGCGGCGCTGGCCTGCGCAGGAGTGACTGTGACGCTGATGGGGCTGGCAGTGTTCGAAACCGTTCTCTCCCGTGCGGGGGACGCCGTCGGCGGCCGGATCGGCCTTGTCGCCTACGGACTCGCCGCCGGCGCCTGGGTCGTCGGCCAGGCGCTGGAATACACGGCGGCCGGGTTCGTTGCCCCGTTGGGGTACTACTTCATCGTGGCCAGCGGCGTGTCGGTGCTCGCCTTCGCGACGGCCGCGCTGCGAACCAGCGCGCTCCCCCGTTGGGCGGGCTGGGTCGCGCTGGCGTGGAGCGGCTCCTGGCTGATCCGATTCGCCTTCCCGCTCGACACCTTCGCCCCCCCGTACGTGCACCAGGCGGCGCTGTTGCTGTTCGGTGTTCTGCTACTCCGCGGTGGGCGACCCCGACCAGTGACGACCAGCTCGTGAGGGCGGGCTAGGTTAGGGTGCTGGCGTGCGTGTACTGGTCGTGTCCGCCCCGATGCTGGGCCATGTCTTCCCGATGATTCCGCTGGCGCGCGCGCTTCAGAACGCGGGCCACGAGGTGCTCCTCGCAACCGCCGGCGACGCGCTCGCAGCGCGCGACGCTGGTCTGCACATCGAGGACATCGCTCCGACGTTCCAGTTCGGACGGATTGCGCGGCGAACGATGATGCGGCACCCGCTCATAGCCAAAGCGGAGCTGGCCGGCGAGGGCGGCACGCGCGGCGTCAGGCTGCTGTTCGGTGCGGTGAACGAGGAGATGGTCGACCACGCGGTAGCGCTCGCGACGCGCTGGGCGCCGGATCTGGTCGTCTACGAGCCGCTGGCCGTCGCCGGGGCGTTGGCCGCCGCGCGGCTCGGAATTCCGGCGGTCCTCCACGAGAACTCACTCTTCGATGGCCCGGAGTTGGTTCGAGTGACGGCGACGCGCCTGACGAGAGCGCTCCAGCGCCATGGTGTGGAGACTCTGCCGCCGAACGCCGCCACCATGACCATTGCGCCGCCGAGTGTGGTGGGCGCCCGGTCCGGCTGGCCGATGCAGTACGTGCCGTACAGCGGGGACGGTACGCTCCCGGACTGGCTGGGCGGACGTCCCGAGCAACCCCGGATCCTGGTGAGCCGAAGCACCGTCGGCGGCCCTGGCGGGAGCCGGCTGATGAGCGCCGTCGTGGCCGCGGCGCCGCACGTAGACGCTGAGTTTGTTCTCGTACGGCCCGATCGGCACGTGATGCGGCAAGGCTTGCTGCCAGGGAACGTTCGCACTGTTGACTGGGTGCCCTTGACTGCCGCGTTGGCAACCAGCACGGCCATCGTGCACCACGGTGGTGCGGGCACCGTCCTCGGCGCGTTGGCCGCGGGCGTGCCGCAGCTTGTGGTGTCAGGCCCAGGCGACCGAACCTACAATGCGCGGCTGGTGGCAGCACGTGGCGCGGCCCTTGCGACGGCAGCGAAGGACATCACGGCCGCGACGCTGACCCGCCTCCTCACCGACGCCGCGCTGACGTCGGCCGCCGACGAGGTGCGGCAGGAAATGGCTGCGATGCCGTCGCCTGAGGACGTGGTTCCCCGGCTCGTGGCCCTGTCCCACTCTCGGTCCGCTTAGGCCCGTTCTTCAGCGTGACTCGTTGTCAACATCCTCGGGTCGCCATGGGCGCAGTCGCGGCAGCCAGCCGCGCACGCCGCGGCGGTAGGCGTCGTACTGAGCGCCGAATCGGCGGCGTAGCACCGGTTCCTCGTACCACCGGACAAAGGCGGCGCATACCGCGAGGAACGCCGCCGCGTAGACCAGCAGGACCGGGGAACTCAGAAGCAGCGATTGGCCGACAATGCAGGCGGTCACCGCCAGATACATCGGGTTCCGCACGTACCGGTAGAGGCCGCCAACGACGAGTCGGTCGGGTGGGGCGACCGGGGCTGGAGTGCCGGCTCCCTCCACGACGAACCGCACAAACGCGACCACCACCGCCGCCGCGCCGGCGGCCAGCAGCAGCGCGCCTCCGACCCGCAACGGGGACGCGAACGCTGGCTGACCCTGGTGCCAGCCGGTCAGCCACCACGGCACCAGCGCCGCGGCCGCGCCGGGCGCCAGTACGAAGAAGGCCGCCGTACCGACGGCGGCTCGGCTCCTACGCACGTCACAAGTTTCGCGCGCAGCTCGATCGACCGCAATCGAGCGGGGACATCGTCCGGAAGGATCAAGGGGCGGCTGATGAGTGCTGGTCGCCGGGCCGGACCAGGCCGGTCTCGTACGCCAGGATCACGGCCTGGACCCGATCGCGCAGATCTAGTTTGGACAGGATCCGCTTCACGTGGGTCTTCACGGTGGACTCCTCGACCACCAGCGTTTCGGCGATCTCGGCGTTGGACAGGCCTCGCGCGAGTACCTCGAGCACGTCCCGCTCCCGCGGTGTCAGCCGTTGCAGCCGCCGCGCGGCCGACGCGTCGGGCTGCGGCTGCCGCGCCATCCGGTTGATCACGGTGCGCGTGACCGACGGGGACAGCAACGACTCGCCCGCGGCTACTGTGTGGATGGCCTCGATGAGCTGCTCCGGCTGGGTGCGCTTGAGCAGGAATCCGGAGGCGCCGGCGCTAAGCGCCCCGAACACGTAATCGTCGTCCTCGAACGTGGTGACGATCAGGATCCTCGCCCGCGGAGCCGCGCCGACGATCGCCCGCGTCGCTGCGATGCCGTCGAGGTTTGGCATGCGCACATCCATGAGTACGACATCCGGGTTGAGCCGGCGCGCCCGCTCGATCGCCTCGCGGCCGTCGGCGGCTTCCCCGACGACGTCGACGCCTGGGTCGCTGGACGGAACCGCCCGGAGCCCGGCGCGCATCAGGTGGTCGTCATCGACGATCAGCAACCGGAGCGGGGGGGTGACACTCACGGGTTCGCTGCCGGGGCGGCCGCGGCGTACGGCAGCCGGGCCTTGAGCCGGAAAGTACCGGCACCGGCACCGGCGTCGAGCGTGCCGCCTAGCAGCGACGCGCGCTCGCGCATGCCCACAATGCCGTGCCCGCCCCCGTTGCTGTCATTGGTGCCGGTCGGGTTGGTCACGGTGATCTCGACTGCGGCTGGCTCGAACGACAGCCCAACGTCGGCAGTGCCGTGACCGTGCCGCGCCGCGTTGGTGAGCGCCTCCTGGAGGATGCGGTACGCCGCCCAGGCGACGCTCTGCGGCAACGGCCCGCGCGGGCCACGGATGTCGGCGCTGATCCGCAGGCCGTCAGTGCGGTAACGCTCCAGCAACTCGTCAAGCGCCGCCGGATCGGCCGGTGCGGATAGTTCCGAGACGTCATCCTCGCGCAGGACGCGGACAAGGCGGTCGATCTCGCCGATCGTCGCGCGGGCCACCTCCTCGATGGTGGTGATCGCGCGGCGTGACCCCTCGGGGTTACCGTCCTGCAGCAAACGGGCGGCGCCGGCCTGCACCAGGATCACATTGATCGCGTGCCCGGCGGAGTCGTGCAGCTCACGGGCGATGCGGGTGCGCTCCTGCGCCGCGGCCAGGCCGCGCTCGCGTTCGGCGTCCCGCTCGGCCCGGGCCGCCTGCTCGGCCAGTTCCGCCATCCGTTCCTGTCGCAGCCGGCCGCGGTCTCCCGCGACCCACGCCCCGACCATGACCGCGGTCAGGAACAGCAGCTCCGGTGCGATCTGCCACGGGCTAAACCCGTGTGCGGCGTAGATCACCGCCACGATCGGGGTGAACGCGCCCACCGCCGACATCGCCAGCCACCGCCGCCACCGCCGGGGTCGCCGCCCCGGGCCGCCGCGAGCGCGTACGCGGCGATGATGAGGCCGAACGGTAGGTCCACCGGGTACCACAGGTGCAGCAGGACAAGGTCGGCCACGCCGACGATCACGTACACGGTCCCGGGGGCGAACCGCATCGCCAGCAGGGGCAGCGTCGAGGCGGCGGCGAGGAGTACGCCGAGGGCGTCCAGATCGCGGCTGGACGGATCGGGCGTGCCGAAGCCTCCCGCCGCCAGCACGGCCACCGTCAGGAGGAACGCCGCGACCGCGATACCCACCACACGCCATTGCACACACCCAATGTAGGCGCGAGGGGTGGCCGGTCGAATCACCCCGGCGGGGTCCGCGCGGTACCCCTACGGGGGGATGAGCGGTTCATCCCGTGGGGCGTTGTCCGGGAGTACCCGCCGTTCCTAGCGTCGCTCCCCATGGCAACGACTACGGAACCCCGTCCGACCTTCACCCGGCGCGGCGCCAGCGTGTTCGAACGGCTCGCGTCCTGGTCCTACCGGCGCCGGTGGTGGGCGCTGCTCGCGTGGGTCGCCGTGCTGGGCGGCGTGACCGTCGCGACCCAGGTCATAGGCAGCGACTACCACAACGACTTCTCGCTGCCCGGCGCCGAATCCCAGCGGGCGCTGGACACCCTGGAA
>Ga0209843_1000026_pt1 | contig 17885 bp, 15 predicted proteins | sample GWRWS1_20_30_FD_187222 | JGI IMG/M metagenome (GOLD analysis project Ga0209843, IMG submission 187222) | Riverbed sediment microbial communities from areas with vegetation nearby in Columbia River, Washington, USA - GW-RW S1_20_30 (SPAdes)... | ecosystem: Environmental > Aquatic > Freshwater >... | reverse complement strand
GCACGCGAGCATTCCACCGGCTCGGGGCGGGCGAAGCGGCTACGATGGCCTTGGAGGAAGCAGTGAGGCAGCTCGGCCTCTGGATGCCGTGCAGCCTACGCCTCTGCAGGGCTGGTAACGGGCGAGGTCCATCCCATGCCCTCACAGCGTGACAAGCTGCGAGTCGGTGCAGCCGTGCTCGGCGCCGTCGCGGTGCTCGCCGTTGTGGGGCGCATCACCAGCCCCGAAGCGCCTGCGTCCCAGCCGGGGCCGACGCCCACAACGACGCGGGCGCCTCCCCAGCGTTCCATCGTGCCCGAACGCTGGGTAACAGCGCAGATCGATGTCGGCCATGGCGGGGGCCCGCTCAAGTTCGGCGCTGGCAGCCTCTGGGTCGGCGCGTGGCGAAACCGCGAGGTCGTGCGGATCGATCCGCGCTCCAACCGAGTCGCCGCCCGGTTCCCAGCTGGCGGCCAGAACCCGGCTGGACTGGCGGTTGATGCAGGAACGATCTGGGTGGTGCATCCCGACACCGATGAGGTGGTGCGGCTTGACGCCAGGACCGGCCGGGTCGTCGCCAGGATCAAGCTCGGTTCGTTGCCGTTCCAGTTCGCGCCTGGCGATCGCCGCTTCCAGCCGTCGCTGGTGGCCGTCGGCGCGGGTGCCGGATGGGTTGTTACCAGTCGCGGTGCGGTGGCACGCATCGATCCGGCCAGCAACCGCGTGGTCGCGGTGATCAAGCTCGCGCGTCAGGATCTCCGGGGCATCGCGGTCGCCGGCCGCATCGTCTGGGTCGCGCAGGGCCGCCACGGCGTGGCGCGGATCGACGCGGCCAGCAACCGGCTGCTCAGGACGATTCGGCTCGACGTCCAAGCCGATCGGGTAGCTGCCGACGGTGGGACGATCTGGGTCGGCGGCCCGACGATGGATCCGAGCTTCGAGACGGCTGGTGCTGTGGCCCGGATCGAAGCCGCTACCGGCCGGGTCCGGGAGATCGTTCCAAGCGGCCAGCCGACTGGCTTGGCGGCCGGGGTCGGAGCGGTCTGGATCACGGAGCGGGACGCTGCTGGAGGGGCGCTGGAGTGCATCCAGCCGGGCGCGAGCCCCTCAGGCATGACCGGGCTGCCCGCTCTGGGGGAACTGGCCATTGGTGGCGGCGCCGTTTGGGCCGCCGGCCGCCGCGGGTCGTTGGTGTACCGACTCGATCCCGACCGCTTCCCGTGCAGTGCGGCCTCGGTGCTCACACGCCCTGCCGTCACGCCATGACCCGGGCCAGCTTGCCGCTCCAGGAGACGGAACAGCTGGCGAGCGGCAGTGCACTTGAGGCAGCGGCGGATCTCGCGCTCGCTCTTCGCGGAGCCCAGGCGGGCACCGCGGGCAGCATCACAGACACGAACGTGCATACAACGGTGAAATAACGCCGCAGGTCACGGTCTATTGCCGACCAGGTCCGGCGTGTGGCCCGAGGGACCGATAGCGCACTCGGGAAGGTGCGCGAACGGAGTCAAAGGCTCTCGGCCCTCGCCGGACAACTCCCCGAATCAGAGAATCCTGGACAGGAACGCCTTGGTGCGGTCATGCTGGGGGTTGGCGAACACCTCGGTCGGTACCCCCTTCTCGACCACCACCCCCTGGTCCATGAACACCACCTGGTCGCCGACCTCGCGGGCGAAGCCCATCTCGTGGGTGACCACGATCATGGTCATGCCATCCTCGGCCAGCTGCTTCATCGCATCCAGGACGTCGCCGACCAGCTCCGGGTCGAGGGCGCTGGTCGGCTCGTCGAACAGCATCAGCTTCGGGTCCATGGCCAGCGCGCGGGCGATCGCCACCCGCTGCTGCTGGCCGCCCGACAGCTGAGCCGGGTAGACGTCGGCCTTGTCGACCAGCCCGACCTGGTCCAGCAGCTGCCGGGCCCTGGTCCTGGCCGCGTCCTTGGAGACCTTCCTGACCTGGCAGGGCGCCTCGCAGATGTTCTCCAGCGAGGTCATGTGGGGGAACAGGTTGAACCGCTGGAACACCATGCCGATCTCGGCCCGCGATTTCGAGATCTCCCGTTCCTTCAGCTCGTAGAGCTTGTCGCCCTCCTGCCGGTAGCCGACCAGGTGCCCGTCGACCCACAGCCGGCCGGCGTTGATCTTCTCCAGGTGGTTGATGCAGCGCAGGAAGGTCGACTTGCCGGAGCCGGACGCGCCGAGCAGGACCACGACCTGGCCGGGAAGCACCTCCATGTCGATGCCCTTGAGCACCTCCAGGCTGCCGAAGCGCTTGTGGACCGCCTCGGCCTTGACCATCGGGGCCCCGTCCCCGGGACCGGTGGCGGCCCTGCCGTCGAGCTCAGTGTCCATGTCCGATAGCCTCCGCCTGCGCCTTGGCCCGTTCCTGTCCGGTGCCGAACCCCTTGCTGAAGTACCGCTCGACATAGAACTGGCCAACCATCAGCACGCTGGTCAGGGCCAGGTACCACAGGCAGGCCGCGACCAGCATCGGGAACACCTGGAAGGTGCGGGCGCCGATCGCCTGGAGCTGGAAGAACAGCTCGTTGGTGACCGGGACGAAGGCCAGCAGCGAGGTGTCCTTGAGCATCGCGATCGTCTCGTTGCCGGTCGGTGGGACGATCACCCGCATCGCCTGGGGCAGGACGATCCGGCGCAGGGTCGTCCCGCGCGCCATGCCGAGGGCGTGCGCGGCCTCCTGCTGGCCCGGGTCGACCGCCTTCATGCCCGCCCGCACGATCTCGGCCATGTAGGCCGCCTCGGACAGGGCCAGCCCCAGCAGGCCGGCCATGAAGCCGGTCAGGATGGTCCGGGCGTCGAGGCTGAACAGGCGGGCGTTGAGGTCGATCCCGACCAGGTCGCCGAGCTGGCGGTCGAACGGCAGCCCGAACCCGTAGCTCGCGTACAGGATGCCCAGGTTGCCGAACAGGATCAGCAGCACGATCCGGGGCACGGCGCGGAAGAACCAGGTGTAGAGCCAGGCCGCCCCGGACAGGATCGGGTTCGGGGACAGCCGCATCATGGCGATCACGATCCCGAGCGCCACCCCGATGATCATCGCCAGCACGGTCACGATCAGCGTTGTCCGCACGCCCTCGATGACCGGCGGGCGGAACATGTTGTCGATCATGAAGCGCCACTGGAACGCGTCGTTGGTGACCAGCATGTGGACGAACATCGCGGCCACGATGGCCAGGACCACGATCGCGACCCACCGGCCCGGGTGCCGGACGGGCACGGCCGTGATGGCCTCCGGCTGTGCCCGCTCGGCGGTTTTCGTCTCGGTCATGTGCGCCCCCGGGTCCCGCCGGTTAAGGGTTGGCGGCGGGGTTGTCGATGGCGCCCCCCTGGACGCCCCACTTGTCGAGGATCGTCTTGTAGGTGCCGTCGGTGATCAGCGCCTGGACGGCGTCGGCCACCGCTTGGGCGAACTCGGTCTGGTCCTTCTGGACGACGTAACCGTACGGCGCCGCGTCGTAGATGTCACCGAGCAGTTCGAGCTGACCGTTGGTCTGCTTGACGGCGTAGGCGAGCACCGGGGAGTCGGCCAGCATGGCGTCGTCCTTGCCGGAGACCACCGCAGCCGTCGCCTGGTCCTGGCGCTGGTAGCGGTCGATGGTGATGGCCGGCTTGCCCGCGCTCTTGCACGCATCCTGGCGCTTGGAGGAGAGGTCGTCGGTGTCCTGGACGGTGTTGGTCTGGACGGCGACCTTCTTGCCGCAGGCGTCGTCGGGCTGGACGCCGGTGGGGTTGCCCGTCTTGGTCCCCCACTGGGTGCCCGCGTTGAAGTAGCTGACCATGTTGACCTGCTGCTTGCGCTCGTCGTTGATGGTGAACGACGAGACACCGGCCTCGTACTTGCCTGACTGGACACCCGGGATGATCGCGTCGAACACGGCTGACTGGTATTCGGTCTTGAGGCCGAGCTTGGCCGCGACGGCGTTGAACAGGTCGACGTCCCAGCCGACGACCGTCTTGCCGTCGGTGTCGAGGAACTCGTTCGGCGGGTAGCTCGAGTCGGTCCCGATCACGATCTTGCCGTCGGACTTGATCGCGTCCGGCACCTTGGCTGCGAGCGCCTCGTCGACCGTCGCCGCCGCGCCAGCGGTCGTCTCGGTACTCCCGCCGCCGGTGCCGTCGTCGCCGCACGCGGCCACGACGAGGCCCAGGCCGAGGACGAGGACGAGCAGCCGCCATCTCCGTTCGCTTCCCACCATGCTCCCGTTCTCCTTCTGTCAGGCCGCCGGGCCGCCCCAGCGACCGCCCTCCGCGATTGCCGTCACTCCTCGCCAGACAACTGGCGCATCGCGCGTGACGCGGTCAGGTCAGCTCGCCGAGGTATGCCTCCCGCATCAACGGGCTCTTGAGCAACGCCTGCGCGGTGTCGGCGAGGACGATCTGCCCGGTCTGCAGCACGTAGCCCCGGTCGGCGATCCAGGTAGGCGCAGGAGATGGCCATGCGGATGGGCAAACTCCTCTGGAGCACAGGTGATGCAGGGGCTCGTGTCTGACCGGCAATCGCTCTCCTTACGATCCGGCTGCTCGCACTATCCGCCTGTGGTGACAGCAGAAGCAAGACGGTCCCCAGGGTTGTCGGACGCGCCTGGACCTGGCCGAGCGCCATGTCAACGATGCGGCTCCCGTTCGGGGAGGTGGACGATTGAGCCTTCGGCGTTGTGGTGAGGTCCTATCGGTGAGCCGGCGCCGTCAAACGAGCAGCGACAGGCAGGTCGCCCCGCCGTCGGCCTTGTCGACCTCGTCGAGCTCGACCTCCCGGACCTCCAGGCCGAGCCGGCCGATCGCCGCGGCCGTCGCCGGGCAGCCGGCCGGGACCACCGCCATGGTCCCAACGGCGAGGACGTTGCAGCCCTGGGCCTCCTCGGGCGGCACGACCACCCGCCGCCGGACCGACCGGAAGACCGGCTGCGCGAGCATGAAGGCCGATCCGACCACCGCGTCGCCCACCACGGCGGTGACGGCCGTCTGCAGGTGCAGGACGCCGTCGGGCACCGTGACGACGGCCACCCCCAGGCCGCACGAGCGCGCGAACCGGGCGAGCTGCTCCACGCCCGCCCCGTTGGTCCGCCGCGAGCCGCCCACGACCAGGGTCCGGTCCAGGCGCAGCACGTCGCCGCCGTCCAGCGTCGCCGGCGGCGTCATGCGCTGCACGTCGGCGACGAGGGCGGCCAGGGCCGGCAGCAGCCGCTCGGGCTCCTCGGCGCGCGAGGGGGCGCCGGGGCGGGTCAGCAGCGCCCGGTCGCCGAGCACGACGGCGCAGTCGTCGACGAAGCAGGAGTCCGGCAGGTCCTCCAGGACGGGGAGCGGCACCACCCGGACAAGGTCGGCGAGCGCGGCGACGTAGGCGGCGTGCTGCGCCGCCGCCCGTGCCGGGTCGATGGTCGACCGCGCCCGGAGGGGTCCGGGGAACCCCGAGGGGGTGCCCCGGTCGATCAGGCTCCCGGAGAGCGCCCGGGCGAAGGAGCGGCCCGGCGGCCGCACGATCGCGGCCGTGGGCGGGTTGCGAGGAACGGGCGTCATGGCCGGGCCCGCCCCGGGTTGCCCATTGACAAGGGACGGCTCCGGCGATGGACACTACCAGCCATGGCTCATCGGGCGAGGTAACCTCGCACCCGCCCCAGCGGAGGTGGCTCGGGATGGAGCTCTCACGGAGGCAGTTTCTCGCGTTCGTCGGCGTGACGGGCGGTGCCGCCGCCGCCGACACGCTCCTCGCGACCGCCGCGGTCGGGGCCGACGGGTCGGTGGGCGACTTCCTCGGGCGGGGCGCGACCCCTGTCCGGCTCCCGCACCAGCTCCCGATCTACCTGAGCCGCGACAGCTTCCTGCCCACCACCGGCCAGGTGGGCGACTTCGGCGCGCCGCTGGCCGAGTACACCGTGCTCGACGACGTGATCGTCGCGCCGGAGTTCGAGCGCTACCTCGTGGTCGCCTGGGGCGACCGGGTGTTCGACGACCGCGACCAGTACGTCGGCTACAACGCCGACTACACGGCGTTCCGGCGGCTCCACGGCGCCGGCGACGGCTTCCTGTGGGTCAACCACGAGTACGTCTCCTTCCCGATCTCGCTGGGCGCGCCGGAGACGCCGGCGACGCTGCAGGCGGCCAACCCGCGGCCGGCCACCTCGTTCCCGACCGTGGTCGGCTTCGACATCGACGGCCCGACCGTGCCGCAGGGCACCCGCTGGGGCGAGTTCCTCTACAACATGGGCGGCACGATCGTGCGACTCCGCAAGGGCAACGGCGGCCGCTACGCCCCGGTGGCAGACCGGCGCAACCGCCGCCTCCACGGCCTGTCCGGCCTGGCACTGAACGCCGGCCGCAGCGACCTGCGCCCCGACGGCACGGCGTTCTCGTCGCTGGTGTCGTGGGGCGACCGTCCCCACCAGCAGGGCGACCGCAACTACCTGGTCGGCACCGGCCCCGCCGCCGTCGAGGTCATGCCGCACTCCAGCGACGGCCTCGGCAACCGCATCATCGGCACCGGCTTCGGCTGCTCCGGCGCGCTGACCCCGTGGGGCACGGTGCTGTCGTGCGAGGAGAACTTCCAGGGCGGCGCCGGCGCGTTCTTCGTCGGCGTGCAGGAGAACGTCCTGCCCGACGGCACCCAGACCGGCTACGTGGTCGGCACGCCGGCCACCTACACCGACCCCGTCAGCGGCCAGACGTTCCACAACTACACCACCGGCACGTTCTTCGGGCAGGTCGGCGAGAAGTACGGCTGGGTGGTCGAGATCGACCCGGCCGACCCGAGCTGGCGCGCGCGCAAGCACACCGCCATGGGCAGGGTCCGCCACGAGAACGTCGCCATGCGCGCCGTGGCCGGCCGCAAGCTGGTCGCCTACATGGGCGACGACCGCCGCGGCGGCCACATCTGGAAGTACGTCAGCCACGACCGGGTGCACGACCCCGACAGCCGCTCCACCTCGCGGCTGCTGGAGCGCGGCACGCTGTACGTCGCCCGCCTCGACCCGGGCGACGGCAGCGGCACGGGCCGGTGGATCCCGCTGGTCCCGGAGACCCCGGTGGACCCGATCGCCCCGTCCGACCTGGCGGCGCAGGAGGCGGCCGAGCGCGGCGTCCCGGTGGACACCATCACCGCCGCCAAGCTCAGGCTGCCCAAGCGCACCGGCGTCGCCGGCCAGACCAGCGACGGCGGCCCCTTCGACGTCACCATCGCCAACGAGGTGGACGGGCTGGAGTCCTACCGGACCAAGGGCGGCACGGTCGCGGCGGCCACCCTTGGCGACTATTACACGGGCCAGGGCGCCATCCTGGTCGACGCCTTCCTTGCCGGCAACCTCGCCGGCGGCACGCCCACGGCGCGGCCCGAGGACCTCGAGGTCAGCCCCCACAGCCGGCGTGAGACCTTCATCTCCTATACCGACGGCGCCCCCGGCGGCGACGGCTACCCGGACTCGCGGGTGTTCGTGGTCGGCAAGTACACCCCGGAGATCGACGACACCCAGCAGTTCGGCGGCCTCTACAAGATCACCGAGGACAGCCACGACTCCACCGGCACCACCTTCCGCTGGGAGCGGTTCAGGCAGAGCGGCGAGTCGGGTGCCGAGCTCGGCGCCGGCTTCGCCAACCTCGACAACCTCGCCTTCGACGAGGACGGCAACGTGTGGGGCGTGACCGACATGTCCACCGGCCTGCACAACGGCTTCTCGACCGTCTACAGCGGCCCGACGCTGCAGCCGGGCACCACCGCCATCGACCACGCCTCGACCGGCTCCACGGCCGCCAACCTGGTCGGCACCTTCGGCCCCAACTGGTTCTTCTACGTGCCGGTGCGGGGGCCGGCCGCCGGCGTGATCCACCCGTTCGCCTACGGGCCGCCGCGCTGCGAGATGACCGGCCCCACCTTCGTCGGCGACACGCTGCTGCTGTCGGTGCAGCACCCCTGCGAGGACTCGCCGATCAACGGCGACCCCGCCGCGGGCGGGGTCCCGGCCTCGACCCTGACCCGGCCGATCGAGATGCTCGACCTCGCCGGCGGCCTGTACCAGCAGGTCCGCACCCTGCCGCGCGGCAGCAACTGGCCCAACACCGGCCCGGCGCAGCCGCCCAAGCCGTCGGTGATCGGCATCCGGCGTAGGCGGTGAAGCCACCTCCGTTCCGCTACCACCGCCCGTCCACCGTCGAGGAGGCGCTCGCGGTCCTCGCCGAGGCCGGCCACGACGGCAAGGTCCTCGCCGGAGGCCAGAGCCTGGTGCCGCTGCTCAACATGCGCCTGGCCGCCCCGGGCCAGCTCGTCGACGTCAACCGGCTCGCCGAGCTGGCCTACGTCCGCACCGACGCCGAGGCGGTCCGGGTCGGCGCGCTCGCCCGCCACGCCGAGGTCGAGCACGACGCGGACACCTGGGAGGCGGTGCCGCTGCTGCGGCAGGCGCTGGCCGACCTCGCCCACCCCACCATCCGCAACCGCGGCACGGTGGTCGGCAGCCTGGTCCACGCCGACCCGTCCGGCGAGATGCCGGCGGTGCTGGCGCTGCTCGGCGGCGTGATGGAGCTCGCCAGCGAGCAGGGCCGCCGCACGGTCCCCGCCGCCGAGTTCTTCGTCGGCCCGCTGGAGTCCGCGCTGCGCCCCGGGGAGCTGGCGACCGCCGCGGTCTTCCCCAGGCCGCCGGCCCGCAGCGGCAGCGCCTGGCGGGAGGTCGCCCGCCGCCGCGGCGACTACGCCATCTGCGGCGTCGGCGTGCTGGTCACCCTCGACGAGGAGCGGCTGGTGCGGGCCGCGCGCGCGGCCTGCATCTCGGTCGGCCCGACGCCGGTGCTGGTCGACCTCGCCGGCGCGGTCGGCGGCCGGCCACACGACGCGGCCGACTGGGCCGCCGCCGGGGCGGTGGTCGCCGCCGCCGTCGACCCGGAGGACGACATCCACGCCACCGCCGCCTACCGGCGGCACCTCGCCGGCGTGCTCACCGCCCGCGCGGGTCGCGCCGCCGCCGCGCAGGCCGCCAGGACCCCGGAGGAACTGGCGTGAGCGAAGACCTGCACCAGACCCGCCTGCTGGTCAACGGCGTGCAGCACACGGTCCGGGTGCCGGCCAGGCGGCTGCTCGCCGACTGCCTGCGCCACGACCTGGGGCTCACCGGCACCCACGTCGGCTGCGAGCACGGCGTCTGCGGGGCCTGCACGGTGCTGGTCGACGGCCTGCCGATGCGCTCCTGCCTGCTGTTCGCGGTCAGCGTGGACGGCGCGGAGATCACCACCACCGAGGGGTGCCGGTCCGCCGACGGCGGCCTGGGCCCGGTGCAGCGCGCGTTCATGGAGTGCCACGGGCTCCAGTGCGGCTTCTGCACGCCCGGGTTCGTCACCACCGTCACCGCCTTCATCCGCGACCACCCCGACCCGACCGAGGCGGAGGCCCGCGAGGCGATCGGCGGCAACCTCTGCCGCTGCACCGGCTACCAGAACATCGTCGCGTCGGTGCTGCGCGCCGCCGAGCTGGTGGGGGAGGAGGGGTCCGGGGAACCCCAGGGGGGTGCCCCGGTGGGTCGGGAGGGCAGCGGGGCATGACGACCCGGCTGTTCGGCGAGCCGATCGCCAGGCGGGAGGACCCCCGGCTGGTCGCCGGCGACGGCCGCTTCCTCGACGACCTCGGCGCCGGGGCGCTCGCCGCGGCGTTCGTGCGCAGCCCCCACGCCCACGCCAGGATCGTCGACGTCGACGTCGGCGGGGCGCTCGACGTCGACGGCCTGGTCGCCGTCTACACCTACGAGGACCTCGACGGCCGCGTCGCCGAGCCGCTGCCGCTGCTGATCCCCCATCCCAGCCTGCACGCCCCCCGCACCGCCCACCCGCTGGCCAACGGCGTCGTCCGCCACGTCGGCGAGCCGGTCGCGATGGTGGTCGCCAGCGACCGCTACGTCGCCGAGGACGCCTGCGACCGGGTCCTGGTCACCTACGAGCCGCTGCCGCCGGTGGTCGGGATCGACGCGGCGTTGCGCGCCGAGCACGCCGTCCACGACGACGTGCGGGACAACGTCGCAGCCCACATGGTCCAGGAAGTGGGGGATACGCGCGCCGCCATCGCCGCCGCGCCCCACCGGCTGGAGCTGGAGCTCCAGATCGAGCGGTCCGCGTCCATGCCGCTGGAGGGCAAGGGCGTCTACGCCCGCTGGGACGCCGCCGACCGGTCGCTGCGCGTCTACTCCTCGACCCAGACGTCGACGTCGGTGCGGATGGCGCTGGCGGCCAAGCTCGGCGTGCCGGTCGACCGGGTCGAGGTGGTCGCCCCCGACGTCGGCGGCGGCTTCGGCGTGAAGATCGTCCATCCCTGGCCGGAGGAGGTGCTGGTCCCGTGGGCGGCGATCCGGCTCGGCCGCGAGGTCAAGTGGGTCGAGGACCGCCGCGAGCACTTCGTCTCCTCCGCCCACGAGCGCGGCCAGCAGCACAAGGTCCGGGTCGGCTTCGACGACGACGGCCGCCTGCTCGGGCTGGAGGTCGAGTTCCTCCACGACAACGGCGCCTACACCCCCTACGGGATCATCGTCCCGATCATCACCTCCACCCAGCTCCTCGGCCCCTACAAGCCGGGCGCCTACCGGGTCGAGTTCCGCTCGCTGTACACCAACACGGTGATCGTCACGCCCTACCGGGGCGCCGGACGGCCGCAGGGCGTGTTCGCGATGGAGCGGACCATGGACGCGATCGCCGAGCGGCTCGGCCGCGACCGGGCGGAGGTCCGCGAGGTCAACTTCATCCGGCCCGACGAGATGCCCTACGACCACGGGCTGATCTTCCAGGACGGCCGCCCGCTGATCTACGACTCCGGCGACTACCCGGCGTCGCTGGCCAAGCTCAAGAAGCTGGTCGGCTGGGAGGAGTTCGCGGCCGAGCGGGAGCAGGCCAGGGCCGAGGGCCGCCGCGTCGGCATCGGGCTCGCCTGCTACGTCGAGGGCACCGGCGTCGGCCCCTACGAGGGCGCCCACGTCCGCGTCGAGACCAACGGCAAGGTGGTGGTCGCCACCGGGCTCACCACCCAGGGGCAGGGCCACGAGACGGTGTTCGCGCAGGTCGCCGCCTCCGAGCTCGGCGTGCCGGTCGAGGACGTCGCGGTGGTCACCGGCGACACCCGCCGCTTCAAGTACGCCGTGGGGACGTTCGCCAGCCGCGCCGCGGTGATGAGCGGCAACGCGGTCGCGCTGGCGGCCCGCAAGGTGCGGGCCAAGGCGCTGCGCATCGCCGGCGAGGCCCTGGAGGTCGACCCGGCCGACCTGGAGGTGGTCGACGGGGTGGTCCGGGTCCGCGGGGTGCCGGACGCCGAGATCCCGCTGGCGACCGTCGCGGTGCTCGCCAACCCGCTGCGCTACGCCTTCGACGAGCAGGCCAAGCAGGCCACCCAGTTCGCCGTCGGCGGCGGCGCCGAGGTCCCGCCGGTCGCCGACGACGACGAGCCGGGGCTGGAGGCGACGGACTACTACTCGCCGGTCCGCTCCACCTTCGCCAACGGCGTGCACGCCGCGGTGGTGGAGACCGACCCCGACACCGCCGAGGTCAAGATCCTGCGCTACTGCGTGGTGCACGACTGCGGCCGGCTCATCAACCCGCGGATCGTCGAGGGGCAGATCCACGGCGGCGTCGCCCAGGGCGTCGGCGGCGCCCTGTACGAGCGGATCGTCTACGACGAGCACGGCCAGCTCCTCAACGCCTCCTTCATGGACTTCCTGATGCCGTACGCCTCCGAGGTCCCGACCGTGGAGACCGACCACCTGGAGACGCCGTCGCCGCTCAACCCGCTCGGCATCAAGGGGGCGGGGGAGGCCGGCGTGATCCCCGGCGCGGCGGTGTTCGCCGCGGCGATCTCCGACGCCGAGGGGCTGTGGATCGACCGCATGCCGATCTCGCCCTCGGAGCTGTGGGAGCTGCGCCGGCAGAAGACGCCAGAGGGGGATGCATGACATGAAGGTCTCCGGCAGCGCCACCCTGCACGCGCCGGTGGAGAAGGTGTACGCGGCGCTCAACGACCCGGCCGTGCTGGTCCGCACGATCCCCGGCTGCGAACGGCTGGAGCGGGCCGGCGAGGACGCCTACAAGATGACCTTGGTTGCAGGCGTCGCCTCGGTGCGCGGCACCTACGCCGGCGACGTCCGCATCGCCGACCAGCGTCCGCCGAGCGCGTTCGTGCTCAGGGCCAGCGGCGCCGGCGCGCCAGGGACCGTCTCCGCGGACGTGCAGGTGCAGCTCGCCCCCGGCGAGGACGGCACCACCGTGCTGTCCTACGACGCCGACGCGGTCGTCGGCGGGATGATCGGCGGCGTCGGGCAGCGGATGCTGGCCGGGGTGGCGACGCGCACCGCCGACCAGTTCTTCGCCGCGGTGGACGCCGTGCTCACCGGCGCGGCCCCGGCGGTCGCGGCGGCGCCGGCGGCGGGGGACCAGCCGGCGGTGTTCACCGCGCCGCCGCGCCCGCCCGGCCCGCCCGGCGGGCAGCTCGCCGCCGGGGTGGCGCTGGGCGCCGCCGCGGCGCTGCTGGGGGTGCTGGTGGGAGGATGGGTGGCGCGCCGCGCCGCGGCGCGGCGGACCTCATAGGCCCGACGGCGGCACCAGGAAGGAGCAGCGATGCGCGCGTTCATCGCGGCGGCCGTGCAGGTCGCGCCCGCGCCGGGACCGCTCGGCGCCCAGACCGTCAAAGCCAACCTCGAGCAGCTCGCCGAGCAGGTCGAGCGCTGCGTCGCCGCCACCGGCGCCGAGCTGGTGGTGCTGCCGGAGACCGCCACCACCGGCTGGACGCCCGGCGTCGACGCCGACACCCTCTGGGACCTGGTCAGCGACGTCCCCGGCCCGGTCACCGAGCCGATCCAGGAGACCGCCAGGCGGCTCGGCGTGCACGTCGTGCTCGGCACCTACGAGCGCGGCGCGGGGCGGGGTACGGTCCACAACACCGCGGCGCTGGTCGGCCCGTCCGGCGAGGTCCTCGGCAGCTACCGCAAGACGCACCTGTTCTGCGGCGAGGACCGGGCCGGCGGCGGCTGGGCGACCCCCGGCGACCGGGCCGTGGTGGTCGACACCGAGCTGGCCCGCATCGGGCTGACGATCTGCTTCGACGGCGACTTCCCGGAGCTGGCCAGGGTCGAGGCGGTGCTGGGGGCCGAGGTCATCTGCCGGCCGTCGGCGCTGCTGCGCTCGGCGGACATCTGGGAGCTGACCAACCGGGCGCGCGCCTACGACAACCACGTCTTCGTGGTCGGCGCCAACGCCACCGGCGCCGACACCGCCGGGGTGCTGTACTTCGGCAACTCCATGATCGTCACGCCGATCGCCGAGGTCGTGGCCAGGGCGGCGAGCCACCAGGGCTGGGTCAGCGCCCGGCTGGACCCCGACACCGCGATGGCGTCGCTCACCCCCGGGTCCAGCGTGCCGCAGCGGTTCGACCACCTCGCCGACCGCAACCTCGCCTTCGTCGAGCGCCACCTGGAGGACCTGCGCCGCCCGGCGCGGACCTCGTTCCCGCACGCCAGGTAGGGTAGATGGCCGGTCGGCGGCGCATCAGGATCGGGGTCGACACCGGCGGCACCTTCACCGACGTCGTCGCCTTCGACGAGGACAGCGGCGAGGTCGTCACCACCAAGACCCCGTCGACCCCGGCCGACCCGGCGCAGGGCTTCATGGACGGCATCCGCAAGGTGCTCGCCAGGCTCGGGGACGGCGGCACCGGCGAGGACGTCACCGCCGTCTGCCACGGCACCACCGTCGCCACCAACCTGCTGCTGGAAGGCAAGGTCGAGCGGCTCGGCTTCGTCACCACCGAGGGGTTCGAGTTCCTGCTGGAGATCGCCCGCCAGAGCGTCCCCGACGGCTACGGCAACAGCTACTTCTGGGTGAAGCCGCCCCGGATCGTCCCCGCCGACCTGGTCCGCACCGTCGGCGGGCGGCTCGACCACCGGGGCGCCGAGCTGCGCCCGTTCGACGAGGAAGGCGCCCGCGCCGCAGCGCGCTTCCTCCGCGACCGCGGCGTCACCGCCGTCGGCGTCTGCTTCCTGCACGCCTACGCCAACCCCGCGCACGAGCAGCGGATGCGCGCGGTCCTCGCCGAGGAGCACCCCGGCGCGGTCGTGTCGGTCTCCAGCGAGGTGCTTCGGGAGTACCGCGAGTACGAGCGGGCCATGACCACCCTGGTCGACGCCGCCGTCAAGCCGCGGGTCGGGCGCTACGTCGCCACCATCCGGCGGCGGCTGGACGACTTCGTGGCCGGCCGCGAGGTGCCGTTCTACGTCATGAAGTCCAACGGCGGCGTGCTCTCCGCCGACGAGGTGGTCAACCAGCCGATCAGCACCGTGCTGTCGGGGCCCGCCGCCGGCGCGCTCGGCGCCGCGCTGGTCGCCCGCACCGCCGGCTTCGACCGCGTCCTCACCCTCGACGGCGGCGGCACCTCCACCGACGTGAGCGTCGTGCTGGGTGGCGAACCGACCCTCACCACCGAGGGCACCGTCGGCGCCTTCCCGTCCAAGATCCCGATGATCGACGTCGTCACCGTCGGCGCCGGCGGCGGCTCGATCGCGTGGCTGTCCCGCGAGGGGACCCTCAAGGTCGGGCCGCGGTCCGCCGGCGCCGACCCCGGCCCGCTGTGCTACCGCAAGGGCGGCACGGAGCCGACCGTCACCGACGCCCACGTCGTCCTCGGGCGCATCCCACCCGGGCTGCTCGGCGGCGAGGTGCCGCTGGACGTCGACGCCGCCCGGGAGGGGCTGGCGCAGCTCGGCGCCAAGCTCGGCCTGGAGCTGGAGCCGGCCGCCACCGGGGTGCTGGAGATCTCCGCCTGGAACCAGGCCAACGCGCTGCGGCAGGTGACCGTCAAGCGCGGCCTGGACGTCCGCGACTTCGTCCTGGTCACCTTCGGTGGCTCCGGCTCGCTGCTGCTGTGCCGGCTGCTGGAGATCCTCGGGCTGCGGGTGGCGGTGGTCCCGCGCGACCCCGGCAACCTGTCGGCGTTCGGGCTGCTGACCGTCGACGTGAAGAACGACTACGTGCAGACCGCGGTGGCCAGGCACGCCCAGCTCGACCTCGCCGCGGTGGCGTCGACGTACGGCTCGCTGGAGGCGCGCGCGGCGGCGACGCTGGACGCGGAGGGGTTCGCGCGCGCGGCACACCGCTACCTGCGCAGCGCCGACCTGCGCTACTACGGCCAGGCGTTCGAGGTCCGCGTCCCCGTCCCCGACGGGCGCGTCGACGCGGCCGTCGCCGACGCCACCGTCGACGCCTTCCACGACGCGCACGAGCGGCTGTACGGCTACTGCTTCCGCGACCGGCCCGAGCAGCAGGTCGAGTGGGTCAACCTGCGGGTCACCGGGGTGGGGCCGATCCGGCGGCCGCGGCTGCGCGAGGCCGAGCCGGGCGACGGGGACGCGGCGCGGGCCCGGACCGGCTCGCGGCCGGTCTGCTTCGACGCGCGCCGCGGCCACCTCGACACGCCGGTGTACGCGCGCGCCGGTCTGCGCCCTGGCGCCACCGTCGCCGGGCCGGCGATCGTGGAGGAGTACGGCTCCACCCTGCCGCTGCACCCAGGGTTCCGCGCCGACGTCGACCGCCTCGGCAACCTGGTGGTGAGCCAGCAATGAGCGAGCTTGGCGTCGACCCGATCGTGCTGGAGATCGTCGAGGGGACGCTCGCCTCCATCGAGCAGGAGGTCGAGACCGCCATCGGCCGCACCGCCCGCTCGCCGATGATCCGCGACGCGCACGACTTCCGCGCCGGCATCCACGACCGCAAGCTGCGCAAGCTCACCGGCCGGTCGTACTCGGCGCTGGTGCACCCGGTCGTCCGCGACCACCCGCTGGCGACGATGCGCCAGGACGACGTGTTCTTCCACAACGACGTCTACCTCTCCGAAGGCGGCATCGGGCACCTGCCCGACCTGTGCGTCACCGTGCCGGTGTTGCACGGCGGCGAGGTGGTCGCGTTCGTGCAGGCGTTCGGGCACCACGACGACATCGGCGGCGCCGTGCCCGGCTCGATGCCGTCGCACGCCACCAGCGTCTACGAGGAGGGGCTGATGGTGCCGCCGATCCGGCTGTGGGACGCCGGCGTGCCCAACCAGGCGGCGCTGCGGATCATGACCCGCAACTCGCGCATGCCCGACTCGCTCGCCGCCGACCTCGACGCCGAGTGCTCGGCCTGCCTGATGGGCGCCCGCCGCCTCGGCGAGCTGTTCGACCGCTACGGCCGGGCGACGGTGGAGGCCTGCTTCGACGCGATCGTGGCCAAGACCACCGAGGCGTTCCGCCGGGAGATCCTCGCCAAGATCCCCGACGGCACCTGGGTGTGGGAGGACTACGCCGAGCACGACGGCGTCGACCCCCCGAGGCTGCACGCCCAGCGGATCACGCTCACCAGGACGCCGGAGGACGGCGGCAGGCTGATCCTCGACTTCACCGGCACCTCGCCGCAGGCCAAGGGGCCGATCAACCACTGCGGCGACTTCGCCGACGGCAACTTCCTCAAGAAGTGGCTGGCGCCGATCCTGCGCAACCTCGCCGACACCCCGGAGCGGGCCGCCGAGCTGGACGTCAACGAGGGCGTCGTGCCGCTGATCGAGATGCGCTTCCCGCCCAAGGGCACGCTGCTCACCCCCGTCTTCCCGGCGCCGACCAACGCCCGCACGTTCGTCATCCTGCGGCTGCTCGGGGTGCTCGCCGGGGTGCTCGCCAAGGCGGTCGACGGGCGCATGCCGGCCGACCAGGAGACGATCCGCTACACCGGGGTCTACGGCAGCGACGCCGACGGCCAGCCGTACCTGATGCGCGAGGTGCTCGGCGGCGGCTCCGGCGGCCGCTGGTACGCCGACGGCGAGGACACCGTGCACGTGGTGCCGGACTCGCGGAACATCCCGGTGGAGTTCGCCGAGTCACGCTGGCCGTTCGTGGTGGAGCGGCTGGGGCTGGCGGTCGACTCCGGCGGGCCCGGCCGCCACCGCGGCGGGCTCGGCTACGAGAAGCACATCCGGATGCTGCGGGACGCGCACTTCATGTCGATCGCCGACCGGTCGCTGCTGGCGTGCTGGGGGGTGCGCGGCGGTCGCGCCGGGCAGCCGTTCGGCGTCGTCATCGACCCCGGCGGCCCGAACGAGCGTGTGGTCGACGCGCTCGCCGACGCCGAGCCGGTCCGGGCCGGCGAGGTGATCCGCATCCGCACCACCGGCGGCGGCGGCTGGGGCGACCCGCTGGAGCGTCCCTACGACGAGGTGGCGCGCGACGTCCGCTGGGGCAAGGTGAGCGCCCGCGGCGCCCGCGACGACTACGGCGTGGTCGTCGGCGGGCCGCGCGACGACCCGGTCGTGGACGAGGACGCCTCCGAGGAGCTGCGCGCCTCGCTGCGGGCCGCGCGCACCGGCGACGAGCCGTTCTTCGACCGCGGCCCCGGCTACGCCACCCTCGCCGGCCGGCCCCACGCCGACGTCGACCGCCTCGGCGATTGACAGCCTGCGCGCGGAGGTGTTAAAAACCGATAGGTTATAAAACTGAGAGGTTATCGACGTAGGAGCTCGGACATATGGGCCCGGACCTGCTCGACGCGACCTTCGCGGCGCTGGCCGATCCGACGCGGCGGGCGATCCTTGCCCGGCTGGCGTCGGGCGAGGCCACGGTGACGGAGCTGTCCGCGCCGTTCGACATGAGCCAGCCGGCCATCTCCAAGCACCTCAAGGTGCTGGAGCGCGCCGGGCTCGTCTCGCGGGGTCGCGACGCGCAACGGCGGCCCTGCCGGCTGGAGGCGCGTCCGCTCAAGGGCGCCACCGACTGGCTCCAGAACTACCGTGGCTACTGGGAGGAGAGCTACCAGCGGCTCGACGCGCTGCTCGACGAGCTCAAGGCCAAGGAAGGTCGTGCATGAGCGACACCGGGACCCTGACGGTGACGACGCCGACGGACAGGGAGATCGTGCTGACGCGGG
>Ga0209843_1000025_pt1 | contig 18277 bp, 15 predicted proteins | sample GWRWS1_20_30_FD_187222 | JGI IMG/M metagenome (GOLD analysis project Ga0209843, IMG submission 187222) | Riverbed sediment microbial communities from areas with vegetation nearby in Columbia River, Washington, USA - GW-RW S1_20_30 (SPAdes)... | ecosystem: Environmental > Aquatic > Freshwater >... | reverse complement strand
GTTCTGACCACCGAGACGTGCCCGCACCCCCGCCACAATGGCGTCCGCGACGTGACGCCGACCATCGATCCACACCGCACACCCAGAACAACATCGGTGCGACAACGAGGAAAGGCTGGCGGACGTCGTCGCTGGCCGTGGCGCTCTGAAGTGGCCCCACCGTGCATGTATCCCACGCTCCACAACGGGCCCGAAGCCACGCATCCGGCAGCCCAGACGTCGATCGTGACCACCAGGAAGCGCTGGGTCGAACCGATGGTCCACATTGACCGTAAGCATGAGCCTGGCCGGGCGTACCCTCCACCCCGGTCGACGACATCGACGCCGCCCACGTAGCGTGGCTTACCGATCCGACCGGCGCGAGTGCCCGCTCCGCGGCGAGATCATCGCCGACCAGCTCGCTGCGGATGTCGTGGCCGGCGCAGCAGGACCTCGACCGTGTTGAGCAGCCGGATCAGGATTCCCGGCGTCGTCGCAGTGCGCGGCGCACCCCACCAGCCCGCCGTACCACCCTCGAGCACACCCCGCTCGTCGACTAACTCAGCGGCCTGGATCCGCCGCCGAGCAGCTCCCGGACCCCGCGTAAAGGAATGCGCAACAGACCAGCGGCGCGCGATGAGTCCAGCCGCACCTGTCCGGGTCGGACCTGCCCCGAATCCGCGATCGTGGAGACCGGCATGATGGCCGGATCAAGGCCATACCGCGCGGCCACCAGCTCGCCTAGCTCGACTCGGCTCACGGCGTCGGGACCAGCAACGTTCAGCAGGCCGGCGTAGTCCGACGCGGCCAATTCCAGCGTCGCCGCGGCCAGGTCCTCCACGGCCATCGGACAGCGGATCTCGTCGGAGAACAGCGCGCCTGGCAACCGCCCGGTGAGCAGGTCCAGGCACAGCCTGACCTGTCTGCTCTCCGCGTCGCCAATGATTAGGGACGTACGCACGATGGCGGCCGCCGGGTCGACAAGGTGCACCGCGGTCTCCGCCGCGGCCTTCGCCGCGCCGTACTCAAAGATCGGCGTCGGGAGCTCATCGTCGGCGTACGAATCGAGCCGTCCACCATGGACCGCGTCGCTGGACACGTGCACGAGCCGCGTGCCAACAGCGGCTGCGGCTGCTGCCACGTGACCGGCCCCCACGGCGGTGACGGCCCATTCACTGAAGGAGGCAACAGTGTTGACCACCGCAGTCGCGCCGGCTGCTTCGACCACATCGGACACTGCGATTCGGTCACGGATGTCCAGCCGTTCCCACTGCACTCCAGGCACCGATCCGGGCTCCCGGTGAAACGTCCCGACCACGGCCCAACCGGCCCTAACCGCCTGGCGACACACCTCGCCGCCGAGGTGGCCGCCGGCTCCGACGACCAGCAGCCTCACGACGCTGACTCGCCCGGCGCCTTCGGCTTGGCGTCGACGCCCGCCTCCAGCCGCTGTTGCGGCGTAATCGGCGTCGGCGCACCCGTCAACGGGTCCAACCCACCGCGCGTCTTCGGAAAAGCGATCACCTCTCGAATCGAGTCCGCGCCGGAGAGCAGCATGCAGACCCGGTCCCAGCCGAACGCGATGCCACCATGCGGCGGCGGGCCGTACTTGAACGCCTCCAGCAGGAAACCGAACTTGTCCTGGGCCTCCTCCGGGGTGATGCCGAGCAGGTCGAACACGCGCCGTTGAAGGTCACCGCGGTGGATACGGATCGAGCCGCCGCCGATCTCGTTGCCGTTGCAAACGATGTCGTACGCGTAGGCCAGCGCGTCGCCCGGCGCGGTCTCGAACGAATCCATCCACTCCGCCGTCGGCGACGTGAACGGGTGGTGTACGGCGGTCCACCCTTCCCCCGTCCCATCAGGCAGCACAGTGTCCCTTTCGAACATCGGCGCATCGACGACCCAGCAGAACGCCCAGGCATCCTCGTCCATCAGGCCGGCGCGCTTCGCAATCTCGATGCGGGCGGCGCCGAGCAGTTCCTGCGCCTCGCGCCGGTTCTGTGACGCGGCGAAGAAGACGGCGTCGCCCGGCTTGGCCCCGACCGTGTCTCCGAGACCGGCGAGGTGCTCGGCGGAGAGATTCTTAGCCACCGGGCCGCGGGCCTCGCCGGTCTCGGCATCGAGCACGACGTACGCAAGCCCCTTCGCCCCGCGGGCCTTCGCCCACTCTTGCCAGGCGTCGAGCTCCTTGCGGGTCTGCACGGCCCCGCCCGGCATGACGACCGCGCCTACGTAGCCGCCCGCCATAATCGCGGCCGAGAAGACGCGGAAGTCGGTGCCATGCAGGTAGCTGGTGAGATCGACCAGCTCCACCCCGTATCGCAGGTCGGGCTTGTCCGACCCGTACCGGGCCATCGCCTCGTGCCAGGTCAGCCTAGGGATCGGCAGCGAGACCTCCGCGTCGGCCAGCTCGCCCCAGAGGGCCGCCACGATCGCCTCGGCCAGCTCGATGACGTCGTCCTGGGTGACGAAGGACATCTCGATGTCGAGCTGGGTGAACTCCGGCTGGCGGTCGGCGCGGAAGTCCTCGTCGCGGTAGCAGCGAGCGATCTGGTAGTAGCGCTCCATTCCAGCCACCATCAGCAGCTGCTTGAACAGCTGGGGAGACTGCGGCAGGGCGTACCAGGTTCCGGGTTGCAGCCGCACGGGGACCAGGAAGTCTCGGGCACCCTCCGGCGTGGAGCGGGTGAGCGTGGGCGTCTCGATCTCGTTGAAGTTGCGGGCGTGCAGGACCTCGCGGGCGATCTGGTTGGCCCGTGACCGCAGCCGCAGCGCCTTCGCCGGGCCGGATCGGCGCAGGTCGAGGTAGCGGTAGCGCAGCCGGATGTCGTCGCCCGCCTCGACCTGGTCGTCGATGGGCAATGGCAGCGCTTCCGCCTCGGAGAGCACGTCGAGCCCGGTGACCACGACCTCGACCTCGCCGGTGGGTAGCTCGGGATTCTCATTCCCGGCCGGACGGCGCCCGACCTCGCCGGTGACGCGAACGCAGTACTCGTTGCGCAGGGCGTGCGCCTGCTCACTTTCTCGGAGCACGATCTGCACCACACCCGAGGCGTCACGCAGGTCGATGAAGGTCACGCCACCGTGGTCACGCCGGCGGGCCACCCAGCCGGCGAGGGTCACCGCCGTGCCGGCGTCCCTGGCGCGCAGGCTGCCGGCCTCATGAGTACGAATCGCGTTTTCTCGAATCGCTCCGTTTTCTCGAATCGCTCCGTCTTCTCGAATCGCTCCGTCTTCTCGAATCACAGCGGCATTCTCGCAGTCTCCGCGCGCGGTCCGGTGAAACGGGGTACTACTGCTGAGACGGAGAGGAGAAGCCCGCCATGCCCGATTACGAGCAAACCGCAACCGTCGCGGCCGAGCCCGACGAGCTGTTCGACTATCTCGCCGACGTACACCACCTCCCGGAGTACTTCCCGCGCATGACCGACGCCGAGCCCGCCCTGGGCGATGAGGTCGTGGTTGAGGAAGAGGACGATTCGGGCGATCTGCACCGGGCGGAAGGTTGGCTACACGTCGACGGCCTGGAGCGGCGGATGGAATGGGGCGCCAAGGCTGGCCCCTACCACGGGTGGCTTCAGATCGACCCGGACGACGTCGGCGGCAGCCTGGTCACAATCCACCTATACCAGGACCACGAGGCCGATACGGATGCGGACCTCGCCGAGGCGCTGGACAACATCCGCCGTCTCGTGTCTACCGGCTCGCTCTAACCCCCATGTCCCTGCCGATCAAGACTTGTGGCTGCGGTTCAATCTCGAAATCGCAGCCATAAGTCCTTGATCGGCGAGCGGATCGGTGCCGGGTTGGGGGTGGTTGGGTCAGGCGGCGCCGACCAGGGCGCGGAAATCCGGGCGCTCGGCCAGCGGTGCCAGGTCTCCGTCCTCGCGGGCCCAGGCCTTCAGGACCGGTACGGCGGCGCGATCGTTGTAGGCGAAGGCGTCGGGAAGATACTCCATCGCCTCGTCGAGCCGGCCCTCCCGGGCCAACCCGCACGCCAGGTCGTAACTCGCGTCGGAGAGGGCCTTCGTCGGCAGATCCGTGCCGCGCACGCCCTCGTACCAGCGGCTCAGCACGCCGATCGCGTCCATCTCCCGGCCGGCTCGGTGATGCCACTCGGCGTAGCTCATCATTGGCCCCCGAACGGCATAGATGACGACGTCGCGCCAGTGGTACTGCGGGTGGTTCCGCCGCGGGCCGGGGTTCGCCGCGAGCTGCTCCTCGTCGACCGCGTCAAGCGCCCCGAGCAACTCCGCCGTCGCGTTGTGGGCGTCGTGGTGCGCCTCGGCCCAGGTCCCGACCGGTCCCGGCGGCGGCTCGATGCAGCCGTCGGCCGAGCGCCCGGCCGCCACCTCGCGCAACATTGACGTTGCATGGCGGCGCCCAGCAGTCGCCCGTACCACCAGTTCTTTGATCTCTGGCGCACCCTCCGTACCGATCCGGTCACGCTCGTCCGCCGTGAGCGCGCGGGTAAACGTCCACTCCTCGTTGCGCGCCGTCTCCAGCAAGCGGCGTACGCCGTCGCGCAGGGGTGTCTCGCTCATGACGCCTCTCCTCTCTCGTACTGAGAACATCAGTGAAACACGGATGTTGCATCTGTGCAATAGCTACGCTGCAGAATCTGATACCATCACCGACGTGGACGATCGACTGCTCGACGCAACCGTGAGTGTCCTGGAGGAGCACGGCTTCGGCGGGTTAACCCTCGAACGGGTGGCCGACCGGGTCGGCCGCTCGCGGGTAACGCTGTGGCGCCAGCAGGTGACCCAGGAGGCGCTGGTCGACGGCCTGCTGGCCCGGCTAACCCGCGATTACCGCGACGCGATGTGGCCGGCGATGACGGAGGCGGGTACCGGAGCGGACCGCCTGCGCTCAGCGCTAGGTGCACTCTGCGACGTCGCCGACGCCCACCTGCATCTGCTCGGCGTCTCAGACGACGTTTTCGACCGCGCCGCCGACCGGATGCGCGACATTACCGGCCAGAACTTCAGCTTCCTAGACCCGTTTGCGGCGGCACTTCGAGCCGGCGTCGCCGACGGCAGCCTTACCCTCGGCGATGTCGGCGTCGACGACGCGGCGGTCGCCGTCTTCGCCAGCGTCTGTTGGGGATACGTGCACCTGAGGCGGCGATCCGGGTGGCCTCCCGACCGCGCTCGCCAGCCGACCATCTCCTGGACGACCCGCGGCCTCATGGCCTGAGCTATGCCCGCTCGGCGATCGCCAAATGAGTCTTAGCTCGGGCCAGGCAGGTCGGCGGGATAGGTCACCTCGATCTCGGTGATGGTGGTAGGGAAGTCGCCCTGGTTGTTTGTGATGAATCGGTTCGCGCCGGCACCGACAGCGGTGGCCAGATGTACCGCATCGGCGGCCCGAAGTCGATAAGTGCTGGACAGTGCGGCCGCAAGCTCTGCAGTGATCCTGTCGAGCGGGCGCAAGTCAAGGCGACCCAACAACCCGGATAGAAATCTCACCTCGTCGGTGGCGCCATCACGCAGCGGCTTGCCAAGAACCTCTGGCAACAGAAGCAGCGAACCGACGCCAGCCGGCGGGTCAGACTTGCCCAGAGCCCGTGCAGGGAACATCGGCAGTATCCGGCGACCGAGCGGATGGTTAGGCACGGCCGCGTAGATCAGCACATCGGAGTCGAAGGCGTCCACTACCGCGCCTCGCGCCCCGCCCTGATCTCAGAGATCAGTTCGTCGGCGCGCTTCGCCCGCATCCCAACGGTAGGAAGTGCGGTCGCTCGGGCGCCCGTAATCAGCTCATCGACTCGTTGTGCGCTCTCCCACGCCGCGCTTGCTCTCCGGCTGCGCAGTGCGTCTGGTCGCACGACTACCGCCACTGCCTCACCGTGACGGGTGATCGTCACCTCGTCTCCGCCGTCCACGCGATCAAGCAGCTCGGGAAGTCTCGCCCGAGCCTCACTGACAGTCATCACGGTCATGAGCGCAAGTGTACGCTGCTGTACATGGACGTACAATCGGGTCGTCAGTGCTCCGGTGCTATCGCCGGCCTAGGAACCGTCAAACACGGGTGAGGGGGACGCAGTTGCCCGTCTTGTAGGTGCCGTTACCGCCATTGTCCTGGACGAGCTGGTGGCCGGACCGGGCGATGCGGGCGCAGACCTTCGGATGTCCGTCGACCACGTCATACTGCGAACTGCCGGCGGGGTGCACAGATGGCTGTTGATCTTCCACGTACCAGCTCCCGCGCTGCGACGCATGGCTGCCCATGACGCGGTCGGCCGGGTTGGTGCCGGCCTCGTTTGCGCCATAGAAGTGCACGTGGTAGCCGCCGCTGATGTCGAACCGGACGCCCGCGTTGTCGAAGTCGTACTCAATCGTCACTTGATCGCCGTCGATGGTCGCCTTGGTGAGGCAGACCCAGCGCGGATTGCTCTTGATCGCCTCGGTGCACTGCTCGTCAACCGGTACCGCGGCCGGCGCCGCGGACGTCGGCGATGTCGTCCCTACCGACGGGGAGCCGTTGCCCGCTGCACCCGGTCCGCCGTTCCCGCCATTCCCGCTGGTCAGGGCGAGGAAGGTCCCGCCACCCGCCAAGACGACGAGAAGCGCGACCCCGGCTGCGATCAGCGGTATGTTGCGCCGGCTCGCCGGCGCCGCGGCGGGCGGAGCCGGCGCAGACCCCCCACCGAATGGCCCGCCGAACTGCGGGGGCGGGCTGGTCACGGGTACGGCTGCCGTAGCCGACGCACGCGCGGGGGGAACACCGGCACCGCTGTCGACGGCGGCGGTGCCGACCGAGAAACCCACCGGAACCGGCGCGACCGGAGCCGGTGTGGCGGCTGCCGTGCCCACGACAGCGGTGCCCACCGGAGCCGAACCTGAGGTGTGTGCCACGGCCCGCGGCGGCACGGGAGCCGCGAGCGCGCCGCTGGCGAGCCAGGCCGCACCCAGTGGCACCGCGTGCTTGGGGTGCGCGTCGACGGCGACCGGGCGGCCGAGCTCGGCGCCCACCAACTGGGCCACGATCGGCATCCGCGACGAGCCACCGACGAGCAGGACCGCGTGCAGCTGGTCGGCGGTCACATTCGCCGACCGCAGTGCCCGCTTGAGCGCCTCGATCGAGTCGTGCAGCGCCGGCCGTACCATCGCCTCCAGTTCGGCGCGAGTGAGGCGCACCTCGGTGGAGAGGTTGGGCAGCAGCACGGGGATCGTCACGTCGGTGTCGGACGAGAGCGCCTCCTTCGCGGCGACGCACTCGTCGCGAAGTCGGGCGACGGCGGCGATGACGGCCGGGTCGTCCTCGTCCAGTTCCTCCAGCTTGCCGCCGATCGCGCGCGCCACATGGCTGAAGACCGCCGCGTCGAAGTCGATCCCGCCGAGACGCTCGATGCCCTCCGGCCGGCCGAGAATCTCGAACCCGACCAAGGTCTTGCGCAGCACGGCCGCGTCGAAGGTGCCGCCGCCGAGGTCGTAGACGGCCACGATCGCGCCGGGTTCGATGCGCTGTTGCTGGGCGTAGAACACGGCCGCGGCCTCGGGTTCGGTGGTGAACGACACCGGCTCCTCGAGGCCGGCGAGGCGTACTGCCTGCAGCAGCAGGTCCGTCTTGTATGGACCCCAGTTGGCCGGATGCGACACGCAAATCGCCGCCGGTGCACCGCCCTCGCGCTGCGCGACCTCGTCAACGACCGACCGCAGCAGCCGGGCCGTGAGAGCCTCGGCCGAGTACGGCACGCCGCCGAGCAGGATCGGCGTCGTGTCACCCAGTCGGCGTTTGAACTCGCGTGCGACCCGGTGCGGCTCGGTGAGGCCGCGCCGGTTCGCGCCCTCGCCGGTGAGGAACGTTTCGTCCTCCCGAAGCAGGACAACCGACGGAATGGCCGCACCTCGGCTGCCGAGGGACGCGGTCTCGGCGTGGCCGTTCCGCCACGTCGCCGCGGCCGTGAAGGTGGTGCCGAGATCGATGCCGAGTGCGTACATCGCGTCTGCTCCGGGGGTCGAGGTTGGGTCGTACGAGGAATTCTTACTGCGTCGAGGAGGTCCGTCCACGCGTCTCGAGCGGATTAGGGGACGCCCGGGGGATCTCCCCCAACCCGCACGGCCTGGTGTGTTCCTACAGTAGTGGCATGGATGCGACCCGCCCGCTTCGAGATGTCTTCACAGCGCTCACCGGTGACGGTGGCGCCAGCGGCTCGGATCCGGGTGAGGTGCTGCGGGTCAGCGGGCACGCCGACCTGCCCGACGGGCTCGCGGCGGAGGCGGTGGTGAGCTACGCCGACACGGCCCCGATCGAGGTGGCGGAGCACCTTGCCCCCTTTGTGATGGCGAACAGCCCGGTACCGATCGCTGGGGGATACCTGGACACCGCCGACTTGGAGCCGCCGAGCTGGCTCGATGCGCTCGCCACCGCGCCCGTACCGACCGACATCGACCCGGCCGAGGGTCTCGACCACCCCGACCTCGGGTGGGCCGAGGGGTCGCGGAGCTTCGACGACAGCTCCTCCGATGGGACGACGGAGGATCTGGGGTTCGGCCACGGCGACGTGGGTGCGGGCACCGGGACCCCGCAGTGGCAGGACCCCGCGCCGCTCGACGACACCCGGGCGGCACCTGGCGAGAATGACCAATCGGGCACGTTCGAGCAGCCGGGCGCGTTCGATGAGGCCGCGCAGGCCGAGTGGAGCGTGGGTGGCGTGGGTGGCGTGGAGGCCACTCCGGTCGAGGATGCCGACCACCTGGACGACCTCGACGACGCCTGACGGCCCGCCGATTCGCCTCATCCAGCCCGCCCGAGCTCGGCGAGCATCCCCTCGCACGACCGCACCGCCACGCGGGATGCGACAACCATCTCGTGCGCGGTCATCGGGTTCTCGGCGCGGCGCTGCCAGCGGGCCAGCGCGTCCGTCGCGGCCGCGGTCAGTTCTCCCCGGCTCGCGTCCGACGCCAGTTGCAACCGCAGATAGGGGGCTCCACCGCCACCGCCGATGATCCGCTCGAGATCCTCGACCACGTCGGGTTTGCCGATCACCCACCCCGCCCGCACCGACGAGAGCACCCGCAGCTCGTTGAACGGATGCGCGGAGGCCACGATCTCCTCCACCTCCGCGGCGACGGCGTCGCTGCCGGGCCGAGGCTGGGTACGGACGAGCGTGTCGACGGCGAGCAGTGCCGACCGGCTCTTCAGGACATCCCGGCGCTCGAAAAACAGCGAACGGAGCACCTCCTGCAGCTCACCGAGGCCGCTCCGTTCGCCAAGATCGCGGGCCAGCTCGGTGGCGGTCGCCGCCCCACGCCGGAGTAGGCCAGAGGCGAGTCTGACGCCGAAGAGCCCAAAGCGGGCCAGCAGCGCCTCTCGCTCGATCGAGGTGAGTCCGAGCTCAGGCATCCGCTCCGCAAAGCGGTCAGCCGTGAGGAGAAGGTCGTCCGCCTCACGTAACGGCACATCGGCGACCCGGCGTAGCTGCGCCACCTCGGTCTCGGTGAGGGTCACCGCGGTCTCCGCGAGGAGGCCAGCCACCGGCACGACGGTCTGCACGACGCGCCGTACGTTGGGTTCGGTCGACAAACGCGCCGCGATGCGACGCGCCGACGCCATCGAGTCGATGCGTCCGACGCCAATCTCATCGGCACGCGACAGTACGCCGATGGCGTTGACCGGGTTGGGTCGGGACACCTCGGTGTCCTGAAATGCCCGCAGGAAGTCGAGGTCACCCGCGTGCAGGTGCCGCATCAGGTAGAGCACTGCGTCGGCCGGAGTTTCCTCCTCGTCCGCTGCGAGCACCTCCCAGGCGCGACGGGATACCTGCTCGGACAGCGAGCCGATGCCGGGAGTGTCGATCAGAGTCGCGGTCCGCAGGGTCTGCGACGGCCAGGTCACCACCAGCTGGTCGACGTCGGCAGGTTCCAGCCCACCTAAATCGACCTCGATGGCGTCGTCCTCACGGCGGAACCGCAGCTGCCGCGGCTCACCCTTTCTGGGTCGCGCGACCACCTCGTAGGTATGACCGTCGACGTACCAGGTCACGATCCTGGTGCACTCACCCGCGTCCGTGGGGGCGAGGCGCTCCCCTACCAGGGCGTTGAGGAGGGTGGACTTTCCGGACTTGACGCGGCCGGCGATCGCGACGCGAAGCGGCTCGTCGAGTCGGTTCCGCACCGCCGTCAGGCGCGCGTCGTGGCCCGTCCCCCGGTAGACGTCGATCGCCCGGGTCAGCACCCCACGCGTACGGTCGGTCAGGCTCATCTCCGCACCGCCCCTGGGAGTGCGCCCGCCACGGCTTGCGCGCGCTGCTTGAGCTGGCGCAGTCGGGTCAGTTCGGCGTCGAGGTCACGCAGGCGTACGTCTCGTTCGGCTTGGGTGTGCTTCGCCGCCTCGGACGCGGCCGAGAGCGCCTCGGCGTTGGACCGGCTGAGCTCCTCGGCGAGGCCGCTGTAGTGGTCGCGCAATTGGCGCTGGATACGCCGGAGTGTGTCGCGCGAGTCCTTGCCCATCACGAAGCTCACCTCGTCGCAGTAGCGTCGGACGGCGTTGCGCGCCTGGTTGCGCCGCTGAGTGAGCTGGCGCTTCTTCTCCTCACGAAGTCCCTTGTGGCCCATCACCAGGCCGATGCCGATGCTGAGCGGCCCGAGGGCGATGCCGGTCATCGCCCCCAGCATGGTGAACATCAGCACGCCGCCGTAGGCGCCCTTGAGCGCGACCATGGCCTGCTTACCCGCCTTCATCTTTTCCAGTTCGATCTTGTGCTCGACCCGCGTCCCGGACACGAGCGGCGTGGGGTTGTAGACGGCGAGCCGATCGAAGATCTCACCCGACGCCTCCCGGAAGTGCTCGCCAACGTCCGCGCTGAGCGCGTCGGCCCGCTCACGCAGCAGCGTGTAGTTGGCAAGCAGGTCGTAGGAGACGCGCGACTGTAGCCAGGACTCCATCTGCGGCCACACGTCGGCCGGATCGATGTTCTCCACCGAGTCGTCCGCCTCCTGCAGCGCCACCCGAATGCGGGCGCGCAGGTCGTGGTCGATATCGGAGTTCAGGTCGCTGACGCCGTCGGCCAGTGTCTGGTTCCATTTGGCCGCGCTCGACTTGAGCGCGTCCACCCGCTGCCGGGTCGCGTTGAGGTCGTCAACGACGCGCCGCGCGGCCGCCGGATCCGCGAGCGCGGCACGTTCGGCGTCGAAGTGCGTAATGATCTGGTCGGCAACCGCGATCACCTCGGCCATGGCGTCCGAGGCCATCCTCTCCGCGGCTCCACCGCTCACCCTGTCGGTCACAAACTTGACCAGGTCGGCGAAGCCGGATTCCGCGTTGAGCGTGGTGTCGTTCGCTTTGACCGCCATGGTGCGAAGCGACGACGACATGGCCATGAGCGGCACATCGACGACCTGGCGGAGATGGCCCTCGTCGAGGTCTCGGATCGTCCGCCAGGCGGGATAGAAGTCGATCTTCGTTAGCACACAGACGACTGTGCGGCATAGCCGGCGGGCCTGGTGCACGAAGTCGAGCTCGCTGCGGGTGAGCTCCTGCGATGCGTCGGTCACGAATACCACCGCATCCGCCATGGCGATAGCGGCGAGGCTCGCCGCCGCGTGGGCCGAGCCGAGCCCACCGACGCCGGGCGTGTCGACCATGACCAGCCCACCAGCGAGTAGCTTGCGCGGGAGGAGTATCTCGACGCCGGCGACCCGATCAGGAGTTGCGGCCGCCGCACTCGGCCGGTCGGCCTCGACGACGTGGCGTCGCACATCCTCGACCGCGATGGGTTCGCGTCGCGGCGGTTCGCCGTCGGAGCTGTCGAAGAGCAGGTGCGCGCGGGGCTCCGGGCCGTGCCGCACGTATGTGGGTACGGCGGTAGCGACGTCGTCATCCACCGGGCAGACGCTCGCGCCAACGAGGGCGTTGACGAGCGAGCTCTTGCCCTGCTTGAACTCGCCGGCGACCACGATGTGCACTGCCGGGTCGGCGAGCGTCCGCTTGGCTGCACCCAGCCGGGCCGCAAGGTCCGCGCGTCGGTACGCGTTGCAGGCGTGAAGGGCGAGGTCGACCACCTGGGCCGCCTGCACAAAGGCGGCGTTCTCGGGGGCCATCGCTTCGGTCATGACCGTCCTAAAGGGCTGGTTGGCGAACGCCGGGGCGGACCCTGCAGGCCCGGGGGGGCCCGCACGGTCCGCCGCCGCGGATCTGTCATGCCTCGAGCAGCTTCTCCTCTTGCTCTTCCTGCTCCTCTTCAAGGTGCTGGTCGCCAGCACCCTGCTCCTGGAAGATAGGCGAGTCGTCGCCGGAGGTCTGAGCGTGCTGCGACTCGTCGTCGTAGTCACCGGTGATGTCCCCGCCGGCAATGCCGAGCCCGGAACCGTCGCCGACGGTGTTGCCGCCCACGTTGTCGACGTCATCGCGGCCCACCGCGCTGTTCGTCAGGTTGGCACCGGGGAGATTCGCGACGTTCGCGCCATCACCGAAGTTGCCGATGACACCCGCGTTGGGTCCGTCGACCACGTTCTGACCACCGGCACCGGTGTTGACGTTGATGTCGGGCCGGCCGGGGAGAAGGCCGCCGGTGTCAGGGTTGAGCACCCGCGCGGGGACCCCCAGGGGGCCCTGGGCAGTCAGTAACGAGGGGCCGTCGCCGCGGCCGAACTGCAGGTCGAGGTTCGTCGAGGCATCGAGGTTGACGCCGCCGCTCGCGGCCGCGTCGCCGGTGCCGGAGGCCGCCGAGCCCGCCCCGGTCGCCCCGACCGCGTCGTGTCCGGCGGCCACTCCACCGTCGGTCGCGGTGACTGGCTTGTTGTCGAAGTCGAAATCACCGTCGACGCTGAAGTCGCCGTCGACGTCGAAGTCGACACTGTTGTCGATGTTGGTGGAGCTGTCGTTGATGATCTGGGTGTTGTGGTTGTGCACCTCGCTGATCTGCGTCACGTGCCGCACGATCTGGTCCGGCGTGGGGTGCGGTGTGGTGAGCGGGGTCCGGTACTCAGGCAGCACGCCAGGGCGACCGCACGCCGACTCGTAGATCTTGGCCTGATCGAGACCGGCAAGGTCGGCCGGGTTGTAGCCGGCATCCAGGACGGCCTGGTTCACGTCGATGTCCGCCATGTTGGCCTGGGGGTTGCTCATGAAGTACGCGAGGAAGTCTTCCCACCACTCTGCCAGGTCCTTGAGCTCAGCCATTTTCGGTGCCTCCTTGACTATGGGCCCGCCACTGTGGCTGGGCATGCAGTCATCCTTGCGGGGCGGGAGTGCCCGCTACATCGGGACAACCCCCCTACCTGTGTGCTGCCTATAGGGGACCACAGCCCATCGATGGGGGCGAGCGTGGCAACTGTCGGCCGCGCGACACTCATACGACCTGGTCAGGGCCGTGCAGAACGGCCCGGAGCGCGGCGACAAACTCGGCCTTGCTCGTGGCGCCGAGCTTGGTCCGGATGCGCGCGACGTGGTGCTCGACGGTCTTGGGAGAGATGAACAAGCGCGCGCCGATCTCTCGATAGGTGCCGCCGTCGAGCACCATCCTTGCCACCTCGACCTCGCGCTCGGAGAGACCGCCGTGCGGTGTCTCCGCGCGGCCGTCGGCGGCGGTCACCTCAGCACTCGACAGGTCACGGGCGCGCTCGAGCAGACGCCGCGCCGCGGCGGCGTCCGATGTTCGGATGGCCGCTTGCCCAACCAACCGGGACCCCTCCCACGGCAGCTCGACCGCGGCCAGCTCCTCCGCCGCGGCAACCGCGGCATCGGCGTCGACATCGCCATTTAGCACCCGCGCCCAGACGGCGGCCGCCGCACATTGCGCCCGCTGGCGCGCCCCGATGCCGGACCCGCTCGTGGCGCTACGCCGCTGCGCCGCCACGGCCTCTAGCCGCTGTGCCGCCACGGCCTCTAGCCGCTGTGCCGCCACGGCGGCGGCGTCCGAATCCTCGGCCGCGATGGCGACCTGCAGGCGAATCCATCCGACCGCCACCGCCCAGGCCGACGGGGTACCCAGGCCCTGGACGATCTCGTCGAGGGCCTTCAGCACGGGTTCGACCCGGACGTAGCGGCGCAGCCGGGTGGCCGCCACGGCGAGCTCCTCGACCTGCTCGACCGCGAAGATGTCGACCGCGCGGCGGGCAAGCGCTGGTTCGATGCCGGCCCAGGCATCGCGCAGCCGCGCGACGTCGCCGCTTCGGCGGGCAACGCCCGCGGAGATCGCCGCGAAGAGGAATCGTTCCCGGCCCGGTAGCTGGGTCTGGGCCAGCCGACCGAGCTCCGCGACCGCCGTGTCGTAGCGGCCGGCCCGCATCCGGACCCAGCCGAGCAGGAGCTGATGTCGGTCGAGAAAGACTGGTCCGCCGACACCGGCGGCGATCGCGCGCTCCAGCAGGTGTTCCCCCGACGCCGCGTCGCCGGCTGTGGCTGCCATGAGCGCGCCGAGCGCATGGGCGGTGTCCGGGAGCACGGCGGCCGGCGGTGTCCGCTCGAGTCCCTCGGCCGCCTCGATGAAGAGCGGCACAGCAGCGGCCGGATCCGACGCGGCCACCAATGCGGCCTCCGCGAGTCGGCGAACCGCGACCGCTCCGGCCGCGCTGGAGACGGCTGCACTCGCAATGGCAGCGCGGGCGGTGTCGACTCTGGCCACGGCAACGAGGGATGGGACGGCCAGGTCGGGCCCGGGCGGCCCGGCTCCAGAAAGAGCGTCCGCGGCCCGGTCGGCCCGCCCCTGATGGGCCTGCACGGCACCGTCGGCGAGTACGAGTCGGTCCGCGTCCTCGGGAGCGACGCTCTGGCCAACATCGATGGGCAGGCCAAGCTGGGCAGCGGCCTCGGCTCGGCCTGCGGCGACGGCCAGCGGCTCGGCACCCGAGTCGAGGGCATCGTCGTACCAGCCGATCGCGGCCGCCGGGTCGTCGAAGCGCACCCGGTCCCCGGCCGCGCGATAGACCGCCGCTGCGGCCGGGATGAACGCCCGGGCGGCGCGTAGCTGCGTCGCTGCCGCGAGGGCATCGGAGCCGGAGCGTACCAGCGCTCGGGCGATGGCCTCATGCACGCGCCGGCGCTCCGCGGCCGCAAGGTCGACCAGGAGGGCGTCGGCGATGGCCGGAATCATCGACTCCGAGCCTGGGACCAACAGTCCCTCGTCACGCAACGCGCGCATCGCGCCGGCCAAGGTGACGCGCTGTCCGGCTCCACCGGTGCCGATCTGTCCACCAACAGGCGCATCGTCCAGTTCGGACGCTGCGGCGAGGACATCATCGGCGAGGTCGAGGCGGAGAGCGAGCACCCGGGCCAGACCCGCGACAGCCGGATCGAGCAAGGCCATGCGTCGCTGAACCCGGGCGACCAGAGCCGGCGAGGGTACACCCGGCGGCGCGAGCGCCACCGCGACGGCCACCGCGGGGAGCCCGGCCGACGCGGCCTGCACAGCGGCGCCGGCGTCCGCGCCGGCCGGCCGACCCGTGACCGCTGCGACCAGCGCGGTAACTTCGTCGACGCCGAGCGGCTCGAGCTGTTCGACAGTCCCCCGCGCCGCGACCGCCTCGTCGAGGTCGGCAAGTTCTGCGCTGTCGATCGTGGGCCGCCGCGCAACCACCATCGCGACCCCCCGGCGCGCAGTGGACGCCAGCAGTGTCAGCTCATCAGGGCCCAGCCGGTGCGCGTCATCGACGAGGACCAGCCGTCCGTCCGCCGCGGCTCCCGCGAGCTGCGCAGCAAGCTCGTCGAGCATCCGCACTGGAGGGATGACCCAGGCGACGGCGCCAGAGGCGGTGGCGGCAATCTCGTCGAGGCGACGGGTACGGCCGGCGCCGTCGACGCCGACGACAACCGTCACCTGTGGACCTACCGCGTGCGCCGCCACACCGGCATCATGCCCGACCTGGAAGATCGACCCAACTCACGCACCCCGTGCGGTTGGCCTGGCATTAGCTCAACCGTGGCTGGACGGGTCGGCCACGTGGCCCATGAAGAGTGGGAGGCCGGTGGGACCGTGGACGATGGCGAAGGCGAACGGATGATCCGCCCTGACCTCCACCTTCGGCGGCACCGGCCCGGAGGGTGCCAACACGAGGCCAGTGACGGCGGCGGCCTCGGTTCCCCACTCGTCGACGGTGATCGTGGCCTTGTGCACCGCCTGGTCGATGTGCAGGTCGGGGTGGATGCCTGAGAAGTCCGCGTTGTGCGCGAACGCGTAGACCACGCCCAGCTTCATCAGGGCGGCGGTGAGATCGACATTGGACGCGAAGTCCCAGCGGGGCAGCGCGAGTCCGACGTCCTCGTGCCTGAGCGCTGCTGAGACCGTGGTCATGGACGCGGGCGAGAGCAGATCGTGCGGGGTGAGCTGATCTTTGTCACCAGGGCCGCCGGATGGCACCAGGATCCACATGGCCAGCTGGCCGCCGACGAGCTGCAGCTCGACCGCTTGCCACCCGGCACCCGAGGCATAGCGGAGGCTCTGGGACAGGCGCATGGTCGGCACCGGCACGGTCGTACCGTCGGCCCGGTGGAAGACCTGGTCGGTCGTCGGCTCCTTCGCGAAGGCGAACTCCCAGTCCGCCTTGAGGTATACAGCGTTGGCGAGCGCCAGCGTCGTGGCCGGTGGAAGGTCGGCGACGAGTTGCTGCACCCGCTCGGCGGTCTGCGTGCGTACCCATGAATCGATTGCCTCCTTCGCCGTAGGCTTGGTGAAGTCAACCGGGTACACGGCGGCGCCGTACTGCGCGGCCAGCGTGCGGAGGAACTCATCGCCCACGGCAAGGCCGGCCTTCGGGAACAGGGCGTTGGCCACACAGACCACGGGCGGCTTCGATGGGCCCGGCTGGCGGGTCTCCCCGGCACTCTTAGCCGGGGGTAGCTCGTCGGTGACCACCTGGCGGGTGATCGCGTTGAACGCTTCGTGCACCCCGGTCTGCGGGAAGCCGAATACTCGGTCGATCTCCGCCGCCGTCTCCCCGGCGGCGCCCGCGCGTGCCATCGCGAATCCGTAAGCGATGCTCGCCGGCGACACGACCCAGTTCTCGGTGGGCGCGACATCCACCTTGCCAAGCTCGTAGCCGAACGCGGTCACGCCCTGTGTCACGGCGGACACGGGAGCATCCGCTGGCGGCACCACCCGAGCGACGCCCTGCGCCCGCAACGGCACCGGGCTCGTATTCTGTGACTCCGCGGGCGCGCACCCGGTCACGAGCAGGGCGGTCGAGAGGCCAGCGGCCATCCACCAACTACGACGCATTGTCATCATCACGGCTTTCGGACGCGGATCACCTGGCGAGGAGTTCCGTCGTGCTGACGACACAACTAACCACCATGATCGAAATGACGCCGCGGCTGCCATCGCAACTCAGGCGCCACTTCGTTCATGGGCGAAACGGTCACTGCAAGACGTTGCCGACTTGATCGCCTAAGTCCGCCACTCCGGGATGCGGTTGGCCCTCCTCGTCACGGATGCCCTCGGCGTCACCCGGCACCTTGTCGTCATCGATGATGCCCTCGGCGCCACCCGGAATCATGTTGTCGCCCGGAATCATGTTGTCGCCCGGAATCATGTTGTCGCCCGGAATCATGTTGTCGCCCGGAATCATGTTGTCGCCCGGCACCTTGTCGTCATCGATGATGCCCTCGATTCCACCCGGCGTGGCGTTCATGGTCATTGCGTCGGCCGAACCGGGATCCGCCGGGCTGTCGAGGATGATGATGCCCTCCTCGTCGCCGGGTGCGGTGTCGGGACCGCCCAACCCGACCGGCTGGCCAGGGTCGCCGACGCCCCCGCCGGTTAGGCCGCCGAGTCCCTCGGCGAACGTCGAGAGCAGTCCGAACAAGCCGGCCTTGCTGGTGCGCTCCTCCACTGTGGAGACCGCGCCTCGATCGAAGCTCACCTGCGTCGAGAGAAGTGACAGGTCCTCATCGGACAGAGAGTAGCCCGCCAGGGCATTGGCCGGATCCTGCGCCAGCGCCCGGGTGAACGTGGGGTCGGTGACCATTCGCTCAAGAACGTCGTCGATGTCAGCCAACGGACTCGCCTTTCTCGCACGCGAGATGCCTTAATGGCACAGTGAGTACCGATGACGGACGCCGCAATCGAACGGCGCTAACCCGACAGTCCAGTTTGGGCGGACCCGGTGACCGTGACCCGGAGGTCGTCGTCGGGCGGCGTCCAGGCTGCGGCGTCGGCGATGACCTGATCGCCCGAGCGGATGTCCTTCACCTCGCCCGCGCTGCCTTCGGTGCCCGGGAACCATACGTACGGAATCCCCCGCCGCTCGGCGTACCGGATCTGCTTGCCGAACTTCGCCGCAGACGGAGACACCTCGGTCGGGATCCCGCGCGCTCGCAAGGCGGCCGCGACCCGGTCGCTCTCGGTGCGCGT
>Ga0209843_1000023_pt1 | contig 18745 bp, 20 predicted proteins | sample GWRWS1_20_30_FD_187222 | JGI IMG/M metagenome (GOLD analysis project Ga0209843, IMG submission 187222) | Riverbed sediment microbial communities from areas with vegetation nearby in Columbia River, Washington, USA - GW-RW S1_20_30 (SPAdes)... | ecosystem: Environmental > Aquatic > Freshwater >... | reverse complement strand
GCCGAGACGAGCCTCCGGGTTCCTGGTTCCAAGGCTCGCCGTACTCTCTCGACGGCCTGGGCATGGTGAGCATCGTCTCCGCCGAGGTAGGCAATCAGGACGTCCGCGTCGAAGACGACTACTGCCACTCGCGTCGGAGCTCGTCGAGGTAACCCTTCGGGTACACCTTTGCGTCGAATACGCCGGCGAACTCGGCGACGAGGTCTTCGGCACGAACGAGCTCGAGGCGCCCGGGAGCGACCGCTTGGACCCGTACATCGTCCCCGGGCTCGAGCCCTGCCGCCCGAAGGGCTTCGACTGGCAGGGTCACCTGGTTCTTGCGAGAGATAACGCTCATACCTTTACCATAGCAGGACGAAGTAAAGCGGACGGGCGAGGAATGTTCCGCGGGTTCGATTCCCGCCGCCTCCATCGGCTTGGTTGAGCCAAGCATGGCTCGCAACAATCGCTACAATCGTTACACCCACGGGGTAATTGGCGCGCCTCCACGAATGCCACTTCCGCCCGAGTGCCCCACCGCGCTTGCGCGCACACACGAGGGCGTGGGCCACGGCCTGTGAGCATTTGTGGTCGAGGCGGTGCTCTCAGCTCCCGAACAGCTGCTCTGTCAACCGTGCCTCCGCCGTCAGGACGAAGGTGTCCGCGGACTTGCCCAGCGCGATCCGGTGCGTGCCTTCGGCGATGTGCCACTGGCCGGCGACTCCGTCGAACCGTGCGAGGAGCCTCGGGTCCGCGGTCACCGTCACACCGCGCGACTCGCCGGGTTGCAGCTCGACCCGCTCGAACCCGAGCAGGCGCATGTGTTTGTCACCGGCCGCCTCGGTCAGGTACAGCTGGGGTACGTCGGCGCCCTCGCGCTGACCGGTGTTGGTCACGGTGAAGGTGGCGGTGACCGTGTCACCGCCACTGACCTCGAGATCGCTGTAGTCGAAGCTGGTGTAGCTGAGCCCGTGGCCGAAGGCGTACAGCGGCTTCTCGCCCGTCTTGGCGAACCAGCGATAGCCGACCTCGGCGCCCTCGTCGTAACGGATGGTGGTGCGCGTCCCCCACGCGGTGCCGAGACCCGGCAGCTCTGGACGGGGTGTCTGGTCGAGGCTGACCGGGAACGTGATCGGTAGGCGCCCCGATGGGTTGACCGTCCCGGTCAGGATCTCGGCGATCGCCTGGCCTCCCGCCTGACCGGGGTACCAGGCTTCGAGGATCGCTCTCACCTTGTCTCGCCAGGGCATGGCGACCGGGTTGCCGGTCTCCAGCACTACGATCGTGTTCGGGTTCGCCTCCGTTACCGCTTCGATCACCGCGTCCTGACCCCAGGGCAGCGACAGGTCGGGGAGGTCGAAGCCCTCGCCCTCCACGCGGATCCCGAACACGATCGCAATGTCGGAACGTCGCGCCAGGAATGCCGACTCCGCCGTGCTCATGCCCGAGTCGAACTCGATCTGCGCTTTCGGGAGGAGCTTCTTGAGCTCCTCGAAGGGTGATGACGGAAGGACAGAGAGTTTCCGTGCGAGCCCCATGATCCCGGGGCCGCCGATCCACATTTCGGCCCCGTACCCGCCGGGTGGCGTGACCGCACTCGAGCCGGTCCCGATCGGCACTCCGACATGCGCATGGCCACCGATCATCGCGATGCGAGCGGTCGTGTCGGCCGCGAGCGGCAGCACGCCATCGTTCTTTAGCAGCACGATGCCCTGGTGGGCGGTCTCAAGGGCGATCTCGTTGTGTGACGCCATGTCAAGGTCGGGCGCCGGTCCCCAGGCGTCGATCCGACGGCGAACATCGAGCGCAGGATGCGGCGCACCATGTCGGACAGCCGCTCCTTCGGCAGCTTGCCCTCCACGTAGGCCTCTTTGAGCGGCTCCACGAACGGCGTCGTATCCCAGTAGAACAGGTCGATCTGAAGGCCGCTCTCCTGGTCGAGCCCCGCGAGCGCGAACTCCCAGTCGAGCGTCGCGCCCCAGTCGGACATCACCCAGCCCGGATAGCCCCACGCGCCCTTGAGCACATCGTTGAGCAGATGATCGTTGCCGCCGGCGTAGTCGCCGTTGATCATGTTGTAGCCGGACATGACCGCGCCCGGCTGCGAACGCTCGATCGCGATCTCAAACGCCAGCAGATCGGACTCGCGATGCGCGTCCGTATTGAGCGGGACGGACCGGGGACCCGGCGTCGCGTGGGTCGAAGGGCCTTCGACGAGAAAGTGATCCCAGATCTCGGGGCTCTCTGGCTCAAGCACCACCTCCCATTGAAGGACACGGTGACGAGGTAACGCGGGCGGCCATGTATTCCTCGACGCTGGTTGGTGTGGCCATGCCAGCCTCCTTCCGTGAGAGACAACCCTCAAGGAATCATTCCACGTCGGACATGTTCGCCAAGACGCCGCGGGTAGCCGGGTCGTTGCCCGGACGGCCAGCGGGCGAGACTCCGGTGGCGTGCGCAAGCGTCCGGGAATGTCGCCCGAGCACCGATCATGTCGGTGAGCGTCTAGCTACTCGGAAGCCAGCCGTTGCGATATCGCGTCGGCTCCGACTTCGGAACGCGAGCGTACGCGAGCTCTGCGTCGCGAGTCTCCTCTTCGACGCCGGCCCCGTGGCGGAGCGCGACCTCGTCCACGGTGTACGCGCCCCCGTTGCAGTCCGCGTCAATATGCTCGCGCGCGCCGATCGCCAGGACGGCGCAGGGGCTGTCTCCGGCTCCGACGATCATGTGCCTCGTCTGGGGGGGACAATGCACGAAGTCCCACTGCCGCAACGGCTCTTCCCGGCCCTCGACGATCAGGAGCGCCTCGCCGGAGAGCACGAGGAAGTCCTCCTGATCGGCTTCCCAGTGGTACATCCCGATAGCCTCGCCCGGCCCGAGGACGAACAGGTTGATCCCGACTTGCGAGAAGTACGTCTCGGCCTCGAAGTCCGTCGAACCAGTGAAAGACAGGCTCTCCCCTCGCCCCGGGCGGCGGTTCCAGCGCGCCCTACGCGCGTTCAGGACGAACCATCCCTCGCCGACGGGCGCGAGCCCGGCCTCGGTCTTCTCGAGCGGGGCCTGCGGGACCATTGTCGGATGATAGAGCTGCGTGCGCGCCCCTGCGGGTCGCGGCCTCCCGGCCGGTAGCGCGCAGCCCACTCGCATGGGCGAGCATCCTCTCGCTCGAGGAGCTTGACGTCGCGCCCCATGTAGGTCGCGGCCACTCGCACCTCTCGAACCCGCCGCCTCCACTCAACCAAGTCCGCTTGCAGAAGCCGGTCGATTGGAAGCATTCAGTCAGCCGGCGCTTCGTCTTCCCGGCGCGACCGCGCCAGCGCCTCCATCGCGCGCTTCAGGTCGCTGAGGTTCAGACATGAGCAAGTGCCAGGTCAAGCGGCCGGGGCACTTGGGTGAGATCAAGCGCATCGATTAGCAAACGCGCGTATTGGATCTTCCGGCCGCTGCGAGTGCCCATGAAGCGCCGAAGCTGCTCCTCATTGGTCCGTCCTTGCTGCGCACGCTGCTTCTGGAAGGTGCGGAACGATTCAAGCTCACGCTGAGCGTCAACGACCTGCTCCACGGAGGCGGCACCGAGAGCGCGGATCAGCTCGTCCTCCAGGTCTGCGACGCACACGTAGAAACCCAGCCGTTCCATTTCGACGCGAGTGAGGTGGGAGCCGAGGCCAGCCCGCTCGAGACCGCGCCGGAAGTCGCCCTCCTCCGCGGCGTCACAGAGACCCGCCAGCCTGACGTCAAGCCCCTGCGGGCCGAACAGATTCAGGAACCTTCCTATGGACTGCGCACCCCCAATTGGCACAACGGAAATGCCCTCAGCGTCAAGATTCCGACCTCGGCGCTCAGCGAGCGCTTCGAGCGCGCACTGGTCGCTGATCCCTTCAACGAGCACGACCGCACGCGAGTCGACAGCCGCGGCCAGCGCGGGTGATGCGGCATCAAGTGGAGCACCCCTACCGCCAGCCGCCCCTTCGACGTCTGGCAGCTGAAATCGCTGCTTCTCGTCCACATCTCGTATCTTCACAGCTCACACTAGCGCCGCCTCCATCGCCGGACAGGTGGCCGCGCTTGCCGCGCGACCATGACGACTTTCTGGCGCTTCGTCGTTCAGCCGGAGACCAGCCGTGAGCCGCGACCGCATGTCTGGGCGGCTACTCGCCAACTCCTCACTCGTGAAAAGGGCTGGGTTGACAAGTAACCAGATGGTTACGTATTATCGTCGGCATGGACGCGGTGTTCAGGGCCCTTGCCGACCCGACTCGGCGGAGCCTGCTCGACGAGTTGTTCGAGCAGGACGGGCAAACGCTGAGCGCGCTCGAGGGGCGCCTACCGATGACGCGCATCGGCGTCATGAAGCACCTCCGGGTTCTCGAGGCCGCCGGTCTGGTGACCACGAAGCGGCGCGGTCGCGAGAAGCTGCATTTCCTGAACCCCGTCCCGATCCGGCTCGTCCACGACCGTTGGGTGAGCAAATACGCCGAGCCCTGGGCCGCGACGCTCAGCGGGCTCAAGAAGCAAATCGAGGAGGAAACGATGGAGAAGGTGTTCGAGATCTACATCAAGACCACGCCGGAGCGCCTCTGGGAGGCGATCACCGACGGCGAGATGCGGCGGCAGTACAACTTCGGGATGGGGGTCGCCTCCGACTGGACGCCTGGCTCGCGCTACGAGATGAGCCACCCCGCCGCCAACGGGGTCTTGGGCAAAGGCGAGAACCTGGAGGTCGATCCGCCGCGCCGCCTCGTCCAGAGCTTCAACGCCCTGTGGAGCGACGACGTGAGGCGCGAGGGAACCTCGAGGGTCACTTGGGAGATCGAACAGGTTGCGGATTCCTGCCGCCTGACCGTCACCCACGACGAGCTGCGCGAGGACGCGAACGACGAGCTCTACGGCGGCTGGCCGATGATCCTCTCCGGCCTGAAGACGCTGCTGGAGACTGGGGAGTCGCTCACGACGCCCGGCTCGCTGCTCTATTCGGGAGCCTCGTCGGCTGCTTGAGACCCTGACGGACCTGGGCGAGGCGCCGCTGCATCTCGGCGGCGCCTCGCTCCGGCGGTCGGGCGGCGCGCAATCTCTGGTTCCGCCCATTGCAGCCGGCTAGGTCGCAGCCTCAAGCGCCGATGGATGCAGTAGCGGCACGAGCGGCTGCCAGCCGGCGCGGAGCACGGAGACCAGCGAAGGCGGTGTGATCAGCTGCGCCTGCTGACGAGCGGGTCGCGGCCTCCGTACGACGTAGCCGGCCGTCGCCCAGGCCAGCAGATGCTCGCCGACTACGAGCCAGGGCTCGCCATCGGCCAGAACGAACGCGCCGTCGGGGAGCTCGTCGAGCGGCGCTTCGTGGCGGAGCTGCGCGTGTGTGTCTGGAGCGACGCGCTCCGTGTGGAGCTGCGTGTCGATCGCGTCGGCTCCCACCTGGCCGGGGTGAAGCTCGCGCCAGATCCCGACGAGGCGAGCGTAGTCATCACGGCGGCAGAGGGCGCAGGGGCGATGCCCGGCGGCGAACGCCGTCGCCTCGTCGAGAAAGAACAGCTCGGTGAAGCGGCCGGGCTGCATCAGCGGTCGCCGCTGCCAACCTCGAAACTGGAGCCGGCAGGCGATCCAGCGCTTGCCGTTGTAGCGGCGGCGGATGCGCCCGCTCTCATCGTGAAGGCAGCCACGATTTCCGTAGACCAGGCCGCGCCCGGCATCTGCCACCAGCTCGCCGAGGGGCGTAACCCGATTCTGGAGAGCCATGGCGCCTTAGGCTATCCGCCGACGGCGAGCGGGCAAGATGGAGACGGTAGGCTCTGGCCATGTGCCGAAGCATCCATACGCTCTACAACTTCGAGCCGCCGGCGACCGAGGAGGAGGTGCGCGCCGCCGCGCTGCAGTACATCCGCAAGATCAGCGGCTTCACGAAGCCGTCGCAGGCGAACGCGGTGGCGTTCGAGCGCGCAGTCGACGCCGTCGCAGCCGCCTCGGAGCATCTGCTCGGCAAGCTCGTGACCGCCGCGCCGCCCAAGGACCGCGAGGTCCACGCGGCGCGGGCACGAGCCCGCCGGGCGCAACGGCAGGCCGCCTAGCCCAGGCGTTGGGCGACTCAGCCGGCGTGCTCGCGCCGCCTATGTTGTCCGCTGCGCCGCAGTGCACTAGAGTCGCCTGGAAGCCGGCGGAGCCGGCTCGGGAAGGCAACCAGCCCGGAAGGGGACGACGATGAAGAAGCCGGCTGGGCTCCTCGCCGCCGCCGCGGCGGTGCTCTTTGGCGGCCTGCTGGTCGGGCCCTCGACGGTGAACGGCTCCGTCAGGGAGGATCGCGGCGTCAGTCGCACGCCGGTCATCGTCTTCCCGGCCTTCCACTTCACGAAGCTCGAGGTCACGGTTCGCAACCAGGTGGCTGCGCCCGAGTGTCCGCGCTCCGGCACGTTCGAGGACTGGTTTCTCAACGACCAGCCGAGCACCACGTTCTCGCAGGTCTGCCAGGACAAGCTGCTGACCCTCCGCTTCGACTCGAATCCGGCGAAGCCGATGAGCAAACGCTTCCGGGACCAGCGGGGCGTGAAGGTCAGGATCAAGGACTACGGCAAGACCGAGAGCGCGCCCTTCTACGAGCCGATGTACGAGGCGCTCGAAGCGGCGGGATACGTGCGCGACGACGACATCCGCGTGGCGGGGTACGACTCACGCCTCACTCCCGACATGCGGCACTTCGTCAAGCAGACGAAGAAGCTGATCGAAGACACCTACCGCGACAACGGCAAGCAGCCCGTGCACCTCGTCGGCCACTCGAACGGGCCGCTGTACGCCCAATACCTCCTCACACATACGACACAGAGGTGGAAGGACAAGTACATCCACGGCTTCACGCCGATCGCCGGCAACTTCCCGGGCCAGGGCATTCTCTATCCGCTCTTCTTCACGGGGCTCAACATCACCGACTTCACCTTCCCGGCGACGGCGGAGAACGCCGAGAGCAGCGCGCTCATGTACCTCAGCGCACCCTCGAGCTACATGAGCGCGGCCGACCCGCGGGTCTTCGACCGCCTCGAGACGGTCGTGGAGGACGCGTCCACCGGACGTTCGTACACCCCCGAGGACTACGGGCAGCTCTTCGAGGACGCGGGCGTGGCCTGGGCGAAGAGCATCGCCGACTACTACATCGGCTTCGTCGAGTTCGTCGATCCCTCGGCTTTCCCGGACGTGGACGTCTACGCCGAGAAGGGCTCCGGGATCGAGACGGCCGTTGGCATGCGGTTGGACGATCTCTCGGTCGGGCAGGTCGTCGACGAGTCGAACGAGTTCTTCACGCGCGACGGGGACATCAACCAGGAGGACCTGACGAACGACGCCGTGCTCGTGTGGGGCGCAATGAGCTGCTTCCACTTCAGCCTCACCGACAATCCCGGCGTCGACCACTTCGCGCTGCCGAGTGACCAGGGCGTCCTCGAGCGGCTGCTCGCCCACCTCTCGCAGCCGCGCTCCCGCTGCCGATAGCTGTCTTGCAGCGTGGTCGTTGCCCGGCCGCCGTTAGGCGACGGCGGCTAGCGCGTCCACGATGATCGTGACGTTGTACGGCGAGGGGCCCTCTGACCGGGGGCCGAGCGCGCGTGTCCTTGGAAGTTGAAGGTGGCGCCAGGCGGTGGCGTCAGCGGAGTCGGTAGCGTCAAACCGAGCTCGCTGAGCCGGCTCTCGATTCGGCCCATCCCGAAGCACCCTACCGGCCGCTCGCGAGCCGCAACCAACGGTCGTGCCGCGATGCGAACTGGCCATGCGAATGCTCCGGTACGAGCACTCATCCTGCTCTCATCGGCGACCGCCAGGATCGGGGCGGTGAAGGGTCGGGCCACGGGAGGAGAAAGGGGTGAGCCGCGCGTGAGCGCCTGGCCGGGGCGCCTGCTCGTCGTGATGCTCGCCCTCTCACTTCCCCTCGCCGGAGGGGCGTCCGCCTGGCGATCCTGGACGCAATCAGGCCCCCCCAGCGTCGAAGGGCCGGGAGCGTTTCCGCAGCCCGCTCGGAGCGGTCGCGCCGTCCTCTGGGCCGTCGGCGACGGCGCCGGCGGCGGGGATGCGGCGCGCGCGCTCGTCGCGCAGATCGCGGCAAGCCGCTTCGACCGGCTGCTCTACCTGGGTGACGTGTATGGGCGCGGTGGGGTGTCTGACTTCATCCGGAACTACGCACCCACGTACGGCCGCCTCGCCGCCAAGACTTGGCCGACGCCGGGAAACCACGATTGGCCGCTCCACACGCAGGGCTACGATCTCTACTGGGCCCAGGTCACCGGCGGGCGCCCTCCGCCCTGGTACTCAGTCAGGCTCGCGGGCTGGCAGGTGCTCAGCCTCAACTCTGAGGCCCCGCTCGGGCCCGGCTCGCAACAGGGCCACTGGCTGCGACGGCAGCTTCACCGTGCCGGGACCTGTCGGGTCGCGTTCTGGCACCGGCCGCGCTACAGCGCCGGAAAGCATGGTGACCAGGAGGATGTCGCCCCGCTCTGGGACGCGCTTCGCGGACGTACCGTGATCGTCGTGAACGGGCATGACCATGACATGCAGCGGTTTCGACCGATCGACGGCATCACCGAGCTCGTCGCCGGGGCCGGCGGCAAGAGCTTGTACGAGCTCGACCAGGACGATCACCGCCTCGCTTTCGCCAGTGACAATGCGTACGGGGCGCTCCGGCTCGAACTCCGCCCCGGCTCCGCCCGCTTCGCCTTTGTCGCGCTGGGGGGCGAGGTGCTCGACTCGGGCGCGATCCGGTGCCACTCCTGAGTCGTCTCTCTGTCTGGCTGCGGCACGGTCTCGGGATGGCGGCTCGGTGCGGATCCCTGATGAGTGTTGCTCGGGAACGAGCAGCCTTTCATCGCCATCTCAGATTCGCCCCGTACCGTCGCTTCCGGACCTTACGGCCGGAAGGAGGGGACATGAAGAGACGACCGGTTCAGATCGCGGCGGGCGTCGCCGCCCTCGTGCTGCTTGCCCTGGGCGGAACGGCGCTCGCGGGCGATCAGACGAGCACGGCGGCCTCGAAGCCGACTCGCCTCGCCGCGGCGACGATGATCGTCGAGGTCGACGCCACGGCTGGTGACGCGGGGGCGCAATTCTTCCTCGACGGCGAACCTTGGAGGTCGATGACGATCTCCGGCCCGAACGGACGCACGCTCCTCACTATCAACGCCGAGGGGCGCCTGAAGGGTTGGGGCTTGACCGAGCTCTTCTCCGAGACCAACGAGCCGCCCTTCGACGTCGTCCCTCTGGAGAAGTTCAAGAAGCGCTTCCCGGAGGGCAAGTACACGTTCGTCGGCACGACCATCGAGGGTGAGAAGGTGGTGGGCAAGGCGAGGCTGTCGCACGACATCCCGGAAGGGCCCGAGATCACCTCGCCTGCAGACGGCGCCACGGTGGCCCGCACGAACGTTGTTGCCAGGTGGATGGCTCCCGCCGAACCTCCCGGAATCGACATCGTCGGCTACCGGGTCATCGTCACACGGGAGGATCCGCTCCGCGTGTACAGCGTCGACCTCAAGGCCTCGGCCAGGAGCGTGCCCATTCCGTCGGAGTTCCTCGAGTCGGGCACCGAGTACGAGCTCGAGATCCAGGCGATCGAGGAGAGCGGAAATCAGACCTTCACGACGATCATGTTCGAGGTGAGCTAGCGCTCGACGACGATCAGTCGCTCAGGCGGAAGATGCTGCCGGTGCGCGAGACGAGGTAGAGCTCGCCCGCCGAGTCCTCGCCGAAGGAGGCGAGTGTTGTGCCGAGCTCGAGTTCGTGGCGCACGCGCTCGGGCTCGGCAGGGTCGATGCTCCACACCTGGCCCGTGCAGAAGTCGCCGTAGAAGTAGCGTCCGCGGGCGGCCGGGATCTCCTCGCCCCTGTAGGCATAGCCTCCGATCACCGCGGCGCACCCGCCGTCGCGGCCGTAGACGGCGATCGGCCAGACGAGCTCGCCCGGCCCTTCCGGCTCGTCGTGGCTCCCCTCGTCCCAGACGAAGGCCTCGTGGCCCTCGTAGGCGTCCCAGCCGAGGTTCTTCAGCCCCGGATCGGAGCGCGGAAGGTAGTTCACCTCCTCCCACGTGAGCGAGCCCACGTCCGCGATCCAGAGGTCGCCCGTCTCGCGGTCGAAGGAGAAGCGCCAGGGGTTGCGGAGGCCGTACGCGACGACGCGCACGCCGGCGTCGGGGTCCTCGGCGTCCAGGCGCAGGAGCTTCCCGAGCAGGTCGCCCGCCTCCAGGCTCTGGGGGTGCACCCGGGACCCGCCGTCGTCCCCGATGCCGACGTAGAGGTCGCCGCCGGGCCCGAAGTGGAGCTGGCCGCCATTGTGGGTCGGGGAGCTCTTCTCGACCAGGAGGACGCGCCGCGCCGAGTCGGGATCGGCGCGGCCCTCACGGGCCCGGTACTCGACCACGTTCACGTGGCCCTGACGGTCGGTGTAGTCCACGTAGAAGCGTCCGCTCGTCGCATAGTCCGGGGCGAAGACCATCGACAGGAGGCCCTGCTCGGCGGCCAGCTCGCCCTTCGGGCTCGTGGTGGTCAGGTCGCTGATGTCGAGGAACGGCTCGCCTTGGAGCTCGCCGTGATCGAGCACCTGGATGACGCCCGCCTGCCCGACGGCGTAGAGGCGGTCGGGTTCGCCGGGCGCCGACGCGACGTAGACAGGCCGGTCGAGCCCACTCGCGATCTCGACCGCGCGCAGGCCGGCATCGCTCTCGACCGTCGAGGCCGACGGCGTCGGATGCGATTCGACGCCGTCGCCTCCGCAGCCGGCGAGCGCCGCGGCGGCGACGAGCGAGACGAGGAGTGGCCACCGGAGTCCGCAGATGGAAGGGACCTTACGGCGGTTCGATTCGCGCGTCGACCGGACGCGGACTCGAGTGCCGCCTCCGCGCGCTCCGCTGTGCCACATTACCCGCATGGCGACGCCTGCGAAGGACCTGGTCTGGATCCCGGGCGGGACGTTCACGATGGGCTCGGACGCCCACTATCCCGAGGAGGCGCCCGCCCACGAGGTGGCCGTGGACGGCTTCTGGATCGACCGCGCGCCCGTGACGAACCTCCAGTTCACGAGGTTCGTGAAGGAGACGGGCCACGTGACCTTGGCCGAGCGCGCGCCCGATCCCGACGCCTACCCGGGCGCGGATCCCGACCTGCTCGTCCCCGCCTCCAGCGTGTTCTCGCCGCCGCCTCACCGGGTCGGTCTCGAGGACGCGTACCAGTGGTGGAGCTACGTCCCCGGCGCGGACTGGCGTCACCCCGAGGGCCCCGACAGCTCGCTGCACGGGCGGGAGCGGCATCCGGTCGTCCATGTCGCCTTCGAGGACGCCGAGGCGTACGCGCGCTGGGCGGGCAAGGCGCTGCCGGCCGAGGCGGAGTGGGAGCTCGCTGCGCGCGGCGGCCTCGAGGGGGCCGAGTACGCATGGGGTGCGGAGTTCGCGCCGAACGACAAGCAGATGGCGAACACCTGGCAGGGCGAGTTCCCGGTCGAGAACCTCCGCCTCGACGGCTACGAGCGGACGTCTCCGGTCGGGTCGTTCCCGCCGAACGGCTACGGGCTCGTGGACGTGGCCGGCAACGTGTGGGAGTGGACGACCGACTGGTACGCGTCTCCCGGAGAGGCGGAGGCGTCGTGCTGCGCCCCGGACCCGCGTGAGCGCAGCAAGGATCCGACCGACCCCGCCGGGATCCCGCGCCGGGTGATGAAGGGCGGCTCCCACCTGTGCGCGCCGAACTACTGCCGACGCTACCGGCCGGCGGCGCGGATGGCGCAGGCGGTCGATACGTCGACGTCGCACCTCGGGTTCCGCTGCGTCGTCCGCGCGCCCGCGCCCGAGGCGTAGCGCGACGCCGCCCCACCTGCTGGCGCTTCCCGCGGACTCGGCGCATACTCCCTCTTCCGCGAAGGAAGGAGCGAGATGACGTCCACCGACACGAGTCCACGCCTCACCGACGAGCAGCTGGTCGAGGTGCTCGCGCTCACGAAGGACGCCGACAGCGTCGAGCTGAAGGTGACGGTTCCGGAGCGCGAGCAGCGCTCGGCGATGACCGCCCTCGAGCTGGACCCGCTGGACGGCCAGATTCGCCAGGTGTTCTTCTTCGACACCCCCGACCTCGTGCTGAACGGCCACGGCGTGGTCGTGCGCGCGCGCCGGATTCAGGGCAAGGGGGACGACTCGGTCGTGAAGCTGCGGCCGGTCGTGCCGCACGAGCTGCCCGCCGAGTTGCGCGCGTCGCCTAGCTTCGGCGTCGAGGTCGACGCGATGCCGGGCGGGTTCGTCTGCTCGGGCTCGATGAAGGGCGTGCTGGAGGCGACCCACGTAAAGGAGGCGGTCGCGGGAGACCGGCCCCTGCGGAAGCTCTTCTCGAAGGAGCAGCGGGCGTTCTTCGCGGCGCACGCGCCGGACGGACTCGCGCTGGACGACCTCTCGATCCTCGGCCCCATCTTCGTCCTCAAGGTCAAGTTCTCCCCCGCCGGGCTCGGCCGCAAGATCGTCGCCGAGGTGTGGCTCTATCCCGACGACTCCCGGCTGCTCGAGCTCTCGACGAAGTGCGCGCCGTCGGAGGCGTTCCAGGTCGCGGCCGAGACGCGCGCGTTCCTGACCGAGCAGGGCGTCGATCTCGCCGGCGAGCAGGAGACGAAGACCCGCAGGGCGCTCGAGTTCTTCTCGGAGCGGCTCCGGGCCGCCGGCTAGGAGAACGGCAGCTCGACGTCGCTGACGTCGAGGCCGAGCGAGTTCGCGAGGCGCACGCCGTCCTCGAGGTCCTCCCGGAGCCTCTGCACGTCACGATCGTGCATGGCGCGGCCGATCCAGGCGCGCGCCGGCGGCCGCCAGAGCGCGTGCTCGACGAAGATCGGGAGCATCCTGTTAGCGGCCGTGACGAGCTTCTGCTTCGTCCGCTTGGTGGCGCCCTCGAGCAGCACCCTTTCGTAGGCCATGCCGGCGCCGTGGTGGATGCCGTCGTCGATCGTCAGGCGATTGCAAAGGTCCTCGAGGACGGTGCCCCGGGAGGAGCGCGCGATCAGGCGGAAGCGAGGAATGATGAGCCGCTCGAAGAAGACCTGCATGAGGAAGACCTTCTCCTCGAGCATGTCCAGGTCGTCGAGGAACATGCGCGCGAGCTCGTCGAGGTAGGGGTCGCGCTCGGCCGTGCCGCCGACCTCCTCGAGCAGCTTGAGCCACGCCTCGACGTGCCGCGACTCGTCCTGCACCATCGTCGAGTAGTAGAGCTTTGCCTCGTGGTGGGGCGCGAGGTTCAGGAGCTGCGCCGACATCTTCACCGCGAGGATGTCGGCCTGGTACTGCTGCGTGATCACCGAGCGCCAGACATCGGTGCGCCGCGCGCGCTTCTGGACCGATCCCCTCGTCTCCGGGATCGGCGGGATCTCGCTCCACGGCATGTCGGCCATGTGCCACTCCGCACGCTTGGCGAGCTCGTAGTAGCGGAGGACGCCGGCGTGCCGTTCCGCGTCCTCCTCGCGCGGGCTCTCCACAGGAAGCTGCTCCACGCTCATCCCAGCGAGAGCTTAGCGGGACGCGCTCACTCCCGGCCCGGTGCTGGGCGGGTAGTCTCCCGGGGGAGGATCCATGCGAGGTCTGGTCTTGATCGCAGTCGCCGCCGTGGTCCTCGTGGCCGCGGGCTGCGGCGGCGAGGAGGAGTCCGCGAGCGAGGAATGGGCGTCTGACTTCTGCTCGGCGGCGGCGGACTGGAGCTCCTCGGTCGACGACGCCGTGAATCAGTTCACGGAGCCGTCGGACCTGAGCGCCGACGCGCTCCAGGACGCGATCGACGACGCTCTCGGTGCAACCGAGACGTTCGTCGACGAGGTTCGCGCGCTCGGGGCGCCGGAGACCGAGGCGGGCGAGGAGGCGGCCGAAGTGGTCGACTCGATGGCGACGACCGTCGAGTCGGGCGTCGACGAGCTCCGCGGCGTGCTCGGGACGGAGAGCGCCTCGCTCCCCGAGCTGCTCGGGAAGGTGCCTCAGGCGACCGAGCTGATCGATCAGATCAGCCAGGAGCTCCAGAGCTCGTTCCAGGAGCTGGAGAGCCTCGACGGCGGAGGGGAGCTTCGAGACGCGCTCGAGGAGAACGACGACTGTGCGTCGGTGACGCCCTAGGCTGCCCGGCTACCGCGCGGCGGCGCGCTCGTCGGCCGCCCACTCGGCGACGAGCGAGCGGCAGCGCTCGATCATCTCCTCCTGCCGCTCCGGCTCGACCTCGAGGCGGATCGACCTGACGAGAAGGTCGCCGAACTCGGGGCTCTCGACGTACTCGACCGTGAGCTCCTCGAGGTTCGGCAGCACCATGGCCAGGAACTCCTCGAACTCCTCCGTCTGGAAGTAGGCGGCCGCGAGCTCGTCGTAGCGCGCGAGCTTCTCCTCGTAGCCGAGGTCGTCGCGGTCGCCGACCTCGAAGTACTCGCGTGTGCGCTGGTTGAGCCGCATCGAGCGGCCCGAGACCGCGCAGAACGTGCACCAGGCGACGAGCGAGCGAATCGCCCACGGGAAGTGGTAGTGCAGGCTGACGAGCGCGATGTCGGGCGAGGCGTTGGCGTAGTCGATCGGATAGGCCTGCCCGTCCTTGACGATCGTCTCGCAGGAGTTGAACTCCCAGCGGAAGAACGCGTTGACGAGCCGGCTGATCGCGGCCACCTCGCCCTCCAGCTCCGGCGTCAGGAAGCCCAGGTCGACGAGGTAGCGATAGTGGCCGTGCGCGCCCGGGTCGTAGCGCATGACGCGCGTCTGCGGCCCGATCGAGAGGCTGCGCGTGAAGACGTCGTAGCCCTCGACGCTGGCCTGGAGGTGCATCATCCGCTCGCCGGAATCGTCGTACGCGGCGTGAAGGTCGTCCGGGCCGGCGATCCGCGTCACGCCGACCCACATGCCGCCGTCGAACGGCTTCATGAAGAGCGGGTACCCGACCCACCCGGCGATCTCCTCGAGGTCGAAGTCTGGGTTGTACTGCTCCGCCATCGGCACGTAGCGCGGATTGTCCGGCGGCAGCCGGTGCGGGAGGAGCCACGTGGCCGGAACCTTGATGCCGAGCCGCATCATCGCGCAGTAGGCGGCGTGCTTCTCCATCGCCTGGAACGTGAAGGGATTGTTCAGCAGATAGACGTCGTCCATGAGCGCGATCTTCTTCAGCCACTCCCGCGGCAGGTCGTACCACCAGGAGAGCCGGTCGATCACGAGCGTGTAGCGGGGGGTGGAGCGCAGGTCGAACGGCTCGTTCATGATCCGCGCGGCGGCGAGCTCGTGCGTCTCGCCCCGATAGCGGACGGGGCCGACGCGATCGAGCATGGCCTCGAACGCTGTGGGCCAATCCTCTTCGGTCGCCAGCAGAAGGCCGATCAGATGTCGAGTCGCCATGGGACTGGAGGGAGTCTAGGCTGGCGGAATCGGCAGAGAGGAGATTCGCATGGTCCAGGAGGCCAGGCTTGCCCCCACGGAGAACGGCCTCGTCCCGGAGGGCGAGGGGTGGTTCGTCGTCAATGCGCGGGAGATGCGCTGGTTCGGGAGCGACGAGCTCGGGAAGTACTGCCATTTCGAGGGAGACGTCCGCTTCGACGAGCTCGGGATCAACGTCAGCGTCCTCGACCCCGGACAGCGGGGTTGCATGTACCACGGCGAGGACGCCCAGGAGGACTTCCTCGTCCTCGCCGGCGAGTGCCTGCTCCTGGTCGAGGGCGAGGAGCGCCGGCTGCGAGCCTGGGACTTCGTCCACTGCCCGCCCTGGACGGAGCACGTCTTCGTGGGCACCGGGGACGGCCCATGTCTGCTCCTCGCCGTCGGCGCGCGTCGACCAGACTCGAAGGTGCGCTACCCGGTCGTCGACGTCGCGCGAAAGCACGACGCCGGCGTCCTCGCGGAGACGAGCTCCCCGGAGGAGGCCTACGCGCGCTTCTCCGATCTCGTGGAGCGGCCGTACCGCGAGGGCGACCTGCCCAACTGGTAGCGGCTCTTGCCCCCGTCGCAGGCGCCTCGTACACTCAAGTCGTCCCCAAGCCCTGCGGCTGTCACGGGAAGGTGGGACTCGCACGCCCGGATTCTTCATCAGCTACCGCCGCGAGGATGCCCCTGCCCACGCGGGCCGGCTCTACGACGCGCTCGCGGAGCGCTTCGGCGAGGAGCGGGTGTTCATGGACGTCGAAGCCCTGCAGCCCGGGGTCGACTTCGTGGAGCGCATCGAGACCGCCGTCGGGTCGGCGGACGCGCTCCTGGTCGTCGTCGGTCGCGGCTGGCTTGGCGCGAAGGACGGGGCCGGGCAGCGGCGCCTCGACGACCCGGACGATTTCGTCCGGCTGGAGGTCGGGACCGCCCTTCGCGGCGACCCGGTCGTGATCCCGGTGCTCGTGGGTGGAGCGACGATGCCGGAGGAGGAAGAGCTTCCCGGCGACCTCGCGCTGCTCGCGCGGCGGAACGCGGTCACGCTGATCGACACCGACTGGCGCTCGGGCATGGCGCGGCTCGTCGCCGCCCTCGAGCAGATCCGTGAGCCGGAGACGTCGCAGCTCCCGCCACCGCCGCCTCCTCCCGAGCGTCGCGAGGAGGAGCGTGGACCGCCGCTTCTCGCCACGATCCTCGGCCTCGCCGGCGCAGGCCTGCTTGTCCTCGGGACCGTGCTGCGCGCGGACGAGGTTGCCCATCCCGGGCTCGCCGACACCTCCGGTGTGGACGTCGGTTTCTTCACGAGCCTGGCGCCGACGGGGCTTGTGGTGGGCGCTCTGGGCGCTCTTGCGCTCTCGTACTCCCGCGGCTCCGGCCGGATCGGGACCGGCCTCCTCCTCGGCTTCGCCCTCGCAGGGGTCGCCTGGTACGTCGGCGTGCTCGTCACCGCCTTCCACACGACCGCCGAGGAGAGCTCGCGCCTGACGGGCGGCGCCGCCCTCGCGCTGCTCGGCTGCCTCTTGCTCGCGGCCGCCGCCGTCCCCCGGATCGCCGCGGATCGAGAGGATCCCGGCGAGGACGTGGGCTGGCTGCCCCGCGTGCTCGTGCTCGCCGGCGTGGCGATCGTTGTCGCCGGGACGATCGTCCCGTTCAACGACGGCCCGCGGCCGCAGGAGAGCGGGCTCGGCGCTGTCATCGACCGCGACGGCGGCTGGGAGGCGTTCGCCCCGATCGCAATCGCCGTCCTCGCGGGGGCGGCGTCGTTCTTCCTGACGACCGGCCGGAGCCGCCTCGTCGCCTGCGGCGCCATCATCGGGCTCGGAGCGTTCGCCACGCTCCTGTGGGTGCGCTATCTCGCCGTCCCGATGCTCCAGCCTGACACGATCAGCTCGGTCGCGCTGGGCGCATTCCTGGGCTTCGGGGGTGCGGTCGCGATCCTGGCGGGGGGCCTGGTCGCCCGGACGCGCCTGCGGAGCGCCGCCGTTCCAGGCGGAGTCCCGGCGGGGCGCGCGACCTAGGCGGCCGGAGATGGCGATCGTCGACAAGGCGAAGGAAACCGAGGCTCGGCCGGCCCCCGCCGAGGAGAGCCAGAATCCGACGCTCGAGCGTCTCGAGGATCAGATCGCCTGGTACGACGCCAAGGGCAGGCAGTGCGGGCAGCGCTTTAAGTGGCTGAAGGCGGTCGTGATCACCGCCGCTGCCGCAATCCCCGTCGTCGCCGCATTCGACGTGCCCGTGTACGTGGCCGGGATCCTGGGCGCCGTCGTCGTCGTCGTCGAGGGCCTCCTTCAGGCCTACCAGTACCACCAGAACTGGATCATTTACCGCTCGACCGCCGAGGCGCTCAAGCACGAGAAGTACCTCTACCTCGCGCGGGCCGACGTCTACTCCGGCTCCGCCCGTCCGCTTCGACTTCTCGCCGAGCGCATCGAGGGCCTCATCTCCCAGGAGCACTCGCGCTGGGTGTCCAGCCGTTCGCGCCACGAGGACGAGTCGAAGGAGCAGCCCGAGCGGGACTGACCGAGGCGCAGCGCCGACTCGAGGGCGCGGAAGCCGACCTGAGGCCGCACTACACTCGCCGCACGATGGCGGGCCGGCGAACGGCGATCGCCCTGCGGATCCTGAAGTGGGTCGGGCTCGTCCTCGCCGTCCTGCTCGCGGTTCTGGTCGCCCTCGCTCTCTGGCCCGCGTCGACGAAGGGCCTCGCGGCGTCTCCGCAGCCCGTGACGTCCTACGACGCCGCCGTCGCCGAGGTCGAGGACATCCGCGACCAGGAGGTACGGGACGGGGTGATCGCGCCGTGTCTCAGCCGCCTCCTGACCCACGGCGAGAAGACTGAGCGCGCCGTCGTCCTCATCCACGGCCTCACCAACTGCCCCAAGCAGTGGGAGCTGTTCGGCCGGGAGATCTTCGAGCGCGGCTGGAACGTGCTCATCCTGCGGCTCCCCGAGCACGGCCTCGGCAACCCGGAGACAGGGAAGATCGGCTCGGTCTCCCACCTGAAGGATCTCGACGCGAAGAAGCTCGCCCGCTACGCGGACCAAGCCGTCGATCTCGGGCGCGGCCTCGGCGAGCACACGGACGTGATGGGGCTGTCGCTCGGGGGTACGGTGGCGGCCTGGGTGGCCCAGGAGCGCGGCGACGTCGACCGGGTGGTCGTGATCGCGCCCGGGATCGGGATGCCGGGCCTGCCGTACGCGGTCACCTGGGGGCTCACGAACGTCTTCGGTCACCTGCCCGACCTGTCGGTCGGGGGCGTCAGCAAGCTCGACCACGAGTACCAGGGTTGGTCGACGGGCGGGATCGCGGACACGTTCGTGCTGGGCAAGTACGTCCGCAAGCGCGCGTCCGAGGAGGAGCCCGCAGCGCCCGAGATCACGGTCATGCTGAACCCGAACGACGAGACGATCTCCAATC
>Ga0209843_1000022_pt1 | contig 18755 bp, 20 predicted proteins | sample GWRWS1_20_30_FD_187222 | JGI IMG/M metagenome (GOLD analysis project Ga0209843, IMG submission 187222) | Riverbed sediment microbial communities from areas with vegetation nearby in Columbia River, Washington, USA - GW-RW S1_20_30 (SPAdes)... | ecosystem: Environmental > Aquatic > Freshwater >... | reverse complement strand
CCACCGAGACGCCCGGGTGCACGGTGAGGAGGGTCATCTCCCCCGTCTCCTCGTCGAACCCGAACGTCGCGAGGTCCGTCACCACGCTCGTCGGACCGCTCCCGAACCACCCCCGCGCACGGTCGTGCGCCGGATCGCCCGAATGCCCGGGCGACGTCCGGAAATGGAGCTTCTCGACGAACGAGCGTCGCGCCTGACGCATGATGACGAGGATCCTTCGGGCGTGGATCGCGATCTCGCACGCGCCGCCCGAACCCGGCAGCCGCACCTTCGGCGACGCGTAGTCGCCGATCACGGTGGTGTTCAGGTTCCCGAAGCGATCGATCTGGGCGCCGCCCAGGAAAGCGGCGTCGATCAGCCCAGCCTGTAGGTAGAACGCGAAGAGCTCGAACATCGAGGTGACCGCGGTCGAACCCGACACGAGCGTGGGATCGCCGATCGAGAGGGGGAGCCGTTCGGGTCGGGCGCCGAACACCCCCGACTCGTACACGAGTTGGAGCTCGGGAGACACCGTTCGCTGCGCGAGGTTGCAGACGATGTTCGGGAGCCCGACCCCGACGAAGCAGATGCGCTCGCCGGCGAGCGTGCGTGCGCTCGCCGTGATCATCATCTCGTTCTTCGTGTAGCCGTTCTCGCTCATCGATCCGTCCCGCTGGTCACGAGTAGTCACCGTAGTTCACCTCGCCGGACAGGCGCTCCCCGGGTTTCAGCCCTTCCCATCGGCCGCTCATGCGGGCGACGTACTCCGCGTGGCTCTCGAGCCCGTAGACCCACTCCTTCAGCCAGCGCTCGAGCGCCTCCGGATCCTTCGAGATCTTCTCCCAGTCCCGGTAGAACTCGTTGTCCCGGTCGTAGTAGCCCTGGGCGTAGCTCGGATGGCAGGCGAACGGCTGCTCGACCACCGCGTCGACCACCACGCCGGGGATGACGGTCCGGTTCGGATCGCGCCGGACGAGCGACTCGTCCACGACCTCCTCGCAGACGACGATCACGCGGTCGGCGGCGAATGCCGCCTCCTTCTGACACCCCAGCAGACCCCAGATCTGGGTGTCCCCGGTGGCGGTCGCTCGCTGCGCGTGGACGATCGTCACGTCGGGTCGGAGCGGTGGGACGACGTACACCTCCGTCCCGTCGTCGAACGGCGACCGCATCGGTCGGATGTTCGGGTTGACCGTGGGGATGTCGCTCTCGTAGTAGGAGCGGATCGGGAAGAAGGGGAGGTTCGAGGCGCCGGCGACGTATCGGCAGACCATCCCGAAGTGCGAGTACTCCTCGATCTCCAGCGGTTCGGGGTCGGACTGCTCGATCCGCCGCCGGACCGCGTGCAGCGAGCCGACCCCCGGGTTGCCGAGCCAGGAGAAGATCAGCTTGCGAGCGACGCCGGCGCCGATCATCTGGTCGTAGATCACGTCGGGCGTCATGCGTGCGAGCGTCAGGTCGCGCTTGCGTTGACGGATGATCTCGTGACCGGCGGCGAAGCAGATGAGGTGCGTGAAGCCTTCGATCGCCACGGTGTCGCCGTCGCGGACGAGTTCGGCGACTGCCTCGGCCATCGACGCGACCTTGTTCACGCGCCGCCGACCTTGTTCATGCCCACTCGGTTCATCCGCGCCGACCGGGGTCACGCCTCCGGGCTCCAGCCGTCCTGCGGTCCCCGAAGGACGCAGAACTCGTTGCCCTCGGGGTCGAGCATGACGGTCCAGAAGCTCCCGCCCTCCGCGACGTACCGATGCTTTGAGGCGCCGAGCGACCGTACACGCTCGATCTCCTCGGCCATCGAGCCCGTGGGCCGGAGGTCGAGGTGGAGCCGGTTCTTGACCGATTTCCCCTCGGGGACGACCCAGAAGGAGACCCGCCATCCGAGGCCGTTCGGGTCGCGGATCTCGGCGCTCTCTCCGTCGATCTCCACGACCTCGTAGCCGAGCACGGAGGCCCAGAACGTCGCGACCTTCGTCGGGTCACGACAGTCGAACGTCAGGCTGTCGACGCCGAGCGGAGGCACGTCGCTACCCCGCCGCCCCGGAGACGGCGGCGGAGACCTCGGTGACGACCTCGTCGAACAGCCGGAGCGCCGTGTCGGCCTGTTCCCGCTCGAACACCAACGGCGGGGACATCCGGATCACGGAGTCACCGGCGCCGAGGACCAACAGCCCCTTGTGGAACGCCGCCTGCTCCACGGCATGCATCGTCTCGGCGTCGTCGAACTCCACGCCGATCATCAGGCCGAGCCCACGCACGTCGGTGATCGACGCGTGCCGCTCCCCGATCCGGCGGAGACCCTCGAGCAGGTAGCCACCCACCTCGCGAGCGTTGTCCATCAGGCCGTTCTCGATCAGCTCGAGCGTGGCGAGCGCGGCCGCGCACGAGAGAGGGTTGCCGCCGTAGGTCGAGCCGTGCGCTCCCACGTCCCACGTCATCAGGCTCTCGCGCGCGACGATGGCGCCGAGCGGCATGCCGCTCGCGATCCCCTTGCCGGCGAGCACGATGTCGGGCTCGACACCGAAGTGCTGGATCGCCCACATCTTGCCGGTCCGACCCATCCCGGCCTGCACCTCGTCGGCCACGAGCACGATCCCGTGCCGGTCACACAGTTCCCGCAGGTAGCGGAACCACCCCGGCGGGGGCAGGACGTAGCCGCCCTCCCCGAGGATGGGCTCCACGACGATCGCCGCCACCTCCGACGGGGCCACGAGCCGCCGGAACAGGATGTCCAGGTGCTGCTCGTCGCCGAACACCGTGTGGTAGACCCCCGGCAGCAACGGGCCGAACCCCGTCCGGTACTTCGCCTTGCTCGCCGTGAGCGACACGCTGCCCAAGGACCGGCCGTGGAACGAGCCGATCATCGCGATGATGTTCTGCCGGCCCGTCGCGTACCGGGCGAGCTTGATCGCGCCCTCGACGGCCTCCGTACCGGAGTTCGTCAGGAAGCTGCGCGCACCCTCGGCGAACGGCGCGATCCGGTCGAGCTCCTCGCAGACGTCGGAGTAGATCGGGAGGTAGAAGTCGCTCGCCGAATAGTGCAGGAGCTGTTCGGCCTGTCGCTGGATCGCGGCGACCACGGAGGGATGGGCGTGGCCGGTCGAGGTGACGGCGATCCCCGCGTTCACATCGAGGAACAGGTTGCCGTCGACGTCCTCGATCACGGAACCGGCCCCTCGCTTCGGCACGAGCTCGTACGCGCGCGGGAGCGACGGGCTCGTGACCTTGTGGTCGCGCTCGATCCTCGCCCGCGCCTGCGGACCGGGGATCTCGGTGACCAGCCGCGGCGCCTGGGCGGCCGCGAGGTCCAGCGTCTCGGCCGTGGTCACTCCTCGATCACCGTGCGGGACTGCTCCCGAAGGTACTGCTGCACGTAGTACGGACCGCCACCTGCCTTGCCGCTCGTGCCCGATCCCTTCCAGCCACCGAACGGCTGCACGCCCGGCCACGCGCCCGTGGTGGCTCCGGCCCTCCGGTTGACGTACACCACGCCCGCCTCGATCGAGCTCAACCACCGGTCGATCTCGCCACGGTCCTCGCTGTAGAAGCCGGCCGTCAGCCCGTACTCGGTGTCGTTGGCCAGACGGATCGCCTCGTCGAGGTCCTCGTAGGGCGCGACCGAGACGAACGGGACGAACAGCTCCTTCTTCCAGATCCACGAGTCGAGCGGGACCTCGGCGACCGTCGGTTGCACGAACGTTCCCTTGGCGAACGCACCCTCGGTGAGCCGCTCACCACCGGTGATCACGTTGCCGTTCTTCTTCGCCTCGTTCGCGGCGTCCTCGAACGTGGCCACGGCGCCCTCGTCGATCACCGGGCCCAGGTACACGTCCCTGTCGAGCGGATCGCCGATCTTGACGTTCTCCGCCTTGTCCTTCAGCCGACGGACGAACTCGTCGTACACGCTCCGGTGCACGTAGACGCGCGAGTTGGCCGAGCACTTCTGCCCCCCGAACCCGAACGCCGAACGCAGCACGCCGTCGGTCGCCTTGTCCAGGTCGGCCTTGTCGGTGACGATCGTGGGGTTCTTCCCGCCCATCTCACAGATCACCGGCTTGGGGAAGTCCTTCGCGAAGCCCTTGTAGATCCCCATCCCGACCTCGTAGGAGCCGGTGAACGTGATCCCCGCAACGTCGGGGTGGTTCACGATCTCGTCGCCGACGATGTTGCCGGGGCCCGAGAGGAAGTGAAAGACGCCCTTCGGAACGCCCGCCGCCATGTAGATCTCGTACAGCTTCAGCCCGGTGAACACGCCCATGTGCGCCGGCTTGAACACCACGCTGTTGCCGGCGACCAGCGCGGCGGAGGACGGTCCGGCCGCGAGCGCCATCGGGAAGTTGAACGGGCTGATCACCGCCCATACGCCGTAGGGTCGCAGCACGTCGTAGTACTCACCCGGCAAGCCGAGCGACTGCATCGGCTTGCGGAAGCCGTCGTTCTGGTCGACCTCGTTGGCGTTCCAGCGGAGGAGATCGGCGGACTCCTCGACGTCGCCGAGCGCCTCGAGCCGGTTCTTGCCCACCTCCATCGCCATCAGCGCCGAGAGCTCGTTGCGCTGCTCGGACATCAGGTCCGCCGCCTTCCGGATGATCGCGACGCGTTCTTGCCAGGGGCGGTCCGCCCAGGCGTGGAACGCCTGCTTGGCGGCGGCGACCGCGTCGCGCACGTCCTCCCGGGTGCCCATCGCGAACTCGCCGATCAGCGATCCGTCGATCGGGGAGTGCGCGGCCTTGTAGCCGGAGCCCTCTCGGGGCTCGCCGTCCACGAACAACGGATGCTTCTGCCCGAGCCAGGACCTCGCGACCTCGATACCCTCGTCATACGCCTTGTGGAGGTCCTCGTTGTCGGCCGTCATCGTGGCGTAGGTGATGCGGAACCCTTCCTCTGCCATGGGTTGCCTCCTGTAGGTGCAAAGAGACGGTGTGACCTGCTCGATCCTCGACCCCAATCGTAGCCGCCGGGCCGTATGTCCCCCAAGTCGGAACCCTCCGGGGAACTGTCCGATCGATAGCGAGATTCGGCCCACGAGCGGGCGTATCATCGGCCTCCCTTGAGGCTCGTGACCTTCGACCGGCGGGGGCACCGGCGACTGGGAGCGCTCCGGGAAGGGAAGGTCGTGGATCTGCCGAGCCTGCTCGGCCACCCCGCTTTCCCCGACACGATGGAGCGGCTCGTCAGGAGCAACGGGGGAACGGTACTCGATGCCGCCCGGGCAGCCCTCGAGCGCGACGAGGCAGATGCCTTCGTCGTCGAACGGCCACGGCTGCTCGCGGCGCTCCTGCCGACCGCCTTGCGCTCGGCGGACGCCGTCGAAGGTGGCCGGCCGGCCTTCGGGCCCGACGAGGAGATCCCGTGGCCCGTGGGTGCCGGGTGGCTGGAGTTCCACCCCAAGATCGCGGCGGTCCTCCGCAGGGCGGTGAAGGACGCGATCACCGCGGAGGAGACGCCCTCGGCCGTCTTCGGGTACACGCTCGTCGGCGACTGGCTCGCCCGGCGCGCGAACGGCGACCCGATGCCGACGCCGCGCGGGGTTCCGCTGTCGATCGGGCCGTGCGTGGTGACGGCGGACGAGCTCGACCCGCAGACGGCGTTCGTCACCGTCCGGATCGACGGCGAGGAATGGGTGAAGGGGAACCTCAACGGAACGGCGCTCGGCCTGCTCCGCGACGTGGCTCGAGCCTCGAAGCAGGAGCGCCTGGAACCCGGCGAGACCTTCGCGTCGGGACCGTTCGACATCCCGGGGTTCGAGCAGCGTGTGTGGCCGGGGGCCGAGGTCGAGCTCGAGGCCGAGGGCATCGGGATTCTCCGTAACCGGCTCGGCACGCCCCGATCTCGATGAGGGGGTGACCGCCCGGCGTTAGTCGGACAGGTGCTCGCGAAGATCCCGGCCCTGCGTGATCTCGTAGAGCCGTCCGTCCGGGGCCCGGAAGTGCACCCAGCCGACATCGTCCTCGCCCGGCCAGAAGGTCGGACCCGAGACGATCGCAACACCGGCGGCCCGAAGCTCCTCGGTCGCCGAGGAGAGATCGTCCACCAGGAAACCGGGAACCGGTCCGGTCGTGAAGTGCTCGTTGTGCGACCTCGGGCCGAACACCTCGACCTTGCTCCCGTCGGGGAGCTGGAACACCCACATGTCCAGATCCGTATGGACCAACCGCAATCCCAGGACGGTCTGGAGGAGGTCCGCCATCTCCTCCGCCTTATCGGTCCGCGTACCCAGCCATCCGATCTTGAGCAGCTCCATCGGGCGGACACCTCCGTCGACCCCGTACGGGAAGGTCGGAACTACTTCTTCGATGTCTTGCGTTCGGCTCCGCGCTCGGCGGCCTGGCGTTTCTCGGCCGCCTTCTTCCTCCGCTCGCGATCGTGCGCCCAGCGCACCCTCGCTCGGTCCCCTCGCCCCATCTCGAACTCCTCTCGGTTCCTCGTGCTCAGGTCTCGTCCTCGTCGCCGCCCTGTGCGAGCTCGGCGCTCCGTCGGCACGCCGCGTCGATCGCGTTCAGGAATGCCGCACGCACGCCGGCCTCCTCGAGGTGGCGGATCGCCGCGATCGTCGTGCCGCCCGGCGAGGTCACCATCTCACGCAGCACGACCGGGTGCTTGCCGGTGTCGCGGAGCATCCTCGCGGATCCGAGCATCGTCTGGATGATGAGCTCGGTCGCCACGTCCCGCGAGAGGCCGAGCAGGATGCAGGCCTCGATCATCGCCTCGGCGAGCAGGAAGAAATACGCCGGCCCGCTGCCGCTGGTGGCGGTGATGGCGTCGAGGTGGACCTCCTTCAACCGGATCACCTTGCCGACGTAGCCGAGCAACTCCTCGGCCACCTCGAGATGCCGATCCTCGGCGTTCGAACCCGCCGCAACGACCGACATCGCCTCGTCGACCAGGACGGCGACGTTCGACATCACCCGAACGACGTGGACGCCGTCGGGCAGGTGCTTCTCGACGAACGACGTCCGGATCCCGGCGGCGAAGCTCACCACCAGCTGCTCCGGCGTGACGTGCTCGCGGATCTGCGACAGAAGGACCTCCATGTCCTGCGGCTTCACCGTGAGGACGAGGACGTCGGCCCACGCCACGGCGTCCGCGTTCGAGAGCGTCGAGTCGATCCCGTAGGTCTCGCCGAGTTCTCGCGATCGGTCCTCGCGCCGGCTCGTGACCATGATCTCGCCGGCGCTCCGTCCGCCGGACCGGATCAGCCCCGACACGAGGGCCTCCCCCATCCGGCCACCGCCGAGGAACGCAACCTTCCGATCGGGCGATCCACTCACCGGTCAACCTCCGTCACCCTTGATGGACGGGCCCATGTTGGCAGGCCGCTCGGTCGCGCGTCGAGGTCACATGGCGCATGAGCGGCGCGGCCTCACGCCCGCCGGCCGAACCCGGTCACGCGAGCAGGCGGGCAAGCACGTGGAACAGGTGCCAGTGCTTCGGACCCGAGCACCCCTCGCCGTCCTTCTCCTCCTCCTCGAAGCGCTCGATCTCCAAGCCGTCGATCAGGGCTCGGCCGTCGCCTCGTGAGAACGACGAGATCTCCTGGTCGGACGCCCAGGTGTCCCGTTCGCCCAGGATCTGGCCGCCGAAACGGCCACCCGGACGGCCCGCGGCGCGGACCTTCGGCCAGACCTCCGACCATCGCCCCGGTGGGCAGAAGAAGAAGCTGAACCCGGCCCAGATCAGGTCGGCCTCGGGGAGCTCGACCTCCTCCATCCGAGCCACCGTCGTTGTGAGCGCGGGCGTCAGCTCGGCCGGAACCCGAGACCGCAGCCGGCGGATGCCCTCGGCCTCGGCATCGGTGGCGAACACCCGCCAGCCTCGTTCGAGGATCGCGAGGGTGTCGATGCCGGAGCCGCACCCGAGATCCACGGCGTCGTGCGGACCGGACCCGAACCTCGACAGCGCCTCGAGCAGCAGCTCCCGAGGTTCCCGGTCCTCGTTCTCGTCGTAGTAGTCGGCCCAGGTGAGCTCGTCACTCATCGATCGCCCGGGCCGGCGAGATGCCCGTGCGCAGGAGCTCCAGGAACTCGCCGATCCTCGCGTCGCGCCGTTCGGGGAGGTAGGGCTTGCGGTGGACCAGACCCGGATCGAGCTCCTCGCTGCCGAGCGCATCCTGGAACCGCTCGGCCACCCAATCGAGCATCGACGCGATCATCTCGACGTCCACGTCATCGCGGATCTCGCCTCGGCGGACGCCGAACTCGACGAACTCGAGCGTCCCGTACGGGTCCTCGCTCCGCATGAGCCGGTCGATCGGTCGGCGGAGCCCCAGCCCGGTGTCGTGCCGCCCGATCATCGCGACCCGGTTCGCCACCCATTGCTCGGTCAGGAACTCTTCGGTCCGACGCAGCCAGTAGTCGAGGACGGTCCAGAACCCGGCGTCCACGATGTCCGGGGGGGCGTCGAGCCACCCGGGGAGTTGCCCCACGGCCTCCCGGTAGACGGCGAGGAACAGCCCCTCTTTGGTGCCGAACCGAAGGAAGACCGTCCCCTTGGCCACCCCGACCTCAGCGGCGATGTCCTCGACGCGGGCCCCTCGGTACCCGTGCTCCGCGAAGTGCCGCATCGCCACGTCGACGATCCGGTCTCGTCCCGCCTTGGGCTGGGTATCGGGTCCGGACGCCATGACCTGGGAACGGTAGCCGCGCTTCGGCGAGCGAACAAGGCCCGCATCGACGACACGCCGGTCCCAGCGGGACGGGGGATCGATGGACGGCCGAGGACATCCGGGGGGAAAGAAAGAACCCGAGGGACCTTCGGCTCGCCGGAAGCCGAAGCCTCCAGCCACCGTCGGCCCCTCGGGCTCAGGTGCCCCGAGCAACCTCTCGCAGCCGTCTTGGTTTCCTGGCCGTAGCACCCTTTCGTTGGGCTTTGGGGCCTCCCGAGCCTCCCCACCCGCACAGCTAGTTAGCTGTCCCAACCGTACGAGCAGGTGCGCCCAGTCGGCCTTACGGCTTTCCCAGGGGTCCCGGCCTCGGTTCCCTGATTCGGCCGCTCCGGCTGCTCGGAGCGAGCGAAATGTACCGGCGCGCAGTAGGCGGGTCAACCCGACGAACGCGCAGGTCACGGTACATATGTGCTGGTAGATCGCGTGCGGAAAAGAGTGACAAGAACATGGCTACTGCACGAACACTCGACGTTGGAGCGCTCGTCCCCATTGCGGCGCAACGCGTTCGGAAGACGGTCGATGCGAGGGTTCGCGCGCGTCCCGTCGCCGCGCATCGCGAACGCGATCGCTCGCGACATGATCCCTCGTCAGTCGCGCGCGATGCGTCAGGCGCGAACGCGGGCGTCGAGCAGCTCGCGATACACGGAGAGCATCCCGGTGGCGGTGGCCTCCCACGAGAAGCCGAGCGACCTCGCGACCGCGGCCTCCCCCATGCGCCTTCGTCCCTGCGGATCCCCGAGGACCGCGAGGATCCTCTCGGCGTGGTCGCCCGGGTCGTGACCCTCCACGAGATGCCCGGTGACGCCGTCTTCGACCACGTACCTGAGGCCTCCCACCGCGGAAGCGACCACGGGTGTCGAACACGCCTGCGCCTCCAGGGCGACCAGCCCGAAGGATTCCGAGCGCGAGGGCACCAGGACGAGCTCGGCCGCCGAGTAGAAATCGGCCAGGCGCGACTGCGGCTGCGGCGGGAACAAGATCACGCGCTCGCCGACACCGAGCGCGGACGCGAGATCCATGAGCCTCGCTACCTCGGCGCCATGATCCGTGCCGCTCGGGCCACCGACGATCGCCAGCACGACGTCGCGGGTCCCGCCCGGGTCGCGAGCCACCGCCTCGGCGACCGCCCGGACGGCGACGTCGGGTCCCTTGTGGGCCTGCAGCCGCCCGACGAAGAGCAACAGCCGGAGGTCGGCGAGGTGGAGGCGGGCCTTCGCCCCGCCTCGATCGCGAGGGAAGAACAGCCCGTGGTCCACGCCCGGGGGCACGATCCGGATCCGATCGGGTTCGGCCCTGTACAGACCGACGAGCTGCGCGGCCTCGACGGGCGTCGCCGCGACCAACCGGTCGGCATCCGCGATGACCCGCTCCTCGCCCGACAGCCTGAACGGGGGCTCGGGCCGCTCGCCTCGCGCGAGCGAGTAGTTCTTCACCTTGCCCAGGGTGTGGAACGAGGCCACGAGCGGGACCCCCCAGATCTCGCGGGCGCTACGACCCACCCAGCCCGACAGCCAGTAGTGGGTGTGGACCAGGGCGTAGTCCGATCCCTCGGCGCGCGCCCTGCTGAGGACGCCGCCGAGGAACTCCGGGAGGAACCGAGGGAGCTCGTCCTTCGGCACCGGCGCGTTGGGGCCGGCCTGGATGTTGATGAGCCGCGAGCCGTTCCCGAGCTCCTGGACCTCGGGTCTTCGTTCGTCGCGCGCGCGCGTGAAGACGTCCACGCCCACCCCGGCGGCCGACAAACGCTGGGCCGCGGCTCGGATGAACACGTTCATCCCGCCCGAATCACCCGAGCCCGGCTGGTCCAACGGAGACGTGTGCAGGCTGACGACCGCGATCCGCGGCTCGTCCGAAACGCCGTTCCGCTCCTTCAGGCCCACGTTCCCCATCGAAGGCATCGTACGGGAGGTTCGGCCGAACGCAGCTCAGGGAACACCCGCTCCCGCGGGTCAGCCTCGGGGTCGTCGGAGCCTGAACCCGGCCACGAGCTCCCCCACGGGGCCGCCGCCTCCGAGCACGGCGGGTCTGCCCAACGACGCCAGGTGGACCCGCTGTTCGTCGTCGATGACCTCGAGGAGATCGAGGACTCGAACCAGCGCGGGCGCCGCGGCGCGGTCGTTCCCGTCCGCCACCTTGACGGCGATGCCGATACCGGCCCCGAGGACGGCCGCGCAATGCAGACCCTCCGCCCCGACCTTGCAGACCAGGCCCGGTACCTCGTCCATCAGGCGGGTGTCCGAGCGACCGCGACCGGCGACGAGGTACGGGGCCGCGCGCATGCAGGCCAGCGCCCGAGCAGCATGTTCGCCGAGGCGACCGAGGCGATCGGGTCTGGAAAGGCGTGCGAACAGGGTCGCCATCCCGCGCAGCGGGAGGCCGTGGACCGGCGCGCCGCATCCGTCCACCCCGATCTTCGGCCGGTCGACGCTCGTCGCCGAACGAACCGCTCGCACGATCTCGCGCTGGAGCGGGTGGGCCGGCCGGAGGTAGCCGTCGAGCTCGAGACCCGAACGCTGGCAGGCGACGAGCATCCCGGCGTGCTTGCCCGAACAGTTGTGATAGACGCGACGGGGGCGGGCGGCGCTCCGGCGAGCCTGACTCTCGATCGGGAGGTCCGGCGGGCAGCCGAGATCGCGTTCGGAGCGGTCGCCGACCCGCAGGAGCCGCCGGACGGCCCGAACGTGCACGGGCTCACCGTTGTGCGAAGCACACATGACCGCAACGAGATCCTCGGGCAACGGTTCGGAGATCCGTCGGAGGGAGACGGCCGCCTGGAGCGGTTTCATCGACGACCGGGAGAAGACCAGACGATCCGGATCACCGAGGGCGGCCTGCACCCGGCCTGCGGGGTCGCAGACGACCACGTGACCGAGGTGGATGCTCTCCTCCACACCCGAACGCACGACGCGGACGATCGGAGCTGCCGTGGGCACGCGACGAAGCCTACCGAGCGCCGCTCGTGCTGGTTCGGGGAAGGACGTCAGCTCGCGTGCTTAAGGGCGTGAAGGAACGGCTCGTCGTCGGGTGGGTCGGTCTCGATCATGTCGACGAACACTCGTACGACCTCGGGATCGAACTGGGACCCGGAGCCGCCTCGGAGCTCGGCCAGCGCGGGCTCGACCCCGATCGAGCCGCGGTACGGGCGGTCGCTGGTCATGGCGTCGAACGAATCCGCGACCGCGAAGATCCTGGCGCCGAGCGGGATCGCGTCAGCAGCCAGGCCGTCCGGGTAGCCCGTCCCGTCGAACCACTCGTGGTGGTGGCGGATCAGCTCGACCGTGTCGGACAGGAACGCGATCGGCGCGACGATCTGAGCGCCGATGATCGGATGGTTGCGCATCACCGTCCACTCGTCGACCGAGAGGGGGCCGGCCTTGCACAGGATGTGTTCGGGGATGCCGACCTTGCCGATGTCGTGCAGGAAGAACCCGTACCCGAGCGTCGGCGAACCGGCCAGCTGGGGGTCGACCCGCCGGGCCAGGGCGAGCCCGAAGACCTGGGTCCGCTCCAGATGCCCGCGGGTCGTCTGGTCCTTCGCCTCGATCACCATCGCCAGGCTCTTCATCGTGGCGAGGTACGTATCTCGGAGGCTCTCCAAGACCGTCTCGAGCTCGGCGTTGCGAGAGCGCTCGAGACGGTAGAGCTCCCCGAGCTCGCGAGCGAAGACGATGAGCTGCTCCTGGACGGTCGGCAGCTCGGGGTCCGTCTGGACCCCGGGGCCTGACCCGGGAGCGTCTCGTTCGATCATCGTTAGGGGTCGCACGTTAACGCGGCGGAGCGCGCAAGTCGTGCAAGAGCCTGGCCGTTCGGCCGAGGGGCGTCCATAGGTCTCGAGACCCAAAAACCCCTGGTCCGCGTCGATCTCATACGGCCCACGCGCTGTCGGATGCTTGGGACGGTCATGCCTCACCACCCGGGCGACACCGTGGGGCGGGGGAGCTGTGATCGGGCTCGGTCAGGACAGGACGAGTGAGGGGTCGTCCCGGTACCGCCGCTTGAGCTCCTCCTGGAGAGCGTTCATTACGTGGAGGACGTCGTTCCGTGCCTGAGAGACCTCGCGCTCCTCGCGCACCAGGAGCTCGACGGCTGCGGCCAGCCGCTCGTCGTCCAGCGTGCCCGGGTCCGAGATCTCGGCGTCGGCGACGAGCCGCTCGATCCGACGTCGGGCGAGGAGCATCTCCTCCTCGGGCAGGCCGACCTTGACGGCCTCGCCCCTGGACGGGCCCTGGCCTTCCGAGGACAGGATCGTCGAGAGCTGATCAACGAGACTGCCTCCCTCGCCCCCGCTGCCGCGACGCTCGACCTCGGCGCGGAGGATCTCGGCGCGTCCCTGGACGAGGCGACGCAGGAGCGAGAGGTACTCCCGTTCGGCGTAGCACTCGTCACGACGGGTCCGCAGGTCCTCCAGCGAGAGGTCCGCGAGGCCCTCGACGAACTCGGGTCGCCGGATCCGGTCGATCCGTCGGTTGCCGCTCTGTTCGCTCACGAGAACCGCATCGTAGCGCGCCGGGCTGCTGGGGGCGCGGGATCAGCAGACGGCGAGCAGCATCTGGTACGGGTTGACGGCCGCGCCACCGCCGGGATGCCACTCGAAATGGAGGTGGTTGATCGAACCGGCGTTGCCGGTGTTCCCCACGTACCCGATCACGGTTCCCGCTCCGACGCCGCCGCTCGCCGAGCTGAAGCCGGACAGGTGCGCGTAGAACGAGTACCCGCCCGAACCGTAGACGTATGCCTGGAGGCCGCCCGAGGAGCTCGAGGAATGCGTCACGTCCCCCGAGTGTGCGGCCACGACGGGCGTGCCGGAGGGCGCGATAAGGTCGATCCCCTGGTGCGTGTGGCCGTCGCGCGGCCAGCCGAACGAGTCGACGAACGAGTTCGGCCCGGCCACCGGGCACACCTGGAGCGAGCCGTCGGGGTCCGGCGTCTGGCCCAGAACGACGAGCTCCTTGGCCGCCGCGAGCTCGGCGTTGTACTCCTTGGTGAGCTCGGCCACGCGGTCGGAGATCCGGTCGAGCTGCGCGTCGATCACCGCCTGGATGCGTCCGAGCTCTTCGGCCGTCGCCTCCTGCTGAGCCTCGAGACCGAGCAGGTCGTCGCGCGCTCGACGGAGCTCCTCGCGTGCGACCTCTTGCTCCAGGACGAGGTCGACGTCGTCCTCGGCCATCGACCCCAGGAACTCGAGTCGGTCCGTGAAGTCGGTGAACGAACCCGACGAGAGCAGGAGGTCGATCGTGCTGGCCGGACCGTTCGTGAACGCGATGACCGCCCGCCGGCTCAGGCGGGCCTCGATCGCCTGCACGCGGTCCCCGAGCCTACCGATCCGGACCCACGTCTCGGTGATCTCGGTCCTCGTGGTGGACAGGCGTGACTCGGCCTCGTTGAGCCTCGCGGTCGCGGCGTCCAGCTCGGCCTGCACCCCGGCGAGCTCGGCCCTCGCCGCGTCGAGCTCGTCCTTCGTGCCGGCGAGCGCGGGGACGACGCCGATCGTCGCGGCGATCAGGCCGAGCGCGAGGAAGGTTCGGAGCGCGGTCCTGCGAGCGGTCGTAGGCCCTCCCCTCCTCGGTTTCGGCCGCCGCCCGGCGGCGCGAGGCTACCAAAGCCGCTGGTCAGCGGGCAAACGCCGGGTGTCGCGACCGGAAGCTCATCCGTCCCGCATCGCGTCGATCAAGATCTCGGCGACCTCGGGACGGCTGAACTCGATCGGGGGACGCTCCCCGGCCTGCAGCATCTCGCGCACCCTGGTGCCCGAGAGCGACACGCGTGTGTCCTCGCCGTGTGGACAGGTCTTGGGCGACGCCATCCCCTCACACGCGTTGCACCAGAACGAGTGCTCGAACATCAACGGCGTGATAGCCAGCTCGCCGGGCTCGAACGAATCGAAGATCCGCTGCGCGTCGTAGGTGCCGTAGTACGAACCGACTCCGGCGTGATCGCGCCCGACGATGAAGTGCGTGCAGCCGTAGTTCTTGCGGCAGATCGCGTGCCAGATAGCCTCCTTGGGTCCCGCGTAGCGCATGGCGGCGGGGAAGACGGACACCATCGCCCGATCCTTCGGGTAGTAGCCCTCGAACAGCGCCTCGTAGCAGCGCATCCTCACGTCCGCCGGAACGTCGTCGCCCTTGGTCGCCCCGACCAGGGGATGCACGAGCAGTCCGTCGACCATCTCGAGGGCGCATTTCTGGATGTACTCGTGGGCCCGGTGGATCGGGTTGCGTGTCTGGAAGCCGACGACGGTACGCCACCCTCGGTCGGCGAACTCGGCCCGGGTCTGCGCGGGAGTGAGGCGGTACCGAACGAAGTCGTCGTGTTCGGGGAGCGTGAGCGCGCGCACCGGTCCCGCCAGGCAGAAGTCGCCCGCTTCTTGGAGCGCTCGCACGCCCGGGTGCTCGAGGTCCTCGGTCCCGAACACCGCGAGCGCCTCCTTCTCCCTATCGCGCTTGAAGACCTCGGTGAGGTCGACGATCGCGAGCGGCGGCGCGCCCTCGGCCCGAAGGAGCGCCACCGAGGTCCCCGCGCCGATGCGCTTCACGTCTTCGTCGGTGAGCGACAGCGTCACCGGGATCGACCAGGCGAGCCCGTTCGAAAGATGCATCGTGTCCAGGACGGACAGGTAGTCGGCCTCACTCACGAACCCCGTGAGCGGCGACAGGGCGCCGACGGCCAGCATCTCGAGGTCGGAGAGCTCGCGCTCGCTCACGACGAGCTTCGGCAGGTGGTCCGCCTCGGTTCGCGCTCGGTCGCGCTGCTCCCCGGTAAGGAGCAGGTCCACGAGGGTCCCTCCGTGGGGAGCGATCGTCGGGTGGTCGGGCATGGGTCATCGGCCTTTCGACTCGGAGAACGGTCCCTCAGGATAGCCGCGGGTCGGGTGAGCTCCGACCGCGACCTATACTCGTCGCACCCCGACCCGAGGCCTCGATGCCCGACACACTCCTTTCCGACGACGATCTCCGAACGCTGAACGACCGGTTCGAGCCGGCGCACCCGCGAGAGATCGTTCGGTGGGCGCTCGAGGAGTCGGGCCTCCGCGAGATCGCGCTGGCCTCGGCGTTCCAGGCAGAGGGAACGTGCGTCATGCACATGGCGACGCAGATCCGTCCCGACGTGCCGGTGTTGTTCCTCGACACCGGGTTCCACTTCGACGAGACGCTCGCGTTCAAGCTGCGGCTCACCGAGCTCCTCGGTCTGAATGTGGTGGAGCTCGCGGGTGAGCACACACCGAGGTCCCAGGCGGTCGCGTTCGGCCCGAGGCTCTACGAACGCGACCCGGAGCGGTGCTGCGACATCAACAAGGTGCGACCGATGCTCGGTGCCCTCCGAGGCCGCGACGCGTGGGTCACTGCGTTCCGGCGCGACTCGTCTCCGACCAGGGCGACGGCACCCATCGTCGACCGATACGAGCTGGAGCCCGGGTCCTGGATCGTGAAGGTGAATCCGGTCGCCACGTGGACGCGCCGCGACACGTGGTCGTACCTGAGGGAGCACTCGCTGCCCCACAATCCCCTGTACGACCTCGGGTACGCGTCCATCGGATGCGCGCCCTGCACCCGGCTGCCGTTCCCCGGCGAGCACGAACGTGAGGGTCGCTGGGCCGGCCTTTCGAAATGGGAGTGCGGGATCCAGCAGCGCGAAGCCGGCAGCGGTTCCGCGGCGAGGGGTTAGGCGACCACCCAGAGGACCTCGGGCGCGAGGGCCACCTCCAGGCGGCGGTGATCGCCGAGTGCATCCCCGTCGACCTGGACCGGGAACGGCGTCTCCGACGTGACGACCACGTGCCGCGCGTCGTGGACGTAGTCGATGTCCCGGCCGTGCACGTGGCGAGCCGACCCGAACACCTGCCACGCGATCCTCGGGACGCTCCGTCGAGCGAGCTTGCGGACCGAGAGCACGTCGAGGCCGGAATCCAGCGACGCCTCGGGCGTCATCCGGATCCCTCGGTCCTTGTAGTAGGTGTACGGGTCGGTGCGTCCGACCATGACCGAGAGGGACGGGAGCGGCGGTCCGTCGTCGATCCGCACCTCCAGATCGGCCGAACGGCCCGCGTAGCCCACCAAGAGCTCACGCGCGACCGCGCGGAAGGCCGCCCGGTCGAACTTCGTCTTGGTCTTGGGGAACTTCTCCTCGAGCCGTCGCATGGCCGCCGCGTCGACGCCGGCCCCGCAGTTCACCGCGAAGTACCGGCCGTCCGCCACGCCGAGCGAGAGCTTGAAGGCCTGGTCGTCGAGCGCCTTCGCGATCAGTACGCCGGTCGCCTCGACCGGGTCAAGCGGGAGGCCGAGCGCTCGAACCAGGATGTTCGTCGCGCCGCCGGGCAGCACGCCCAGGGCGGTCTCGGTGCCGGCCAGGGCGTTCACGGCCTCGTTGATCGTCCCGTCGCCGGAGAACACGACCACCAGGTCGATGCCCTCCTCGGTCGCCTGCGCCGCGAGCTCGGAGGCGTGACCCCGCTCCTTGGTCTCGGCCACCTCGAGCCGGAAGTCCGCCGACAGGGCCTTCTCGATCACGGCGAGCACCGGCTTGGACATCGTCCGAGCGACGGGATTCACCACGAGCAGGAGCCGCTGGAAGCGCATGGACATGCCGTCAGTATCTCAGGGTCGGTCGCCTCACCGATAGCCCCCCGACACGGGGGGCAGGAGAGCCATCTCCTGGCCCTCGGCGAGCGGCGTCGAGGCGTCGGCTCGCTCCCCATCCACCACCGCCGTTCCCGCTCGGGCCACCCCGGCGAACCGGTCGCCGAATCGGGCCGACAGCGCCTCCACGACCTCTCCCACCGTGGCGCCCTGCGCGTCCACGTGGGAGGAACCCGCCAGCTCTCGGAGTGCGGCGAACAGGCGAACGGTCACGTGCGGCATCGGCCCCAGGCTATCGCCGGGGTGGCCTATCGCCGGGGTGGCCTATCGCTGGGGTGAGCCTGCTTGTACGCTCGGTTCGCCGTGATCCGCGTCGTCCTGCTCACCGATCGCACTCCGGCGCAGGTGCTCCCGGGCGCCCCTCCGCTGTTGCTCGACCTCAAGATGGAGCACCTGTCCGTGGCGACGGTCGCCGAGGCTCTGGCGCTGGGGCCCGACGCCGTCCTCGTCGACGCCGCCGAGAACCCCGGCCAGGGACACGCGGTCCTGCACGCCCTGCGCGAACGTGGACCGCGGATCCCGGTGCTCGTGGTCGTCGAGCGTAAGGACGTCGACCGCTTCCCCTGGGAGGAGGTTGCGGACGACGTGATCTTCCCCGGCGCCCCCGAGGGTGAGATCCGTCTGCGCTTCGCCCTCACCAGGCGGCGGACAGGAACCGGCGAGGAGACGGCGATCCACCTCGGCCCGATCGTCCTGGATCCGAGCACGTACCGCGTGAGTATCGAGGGCACGCCGTTGGACCTGACGTTCAAGGAGTTCGAGCTGTTGCGCTACCTCGCCGAGCGGAGGGGGCGCGTCTTCACGCGACCGGCGCTGCTGCGCGAGGTCTGGGGCTACGACTTCTACGGCGGGACCCGGACGGTCGACGTCCACGTCCGACGGCTCCGCTCGAAGCTCGGACCCGCGCACGAGGGTCTGATCGAGACGGTGCGCGGCGTCGGGTACCGCGCCGCGGACGTGTAGCGGACCCGCTCGATTCGAGACGCGCCCTGCAGGGTATGGTCCCCTTCGTGAATGCCACCGCCGAGCTCACGCAGGTCCTCGACGCGCTGGAGGAGGCCATCGAGCGCGGCGCGGAGCAGACCCGCGCGTTCCTGGCCTCGCCGGCCGGTCGGCGTGTTCGGTCGTTGACGGCGAGCGGGCTTCTGCTGGTGACGCCCCTGGTCCTGCGACACCCCTTCTTCCGCACCCCACTCGGCCGGGTGATCGAGATCGGCGGCGCGGCAGCCCTCATCGCCAAGGGGGCCGCGATCATCCGCGACTGGGAACCCGCCCCCGAAACGCCCGGACGTCCGGCGTCCTCGGTCACCGTGCCGCCCGCGACCGCGTAACCAAGAGTTAACCGGTCCGGGCCCGAGCCGAACGGCGACGCACACTACCCTTGTGCGGTCCGCGAGTCCGAAGACCGAACGAGAGGGGGACGCCGCGAGGATGCTCACGCCGAAGGAGGTCCTGGCCCTTGCCAGGGAGTCCGGCAC
>Ga0209843_1000021_pt1 | contig 19040 bp, 24 predicted proteins | sample GWRWS1_20_30_FD_187222 | JGI IMG/M metagenome (GOLD analysis project Ga0209843, IMG submission 187222) | Riverbed sediment microbial communities from areas with vegetation nearby in Columbia River, Washington, USA - GW-RW S1_20_30 (SPAdes)... | ecosystem: Environmental > Aquatic > Freshwater >... | reverse complement strand
CTCCGCCAGCCGTTCTACCTCCGCCTGCCGCTTCGGCTGCGCGCGTGCCTTTCCCTGGCCCATGGACAACCCGAGGAGGCCGGCCGGTTCGCCGCCGAGGCGTACACAGTGGAGCGCCGCGTCCACCCCGACGATGCCGAGGTGCACGCGCTGGTCCATGCGGTGGCGCTGAGCCATGCGTACGGTCGCTGGCACGACCTCGGCTCCAGGCTGGCCGACGCCGTGGTTTCGGAACCGCACGCGCCGCATTGGCGGGCGTGCCGAGCCGTCCAGCTCGCGGCCACCGGCCAGATCGGCTCCGCCGTCCGAATGCTGCGGCCGCTGTTGGCCGACGACGCGGTGGCGCTGCGTCGCAGTCCACTGGCGGCGTTCGCTCTGTCCATCGTGGCGCACGCCTCCGCCGAGAATGACCGGCTTGGGCGTCGCGTTGACGTCGGCGCGGTCCACCGGGCTCTGCTTCCGTGGCGCGGCACCCATGTGGTCGCCGGTTGCGCGGTGGCTTCACTCGGCCCGGCCGACCGCTTCCTGGCCGGGCTCGTGGTGCCTACGGTCGAGCCGGACAGGCTCCCAGAAAACCCCACAATTACGACTCCGTTACGTAGCCCCAGCTAGCCTGTCGCCATCCCGCCGCGACCTGCGGCGACCTTGGTCGATGAGATCAGCGAGGAGCAAACGGGTGCGCATCGCACCGATACTCATAGCTGTCATGTCTGTTGTCGTAATCGCCGGCTGCTCGGGCGACCCGGCCGTGCCTTCCGACGGTGGAGGCGGCGGGGGCGGTGGAGGCGGCGGGGGCGGTGGAGGCGGCGGGGGCGGCGGGCAAGCCGTCGAGTCGCTTCCGGACCCGTGCACGCTGGGGACCAAGGCGGAGGCCGCGACAGCAGTGGGCGCGTCGGTCTCGGACGGCGCGGCCGAGCTCGTCTCGACTCCGGCGCTCGGCACCGGGCGGACATGCACGTTCAGCGCCGAGAGCGGCGACGGTGAAGCCAGGATCGGCGTCTGGCCCAATCCCGGCGAACTGTACGAACCGTTCAAGCAACAGGAACAGCAGTTCGGCAGCCTCGTGGATCTCCCCGGTCTCGGTGACAAGGCGTTCATGGTTGGCAACGGCAAGGTCTACGCGCTCCAGGGCGAGCACCTCGTGGAGGTCTCGGTCTTTCCGGCCAGCTTCGACACTGACCCGACGGATCGCACCAAGGCCTACGCCACATTGGTCGTGGGCAGGCTCTGATCGGCTGCCCAATCAACGTTGTCAACTCTTGAGTAGCGGGGCCGCTCGCCTCAGCGCGGCGGCTACGAGTCGGTCCACATGTCGGCGGTCCGCCGAGTCCTGCTCCCACCCGTCGGCATTGATCGTTACCAGCGCGTCGCCGATCCGCACTACGGCGAAGAAACTGGTGTCCGTCTTGAGCGTGTTGTAGTAGACCCCCGACCACTTTTGACTGATCATCAGGGCGTCGTCGCCGGCGAAGTGCTCAGCGACGATCGCGTACGACGTCGACTCCTTATGGTCTTCAACGCCGGGTGGGGTCGTGTAGTGGATCTTAGGGCATCGTTTCACCATGTCCCGCTGCTCGGCCAGATAGGCCTCGGACCCACCTGGAAAATATGACGTGATCACCTCGTACGCGGTGCCGTCTGGGATTTTTCTGTTGGTGTAGGACTCTCTGTTGTCGGTGAAGCGGTAAAGCGCGAGGATCCACTTCTGGACCGCGATCATGCTTTCGCTCGCCGGAACCCCGCTCTTGCACGGGTCCATCCGCCCAGGCGGCACCACCTCGTCATTCTTCGCAAGCGAACCTCCGGCCCCGAGGTCGCCGACTTGAAGGAAGGCCGCGGCGGGTATCTCGGTGATTGCCGCGACGGGGGTTGTCGGCGAAGCACTGACCGCCGCCGATGACGTGGCTGGGTCCACCGACCTGCCGATGGGGCCACAACCAGCGAGGGCGACCATGACGGCGAGCACGCCGAGAATCTTCGGACGCATCGAGGCTCCAGTGTCTGCTCGGGGTTGGCGTGCGTCTGGACCGAGCCTTCACCACACGTTAGTCCCAGCCCCGTAACGAGTTCGTAATTGTGTGGTTTCCGGCTGCTGCGTTGAGGCCGTGGAATCGACATACTTACCCCGACACCAACTCGTCGGGGAGACGACAATGCCTGGGCCGTCGAGCTGGCACGGCACGACCGGCTCCAGTTCGATCCCGAGATCTTCTACGTGTCCGCGATCCTCCACGACATTGGCCTGGTTCCGGAGTACGACCTCACGCCGACGTGGACGCACTGGTCAACACGGTCAACACGGTCGGGGTGATGGGGAAGGGGATCGCCCTTCAGCTCAAGCGGGCATTCCCGGCCAACTACTCGGCGTACCGCGCTGCATGCGCGGTCGGTGAAGTCCGGCTGGGCAGCATGTTCGTCGTCGACACCGGCCTCACCGGGCCCGGCTCGAGTCCAAGAACTTCGACCTATACGGCTGAAGGAGGACTCCGGCCTGAACGCGTCCGAGTGGCTGGACGAGCATGACAGGGACGCACGGGATCGGATCGATGCACTGCTTCGCTTGGTCGACGGTTTCGAGACGCCGTACAATCTCGAGTTACTCGCCACCGTGCATTTCGCGGCACGGCAGGAGCTTTCGGCTGATGCCGGTCGCCTTGTCGAGATGGTCCGCGACTGGAGCGGACGCAAGGCCCGGCTCTTTACTGAGGAGCACATCGGAGTCGCGTGCGATCGTTTACGCGACGAAGGAATGCTCGCCTCTGAGTACAAGGCGCTCTAACCGTCAGCAACGAACCGAGATGGACGCCCAGGGACACACGCAGGTCGGCTCCCGCTGGTGTCACGGTCGCCCTGGTCGTGCCGTAAGGGATCGGCCGGACGGGAGACGGTTATCGTTACGACTCCTTCCACGTACGTCGAGGGCTATCTGATCACATCACGGGCTGCGTCTCTCTACATGAGACGAGAGAAATACGCTTGATCGACGATGCGGCCGTCGCGCGCTCAGGCTCGGCGTCGATGCGGTGGAGCTTTGGCCACCGGCGATCCCGCCGACCGCGGGTCAATGACTCTGGGCGATCTCGCGGGCGAGCGCTCGTCCGACCCGGCCATCTGGTGCTTCGTGCGACTGACCTCGACACGTAACGACACAACATGTCGTGGTCCGGCGCGCCGCCGCCCACGACATCTTCCAAGACACTAGGGTCAGCGCAATGACCGCCATTGACGCCGTGACCCGACTTCGGCCCACCCGCAATCGTCGCGGATACACCTACGAGTTCGACCTCAGCTCCATGTCAGGCACGCTCACCATCACCGAGCTACCCGACGGCCGTCCCGCAGAGATCTTCGTGAAGGTCGCCAAACAAGGCTCCACCCTGGCCGGACTGTGCGAGTCCTTGTCGATCGCGACGTCGCTGGCCCTTCAGCACCACACGCCGGTCATCGACGTCGTCCGCCGGATGCTGAACACCCGGTTCGAGCCCTCGGGGCTAACCGGCGACCCGGACGTGCCATTCGCTACATCGCTTTCCGACTACATCGCGCGCCGCCTCGCCGTCGATTACCTGGATCACAACGAACTCGCTCAGCTCAACCTCGCCCACCCGGAACGGCACAGCCTTGCCCAGGGTGCAGGGTGAGCGGACCGCACCGGCTCAGCTGCCACATATCCACCTTTGTGATCCGGCGGTTAAGGCGAGGCGCCGCGCCGTGCCCGTCCGTTGCGGCGCGGGTGGGTGCGTCGCCGACTACGTGCCGATCTACTTCGCACCCAGGTCTCCGATGATGTTCCGCATCGCGTCTGACCACCGCATCGGCAGCGCCGTTCGTTATTCGGGCGGCGACCCCGCGCTGGTTATGTGTTCAGCTGAGTGGATCGTGTTGTAGCCGCGCAACTGCCATGGGTGGCCAGCGACCGGGTCACCAAAGCTTACGCAGACGCGAGCGGTCCTCCTGTCGGCAATCCGCGGCTTCTCCGAGCGAGCCCGTGCCATCGACCCACGAGACGGCGTGAGCGAGCTGGAGATCCAAGAGATCGCGTATTTCCTGCAGGTGCTCGGCCAACCAATGAAGCTGTCGTTTGGTCGTGGCCGCTATGGTCCGTACGCGGAGAATTCACCACGTACTGCAGTCTCTGGAAGGCCACCATGTGGTCGGATACGGCGACAGGTCGGCTCGAGTCCAAGTACTTCGACCGATACGGCTGAAGGACGGCTCCGGCCTGAACGCGTCCGAATGGCTGGACGACCATGAGAGGGATGCACGGGATTGGACCGATGCACTGCTTCGCTTGGCCGACGGTTTCGAGACGCCGTACAGCCTCGAGTTACTCGCCACCGTGCATTTCGCGGCACGGCAGGGGCCTTCGGCTGATGCCGGACGCCTTGTCGAGATGGTTCGCGACTGGAGCGGACGCAAGGCCCGGTTGTTTACTCAGGAGCACATCGGCGTCGCGTACGAGCGTCTACGCGACGAAGGAATGCTCGCCTCTGCGTACAGGGCGCTCTAACCGTCAGCAACGAAACCCAGCCCATCGACGTCTCCTACCGACGCGCCTTGGAACTGATCGATCGGCGCCTGTGGGCTTCGACGGTGTTGTCTACGCCGGCTGGACGTGCCGTACGCGACGCAAGTTACCCGCAACCACCAGCGGGGTGCGCGTCGCGGGCGCGCCCCCCGGATGACACGCTGCACGAACTCTACCGGGACTACAACCCCGATTCGTTCATCGAAGCTGGCATCGCCGTCATCAACTTTAGGGCTGTCAAGCCGCCGAGGTCGGCTCATAGGCTGGAAGATGCGCGCCGATCACCTTTGTCTGTCGGCCCGGATGGATATAGACCTTTGCGAACTTCCACCGCGCCTCTGCTGAGCCCGGGAGGTGGCCGGCAGCCACCGTCGCCGAATGTCGACCGGGGAGCCATCGCGAAGTACGCACGGCTGGTTGGTAGTGCCTTAGCCGGGACGGTCGCCGTTAACCTCGGGGACGAGTCGGACGACGTGCGGGTGTTCGCGTAGGTTACACTTATTCGAGATATGGCGAGCAGCTCGCGGAAGGTAGGACCATGGCACGGTCAAGCGTTCTGGGCAACGCGTTACGCGTCGAGCCGCGCCCTGACGACCGGGAGTCTGCGGCAGCGGTTAGTCGGATCGCCGCGGCTGAGGTGTCTGCGCTAGTGCTCCGGCTGGCGGACGGGCAAGAGATCACACTCCCGGCGTCTCTGGTGAAGATCCTGTTGGCATCTGCCGGCGAACTCTCCGAGGGGCACGCGGTGACCATCCTCGCCTCAGAGGTCATGTTGACTCCGGCTGAGGTGGGCGAGTTGCTCGGACTGTCACGGCCGTTTGTGGTCCACCTCATCGAAGGCGGCGAACTCCCTGCCGAGCATCTTCCGGGCAGCCGCCATCGGGTGGTGCGCCTATCTGACGTGCTCGAGTTCCAAGCTCGCCGGGAACGGCGGCGGACCGGACGGCGACGCGTAGCCGAGGCAGTCGACGAGGCTGATCTTCCGTACTGAGCCGGACTCGCTGGCCGGACCGACGTGATAACGGCAGGAGAAGAGTGGCGCGCGTCTTCGTAGATACCAACGTCCTGTTCCCATTCTCCGTCATGGATCTCATGCTGGCCCTGACAGAGGACGCCGTCCACGAGGTCATTTGGACCGACGCGCTACTTGCCGAGTGGGAGCGCGTGATTGTCGAGCAGCAGCGCCGATCCGCCGACTCCGCGGCCCGTGTGACCGCTGCCATTCGTTCGTACTTCGTGGAGAGCCAGATTCTGGAGAGCACTTACGTCGATCTAATCGATGACATGCCCAGCAAGGATCCCGACGACCGTCGCCACATCGCAGCGGCTGTCGCAGGCAATGCGCAGTTCATCATCACCTGGAATCGCGGCGACTTTCCCGCCGAACCGTTGGCAAGGCTGGGCATACGGGTCGCGGATCCGGACGAGTACCTCCACGAGTTGCTTAGCGAGTTGCCGAGCGAGGTCGTCGCGACCGTGGTCCGCTTGGCCAGCGAGAAGCGGCGGCCGCCGCGAACCGCTCTCGACATGGCTGAGAGTCTGGCAAAGGCTGGAGTACCGACCTTTGCCGGCGAACTCCGATCGCTGCTCGACGCCCTCAACGAGGGCAACGACCGGCTGGGCCGCCGCTACTGAGGATCCGGGGTTGGCATCGACTGGTTGGCCAAGCCACTGCGGCAGCTGAGCGGAGAGAAACGCCCAAAAGGAAGGCATCCTCGGCCGCCTCGGCGAACTGCGGTATCGGCGCGAGATCCGCGGCGTCCACACGACGACACTCTCAAGGGCGTATGAAACATGGTGACTGGCCGTTCGGCCGATGTGGTCGAATGGCCCCTACGTGGGGCTGTTCGGTCGGCCGGGCGCTAATGGCGGATGAGGGATAATGGGTCCGTGCCCCGGCGGCTGTCCTGTCCGCAACTGATCGCGCGAGACCACGAGCTTGGCCAGCTGCGGTCCGCATTGGCGCGGGCGGCCGGTGGTACGCCGCAGACGCTGTTCGTGGTCGGCGAGGCCGGCGTAGGAAAGACCCGACTCGTGCACGAGTTCGCCGAACGCGCCCGCGACGAGGGGGCTCGGGTCTGGACCGGAAACTGCCTGCCGCTGCCCGACGGATACCTCCCATATGCACCGATCCTCGACATCCTGCGCGCGGTCGCTGTCGACGTGGGGGCGACCCGCCTTGGTGAGCTGGCCGGTCCGAGCGCCGAGCGGCTGGCCTCGCTCATGCCCGAGCTGGCCAGCACGCGGTCACGCTTCGACGACTCGATGGGACAGCCGGAGTCCGGCCAGCTGCGCCTACACGCCGAGCTGCGGTTCCTGCTCGAACGGCTCACGGACGAGCCCACCGTGCTCGTCGTGGAGGACCTTCACTGGGCCGACACGTCAACGCAAGGTCTGCTCAGCGTGCTCATCCGGGGCCTGCGGCGCGGCCACATGCTGCTTGTGTGCACGTATCGCGACGATGAGCTGCCTCCGGCAAGTCCGCTCCGCGCGCTACTGGCCGAGCTGAGCCGCGGCGGGACGGACCTCATCACGCTGACGCGGCTCGACCAGACGGCGACCTCCGCCCAACTCGCGGGAATCCTTCACGCTCAACCGGATCCAGCCCTCGCCGAGCGCATCTTCGTACGCTCGGGCGGCAACCCGTTCCTGGTCGAGGAGTTGATAAACGCTCGTCCAGACGCCGATCGGCTGCCGGAGACCCTCCGCGACATCCTGCTGATCCGGGTTCGCCGGTTGTCACCCACGGCATTGCGCGTGCTCCAAGCCGTCGCGCTCGCCGGGCGCGGTGCCGGCCATTCGCTACTGGAGTCGGTGGTCGGCCTCGAGCCAGGGGACCTCATCGCGGCCGTCAGCGAGGCCGCCGAACAGTATCTGCTGGTTCCAGACGCCGACCGGTACACGTTCCGGCACGCGCTCGTCGCGGAGGCCGTCCTCACGGATATCGTGCCCGGCGAACGGATCCGCCTCCATCGCGCCATCGCCGACGCCCTCACCACCCGGCTGCCTTCCGAACACGCCGGCGCCACGGTCACGGCATCCGCCCTCGCGTCGGCGCACGCCGAGGTCGCGTATCACTGGTTCGCTGCTCGCGATCTCGGGCGTGCGCTGCTCGCGAGCATTGACGCGGGGCTCGCCGCGGAGCGCGCCTTCGCGTTGCCGGAGGCTCGGAGCCAGTTCGATCGGGCCATTCGCCTGTGGCGGGAGGCCCCGAGTGCTAGGGAGTTGGCCCAGCTGGACCTGGTCGACCTCTACCGGCGGGCGGCGGAGATGGCGTACATGATCGGCGACGGTGCCGAAGCGCTGACCCTGGTGCATCGCGCGATCGACGCCGCCGACGCGCGGCGAAATCCGCTCCGCGTCGGCATCCTGCACGAACGGCTCGGCCGGTACTTGCTCGCCAACGCGAGCAGCGAGGCATCAACCATCGCGGCCTATGAGACCGCAGTCCGGCTGGTGCCGGAGACGCCGTCGGGGGAGCGGGCGCGGGTCCTGTGTGGACTGGCCGCAGTACTGATGATGGCCGGGCGCCACGCCGAATCCCGACTCTTGGCCGAGCAGGCGCTCCACGTCGCACGGGAGGTCGGTGCCCGCCGAGCGGAAGCCCACGCACTGTGCACGCTCGGCACCGACCTCGTCTCGCTCGGCGACGTTGAGAACGGCCTCGCTCTCCAGCGCGAAGCCTTGGCGATTGCGGGTCAGTTTGATAACCCGGAGGACCTCTGCCGGTTGTACGCGAATCTCTCCGACCGTCTTCGTACGGCCGGCCGTTTCGCTGAGGCGGCCGAGATCGCGCTGCGCGGTGTCGAACTCGCCGAGCGGTATGGCACCGCCGACACGTTCGGCAACTTTGTACTCGGCAACGCCCTGGAGGCTCTCTTCTGGCTCGGACGGTGGGACGAGATCGATAACCGTCTCGGAGATGGGCCCATCGACACCGGCAACGCCGTACAGAAGACCAATCCTTGGTGCGCCATCGCGTCGCTCCGGACCGTGCAGGGGAGGTTTGACGAGGCGCAGCTGTACGTGGACGCCGTACGCCGGGCTATCGCCGCCGGGGGGCATTCGGAGCTGCGCGGATATGCCCACGTCATCGTGGCCGAGCTATACCTGTGGAGCCGGGAGCCGCAAGCCGCAGCCGACGCGGTCCGGCAGGCGCTGGACGTCCTGGCCGACACCGGCCACATCCCGCTCATGGCTCGGTTACTGTCCGCCGGGGGCCGGGCGGAGGCAGACCTGAACCGGCGGGCCGGCCCGGCGTCAGGTGGACTTCCCGTCGACTCGGGGCTGGCGGCCATCGTGATGGCGATCGGCGATCGGGCGGCCGCCATGCCGTACGCGTCAGCCCATCTCGCCGTGGCCGAAGCTGAGCTGGCCCGATCTCGCGGCGACGACGCCGAACCGGAGGCATGGGGGCGGGCGGCGGTCCACTGGGGACGGCTCGATGGCCCGTACCTCGTGGGCTACTCGCGCTGGCGGCAGGCCGAGGCAATCCTCCGCACCGGCGGTCGACGGCGTGCTGCCGCCCGCGCGCTGAGTGAGGCGTATCCGATCGCCGCGCGACTTGGCGCCGCGCCGCTGCTCGGCGAGGTCGAGGCGCTGTCCCGGCGAGCTCGGATCGATCTCATCATCGACGGGGGCACCCGACAGGTGACACCGGAGCATCAGGCCGCGCTCAGCCTCACCCGCCGCGAGGAGGAAGTGCTCCAGCTGCTCGGCGACGGCTGCACGAACCGCCAGATCGCCCGTACGCTCTTCATCAGCGAGAAGACCGTGAGCATCCACGTCTCGCACGTCCTGGCCAAGCTCGCCGTACCCAACCGCGCGGCCGCGGCCGCGGCCGCGCATCAGCTCGGCCTGCTCGGTACCGCGGCGGGCGGAGAGCCGCCGAGCTGACGTGCCGGCCGGCCGCGATCGTGGCGACCCCGGCCGGTCCGCCCGGGGTCGTTTCTAGGGCCACGGTCACGACTCACGACTCTTTCCGTTGGTCGTCGTCCTGTCCTCGCGACGTCGCGCGATGACGTCGGTGTGAAAGTCTGTTAGCGCGGAGGCCCAGGTGACGACAACGGGCTCGGGTGCGGACCGTCCGCTGTGGATGTTGCGCCGGGTACGGCGCCAGAGCCGAACCATGGCTCTATCGCTCGATGGGGACTCCCACGAGGGAGCCCCATTCGGTCCATGAGCCGTCGTAGTTGCGCACGTTCGGGTAGCGCAGAATCTCGTGTAGCACGAACCAGGTGTGGGCTGACCGCTCACCGATGCGGCAGTAGGCGACCACGTCCTTGGTGGGAACTACCCCCTTGCCGGCGTAGAGCGTCCGCAGCACGTCCTCGGCGAGGAACCGGCCAGTCTCCGGATCCACCGCCTTCGCCCACGGCACGTTCGCCGCGCCTGGCACATGGCCGGGCCGCTGCGCGCCCTCCTGCGGAAGGTGATCGGGCGCCATCTTCTCGCCGCGGTACTCCTCCGGTGAGCGGACGTCGACCAGCGCCGCGCCCGGGTACCCGATCACGTCGTGGATCTGGGCGCGAACCGCTCGGATGGTCAGATCCGGTTCAACGGCGAGATAGCCGGTGGTCGCGGCCACATTCGTGACCTGCGTGACCATCGGACGGTCTTCGAGTTCCCATGCCTTGCGGCCGCCGTCGAGCAGGGCGATGGCGCGGTGCCCGTACACCTTGTAGCACCAGTACGCATAGGCTGCGAACCAGTTGTTGTTGCCGCCGTAGAGCACAAGCCGAGTGTCATTGGTGATGCCGAGTCGGTCCTGCAGGTCGGCGAACCCCTTTGCGTCCACGAAGTCCCGGCGCAGCGGGTCCTGAAGGTCCCGGTTCCAGTGGATGGGAACCGAGCCAGGGATGTGGCCCCGGTAGTACGCGTCCGCGTCCTCATCGACCTCCACTACCCGCAGGTCGGCGTCGGACAGGTGCTCGGTCAGCCACTCGGTGGTGACGAGCACGTCTCTGTTCTTCACGATCAAACCTTTCGTTCGGCGTTTGCGTCGCCCCGAACGTAGGTGGATCTCTGTGGCGTTCACATCGGAAGGGTTCCCTAGCCGTCGCCGGCGGAATTCCCTATCTCTAGTCCGCTCGTCGCAATGGTGGGGAGCGCCTCGGCCGAGTACGGCGACACCTGGCGCGCGGAATCGCCGTCAGCCGACGCTTTCGAGCAGCACACCGTTCGCACACATGACGAATGGTGCGGACAGCAGCTGGATCATGACCGCGACGACAGAGAGTACTGGCAGCCTCGCTCTTGCTGTGCCTTTCTAGCAGAGGGCCCCGGTTCTTTGTAATACCGACCTAATGGGCGGCCAATGTGCGGCGCTTATGTCGCACGGCAGTAGACTAGGCGTCCGGAAGGAGACGCAATGCCCGATGCCACCCGGCCGCGTCGGTACGCGCGGCCCTACGTTGTCGCTGATGACCTCGGCCTACTCGCCGGCCCAACGAGCGGTGTCGTCATGTTGCCACGCCACGTGAGCTGGTCCGGCCGCGGCAGCTTCGACCTGGACTCGCCGGGCAGGATAGTCGACCTGTATCGAACTGTACTCATCGAGGCCGCGAGCCCGGCTGATCTCTACAACTACCTGGACGAGTCGACGCTGCTGAGATTGTGGTCGTACCTCTGGTTGCCGCCGCCACTTCGGGCCGCTTGGGAGGGTCGCTTCCCCCGGCTGGCGGAGCTCAGCCGTCTTGCGACGGCGGGCTAACGAGCCGCTGTGCAGCCAGAACACCGCGCTATCGCGGAAATCGCACTAGCGGCGGCCGGCCACTACGGGTTGGCACTGGCGGGGGGCTACGCCGCCCAGCTGCATGGTATGGGCAACCGACCGAGCGGCGACGTTGACCTCTTCACCGATTGGCAGCGGCGGGCCGACTTTCCAGCAGCCGCCGACGCGGTGATCACAGCCTTGTCGGAGCGTGGCTACGGCGTCGACGTTTTGTCATGCGCGGAGAGACGTTCGCCCGCTTGTTAGTCTCGGCTCCCGGGTCTCCAGAGGCCGAGCCAGACAAGGTCGAGATGGCCGCCGACTGGCGGCGCCGCGCAGACCTAGCGCCGCTGCCAACATCTTCGACAACACCGGCGTGACGCAGCCGGCCTGGCGGAGCGACTCACCAGGAAACGGTCAACTGGGTGTGCCTCTTATCGAGGACGAAGCCTTCAGAGAGCTGGTCATCGGGAGTGCACGCAGGGCGAGCGATGATGACGGGATGGGCGTCTCGGTCGCGATCCCACGCGTGGATCTGCTCGACCATTCGGTGGGCGAGATTCCCGTCGCCGTGGCCGATAGCACCCAACTCCAAGCGGCTAAACGTCTGGCCGAATGGCTGGTGCCTCGGATGTGGATTGAACCTAGGCTCACTAGCCTGACGCGGGTCTGTCGCCAGAACTCTGCGCTGCAGTTGAAGCCAGAGTTGAGATTCTCGCCGCGGATGACGGAACACCCTTAATGATCTTTCCGATGGACTGAAGAAGGAGGCCACTCCGATGGCAACGTGGGCAGACCTTGCGACGTATGTGCGGTCCAACTTCAGGATATCCGACGAGACGCCAAATATGATCAAGCTCGTTTTCGAGACCGGCAACTTGCGTACGCAGGTGGTGCTTCTGTGGCACCTAACGCTGGACGGTGGCCGCGAGGAGTGGGTGCAGATCGAATCGCCGTTCGGGGAACTCGGAACTGTCGATCTGGCCCGGGCACTTCAGCACATCGGTGACACTGTCTGCGGTGGCCTGGCGCTCGTCGGAAACCTAGTGACCTTCCGCCACGCGGTTCCCCTCCGCAACATGAACATCAACGAGTTTGCGGGGCCACTAGCAATGGTCACGGGGACCGCAGATGTTCTCGAGAAAGCCCTCACGGGTGGCGACAGGTTCTAGGCTTTGGAGTCCGCGAGGATACTTGTTTGTAAGTGTTGCATGTTTACCAACGACTGTTACATGACCTGAATTCTTGCGTGCGAAGCCGGTTGAAGCTTCGACCCGAAAGACCACACACCGCGGAGCCGATCTTCGGCGAGGTTACTAGGCCGTGAGACGCCTTACCTCGTCGGCGAATCCGCCTGCCCCGCTCGTGGCAGCTCATGACCGAAATGAGCGGCTCGTGTTCGGAGTCTCGGCGCCCGGAAAGTTGGTCCGCACGAAGACGATCCGATCGGCTTGCTCTGTTGTGGCCGCCTGCTGCCGGACGAGCGCCCCTCGGAGCTCGGCGAGAATTTACTCGACCATACGGGTCTATAGAGGTCCGCTGCCGCCAGGCGAAGGAGGCTGTCGCGAAGATACATCGGAAACAGAACGCACGCATCCAGCAGCGCGTAGAACGTCATGCCGCATTACCTGGTCCGAACGGGTTTGGTGGCGGTGGCCGTGTGTCCGTCGCCCTCCTCCGACACGGCGATCATTTCGTCAAGTGCCCTTTCCCGTGCGGCGCGCCGGCTGTCTTGGAAGTCGAGGACATCGCGTAGCAGCACCCTTCGATGCCGGCCTGGCTGTTCGAAGGGGATGAGGCCATCCTCGAGCATCTTCACTAGCGTTGGGCGAGACACGCCGAGGATGTCTGCCGCCTCCTGGGTGGTGAGTCGAAGATTGTGCGGCGCAATCGTCACCGCCTGCCCTCGCTCCATCGCGAGTACGACACGGCGGAGCGCGTCGCACACCGGCATCGGGAGCTTCATTCGCGTGCCGTCGGGGCCTACGAGAGCAGCCCCCTGCTCATCCGAAATGCGGCGAATCAGGCCGACCAGCTCGTCGAGCGACTCCTCCGGTGGCAGGACAGTCCGTTCTGTCACATGCGCTGACAGTTCTTCTCCTTCGTTCCAGCCGCCAGCGTGCAGCAAAATCGATAGAAGCGAAAGGAGACGGGTGCCAGCCAAGCTCGCCGGGTTAGGCTAGCCCACCAGCCCGGCGCGCCCCAGCCTCGCCGGTCGGGCGGACGTCCAGTCGGGCGGCCGAGACGGCCGCGGACCGCGAGCTTCGTGCATTGAACGCGGACCTTAACTCGAAGCGTACGGTCACGGATGCACGATCGTGTCAGCCGGCATCAAGAGTCGGCTAGTGGGCGGCGGCGACGATGCCCGGCCAGCCGCCGTACTTCTCGCCGAGCCGTTTCCGCACCCACGCATCACTGGGCCGTCCGTTTTCTCTCGCCCAGATTCGGTAACCCTCCACCGTCGGACTTCCGCCCTGCGCTAGGTAATCAGCGACGGACTCGAGCAGCTCGTCGTCGGTGTATCCGGCCGGGGGAGCACTCACCTCGGCCGCAAGCGCCGCGGCCGGCGCGTCGTGCCGCCGTTGGAACAGTTGCGCCGGCGGCCCGTACCCGCTCCTGTCCTTTCCATGGGTGGGGGCGAGGTGGGGCTCCATGAGTCGGCGGAAGGCGTCTTTGTGCCAGGGTGTGCCGACAACGGCCTCGTGGACGCGTTGGAGTTGCCGTACGCTGAACACCCCGCCCAGCAGCCGGTCCGGATCCGGCGTCGATGCATATCGGTCGCGCATCTCCGAGACCGCCCACGAGACGATCTCGTCGTGGTCGAAGGGCAGGCGCTTCTGCCTACCGGGCGGGCGCACGCCTACGGGCTCGCCTGGGGCAACCGGCGCCAAGGTCAGGTCGCTTCGGCCGGCCATCGCCTCTGACAGCGACGGGTACGGCACGGTCGCGGCGTGGGCCACCGACATGACCCAGCCGCGTGGGTCCCGATGCGGATCGTCGAACACGTGCAACTGTCGCGGCTGCAGTCCCTCGATGCCGCACTTGGCTCGCAGCACTCGCCGTACCGTGTCGGCCAGTCGCTCGTCTGGGTGCACGAAGCCACCGGGCAGCGACCACCGTTGCGTGCTGTCGTACGGGTCCACGCCGTTCAGGAGCAGCACCGCCAGCCTCTCCGCCTGCACCGTCATGAGCGCCACGTCCACCGCGACCGATGGTCGTGGGTACTCGTCGAGCCTGCGTCGGGGTGAGTCACGCCACGCCATGCGGTGCATCTTAGCGTGCTTCCCGCGCTAAGCGTGTGATACACTAAGCGCACATCGCGCGCTAGCAATCACAGAAGGGGGAGGACGATGGTCGCAATGCCCGCGCTTCACCTGGGCTCACCGGTCCAGGCAGGTCCGCTTACCATATTTCCGGTTTGGACGGATGCCCCACTCGACACGAGGTCGTACCGCACCAAACTGCCGAAGTCCGGCGGCGTTGCCGAGCTCCAGGATGGACCGTCGGTCCCCGAGCTCAAGGTCACCAACCCGGGGAATGTTCCCGTCCTGCTAATCGAGGGCGCCCTGCTCGAGGGCGGCTGGCAGCACCGCGTAATCGCCCACAGCGTCCTGATCGGCGCCCACGACGACGTCACCGTCGAGGTCCGCTGCGTCGAGCAGCGCCGGTGGGGCGGCGACCGTGACCAGCGCATGGGGACCCGACGGGCCCCGCTCGCCGTCCGCGGCGCCCTCCGCGACATCCGGACCGGAGTGCCCCGGCGAGCCGAGCATCTGCACGTCTCCGACCAGGGCGACGTGTGGGCCCGCGTCGGGCACTACGAGAGAGCCTTCGCCCCGTCAGGCACTTCCTCCCTTGTGGAGGTTCAGGGCGGCCTGGACGATCAGATCCGAGACATCGTGCATGCCGTCAAGCCACTGCCGGCGCAGCGTGGCGTGCTCATCGGGGTCGCCGGCCACCCCGCGATTCTCGAGGTCTTCGACCACCCGCAGACACTGATCGACCAGTGGGAGGCGATCCTGTCCTCGGTCGCTGTGGACGCCCTGCTTACCCCGGCCGAGCCCACTCCCGGCTATCGGGCCAGGGAGTTCGTCCGCCGGGTCATGGCGACCAGCGTCGAGGAGGCTGGTCCCGCCGGCACGGCGACGGCCTTCGCGGGTACCGACGGCAACCTCATCTCGGCTCGAGGCATCTCGATCGAGGACCGGCTGATCCACGCCGCCGTGGTCAATACTCGCCACCAGCTCGTCCTCGCCGCATGAGCACGCAGTCAAACGACCGGGCCGCTGGTGTCCTACTCGGCACCGCCTGCGGCGACGCGCTCGGCGCCGGATACGAAGGCGGCCCGCCGCTTCCCGACGATGCACCCATCGCGATGATCGGGCGCGGCTTCTTCGCGCCGGGGGAGTGGACCGACGACACATCCATGGCGGTCGCCGTGGCCGAGGCCGTCGCGAAGGGCCTTGACCTTCGTACGGGGGACGGCCTCGACCACGTCGCCGACGGCTTCCAGCGCTGGTACGCCGACGGCCACAAGGGGATCGGCCGCCAGACCCGCGCCGTCCTGAATGCGTCAGGCACCGGCGGGTCGGCGGCTATGACCGCGGCGGCCGCGGAGTACGCCGCGCGCCTCCCACACGAGAGCGCGGGCAATGGTGCGCTGATGCGTACGGCGGGGCTGGCACTGGCGTACCTCGACGACCCGTCGGGTCTGGTGGCCGCGGCGAAGGCGATCAGCGACCTGACCCACGGCGATGCGGTCAGCGGCGAGGCGTGTGCACTGTGGAGTCTGGGCATCCGCCACGCCGTACTCTATGCCACGTTCGATGGCGTTCGGGATGGGTTGGCCTACCTGTCTGCTGACCGATCCGACTACTGGCGCCGGATGCTGGACGAAGCGGAGGCCGAGCCGCCGTCGGCGTTCGCGAACAATGGGTGGGTGGTGCAGGCGCTGCAGGGCGCATGGTCGGCGATCGTCCGTACCCAGGTGCCGGCGGACGACCCGGGATCGGGTTCGTTCCCGGCCCAGCATCTGCGGCTGGCGCTGGAGGCGGCGGTGCGCGGCGGGCGGGACACCGACACCGTTGCCGCGATCGCGGGTGGGCTGCTCGGCTCCCGTTGGGGCGCCTCGGCCGTTCCCGCAATGTGGCGGCGGGAGGTGCACGGGTGGCCCGGCTGCCGCGGCCGCGATCTGATTCGGCTGGCCGTGCACGCGGCGCGTCGTTCAGTCGGGAAACCGGTCGACGACAACGAGGGTTGGCCTTCGGTCGGCCGGATCGACTACGAACGCTGGCACCCGTACGAACCTGTGGTCCGGCACCCGCGCGATTCCGGGGTGCTGCTCGGCTCCGTACGCGCCCTGCGCAATCCGCCCGACAGTGTGGACGCGGTGGTCAGCCTGTGCCGACTCGGTACGTGCGAGACACCGGACGGTGTGCAGCCGCGCGACCACGTGGAGATGTGGCTCGTGGACGCCGGCACGGCGGAGAACCCGCACCTGTCGTACGTCATCGACGACGCGGCCCGGGCGGTCGCCGCGCTCCGCGCCGAGGGGAAGACCGTGCTTCTACACTGCGTCGGCGGCAGATCCCGTACCCCAATAGTCGCGGCGCGCTACTCCGTACTTCGGAATCGGATGGATCCTGCGGACGCGCTCAATGAGGTTGTCCGCGTACTGCCGGAGAATGACGTCAACCCTGAGCTACGGGCGGAGCTGTTGCGCATTGGGCGATAGCCGGCGTCACACGTGACGTGCAAGTGCGCGTACCGCCACCCGGCGTTCGGGCCTGAGCCGGCACGACACGCCGAGAGGATGCGAACGTGGAGCGCTGCGCGGAAAAGCCGCGAGCCATGCGAAGAGTTGATCCAATTCGGATACAAGATCCTCACTCAGCCGTGGTACCTCATCGTCGTAGTAGCTCCGGTGCTGGATGTCGGTCACCGCCGCTGGGCGGACGACGATGTTCATAACCGAGGTCGAACCTCTCGCCGGATGACCTCCCACGGCAGGCCGGACCCTGGGTCACGCCGCAGGTCGTCTAGCGCTTCATTGAGAACGCGTCGCTCCGCCTCGGTAGGGGTGTAGACCGGCTCTCCGGAGTGCGTCCGTAGCGCCTCCTGGAAGAGTTCGGAGCGAGTGCGATGCTCGATCTTCCGCGCTCGTTCGACGAGTTCGTATAGCTCCTCCGGAAGCGTGACGGCGACCTTCTTCACTGCCACTTTCGAACCTCCTCTGCTGATCCCGACAGTCCTGTTGGCCCTGCGCCGCCGATCATGCGTCCACGGTGCGAAGGTGGGCCGCGAGTTGCCGGTCGGGGCTGATGTTCCTCCGATACATGGGACTGCAAGGCGTCGCCGCCAGCCGCACGGCGAGGTCGAGCAGGCTCGGGGTGGGGTTGGTGTAGCGGTAGGTGTCGGCGAGGAAGGCGAACTCGTTCATTATGCCGACGACGCTTCGGTTGGCGGTCGTGGCGATGCGGTGCTCCCGCATGTGCTCCAGTTCGCGCTGGACGATCGCGCCCGGAGTGCCGTGGGCGGCGAGGACAGTCGCGATCTGCCCGGCTACTCGTGACAGCAGGGTGGCGGCGGGCGCGAGCGGCATCAACACCGGAAGCAACGTCAGCTCGTTAACCAGCAGCGCGACCTGCGGTCTCCACGGCAGTGCGGTGGCGTACCACTCGCCGAGCAGTGTTGTCGACTGCTCGCCGTCTTGCAGCGTCGGTAGGCCGACACGTTGCCGCAGCTTCGCCGTCGCACGCAGGATCAGCACCACGTCATCGTGCCGCGTGCCGGCGGGGACTGCCAGCGATTCGTGGTTCCGGCAATAGGCCCGCTCAACAACCGTGTGGCCGGCGTGCCCGGCTCCACGTGGCATCCGGTAGCCGCATACTCGTCAGGTCAGTGACGACGAGTGCGGCACCGTTCGGGCGGGAGGGAGGGGTCCGATGGGCATGACCGGTTGGTGGCGGATCGTCGAGATGCAGCTGTGGGATGCCGAGGCATTCGACCTGGTGGGGCCGGCGTTCATCGAGTTTGACCAGGATCTGGTCGGGCGGTTCCGGTTCATCGCGGTGGAGGGGTGGATGGACTGCCGCGACGTCGAACGCGCCTGTCGTCCCGGCGTGGAGTTCTCATGGCAGGGCAGCGACGAGGGCGACGATGTGAGCGGGCGTGGTTGGGCCGCGCTCACAGCGTACGGCACGCTGGAGGGTCGGATCTTCGCCCACCTTGGCGACGATTCGGGCTTCCGCGCGGTGCGCGCCGAGCCGCAGGCCAGCCCGTTCCGTGGACGCGGTGGAAGCCGTCGATGAGCCGTCGTGGCCGCGGTTCGATCGACCCGATGGAGCGGGCGATCGAACAGGCGCTCATCCCGGACTCGTTCGTGTCCGACCGACGCTGTTTCTCGTTCGTGAGCGACCTTGAGGAGGTTGCGGCGGAGGTAGCTGGGCTGGTCGATGGCTCGCCGACGCGTGCGGTGGTCTTTGGCGGCCGTTAACAAGGTGATCGTGACCCCTCGCCGGACCCAGCACGCGTTCATCGCGAACAAGTCTGACTCCTGCCCGGCATCTCGACCGCATGCTGGGGCGTAGCTGTCGAGGTGTGCAGCGTGCCCGGGGTAGTGCTCGGCGAAGAGTTTCGCGGTCACCTCGCGCGGCGTCTCACGCCGAAACTCGGTGCAGGCTATCCAGGCCGAGGCTTATTCGCTGCCCTTCGCCCGTGCCTGCTTTGACGCCATCGTGAGCATCGACTCCTCCGACCCGCTTACCATCGAAGCGGGGCTGAAGGTGCACGATCCCAGGA
>Ga0209843_1000019_pt1 | contig 19360 bp, 16 predicted proteins | sample GWRWS1_20_30_FD_187222 | JGI IMG/M metagenome (GOLD analysis project Ga0209843, IMG submission 187222) | Riverbed sediment microbial communities from areas with vegetation nearby in Columbia River, Washington, USA - GW-RW S1_20_30 (SPAdes)... | ecosystem: Environmental > Aquatic > Freshwater >... | reverse complement strand
GGCGGACCCGACCGCCGGGGCGCTGCTGGAGCGGGCGTGGCAGACGGCTGCCCGCACGAACTCCGTGCAGGCCATCGCGCTCGCCGGCATCGCGCGGGTGGAGGCGGCGTGGCTGGCCGGCGACCACCAGGCCGCGGGCGAGCTCGCCGAGCTCCCGCTGGAGCGCACCGCGGTGCGGGGCGCCGAGCGCTACCGCGGCGAGCTGCTGCGCCTGCTGGTGCGCTGCGGCCATCCGGCGCGCGGCTTCGACGGCTGCCCCCCGGAGTACGCCCGCGGCATCGAGGGCGACTGGCGCGGCGCGGCGGCGGCGTGGCGGTCGCTCGGCGCTCCCTACGAGCACGCGCTGGAGCTGGCGGCCTCGGGCCGCCCGCCGGAGATGCTGGATGCGCTGCGGGCGCTCGACCAGCTCGGCGCCGTGGCCGCCGCCGACATCGTGCGACGCGAGCTCCGGCGGCTGGGCGTCGCCCGCCTGCCGCGCCGGCCCCGGCCGCGCACCCGCGCCAACCCCGCCGGGCTCACCGGCCGCCAGCTCGAGGTCCTCGGGCTGCTCGCCGACGGGCTCACCAACGCCGAGATCGCCGACCGGCTGGTGGTGTCGGTCCGCACGGTCGACCATCACGTCGCCGCCATCCTCAGCAAGCTCAACGTCGGGTCGCGGCGTGAGGCGGCCCGCGCCTACGCCCTCGTCCGCTGACATAGGCAACGCCCGCCCGAACGGATAGGTAGCAGTTGCCGATGTGCGCACCACCGCGCGCGCCGTACGCTGCTCGAATGTCCAAGGTAAGCCTCTCCGGCCTCACCCTGTCGGTGCGTGACGCCCAGCCATCCGACCATCCGGCCATCCACGACGTCCTCCTCGCCGCCTACCGGGAGTACGCCGCGGTGCTGCCGCCTGCCGTCTTCGACGGCTACCTCGCCGACATCCTCGACGTCGACGGCCGCGCCCGAACCGGCCGGCTCGTCGTCGCGGAGCACGCCGGCCGCGTCGTGGGGACGGTGACCTACTACGACGACGCCGCGGCGGAGGGGATCGGCTGGCCCACCGGATGGGCCGGCGTGCGCGCGCTGGGCGTCGACCCCGCGGTGCGTGGGCGCGGCATCGGGCGGGCGCTCATGCGGGACTGCCTCGAGCGGGCGCGCGCCGCCGGCGCGGCCGTCCTGTGCCTGCACACCGCCGAGCTCATGACGACCGCGGTCGCGATGTACCTGGCCATGGGGTTCCGGCGGGTGCCGTCGTTCGACTTCGACGCGGCCAGCCAGCTCCGCCTCGACGGCGTCCGGCCCGTCAGGGTCATCGCCTTCCGCCTGGACCTTCCAACCGCGCCCACCACCTGATCGAGCTTCACCATGCAGGAGGACCCGCACAGATGACCCACGTCGGCGAACTGTACGAGAACCCGGTGACGGGCGAACGCGGGGTGGTCCGCATCCCGCCCCGGCAGTCCAACGGCCACCTGCTGGTCGTCGACCTGTACGTCCGCCCCGGTGGGGCGGTGGCCGGTGAGCACGTCCATCCCGTGACCACCGAGACCTTCACGGTGGTGCGCGGCGAGCTCCGGGTCCGCCACGACGGGCGCGAACTCCGCGCCGGCCCCGGGACACGGCTGCGGGTCGCGCCCGGCGTCGCGCACGACTTCTGGAACGACGGCGCGGAGGAGGCCCGCGTCGTCGTCGAGGTGCAGCCCGGCGAGCGCTTCGTGCAACTGATCCGGCAGCTCTTCCTGCTCGCCCAGGACGGCAGGACCGACACCAGGGGCCGGCTGAAGCCGCTCCAGGCCGCCGTCCTCGGCTGGGAGTTCGCCGACACCATCCAGTTCACGACCCTCCCCCAGCCGTTCCAGAAGCTGCTGGTCGGCGTGCTGTACCCGATCGCCCGGGCCACCGGCCACCGGGCCCTGGACCCCGCCTACCTGCGGCGCGAGCTGCCCACCGTCGACCTCGAGCCCCTGCCGGCGGAGATCGTCGACTTGATCCCCAGCCTCTCCACCCGGCCGAGGTGGCCGAACTCGACCACGGCATCGGCCGGCCGCTGACACCGAAAGGACCTGCAATGCGCTACGACCAGGCCCGTGAGCTGTTCCTGCACCACCTGACGTACTCGGGCGTCGACAACGCCAAGGCGCACGAGATCTACCACGACGATGCGGTCCTCGAGTTCCCCCAGTCGGGGGAGCGCTTCGTGGGCAAGGCCAACATGCAGGGCTTCCGTGCGCAGTACCCGGTCGCGCAGGTCGACTTCGAGCCGCGTCAGATCCGCGGAAGCGGGGACGTCTGGATCGGGGAGGGCCGGGTGCTGTACGACGGCGCCAACCCGCACCACTTCGTCTGGATCGCCGAGCTACGCGGGGGCCTGGTGCAACGCGAGACCATCTACTTCGCCGAGCCGTTCCCGGCGCCGGAATGGCGCCGGCCGTGGGCCGAGGAAGGCGCCACCTGGGAGCCGCAGGGCGACCTCCCGGCACACGTCCGCGACGGGAGTTAGTCCAGCGCGAGGGCCAGGGCGGCCTCCTCGCTCATGGCCCGGCCCTCCTGGAAGGCGCGCCGGGCGGCCTCCTGCGGGAGGTGGGCGCGGGCCTCGGCCTCCGGGTCCCCAAGGAAGCCCGACAGGAAGTCGAGGGGGGCCCTGCCGCCGACCCGTTCGCGGAGGGATTCCGCCGCGCCGGCCAGCTTGACGGCATCCTCGTAGCGGTCTCCCCACCTCGCCAGGTAGGACAGGCCAAGGACGACCGAGACGATGCCCATGGGGCTGTCGACCTCGCGGAACACCCTCAGCGCCTCCACGACCGCGGAGCGGGCGTCCGCCGGGCGGCCGGCGCGGGCGTAGACGACGGCCAGCCACACCAGGCCGTCCCCCAGGCGGAGGCGGTCTCCTGCCCGGCGCCAGGCGGCCACGGCCTCCTCGGCCTGGGCGAGCGGGCGCTCCCACCTGCCGGCGACGAGGTCGGGGATCACGATCATCCACTGGACGCGGGTCACCCCGGACTCGTCCCCCGCCCGGCGGAACAGGTCGAGGCTCTCCTGGAACAGGCGGAGAGCGGCGTCGAAGTCGCCCCCGGCGCCGGCGACGAACGCCTGGTTGTACAGCGCCTCCGCGGTCCGGGCGGGATCGCCGAGCTCCCGCTCGATGGCCAGGGCCTCCTGGTAGCACGCCCGGGCCGCCGGGATGTCCTCCTGCCACCAGGCGAGCCCGCCGGCTCCCGTGAGGGCCTTCGCCCGGGCCGGGGTCCGCCCCTGCCCCGACGGCAGCGCCAGGACCTCCTCCAGCCAGCGCCGGCCCTCGGCCAGGTACCCCCGCTGCTGCCAGAACCTCCACAGCGCCCCCGCGGCCCGCTGGGCCCGATCGGCCTCGCCGGCGTCGATGGCCCACCGCAGGGCGGCGCGGATGTTGGCGTGCTCGCGGTCGCACCGGTCCAGCCACTCGCCCTGGTCGTCGGCGGTGAGGTGGGGCTCGGCCTCCTCCGCCAGGTCGAGGAAGTGCCGGGCGTGCCGCCGGAGGACCAGGTCGAGGTCGCCGCCGGCCGCGAGCTGCTCCTGCCCGAACTCCCGGATCGTCTCAAGCATGGAGAACCGGGGGCCGCCGTCCGCGGGATCGGTCCGGCGGACCAGCGACTGGTCCACCAGCGACGCCAGCGCGTCCAGGGCGTCCAGGCCGAGCCCCGCCGGGTCGCACACCGCCTCCGCCGACTGAAGCGTCCAGCCGCCGGCGAACACCGACAGCCGGGCGAACCATCGCCGCTCGGCGCCTCCGAGCAGGTCGTGGCTCCAGGCGATGGCGTTTCGGAGGGTCCGCTGGCGCTCCGGGAGGGTCCGGGCGCCCGAGGTCAGCACGGAGAGCCGCTGCGCCAGCCGTGGCAGCATCTGCTCGGGCGTCAGGACCTTCGTCCGCGTGGCCGCCAGCTCGATGGCCAGCGGCAGGCCGTCCAGCCGGGCGGTGATCTCCGCCACCGCGCCGGCGTTGTCGTCGGTCACCCGGAAGCCTGGCCGCACCGCCTGGGCGCGCTCGGTGAACAGCCGGACCGCCTCGGCCCGGCTCAGGGTCGGGACGTCGTACTCCTGCTCGCCCCGCAGCGCCAGCGCGACGCGGGAGGTGACCAGCACCTTCAACCTCGGGGCGGTGGTGAGGAGCTCCTCCACCACCGGGCTCGCCGCCGCCACCTGCTCGAAGTTGTCGACCACCAGCAGCAGCTCCTGGTCGCGGAGGTGATCCTTGACGGCCTCGAGGACGGGACGGCCGGCCACCTCCTTGATATTGAGTGCCCGCGCCATGGCCGCCGGGACCAGGGCGGGGTCGGTCACCGCCGACAGGTCCACGAACAGCACGCCGTGCTCCAGCTCGGGGAGCAGCTCGCCGGCGACCTGGAGGGCCAGCCGGGACTTCCCGGTGCCGCCGGCGCCGGTGAGGGTGAGCAGCCGCGCCCGGCCGAGGAGCCGCCTGACCTCGGCGATCTCCTCCTGCCTGCCCACGAACGAGGTGAGCTGTGAGGGAAGGTTGTCGCGCCTGGCGTCCAGCGTCCGGGGCGGCGGGAAGTCGGCCTCCAGGCCCCCGATCACCAGGTCGTGCAGGCGCACCGGCAGGGCGATGTCCTTCAGCCGGTGCTCCCCGAGGTCCCGGAGCGAAGCCCCCTCCGGCAGGGCGTGCTCCACCAGCGCGCGGGTGGCGTCGGAGACGATGACCTGCCCGCCGTGGGCGGCCGCGGCGATCCGGGCGGCACGGTTCACGTCGATGCCGACGTAGTTGTCCCCGCCCCGAACTCCCTCCCCGGTGTGCAGGCCCATCCGGACCCGCACGGGGAACCCCGCCGGCCAGTGGTGGCCGGCCAGGCCGCGCTGGGCGGCCACCGCGGCCCGGACCGCGCCCACCGGCCCGCCGAACGCCGCGAAGAAGGAGTCGCCCTCGGTGCTGACCTCCGTTCCGCCGCCCTCGTCGATCGCCCGGCGCACGATCGCGGCGTGCTCGTCCCGGACCGCCGCATAGCGGTCGCCCAGCTCCTGCAGCAGCCGGGTGGAGCCCTCGATGTCGGTGAACAGGAAGGTGACCGTCCCGGTCGGCAGCTCGACCGCGGGCGCCGCCTCGGGCGGGAGCTGCCGGCGTCGGCGGCCATCAGGCAGCGGCGCACCAGGGCCTGGAGTACCCACGCCGGAGAGCATACTGGCTGCGATCCCGGGCCGGCCGCCGGGGGCCGTTGGCCGCGTCAGTCGCCAGGGGGAACCTCGGCGGCCGCCTGCGCCGAACCAACCGGGCTCAGGCCAGGATGCGCAAGGGTTCCTCCAGGACGGCCTTGAGGCCGGCGAGGAACTGCGCGCCGGTGGCGCCGTCCACGGCGCGGTGGTCGATGGACATGGTGAGCTTCATCCGCTGGCGGGTGCCCAGCCGCCCGTCGTGGACGACCGGCTCGGAGGTGGTGGCGCCGACGGCCAGGATGGCCGCCTCCGGGGGGTTGATCACCGCGGTGAACTGGTCGATGCCGAACATGCCGAGGTTGGAGATGGTGAAGGTGCCGCCGGTGAACTCGTCGGGGCGGAGCTTGCCGGCACGGGCCCGCTCGATCAGCGCCTTGGCCTCCCGCGAGATCTGGCTCACGCTCTTCTGGTCGGCGTCGCGGACGACGGGCACGATCAGGCCGCCCTCGACGGCCACGGCGATGCCGACGTGGACGCGCCGGTGTCGCAGGAGCTTGTCGCCGCCCCAGGAGACGTTGATGTCGGGGTGGGCGCGCAGCGTGACCGCGCACGCCTTGACGAGCAGGTCGTTGACGGACAGCTTGGTTCCCTCGTCGGCCAGCCGCCGGTTGAGCTCGGCCCGCAGCTCCAGCAGGGCGTCCACGTCGACCTGGATGGTCAGGTAGAAGTGGGGGGCGCTCTGCATGCTCTCGACCAGCCGGCGGGCGACCGTCTTGCGCATGCCGGAGAGCGGGACCTCCTCCACGTCTGCCGCGGCCGGCTTGGCTGGCGCCGGGGCCGGCGCGGCAGGGGCCGGGGCGGCCGGGGCGGCGACGGCCTCGACGTCGGCCTTCACCACCCGGCCGCCGGGGCCGCTGCCGGTCACGGTCGAGAGGTCGATGCCCTGGTCGCGGGCGATCGCCCTGGCCATCGGCGACGCCTTCACCGGCGTGCCGGTGGGCGGCGCAGGCGGCACCGGGGCCGGCGGCGGTGGGGCCGCGCCGTCGCCGGACCCGATGACGGCGATCGGCTGGCCGATGGGGACGGTCTCCCCCTCCTGGACCAGGATCCGCTCCAGCACCCCCTCCTCGAAGGACTCCAGCTCCATGGTGGCCTTGTCGGTCTCGATCTCGGCCAGCAGGTCGCCGCGGTGCACCTGCTCGCCCGGCTGCTTCAGCCAGGCGGCCAGGGTGCCCTCCTCCATCGTGTCGGACAGGCGCGGCATGGTGATCTCGGGCATCTCTCGCGCACCTCGCTAACGGGCACCGGACGCGTCGAGCGTCTCGTGGATCACCTTGGTGAGGTGATCGGCGTTGGGCAGGGCGGCCAGCTCCATCGGCTTGGCGTACGGCAGCGGGACCTCGGCGGCGGCGACCCGGCGCACCGGCGCGTCCAGGTAGTCGAAGGCGCCCTCCTGGATGGTGGCGGCCAGCTCGGCGCCGACCCCGTAGGACAGCCAGTCCTCCTCCATCACCACGGCCCGGTTGGTCTTGCGGACCGAGGCCACCACCGTCTCGCGGTCCAGCGGCCGCAGGCTGCGCAGGTCCACCACCTCCGCGCTGATGCCCTCCTCGTCCTCCAGGCGGTTGGCGAGGTCCAGCGCGATCTTGGCCATGCGGGAGTAGGCGACGATCGTCAGGTCGCCGCCCTGCTTGACCACCTCGGCGCGGCCGAGCTCGGTGGTGTAGTCGCCGTCGGGGACCTCGCCCTTGGTGTTGTACAGGGCGAGGTTCTCGATGAAGATCACCGGGTCGTTGTCGCGCACCGCGGTGCGCAGCAGGCCCCGGGCGTCGGCCGGTGTGGACGGGACGACGACCTTGAGCCCGGGCACGTGCGCGTACCAGACCTCCAGGTTCTGCGAGTGGGTGGCGGCGAGCTGCTGGCCGCCCCCGCCGGGGGTGCGCAGCACCATCGGCACCGGGGTCTGGCCGCCGAACATGCCGTAGATCTTGGCGCCGTGGTTGACGAGCTGGTCCAGGGCCAGGATCGAAAAGTTGATGGTCATGATCTCCACGATCGGCCGCAGCCCGAGCATGGCCGCGCCGATGGCGGCACCGACGAAGCCCTCCTCGCTGATCGGGGTGTCGATCACCCGCTTGGGGCCGAACTCGGCCAGCAGCCCGGCGGTGATCTTGTAGGAGCCCTCGAACACGCCGATCTCCTCGCCCATCAGGTAGACGTCCTCGTCGCGGAGCAGCTCCTCGCGCAGCGTGTCGTGCAGCGCCTGCCGGTAGGTCATCACGGCCACGGGTGCCTCACCTCCAAGCTGGGTCGCCGGGCAGGGCGCGTGGCGCGTTGGCCACCGGGCCGGCGTAGACGTCGTCGAACAGCTCCTCGACGGTGGGGTCGGGGCTGGCGTCGGCGAAGTCGACGGCCTGCTGCACCTCCTGCTCCACCTCGGCCTCCAGCGCGGCCGCCTCGGCCTCGCCGAGGACCCCCGCCGCGATCAGCCGGGCCCGGAACGCCACCACCGGGTCCTGGGCGCGGCCCCGCTCGACCTCCTCCTTGGACCGGTAGCGGGCGGGGTCGACCACCGAGTGGCCGCGCATCCGGAAGCTGACCGCCTCCAGCAGCGTCGGCTGCGACTCGGTCCGCGCCCGGCCGACCGCACGGCGGGTGGCGTCGCGCACCGCCAGCAGGTCGTTGCCGTCCACCCGTTCGCTGGCCATCCGGTAGGCGCAGGCGCGCCGGTGCAGCTCCGGCTCGGCCGACGCCGCCTCGACCCTGGTTCCCATCCCGGTCAGGTTGTTGACGATCACGTAGACGATCGGGAGCTTCCAGAGCTGGGCCATGTTCAGGCACTCGTGGAAGGCGCCGGTGTTCACGGTGCCGTCGCCCATCTGGCACATGACCACCTCGCCGCCGCCCCGGTAGGCGATCGCGTGGGCGGCGCCGGTCGCCAGCGGGATCTGCCCGCCGACGATCGCGTAGCCGCCCATCAGGCGCGCGTCGGCGTCGAACAGGTGCATCGAGCCGCCGCGGCCGCGGGACACGCCGGTCGCCTTGCCGAACAGCTCGGCCATCACCCGCCCGGCCTCGATCCCCTTGGCCAGCGCGTAGCCGTGCTCGCGGTAGTTGGTGAACAGGTAGTCGCGTGGTTCCAGGGCGGCCATCAGGCCGACGACAGTCGCCTCCTCCCCCAGGTTGAGGTGGCAGTAGCCGCCGATCCTGGCGCGCTGGTACAGCTCGACGCAGCGCTCCTCGAACCGGCGCAGCAGCCACATCGTCCGGTAGTAGCCGACCAGGGTGTCCGGCTTCTCCCCGGCGAACGCGTCCGCTGCGCGCTTGCTGCCCTGGCCGCGCCTGCGCGGCGCGGTCTTCTGCTCGGTCGCCATCGCGGTCCTCCTCGTCGTCACGGGCCCGGCGGCTGCTCCTGCCGAGTGAACCGCGCCGGCTGCTCGCCGCAGCGAGGGCAGCCGTCCGGCGGCCGCGAGCCGCGCACCGGCTCGCCGCAGCGCTCGCACGTCCACTCCAGCGCCAGCAGCTCGACCAGGTCGGAGCGGCTCACGATGCCGACCAGCCGCTGCCCGGCCATCACCGGCACGCGCCGGATGCGCAGCTCGACCAGCAGCGCGCGGACGTCCTCGACGTCGGTCTCCTCGGTGACGCTGATCACCGTCGGCGACATCACCTCGCGTGCGGTGGCGCCCTGCTTGACCAGCAGGTCGTACTCGCTGACCAGCCCGACCACCGCGCCGTCCTGGTCGGTGACCGGGACCCCGCTGATGCGGTGCGTGGTGAGCAGCTCGACCACGTCCGCCGTGGGGGTATCCGGCCCGGCGGAGACGACCGGCGTCGTCATGATCTCCTTGACCTTCACGCGCACCTCCAGGGTGATGGCTAGCGCCGGCGGGCCGGGGGCACGTGGACCGGCAGGCCGAGCGCGACCATGGCCGCCTCCATGGTTCCCTCGCCGAGCGTCGGGTGGGCGTGGATGGTGTCGGCGATGTCCACCAGCGTCGCCTCCAGCCGCATCGCCAGCACCCCCTCCGGGATCAGGTCGCTGGCGCCCGGGCCGACGATGTGGACCCCGAGCACCTCCCCGTAGCGACGCTCGGCGACCACCTTGACCAGCCCCTCGGTCGACCCGTAGGTCTGGGCGCGGCCCAGCGCGGTGAACGGGAACCGGCCGACGACCACGTCGTGGCCGGCCTGCCCGGCCTCGGCCTCGGTCAGCCCGACGCTGGCGACCTCCGGGTGGGTGAAGGTCGCGGCCGGGACCGCCTTGTAGTCCATCCGCTCGGCGTGGCCGGCGATCGCCCCGGCGGCGACCAGGCCCTGGTGGCTGGCGACGTGGGCCAGCAGCACCCTCCCGGTCACGTCGCCGATCGCGTACACGCCCGGCACGCTGGTGCGGAGCTGCTCGTCGACCTGGACCCAGCCCCGCTCGTCGGTGGCCACCCCGGTGCGCTCCAGGTCCAGCCCTTCGGTGTTGGGCCGGCGGCCGACCCCGACCAGGACCACGTCCGCCTCGACCTGCTCGGGATGCTGCCCGTCCCGGTCGGTGATCGTGACCTGCAGCGCCGCGGTCCGCCGCTTGCCCCCGCCCGCCTGGGTGACCTCCGAGACCGTCCTGCCCGTCTGGACCTTGATCCCCCGCCTGGTGAACGAGCGGGCCAGGGCCTTGCCCATGTCGGCGTCCTCGGCCGGGATCAGCGTGGGTAGCAGCTCGACCAGCGTGACGTCGGCGCCGAAGGCGTGGAACATGGTGGCCCACTCGGCGCCGACCGCGCTGGCGCCGATGATCACGATCCGGCGCGGCACCTCGCCGAGCAGGAACGCGCCGTCGCTGGTGACCACGCCGGGCAGGTCGACCCCCGGGATCGGCAGCAGCACCGGCGTCGACCCGGTGGCCACGATCACGTTGCGTCCCTCCAGCCTGGCCCGGGGCCGGCCGCCGGCGGCCGGCGGCGCGTTGTACAGCGGCCCACCGGCGCCCAGCGGCGCGTCCCCGACCGCGACGACCTCCACGGCCGTCGGCCCGGTGAAACGCGCGTGCCCGCCGACCACCGTGACCCCGTTGGCCTTGAGCAACGCGGCCACGCCGTCGGTGAGGGTCTTGACGACCCGTTCCTTGCGCTTCAGCACCCCCGAGTAGTCCAGGCGCACGTTGTCGGCCAGCACGCCGAAGTCCGCGCCGTGCCGCACGGTCTCCAGCACCTCGGCCGAGCGCAGCATCGCCTTGGTGGGGATGCAGCCCCAGTTCAGGCAGACCCCGCCGGCTCGCTCCTTCTCCACCAGCGCGGTCCGCAAGCCAAGCTGGGCCGCGCGGATCGCGGCCGGGTACCCACCCGGGCCGCCCCCGACGACCACCACGTCGAACTCCTGCCGCTCCGCCGGCTCGGCCATGCGTCCACACCTCCTCGCCCCATGCACATGGTCCCCTGGTTCCCGGGCCGCAACCACCCGCCGGAGGGTCGCTGGCGGCCGATGACGAGGCGCGGCGAGTAGTGCCTCAACGTGCCCGATAGACGTCGCGACGGTGGTCGATGCGGCGGACCACCACCAGCTGCTTGGACTCGTCGATGCGGAACACGACCCGGTACTCCCTCCGGCGCGCGACCCCGAGACCGGCCAGCTCGTCGTGGAGCGGTTTGCTCACGCCGCGGCCACCCGGATCGCCATAGCGTGTCCGTCGGCGAGGGCGCAGACTAGGTCGCAGCAGGACCGAACCTCAGGGGGCCACATGTTGCGCTACGATCAGCCGCCAGCGCTGCTCCCACTGCTGTCCCGTGGCAAGCACCGCAGCCCACGCAAGGGCGCATGCTTCATGGAGTTTGCCTCGATGCTCGCCGGTGAGCGCTGGAGTGACCACCCGGCATGCACCCATCCGCTGCTGGCCGCGGTCGCCCGTCACGTCAACGACGACACCTCCGACGCGGGCCGCCCGCGGTTGGCCGGCCTGATCCCGTCGGTGATCGGGCTGACCGGCGACGACCTCCGCATCGACGCTCGGATCGCCCTGCTGTCGGCCACGACGGCGTTGCCGGTCGTGGCGGCCGAGCGGCAACGCGTCATGGCGGTCGGGGTGCTGGCATGCGAGCGTGTCCTGGCCGAGTTGGACGGACGACCGGTCGGGGATCTCCAGGCACAGAGCCGGTCGGCGCTGGCGCAGGCTCCCCACGCCGCGGCCTGGGCCGACCGCTTCGTCGCCCGTGGCGGCGGGCCGTCCGCCAGGCGCTTCCGTCGGCAGGCCGCGCCGACCGTCGTCCGCAACGCCGCCGAAGGAATCGCCGAGGCCTGCGTGCCGGACCCGGACGCGATGCTCCGCGACCTGCTCGTCCAGGCGATCGGTGAATGCGCCTCGCTGGTCGGTCGCGACCCCGATCGCGGCGGCACCTTCGACGCCGCCTTGTGGGTGACCGCGTGTCGGCGCACCGCAACCAAGCCCGCAGACCGCGCCGAAGCGTTCTGATCGCGACCTGCGCTGAGCTGTGGGAATTCGGCGTCTGCGCCAGCCTCCTCGAAGAGGGCCATTGCAGCTGATTACTCAGCCTGGCCGAACGCCTTGATCTCCTCCACCTCTTGTGGTGACAGCTCGCGCGGAACCTCGCCGCGGGCCACCTTCTCGCTCTGGACCTGATGGCGGATGTCATCCACGATCTCGGGGTTCGCCAGCGTGGTCACGTCCCCGACGTCGGCGAAGTTGGAGATCCCGGCGATCACCCGGCGCATGATCTTGCCCGAGCGGGTCTTGGGCATGTCCGAGACGATCCAGACCTTCTTCGGCCGAGCGATCTTCCCGATCTCGGTCTCGAGCGCCTTGATCACCTTCTGCTCGATGTCCGCGCTCGGAGTAATCCCCGGCTTCAGCGCCACGTACATCTCGACAGCCCGGCCGCGCAGCTCGTCCATCACCGGGACCGCGGCGGCCTCGGCGACCTCCTCGACGGTGATGCAGGCCGACTCGAGCTCCTTGGTCCCCAGCCGGTGCCCGGCCACGTTGATCACATCATCGACCCGGCCGAGGATCCGGAAATAGCCGTCGGCCGCCTGGACGGCGCCGTCGCCGGCGAAGTATGGCCAGTCGTGCCAGTCCTTGCTGTCCCTGTTCTGGCAATACTTCTCGTAGTAGGTCTCCACGAACCGCTCGGGCTGACCCCAAATCGTCTGGAAGATGCCCGGCCAGGGGTTGCGGATGCAGATGTTGCCGGCGCGGCCGCTGCCGGCTTCGACCACATTGCCGTCTTCGTCATAGATCACAGGGAAGATCCCGAGCACCCCCGGGCCGCAGCTGCCGGGCTTCATCGGCAGCAGGGCAGGCAGCGTGCTGCCCAGGAAACCGCCGTTCTCGGTCTGCCACCAGGTGTCGACGATGACCGCCTCGCCCTTGCCAACGACGTCGTGGTACCAGCGCCAGACGTCCGGCTCGATGGGCTCACCCACCGTCGTCATGTGCTTGAAGTGGTAGTCGTACTTCTTCGGCTCGTCCGGCCCGAGCTTGCGCAGCATGCGGATGGTCGTCGGCGCGGTGTGGAAGATGTTCACCCCGAGCCGCTCGGCGATCCGCCAGGGACGACCCGGATCCGGATAGGTGGGCACGCCCTCGTACATCACGCTCGTGGTCCCGAGCGACAACGGGCCGTAGACGATGTAGGAGTGGCCGGTGATCCACCCGATGTCGGCCAAGCACCAGTACGTGTCCTCGGGGTGGATGTCCTGGTAGTACTTCGACGTGCCGGTCACGTAGGCGAGATACCCGCCCGTGCTGTGCTGGCACCCCTTGGGCCGGCCCGTCGTACCGCTGGTGTACATCAGGAACAGCGGTGCTTCGGCAGGCATGGAGACCGGCTCGACCACGCTCCCGCGATAGCTCTGCAGCAGCTCGTCGACGAAGAAATCCCTGCCGTCGACCATGGGGCTCTCCGAGGCGTACTGGCCGGGGTGCCGCCGCCAGACCAGCACCTTGTCGACCTCCACACCCTGCTCACGGGCTGTCGCCACCGCCTCGTCGGCCTTGGCCTTGTGATCGATCAGCTCGCCGTTGCGGTAGTAGCCGTCCATCGTCACCAGGATGCGGCTTTGCGAGTCGGCGATCCGGCCTCCGCATGCCGCACCGCTGAATCCACCGAACACCTCCGAGTGGACGACGCCAAGGCGGGCGCAGGCGAGCATGGAGACGGGCAACTCCGGGACCATCGGCAGGTGGAAGGTCACGCGGTCGCCGGTCTGCACACCACAGAAGCCTTGCAGAAGCGCGGCGAACTCGTTGACCCGCTGGTACAGCTCCTGGTAGGTGATCGCCTTGGTGTTCTCGGCCTCCGGCTCGGGCACCCAGATCAAGGCGGCCTTGTTCCGGCTGGTGGCCAGGTGCCGGTCGATGCAGTTGGATGAGGCGTTCAGGCGGCCGCCGACGAACCACTTCCAGAACGGCGGGTTGCTGGCGTCCAGCGTCGTGTGCCAGTAGGCATCCCAGTCGAGCAGATCCGCGTATTCCTTGAAGCACTCGGGGAAGTGCTCCTCGCTGAACCGTTCGAAGATCGCCGGGTCGGTGGCGTTTGCCTGTCCGATGAACATTGCAGGAGCGGGGTAGAAACCCTCCTCACGCCAGTGAACCGCGATCTGCGCCTCGGAGATCTCCATCTCCTGTCCTGCTGCCATTGCTCGACCTCCCGCTGGAGACGACTTCGAGGACCTTGCAGACGAGGTCAGCCACCATCCGCCAGGCTACGCGGCGCTGCCAGAACGCCCCGCACCGGGAGCATCTCACGCCCGAGGGTGAAACTGACCACGCCGCGACCGCGGTCGTCAGCGAAGGTGGCGACGGCGAAGCCAGCCTGGCTGGCCATCGGATCCCCTTCCCTCCTCCCGGCACGTGGTCCAGTCTGCCAGCGAACGCGTACGGTGCGGGCAGGGTAGGAGGTTGCCGTGGACGTGCGGGCGCTGGACAACTGCGAAGCCTTCGCCACGCTGACCGACGAGGAGCGAGCTGACATCCTCGCGTTGGCCGAGGTCCTCGAGGTCGCCGCCGGCGAGCGGGTGTTCGAGGAGGGCTCCGAAGGGGAGAGCCTCTACGTGGTCCTGACCGGCGGGATCGCGTTGCGGCGGTCCGGTCACGTCGTCGTCCGGCTCGGGCCCGGGGATTTCTTCGGGGAGATGTCCCTGTTCAACCGCTACGTGCGCGTGGCGGAGGCGTGCGCCACCGAACCCGCGACCGTGCTGGAGCTGCGCCGGCGCGACCTGCAACCACTGGTGCTTCGGCAGGACCCCGCGGCCCTGAAGGTCGTGCAGCGGCTCGGGACGCTGACGGTCGAGCGCCTGCAACGGCTGGGAGGCAGCCGCGGCGAGCCCCTCGTCGACGATCCGGCGCTCATCGCTCTGGAAGAGTACCGGCAGCTCAAGGAGCGGCTGCTCGCCGGCTGGGCGCTGGCCTATCACGCCATCGGCAAGCCCGGGAAGCTCGGCATCACCAGCACCAAGCCGGCGGCCACCGCCGCCGACCTCTCGGTGGCCTACTCTCCCGGCGTCGCCGAGCCCTCCCTGGCCATCCGCGACGACCAGACAGCGGCATACGAGTACACCGGCAAGGGTCACCTCGTTGGGGTGATCAGCAACGGTACCGCCGTGCTCGGCCTCGGCGGCATCGGCGCCGCCGCCGCCAAACCGGTCATGGAAGGCAAGGCGGTGCTCTTCAAGCGGTTCGCCGACCTCGACGCCTTCGACCTGGAGATCGACGAGACCGACCCGCAGCGGTTCGTCGACATCGTCTGTTCGCTCGCCCCGACCTTCGGGGGCATCAACCTCGAGGACATCCGCGCCCCGGAGTGCTTCTTCATCGAGCAGGAATGCCAGCGCCGCCTCGCCATCCCCGTGATGCACGACGACCAGCACGGCACGGCGATCGTCGCCGGCGCCGCGTTGCTGAACGCCTTGGAGCTGGTCGGCAAGGACATCGGCGGCGTGCGGGTGGTGTTCTCCGGCGCGGGCGCCGCCGGCTTCGCCACGGCGAAGTTCCTGCTGGCGCTGGGGGTGCGCCGGGAGCACCTGATGCTCACCGACGCGCGTGGGGTCGTCTACGCCGGCAGGGGTGACGGCAACTACCTCGAGGAGCTCGCGGCCGATACCGATGCGCGCACCCTGGCCGAGGTCGTGGGCGGCGCCGACGTGTTCGTCGGGGTCTCCGTCGGCGACATCCTCACCCCGGCGATGCTGCGGAGCATGGCCGGCAGGCCGATCGTGTTCGCGCTCGCCAACCCAAGACCTGAGATCGACCCCGTGCTGGCCAGGCAGACCAGCGCCGACGTCGTCCTGGCAACCGGGCGCAGCGACTACCCCAACCAGGTCAACAACCTGCTGGCCTTCCCGTACCTGTTCCGGGGCGCGCTCGATGTCCGGGCGAGCATGGTCAACGAGGAGATGAAGCTCGCTGCGGCGCAGGCGATCGCCGCGCTCGCCCGCCAGCCGGTCACCGCCGATGCGGGCTTCGACGCCGCGGGGCTGAGCTTCGGCCCCGCCTACCTGATCCCCAAGCCGTTCGACCGCCGCCTGCTCCCCGAGGTCGCCGCCGGCGTGGCCGAGGCAGCCCTGCGGACCGGCGTGGCAGCAGTCGGCCTGCACGTTGGCGAGTACCGCGAGGATCTGCGGCGCCTGGCCATGTCGTTGTGAGCGCGGCCGACCATCCCGGCTAGGGCCGGCCGACCGTGGCCAGGGTCTGCTCGGCGATCTCCAGCTCCTCGTCGGTCGGCACGACCAGCACGGCGACCGTGCTGTCGCCGGTGGACACCGTGCGCGACTCCCTTGACCGCAGCCGGTTGCGTGCGTCGTCGACGCGGATGCCGAACCGCTCCAGCCCACGGCACACCCCGGCGCGGACGACGACGCTGTTCTCCCCGACACCGGCGGTGAACACCAGGGCGTCGAGCCGACCGAGCGCAGCGGCGTATGCGCCGACGTACTTGCGGATGCGATAGCAATAGACGTCCAGCGCCTCCTGCGCCACCCGGTCGCCGTCAGCAGCGCGCCGTTCGACCTGGCGCATGTCGTTGACCCCGGTGAGGCCTCTCATGCCGCTCTCCGTGTTGAGCAGCGTGTCGATCTCGTCCAACGACAGGCGGGCCTCGCGGTGCAGGAACAGCACGATCGCCGGGTCGAGGTCGCCGCTGCGGGTGCCCATGACCAGCCCCTCGAGCGGCGTGAACCCCATGGACGTGTCGATGCAGCGGCCACCGGCGACCGCGGCGACGCTCGCGCCGTTGCCGAGATGCATCGTCACCAGGTTGACCTCCGCCAAGGGGCGGCCAAGGTGCTCTGCCGCCTTCCGCGACACGTGCGCGTGCGAGGTCCCATGGAAGCCGTAGCGGCGGATGTGGAGCCGGTGGGCCAGATCACGGGGTAGGGCGTAGCGGTAGGCGCGCGGTGGCATGGTCCGGTGGAACGCCGTGTCGAACACCGCGACCTGCGGGGCCGCCGGGAACGCCGCCCGACTGATCTCGATGCCCAGCAGGTTGCTCGGGTTGTGCAGCGGCGCCAGCGGGACCTGCGCGCGGATGGCCGCGATCACCTCGTCGTCGATGCGGGCCGGGGCCGAGAAGCGCTCCCCACCGTGCACCACGCGGTGGCCGATACCCGCCAGGCCGCCGGGCAGCCCGCCCGAGGACCTTAGCGCTCGGAAGACCCGGTCGAAGCCCTCCTGGTGGTCGGTGATCCTGCCGTCCACCACCAGCGGCTCGGCGCCCCCGATCGTCTGCGTCAGCCGCGAGCCGTCCTCCCCGATCCGCTCCAGCAGGCCGGAAGCCAGCACCGTCCGGTCGTCCATCTCGAACAGCTGGTACCTGATCGACGACGAGCCGGTGTTGAGCACCAGCACCTTGCTCATGGACGGCCGCTCCCCTGCGCCTGGATGGCGGTGATCGCGACGGTGTTGACGATGTCGGCAACCAGCGCGCCGCGGGACAGGTCGTTGACCGGCTTGCGCAGCCCCTGCAGCACGGGGCCGACGGCGACAGCGTTCGCCGACCGCTGCACGGCCTTGTAGGTGTTGTTGCCGGTGTTCAGGTCCGGGAACACCAGCACCGTCGCCCGCCCCGCCACCGGGCTGCCCGGCAGCTTGGACCGCGCCACGTCCGGGTCGATGGCGGCGTCGTACTGGATCGGCCCCTCGATGGGCAGGTCCGGCCGGCGCGCCCGGGCGATCACGGTCGCCTGGCGCACCTTGTCGACGTCGCTGCCGGCGCCTGATGCCCCCGTCGAGTACGACAACATCGCGATCCGCGGCTCGATCGCGAACATCGCCGCGGTCGCCGCCGAGGAGATGGCGATGTCGGCAAGCTGCTCGGCGTCGGGGTTCGGCACCACCGCGCAATCGCCGTACACGAGCACCCGGTCGGCCAGGCACATGAAGAACACGCTGGACACAATCGACACGCCAGGCACGGTGCGGATGAACTCGAACGCCGGCCGGATCGTATGGGCGGTGGTGTGCGCCGCGCCCGAAACCATCCCATCCGCCAGGCCCTTGTGGACCATCATCGTGGCGAAGTACGACGTGTCGGCCATGAGGTCGCTGGCCAGCGGCAGCCCGACGCCTTTGTGCTTGCGCAGCTCTTGGTAGGTCGCGGCGAAATCCTCACGCCACTGGGACGTGAGCGGGTCAACCACCCGCAGCCCCTCCAACTCCAAGCCGAGGGAGGCAGCGCGGCTGCGGACCGCTTCCTCCCCGCCCAGGACGGTGAGGTCGACGACGCCTCGCCGCAGCAGCTGCTCCGCCGCGCGCAGGATCCGATCGTCGTCTCCCTCGGGCAGCACGATGTGCCTGCGGTCCGCCCGCGCCCGCTCGATCAGCTCGTGCTCGAACATCAGCGGCGTCACCCGGACCGAGCGGGTGACCTGGATCCGCTCCTGAAGGATCGATGTCTCCACGTGGGCTTCGAACAGGCCCAGCGCGGCCGCGATCTTGCGCTCGTTGTCGGCGCTGAGCACCCCGCGCACCCCGGCGACGGCCGCGGCGGTGCGGTAGGTGTCGGTGTCGACCAGGACGACCGGCACGCTGGCTGCGCCCAGCCCATCGATCAGCTTGAGGATCGACGGCTCAGGCACCAGCCCGCCCGTGAGCAGCAACCCGGCGATGTTCGGGTACGTGCCGGAGAACCGGGACGCGAGGCTGCCGACGATCAGGTCGGCCCGGTCGCCCGGCGTGATGATCAGGTCACCATCACCAATGTGGTCGAGGAAGTGCGGCAGGCTCATCGCCCCGACGATCACGTTGCGGACCTCACGCCGCGTGCTGGCCGCGTCGGCGCCCTCGACCGGTCGCAAGTACCGCGCCGACAGCGCCCGTACCACCTCGGCCACCGTGGGCGCGGCGAGCACGGGCGTCTCCGGCAGCACGTAGGCGGGCTCGTCACCGACCACCTCGGACAGGTGACGACGGACCTCCTCGGCGATGCCCGGATCCACCCGGTTGCAGAAGGTGGCGAGGATCGTGCAACCCCGGCCGGCCAGCGACCCGTGGGCCAGCCGCACCGAGTCCAGGACCTGGCCGGCGGTCCGGCCGCTGCCGCGAACCACCAGCACCACCGGGCAGCCGAGGTGGTTGGCCGCGTCGGCGTTGAAGTCGAACTCCAGCGCTCGGGAGGCCTCGGTGAAATCGCTGCCCTCGACCAGCACCAGATCGGTGACCTGGTCCAACCGCCCGTACGCCTCCAGGATGCGCATCAGCAGGACGTCGTACTGCCCGCGGTCGCTCATCGCGCGCAGGTCGTCGACGGTGGCCGCGTACGACTCCGGATACGTCTGGGCGAGCCGGTAGCGGCGGCGGATCAGCTCGATGTCGCTGTCCGGCGCGGTGTCCGACGGGACGATCGGGCGAAAATAGCCCACCCGACCCAGCCGGGACAGCGACTCCATCATCCCCAGGGCCACGACAGACTTCCCACTGCCCGGCTCGGTTGCCGTGAGATAGACGCTGCGGGCCATCCCTGCCTCCCGACGAATACGCGGTCTGCAGGGTACCGCGGCCAGGACCAGCCCACGGCCGGCGATCGCCGGTCAGGTCGCGTGCCCGCGATGAGCGTCCTCGTCTGCCGCGGTTGGCTCCGGTGCGGTGGGGAACCTCGGCGTCCTGTGGCGGAGCGGGTCCACGGTGTGCCGCTGCAGCGGCATCAGCCCTCCCCAGACCGCCAGGAACCCCAGCACCCCTCCAGCCACCACCGCGGCTGTCGCCGCCCCAGTTGCCTGCAGGACCAGCACCGCAACGGCAGCC
>Ga0209843_1000018_pt1 | contig 19414 bp, 19 predicted proteins | sample GWRWS1_20_30_FD_187222 | JGI IMG/M metagenome (GOLD analysis project Ga0209843, IMG submission 187222) | Riverbed sediment microbial communities from areas with vegetation nearby in Columbia River, Washington, USA - GW-RW S1_20_30 (SPAdes)... | ecosystem: Environmental > Aquatic > Freshwater >... | reverse complement strand
CCAGCGCGGATAAAAGGCCGACAGCAATCGCCACGGCGACACCAACACCGAATGGCAACCCGATCAGCAATGTGAGCCACAAGCCGTAGCCCGCGAGGCTCATCAATTCCCCATGGGCGAAATTGATCAAGCCCATCATGCTGAAGACGATGGCAAGGCCGAGCGCCAGCAAAGCGTAGGTGCCGCCGAGGCTCAGCGCATTGATCAGTTGCTGGATCAGGATGTCCATGGCTCAGGCTTCGGCCAGCCCCAGATAAGCGCGTTCGATGCCGGACGAGCGCCGGAGTTCCTCCGCCGTTCCCGCCAGCGCGATTTCGCCATTGGTCATGACATAGCCGCGGTCGGCGATATCAAGGGCGCGATCCACATTCTGTTCCACCAGCAGGATGGTGAGGCCGCGGCGGCGCAGTTCGACGATCATGTCGAAGATCGCGTCGACGACCTGCGGCGCCAGCCCCAGCGACGGTTCGTCCAGCAGCAGGAGCCGCGCCGCGGAGAGCAGCGGTTCCGGCGGCTGCAGGCGAAGCGCTCGCGTCGACGGGCCAGGACATCGGCGGGATGCTGATCCTGGGTACCACGCTGGTCACCAGCGGGGCGCTGCTCTTGATCGTGCGGCGGGGCCGAGCCCATCGCGGCGTCCACCGCAGGCGTCGAGGGTCCGCAAGCCAGCCGCCGAGCCGACCAGACGTTGACGTCGTGGATTGCTACCCGGCGCTTGGGTTTCCGGAGAATGATCGCCGGCCGGCGGTCGTGGTCAGGCGTGGCCAATGATCGCCTCGATCATGATGTGGGCGTCGCGAAAACGCGTCGATCATGACCTCCAGGTCATGATCGACGGGATCTTGGACGCCGCCTAGATCGACGGGATCTTGGAGGCCTAGTTCAGCGGGGTCGCACCCAGCTTGCCCAGCATGGTCCGCAGAACCTGGATCTCGCCGCTCTGGTTGCGGATCATGGTCTCGGCCAGCTCTCGGACCTCCGGTCCGGGATCGAGTTTGAGCACCTCCTGAGCCATGTGTACGCCACCGAGATGGTGCCGCAGCATGTACTGCAGGAAGCGAATGTCCACGTCCTTGCCGGTGGCGGCGCGGAGCATCGCGATCTCCTCGCGGGTCGCCATGCCAGGCATGAGGTTGCCCTTCACCGCCTGGTCGCCATCGCGCATCCAGGCCATCGGCGGCCGGGAGCTGTTGGGCCCCAGACCCCAGTCCTTGAGCCAGGTCTGCATGACACCGATCTGGCCCTGCTGGGTGAGCGCGATGTCCCCGCCGAGCGTGCGGATCTCCGGCTGCGAAGCCTTCTGGTACGCGATCATGCCCATCTCCACGGCCTGAGCGTGGTGTTCGGACATGTCGCGGGCGAAGCCAGCCTCCGGCGAGGACTCACCCGGGGTGGATAGCCGCGGAGTGAGCCACCCCGCGGCGTACCCGATGAACACCAGCAATACCGCGCCGAGCACTCCGCCGGCGATCTTCAAACGCCGCGGCGTCACGACCTGTGCCACCTGCGATCAGCCTCCGGGCTGGGCCGGGGGCACCAGGTCCAGGGGGGTCTTGCCCGGGTCGGTGATGCCGCCGCTGCAGGTGGCCTGCGGCTCCCTTGTGGCGTTCTGGCGCAGCGCGTCGATGAACTCGTCGATCCGGCCGTCACCGGCGTTGTCGACCTTGAGCTGGTAGCCCCACGCCTGCACCGAGATCGGCTTGTCCAGGCCCGGGTAGGGGCTCATCAACATGAAGCCGCGGTCCCTCACCTTGCCGGCGAGTTCATCGACCTGGTCCTTCGGCAGATCCGGGTGGTAGGCAATCCATACCGCGCCGTGCTCCATGCTGTGCGTGGCCTGCTCCTTGGGGATCTCCGCCGGGTAGACGTCGCCCATGCAGTTCTGCCAATAGTCGTTGTGCACGCCACCGACCGGCGGACTGCTCGGGTAGGTGAGCACGCCTGACTTATGGTTGCCCACGGCCGGGTCGTAGACGAACCAGTCCGGGTTGGACTCCAGGTAGTTGCTGATGCCTTCGATCCCGGCAGCGCGCTCCTGCCACGGCGGTTGGTTCGCCTGCTTGATCAGCTGGAACGCGCCGAAGCCGATGATGAGAACGGCGACGAGCCCGGCGCCGGCGAACATCGCGATCGGCCCCCAGTTGCGACCCTGGCTCACCTTGACCGGTGTGACCGGCTTGCGTCCCTTGCCGCCGCCGCTCTTCGCGGGCCCCCGACCGGCCGGTGGCCGACCACCCGGCCGCGAACCTGAGCTCTTCGTCGCGACCTTCGGCTGCGAAGTCTTTGGCTTGGGCGCCGGCGCCGGCGCCGGCGCCGCGGCATCGGCTTCATCGGCGTCCAGCTCGTCGCTCTCGGGCTTCGGCCCGTCGGCGGCGACGGCCTTGGCCGACAGCTTGTTGACGGAGGGACGGCGGACGTCGCCGGTACTCATGCTCATGGGGCCTCGTCACGGTCGGTAACAGTCGGTTATCGGGGGAAAGCCCCAATGGGGCAGGCAGCCGCACCAGCCGTCCCGGATTGTGACAACCGACGTTGGACCGCCGCCAAGTCCACGAGTCTACCCCGCTAGCATTGCTCAGTGACTCCCGCCGACCTTGCCGCCGCCGTACTGGGCGCCGCGCGCTCCGCCTTCGCGGAGCGTGAGCTTGATCTCGCCCTGCTGCCGGAGAGCACGACCGTCGAGCGTCCCCGCAATCCCGAGCACGGCGACTACGCCTCCACCATCGCTCTGCAATTGTCCAAGCAGGTGGGCGTACCCCCGCGGGACCTCGCCGCCGGACTCGCCGAGAAGCTTGGACAGGTCAAGGGCATCAAGTCGGTGGAGATCGCGGGGCCCGGCTTCCTGAACATCAAGCTCGACTCCGCCGCGTCCGGCGAGATGGCACGCACCGTTGTGACGGCGGGCAAGCAGTACGGGCAGAGCGCCCACCTGACCGGTCAACGCATCAACCTTGAGTTCGTCTCGGCCAACCCGACCGGGCCGGTCCACATCGGTGCGGTGCGGTGGGCTGCCGTCGGGGACGCACTGTCCCGACTGCTGCGTACCGATGGGGCCGACGTCACCACCGAGTACTACTTCAACGACGCCGGATCGCAGATCGACCGCTTCGCCCGCTCACTGCTCGCCGCGGCGCGGGGAGAGCCGACGCCAGAGGACGGGTACGCCGGTCAATACATAGCCGATATCGCCTCCACCATCGTCGCCAAACATCCGGACGCGCCGAGCCGGCCCGATGGCAAGGCCCAGGATCTGTTCCGGGTCGAGGGCGTAGCCCTGATGTTCGAGGAGGTCAAGTCCTCGCTCGCCGAGTTCGGGGTGACGTTCGACGTCTACTTCAACGAGAAGGACCTCCACACGCGGGGCGAACTCGATGCTGCGCTCGCTCGGCTGCGTGAGGTGGGCCACGTCTTCGAGTCTGACGGTGCGACCTGGCTACGGACGACCGACTTTGGCGACGACAAGGACCGCGTCCTGCGCAAACGTGACGGCGACTGGACCTACTTCGCCGGCGACTGCGCCTACTACCTAGACAAGCGTGAGCGCGGCTTCGACCGCATCGTGATCATGCTTGGCGCCGACCACCACGGCTACATCGGCCGGATGCGAGCGATGGCCGCCTGTTTCGGTGACGACCCCGACCGTACGCTCGAGATCCTGATTGGCCAGTTGGTCAATTTGGTACGGGACGGGCAGCCGATGCGCATGAGCAAGCGTGCCGGCACCGTACTCACGCTTGTAGATCTCGTCGATGCGATTGGCGTCGATGCCGCGCGGTACGCCCTCGCGCGCTACTCCGTCGACTCGCCCATCGACATCGATCTCGAGTTGTGGACGCGCGCCACCGCCGACAACCCCGTCTACTATGTCCAGTACGCTCACGCCCGCATCGCATCGCTCCTGCGCAACGCCGCGGAGCTTGGTGTCGACCTCGGCGACTTCGATCCGGGACTGCTGTCTCATGAGCGCGAGAACGACCTTCTCAAGGCGCTCGGCGAGTTCCCCGCCGTGGTGGCCACCGCCGCCGAGCTACGGGAGCCGCATCGGGTCGCCCGCTATCTCGAGGATCTCGCCGGCACGTACCACCGCTTCTACGACGCCTGCCGGGTGCTCCCACAGAGCGGCGATCCCGCGACCGACCTGACCCACGCGAGGCTGTGGCTCGTCGAAGCGTCGCGGGTCGTGCTCGCCAACGGACTCGCCCTGCTGGGTGTTTCTGCGCCCGAAAGGATGTAAGCATGCGAGCGCATGAGGCCGGTGCGCTACACGGAGACCTGGGTGCTCGCGGACCGGCATGGCTACGGACGCCTGCCGATGTCAACGCGCTCCTGCCCAACCTCTGGCCGCACGGTGTGGTCCGAGGTGACGGGGGCGCGCTGCAGGTCGGCGGAGTTGACGTGCGCGACCTCGCCGCGGAGTTCGGCACTCCCGCGTACGTCCTTGATGAGACCGACTTCCGCTCTCGATGCCGGGACTTTCGGGACGCCTTCGCCGGCGCCGCTGTCTTCTACGCGGCGAAGGCGTTCTGCGCCAAGGCGGTCATCCGAATCGTCGCTGAGGAGGGCCTGAACCTCGACGTGTGCACAGGTGGTGAGCTGGCCGTCGCCCTAACCGCGGGGATGCCGGCTGAGCGGATCAAAATGCATGGCAACAACAAGTCCATGGCCGAGTTGTCTCGGGCCGCTGACGCGGGTGTGGGCTGGATCGTCGTGGACTCGTTCGACGAGCTCGAGCGGCTCACCGAGCTAGCGCGAAACCGTGGGGTACGGCAGCGCGTCATGGTCCGGGTGACCGTCGGCGTCGAGGCGCACACCCACGAGTTCATCGCGACCGCCCACGAGGATCAGAAGTTCGGCTTCTCGCTCGCGAGCGGGGCCGCATTCGACGCGGTGGCACGGATCTTCCACGAGGGCGTGCTCGAGCTCGCCGGCCTGCATTCCCACATCGGTTCGCAGATCTTCGACACATCGGGCTTCGAGGTCTCCGCCCGTCGGGTGCTCTCGCTCCAGGACGCGGTGCGCACCGAACTCGGCGTGGACCTGCCCGAGCTCGATCTCGGCGGCGGCTTCGGCATCGCGTACACGTCGCAGGACGATCCATCGACGCCGGGCGATCTCGCCGGTCGGATGCTCAAGATTGTTGAGCAGGAGTGTGCGGGGCGGCAGCTGCCCGTACCGCATCTGTCCGTCGAACCCGGGCGTGCGCTCGTCGGACCGGCGATGTTCACCCTGTACGAGGTCGGCACGGTCAAAGATGTCGATGGCATTAGGACGTACGTCAGTATCGACGGCGGGATGAGTGACAACATTCGCACCGCTCTCTACGACGCGAGCTTCTCGGCCACCCTCGCCGGCCGGGCCAGCGTGGCGGAGCCCATGCTCGCCCGCGTGGTGGGAAAGCATTGCGAGGCCGGGGACGTCGTGGTGAAAGATGAATTCTTGCCCGCCGACGTGAAGCCTGGAGATCTTATTGCGGTCCCCGGGACCGGTGCGTACTGCCGCAGTATGGCGAGCAACTACAACCACGTCCCACGACCGCCCGTGATCGCGGTCGTGGACGGCGCGGCGAGAGTCATCGTGCGGCGGGAGACGGAGAACGACCTCCTCGCTCTGGATGTGGGGTAGACGGTGAGCGCACGGGTACGGGTGGCGCTGCTCGGCTGCGGTGTCGTGGGCGGCGAGGTGGTGCGCCTGCTGCATGAGCAGGCGGAGGACCTTCACGCCCGGATCGGGGCGCCGCTGGAGTTGGCGGGCATAGCCGTACGCCGGCCGGGGCGCACCCGAGGGTCCATCGACCCGACGCTGTTCACGACGGACGCGCTCGGCCTGGTCAAGCACGACGACATCGACATCGTCGTCGAGGTTGTGGGCGGCATCGAACCCGCGCGGACCTGGCTCGTCGAGGCCCTCCACGCGGGCAAGAGCGTCGTAACCGCGAACAAGGCCCTACTCGCCGAGGATGGGGCTGCGCTGCACGACGCTGCTGCCGAGGGCAATGCCGACCTCTATTACGAGGCCTCGGTGGCCGGGGCGATCCCGCTGCTGCGTCCGCTGCGCGAGTCGCTGCACGGCGACCGCATCACGCGGGTTACGGGCATAGTGAACGGGACCACGAACTTCATCCTGTCCAGTATGGACTCCTCGGGAGCGAGCTTCCACGACGCGTTGGAAGAGGCTACGGCGTTGGGGTACGCCGAGGCGGACCCGTCCGCGGACGTGGAGGGGTTCGACGCTGCCGCGAAGGCCGCCATCCTCGCCTCGCTGGCGTTCCACACTCGCGTCCGGGCCTCCAACGTCTACCGCGAGGGCATCACCGAGGTCACCGCCGGCGATGTGGCATCCGCAAAAGCGATGGGCTGCACCATCAAGTTGCTGTGCATCGCATCCTGTGTGGACGGTGCGGTGTCGGTGCGGGTGCACCCGGCGATGATTCCGCGGTCGCATCCCCTCGCCAGCGTCGGCGACGCGTTCAACGCGGTCTTCGTTGAGGCGCAGGCCGCGGGACAACTCATGTTCTACGGCCGGGGCGCGGGTGGCTCACCGACGGCGAGCGCGGTCGTCGGGGACATCGTCGCTGTCGCCCGCAACCGGCTCGCCGGGGTACGGGCCGCCACCGAGTCGAACTACGCGGACCTGCGCATCCAGCCGATGGGCGAAGTGGTGACCCGCTACCACGTGTCGCTGGACGTGGCCGATCGCGCCGGTGTGCTCGCCTCCGTGGCCGGAGTGTTCGCCAAACACGATGTGAGCATCCAGACCGTACGCCAGGAGGGGCGCGGCGATGACGCCACACTCGTGGTCGTGACCCATACCGCGACCGACGCGGCGTTGGCCGCGACCGTCAACGACCTGCGCGCACTGGACATTGTCCGCGAGGTCGCCAGCGTCATGCGCGTGGAAGGGGAGTAACGATGTGGTGGCGTGGGCTCATCGAGGCATACCGCGATCGGTTGCCGGTGACCGACGCGACGCCAGTCATCACGCTGCACGAGGGCAACACGCCCCTACTGTTCGCGCCGGCGCTCGCGGACCGAACAGAGTGTGACGTCTACTTGAAGGTCGAGGGTGCCAACCCAACCGGGTCCTTTAAGGACAGAGGCATGACGCTCGCCGTCTCCAAGGCGGTGGAGGCCGGGGCGAAGGCGATCATCTGTGCCTCGACCGGAAACACCTCGGCGTCGGCGGCGGCCTACGCGGCGCGGGCCGGGCTGACGTGCGCGGTGCTCATCCCCGCCGGCAAGATCGCCACGGGAAAGATGGCCCAGGCCCTCGTACACGGGGCGCGGCCGCTGCAGGTCGCCGGCAACTTCGACGACTGTCTGTCGCTCGCGTCAAAGATCGCCCTCGACTACCCCGTGGCTTTGGTCAATTCGGTGAACGTCCACCGGCTGCACGGACAGAAGACCGCGGCCTTCGAGATCGTGGAGGCACTCGGCGACGCGCCCGACTTCCACTGCCTCCCGGTGGGCAACGCGGGCAACATCACCGCATACTGGATGGGGTACGTCGAGGACCACGACGCCGGCAACGCTACGAGACGCCCACGGATGCTGGGCTTCCAAGCGAGTGGCGCTTCGCCGATCGTATCCGGACAGGTCGTGCGCGAACCGACGACGATCGCCACCGCTATCCGCATCGGCAACCCAGCCTCGTGGACCAAGGCGATCGACGCCCGTGACGCATCCGGTGGGGCCATCCGGGCCGTGACCGATCGCGAGATCCTGTCGGCGTACCGGCTCCTCGCCCGCCAGGTTGGCGTCTTCGTCGAGCTGGCGAGCGCCGCGAGCGTCGCCGGACTGCTGGCTGCGGCGGCGGACGGCCTCGTGCCGCCGGGCTCGACCGTCGTCTGCACGGTCACCGGAAACGGTCTCAAAGATCCGGAGTGGGCCATCTCGACCGCTCCGCCTCCGGTGAGCATCGCCAACGATGCGCTGGCCGCCGCCCGCGCCCTGGACCTCGCCTAACGCCGGCGCGGCGTAAGGTACGCGTACGTGGCGCCTGTTCTCTCGGTCCTTACCCGAAACCGGGACTTCCGGTACCTGTTCCTGGCCGAGCTCGTGATCTTCGGCGGTGACTGGTTCGCCCTGATCCCACTGGTGACGCTGCTTCAGCAGCTGACCGGCAGCGGGCTACCCGGGGCGCTTGCGCTCACGGCCGACACCACGGTCATCGCACTCGCCCTGCCGTTCGCGGGCACGGTGGCGGACCGGGTCGACCGGCGCAAGATACTCATCATCGCGAATCTGGCCGCGATCGCCGCGATCAGCCTGCTCTTTGCGGTCCGCTCGCCCGGCGTGGCTTGGCTCGGACCTGTCGCGATCGGCCTCGCCGCCGCAGCCAAGGCGTTCTACACACCCGCCGCCAGCGCGGCTCTGCCGAACGTCGTCGACCCCGCTGACCTGCCCGCCGCGAACGCTCTTGGCGGCAGCGCATGGGGCACGATGCTCATCATCGGAGCGTCTCTCGGCGGCATCGTGACGGCCGTTTCCAACCCGTACGTGTGTTTCGCCATCACGGTGGTCTGCCTGATGCTGGCCGCCAGCCTCGTGTGGCGGGTGCGGCGTCCCATGCAGGCCGAGCGAGACGCCGCCGCAGCCCCCGCCCACCCGCTGCACGCGATCGCCGAGGCGCTGGGCTACATTCGCCGCCACCCGCGCGTGCTCTCGCTTGTCACCGTGAAGTCGGCCGTTGGGCTCGGCAACGGGGTGCTCGCAGTCTTCCCGATCCTGGCCACCGTGGTGTTCCCGATCGGGTCGATCGGGACCGGGCTGCTCTTCGCCGCGCGCGGGCTTGGTGCTCTCATCGGCCCGTTGCTACTCCGTCGCGTCCTCGGTCACCGATCCTGGCTCATGCCCGGTCTGGCCATCTCGATGTCGTTCTACGGCCTCGCGTACCTGGGCGTTGCCGTGAGCCCGTGGTTCTGGGCGGCCCTGGTCTTCGTGACGTTGGCGCACGTCGCCGGCGGGGGCAACTGGGTCATGTCGAACTACGCGTTGCAGATCGAGGTGCCCGACTCGCTTCGTGGCCGGGTCTTCGCGACCGACATGATGATCGCGACGCTGGCCATCTCGGTGAGCCTCCTCTTCGCCGGTGCACTCGTCGATCTCGTCGACCCTCGCGCGCTTTTCGCGATCTGCGGCTCGGTGACCCTCTTGTACGGCATCGGCTGGCGTCTCGCGACGCGCCGACTGATGCGCGCCGACGTCAATGACGAGGATCGGACACCTGACCGCGCGCACACCGCCTCGTAACGTCGGGCGGATCGAGACTCCGTCCGTCACCAGCGGCGGCACTCGAGGGGTGGCGAAAGGGTCACGGCGCCGTCCACAGCGTGTCGAGCGGTAGGGCTACAGTGCCGTCCTCGTGGGTGTACGCGTGTGCTCCGGTATAGAGAACGATCGCGGTCTCAAGGCGGTTTCCTAGCCTGGACCGCAGGGCGCGAAGCCCACGAAGGTCTTCGCCGTGAACTCGGGTCCCTGCCTTGATCTCGAAAGCGACGACCTGTCCGTCATCGCGTTCCAGGACGAGGTCGACCTCGTCCCCAGACGCAGTACGGAAGTGACCGATCGACACCGGCGCGTCCCACCAGCTGAGCTGCTTGAGGATCTCGCCAACCGCGAATGTTTCGACGACATGACCGTATTCAGTTAGCACGGATGGGTCGCCCTGCGCGATCTTCTCCGGCGTCAACGCGAGCAGCCAAGCCATGACGCCCGCGTCCACGATGTGCGCCTTGGGCTGGCGCCCAACCCGGGAGCCCATTGTCGTGCCCCATGCGGGCAGGCGCTGGACGAGAAAGACCGCTTCAAGCAGGCGGAGGTAGTTCTCCGCGCTGCTCGACTCCATGCCGATCGCGTGCGCCGCTGCCGCGATGTTGAGGACCTGCCCGGATCTCACCGCGAGCTGTCGCAGGAGCCGGGGGAGCATCTCTCGTTGCCGAACGTGACTAAGCTCCAGCACATCGCGTTCGATGACGAGCTCTACGTAGTTGGCGAACCAGCGTGAACGTGATCGACCAGGCGGGCGATGCAACGCAATGGGCATCCCACCTGAGGTGACGCGCCGCGCGTAATCGTCCCGTGTCGTTGACGACAACTCCAGCTCTGTCGGCGGTCCGTCGCCACGAAGCAGGCGGTGCACGACACCGTCTCCCGTAGCTCCGTCGATCTCCATTTGGGACAGTGGCAGGACGTCGACGATGTCGACACGACCAGTGAGAGCCTGGCCGGCTTGCGGAAGTGTCGTGTGTCGGGTGGAGCCGGCCAGGACGTATCTTCCGAGGCGAAGATCCCGGTTGAGCTCAGCCTTGATCGCGTCGAGAAGCTCCGGAACGTGCTGGTACTCGTCGATCAGGACCGGCTCGGAGGCCGCGGCGAAACGGCCAGGGTCGCTCCGGACCGCGGCACGGGTAGCTGGATCGTCGCAGTCGACCACGGATCGCTTCAGCCGGGTCGCAATCTGCGCGAGCAGGGTGCTTTTGCCTACCGTGCGTGGCCCATTCAGAATCACAACCGGCTCCTCGGTCACACGGGCCTCGACGACCGCCATCAGACGTCGCTTCGCCAGTCCGGTGAGTGCTCCATCCACGCCTTAAGAGTAGCCGGACTTCCGCATTTGCAGCCGACAGATTCCGGATCTGCAGCCGACAGATTCCGGATTTGCAGGCGATGGATTCCGTGTTTGCGGGCAGATGCTGGACCTGGCCTGGTATCGTAATGATATCACCGCGATAGCAGAGGAGTTTCGATGGAGAGGCGGGCCTTCCGGGTACCCGGATTCCTGATGCTCGTAGTCCTGTTGGCCGGCGCGGGAGCGTTGGTCTGGTGGGGTCTGGACACACAAGGTCTTACGTCGGAGCAGGCGGAGGCACGTGTCGCCATTGGGATCTCCGCCGCGGCCGTCCTGTTCGCGATCATGGCATCGGGCTTCGTGATCCTGAATCCCAACGAAGCTCGGGTCGTTCAGTTCTTTGGGCGCTACATCGGCTCGATCAAGCGGGCCGGGTTCCAGTGGACCGTCCCTTTCACCACGAAGAAGCGCATCTCGCTGCGGGTGCGCAATTTCGAGACGGCGCGGCTCAAGGTCTCTGATGCCGACGGGAACCCGGTCGAGATCGCAGCGGTCGTGGTGTACCGCGTGGTCGACTCGGCCAAGGCGATGTTCGCCGTCGACGACCACATCCAGTACGTCGCGGTTCAGGCCGAGACGGCGGTGCGCCACCTGGCGACGAGTTACCCCTACGAGGCGCATGACTCGGGCCGGGCCAGCCTGCGTGACAGCGCGGTGGTCAGCCAGGAGCTCACCGATGAGCTGGGGGAGCGCGTCGAGTTGGCCGGAGTTGAGGTGCTCGAGTCGCGGGTCACCCACCTGGCCTACGCCTTCGAGATCGCCCAGGCCATGCTCGCCCGGCAACAGGCCAGCGCCATCGTCGCGGCCCGATTCAAGATCGTAGAAGGCGCGGTCGGGATGGTCAGCAATGCCCTCGAGATGCTGCGCGAGCAGTCCGTGGTAGATCTTGACGAAGAGCGTAAGGCGCAGATGGTCTCCAACCTGCTCGTGGTCCTGTGCGGCGACCGCAACGCCCAGCCCGTGGTGAACACCGGCACGCTCTACGGGTGATTCGCCAGACATGGCTGAGCGAAAGAAGCTGCTGCTGCGCCTAGACCCCGAGGTCTACGACGCGGTAGCTCGGTGGGCCTCGGACGATCTCCGCAGCGTCAACGCCCAGATCGAGTACGCCCTGCGGCGCGCGCTGCGTGCCGTGGGGCGCTACGGCGGCGATGGGAGGGAGTCGGCGATCGTCCAAGATCCCGACACGGTAACTCCCAGCGTGGTAGGTCCCGACGCGGTAGGTCCCGACGTGGCAGCTGCTGGCGCCGACGCCTCGCAAGATCGCCGGTGACCGCGCATAGCATGACGCCCATGCGGTTTGAGACCGAGCCAGTGCGGGTGGCCGTGCCCGCTACCAGCGCGAATCTCGGTCCGGGCTACGACGCGCTCGGCCTGGCGCTGACGCTCGAGGACGAGGTCACGGCGCAGATCACCGACGGCGGGATCCATGTCGACGTCATCGGCGAGGGCGAAGGTGAGGTGCCGTCGGGCGAAGACCATCTCATTGTGGCCACAATGTTGCGGATCTTTGATGTGCTCGGCGGGGGCCGACCGCCTGGGTTGCTGCTCACCTGTCACAACCGCATCCCGCACGCACGAGGGCTGGGCTCCTCCTCAGCCGCGATCGTGGCGGGAATTCTGCTCGCCCGCGCCCTTGTTGTAGCACCCGCAGCCGGCCTCAACGACGCAGCCGTGCTGCGCCTAGCGGCCCGGATCGAGGGCCACCCAGACAACGTCGCCCCGTGCCTTCTCGGCGGGTTCACCATCGCCTGGATGGAGAATCGGGGCGCTCGCGCGGTGCGGTTGGAGACCGCGCCCGGCGTACGCCCGATGGTCTTTATTCCGACAGCGCGGGGGCTGACCGAGCAGGCGCGCGCCGCTCTGCCCGCGACGGTGCCCCATGCCGACGCGGCGTTCAACGCCGCTCGGGCGGCCCTGATGGTGCACGCGCTCACAGCCGAGCCGTCGCTGTTGTTCGAGGCGACGCAGGATCGGCTACACCAGGATTACCGCGCTGCGGGAATGCCGGAGACCGCCGCGCTGTTGACGTCCTTGCGGCAAGCGGGCGTTCCCGCATTCGTCAGTGGGGCGGGACCCAGCGTCCTGGCGTTGGTTGCCGGCGAGGCTCCCAAGGCTCCAGATGGCTGGTTTGCCAGGTCCCTGTCGGTATCTTCGACAGGAGCGCGTATCCTGATTTCCAGACACGCCGAGGGCGACCCTGTTGCCGCAGGTCCTCCGAGTTGATTACGCTGAACAGCGACACCAGCCGTCAACACGCGACCGCAGTCAACATCCAAAAAGACAGCGGAGACAGAACTCCGCCTGGCGCGCTGGCTGCAACCCCGTGACACTCCTGCCTGACCGGCCCTCCGCGAGGAGATAAACCGCAACGCACGCGTCTCACGGTCGCAGTCCGTTCCGATCGCCCGGCGGGCATGCCCACCGCAGATCGGGCGCTTCGGCTGTGTCAAGACTCCCGCGACGTTCGCGCGAAGCGGGTGTATCCGCGGGCTGCCCGGCCCCCGACGATGAACACCCGGGCCGCTCCGGCCTATCGAGGGAAGGAATCCATTGAGCGACACCACCGACGTCACGTCGGAAGTCCCCAGCACCCCGGACTCAACGGCGGGCAACCGCCGGCGGCGTACCGGAGGCGGTCTCAACGGGATGCTGCTCAACGAGCTGCAGACGATGGCCTCGTCGCTCGGCATCTCCGGCACCGCCAAGATGCGTAAAGGTGACCTCATCGCCGCGATCGAGGAGAACCAGGCCGACAGCCGGGTGCCTCGGGCGCGGGCGGAGGCACCTACCCGTGGCCACGCCGGCGGAGCCGACCAACGCGGCAACGTCGCCGCGCGCGGTGATTCGCCGCGGACGGAGGTACGGGCGGAGGTTCGTGACGCCGAAGGTGAGGTCGCAGTGGAGAGCCGCGGGCCGCGCCGGGCATCTCGCGCCGGTGGTCCGCCCGACCCACGCGAGGATCGCGCTGAGCGAGCCGACCGCGGTGACCGGAGCGAGCGCGCCGATCGTGCCGACCGGGCTGACCGTGCCGACCGGGCTGACCGGGCTGACCGGGACGGTGCGCGGCCCGATGTCGAGCGCGCGGAGCGCAATGGTGGTGAGCGGAACGGGCGCGATCGTGACCGTGGCGGTCACGGCGACCGCAACGCGACGCACGGCGACCGCGTCACGCACAACGACCGTGGCACCCAGAATGACCGTGGCTCGATGACTTCAGTGAATGACCGTGGTCCGATGAGCGACCGCGATGGTGACGACGACGGTGACGGTGGCAACCGCCGCGGACGGCGCAGCCGTTTCCGCGACCGGCGTCGTGGTCGGGGCGAGCGCGGTGGCGAGGGCGGCGGCCCCGAGCCTCAGGTGAACGAGGACGACGTACTGGTGCAGGTCGCCGGGATCATCGACGTGCTCGACAACTACGCGTTCGTGCGCACCTCGGGCTACCTGTCCGGTTCTAACGACGTGTACGTCTCGATGGCCCAGATCAAGCGCTACGGCCTGCGTCGCGGTGACGCGGTCACGGGTGCCGTCCGCTCGGCCCGCGAAGGCGAACAGCGCCGCGACAAGTACAACCCCCTCGTCCGTCTCGACACGATCAACGGGATGGACCCGGAGGAGGCGCGTCGCCGGCCGGAGTTCTACAAGCTCACGCCGCTCTACCCGCAGGAGCGCCTGCGGCTGGAGACCGAACCGCACATCCTGACCACCCGTGTGATCGACCTCGTCATGCCCCTCGGCAAGGGGCAGCGGGCACTGATCGTCTCGCCGCCCAAGGCCGGTAAGACGATGGTGCTGCAGGCGATCGCGAACGCGATTGCGACGAACAACCCCGAGTGCCACTTGATGGTCGTGCTCGTGGACGAGCGGCCGGAAGAGGTCACCGACATGCAGCGCTCGGTGAAGGGTGAGGTCATCGCCTCCACCTTCGACCGCCCGCCGCAGGACCACACAACGGTGGCCGAGCTCGCGATCGAGCGGGCCAAGCGCCTGGTCGAACTGGGTCACGACGTTGTGGTTCTGCTCGACTCGATCACCCGACTGGGCCGGGCGTACAACTTGGCGGCTCCGGCGTCGGGCCGGATCCTGTCCGGTGGTATCGACTCGACCGCCCTCTACCCGCCCAAGCGCTTCCTCGGCGCGGCCCGCAACATCGAGAACGGCGGCTCGCTCACCATCCTGGCCACGGCCCTGGTGGAGACCGGCTCGATGATGGATACGGTGATCTTCGAGGAGTTCAAGGGTACGGGTAACGCGGAGCTCAGGCTGGACCGCAAGATCGCGGACAAGCGCGTTTTCCCGGCGATCGACATCGACCCGTCCAGTACGCGTAAGGAGGAGATCCTCCTCGCCCCGGACGAGCTGGCCATCATCATCAAGCTCCGCAAGGTGCTGCACTCCCTGGAGTCGCAGGCGGCCCTTGATCTGCTGTTGGACAAGCTCAAGCAGACCCGAACCAACATCGAGTTCCTGATGCAGATCGCGAAGACCACGCCGGGCGAGTAGAGCCCGCGTTACTCATAGAGATCGCTGTCCTCCGGACGCTCGTGCAGCCTGACTGCGCAAACCTCCGGCGGGCGGCGATCTTCGCGCGGGGTGGGCCCCGCACGTCAAGATCGCGGTGATCATGAGCTGGCCGTCGCAGAAAGGCGCCGATCATGACCTCCAGGTCATGATCGATGGGATCTTGGGTGATGGGATCTTGGGGGGCTAGAAGGCGCCTTCGGCTACTTGGAAGACGGTCAGACCGAGTGATCGCCACATCCGCACCACCTGGGCGCGGTCGTCGAAGACCCCGACTACGTGGTAGCGGTCGCGGATCTCCCGGTCGAAGATCTCGGCCTTCACGATCGAGTCCTTGCGCTGGTCGCCGGTGACGCGCATGTGCAGTCCGTCGTGCGATACCCCGACGTGACGGTCGAGCCAGGCGAGTGTCTCGTCGCGACAGTCGTCGGTCCGCCCGGAGCAGTAGACGACGAGGTGTCCGGCGGCATGCATCGCCCGTACCGCTTCGATCACGGCGTGGTTCGGGGTGTCCTCGCCGACGCGGGTCATGTCGTACGGGCTGCGGCCGTTCATGACGGCCACGGTGCCGTCGATGTCGACCAGCACGGCACGCGGCGCTCCGGGTGGGGGTACGTAGACCTCGGGCCGCGACGGTTTGAGCTCGGGTACGGGCAGCGGCAGCGAACGGCCGGCCAAGTAGCGCTGCCACATGCCGCGGATGGCGTCCTCGCCGACGCGGGCTCCTTCGTCACGGGTGGCGTCCCGGGCGATGCACACCTCAAGCGGGACGTCAGTGAAGTCGCGAATCACCACGTCGGCGCCGCACGTGAGCCCGAGTTCCGCGAGTTCCCGGACGACCTTCGCCCGGAGGTTGGTGTCGTCGCAGATCACGCTGACCCCGGCCCGCAGTAAGGCATCGACCTGTGCCCGTTGGGCCAAAGTCACCTGGACCTCGGCCCAGCCCAGGCCGAGGAGCCCGCCATGCATCATCTGGCGAAGGTCGTCCCGGTTGACCCGGACGGCACCGGCCTGCTGCCGAGCCCAGGTGGTCTTGCCCGAGCCCGGCAGTCCGCGGGTGATGGTGAGCGTGGTCATATCAGGGTCGAGGTTACGGCCCTGCCGACGAGGCCGATTGGGGCGGGAATGCGGTGTCGTGGCACACTGTTGTGTCGGCGAGGTACCGGTTCACGCCCGCGGATTGCGCGGCGACCCGGCGACCAGTGAGAGAGAGCGACGATGAAGCCTGATATTCACCCGAACTACGACGTGACCCAGGTCACCTGCTCGTGCGGAAACCAATTCACCACGCGCAGCACCGCCAAGGGTGGCCAGATCCACGTCGAGACCTGCAACGTCTGCCATCCCTTCTACACCGGTAAGCAGCGCGTGCTCGACACCGCGGGCCGGGTGGCGAAGTTCCAGCAGAAGTATGCGAAGGTCCAGAAGCCTGCCAAGGGCAAGCAACCCGCCAAGTAGCTTCCGAGACGGCGCCCGCACGCGATCGACACCGGTCACGGCGGGCGCTGTCCATGTGTGTCCGCCGATCTTGGACGACGAAGGTAAGGGAAGCATGAGTACGGACCGCCTGGGCGCGCTGCTCGACGAGTACGCCGAACTGGAGCGCCGCCTCGCCGACCCCGCGATCCACGCGGATCAGGCTGCGGCGCGCAAGGTCGGTCGCCGCTTCGCCGAGCTGACGCCGATCCAGAAAGCCGCGTTCGAGCTCGACCAGGCGCGCGCCGATCTCATAGCCGCGCGTGAGCTGGCGGCCGACGAACCCACCTTTGCCGTCGAGGCCGATGAGATCGCCGAGCGCATCCCGGTGATCGAGCAGCGCCTGTCCGAGCTACTCGCGCCGCGCGACCCCAACGACGCCAAGGATGTGATCCTCGAGGTCAAGGCCGGCGAGGGTGGCGAGGAGTCGGCGCTATTCGCCGGCGACCTGCTGCGGATGTATCTGCGCTACGCCGAGCGGCGCGGCTGGGTCACCGAGGTGCTCGACTCGCAGGACTCCGACCTCGGCGGTGTCAAGGATGTCGCCGTGGCCATCAAGACGCGCGGAGTGCCCGATGGCGGGCACGGCGTGTGGTCGCGGCTGAAGTGGGAGGGTGGCGTGCATCGCGTGCAGCGTGTGCCGACCACCGAGTCGCAGGGGCGCGTCCACACATCGGCCGCGGGCGTACTCGTCACGGCCGACGTTGAGGAGACCGAGGTGGAGATCGACCCGAACGACCTGCGCATCGACGTGTTCCGCTCATCAGGCCCGGGCGGACAGTCGGTCAACACGACCGACTCGGCGGTGCGTATCACGCACCTGCCCACCGGCATCGTCGCGACCTGCCAGAACGAGCGATCGCAGCTGCAGAACAAGGACCGGGCGATGCGGTTGCTGCGGGCCAAGCTCGCCCAACTCGCGGAGGAGCAGGCCGCCTCGGCCGCATCAGACGCCCGCAAGGCGCAGGTGCGCACCGTGGACCGCTCGGAGCGGATCCGTACGTACAACTTCCCGCAGAACCGCATCACCGACCACCGGATCGGCTTCACCGCGTACAATCTTGATCTCGTGATCGGCGGTGATCTGGACGCGCTGCTCGACGCCCTCACCGAGGCGGACCGCGCGGCGAGGATCGCGGGCGAGACTGAGCTGACCCGCCACTAGGCGGGACTGGGGAGGGGGCGGTCGGCGTGTGGCGCGGCCCACAACGCAGAATTGACCCATGGTTCACGCTACGGAAACAAGGCCTCGGCAGGATTTGACCGGTCCAGGTCCAACGTCCGTGGGGGCAGCCGTGACATCACCGATCCAGATCCGGCCCGTCGATGTCACCGCAGCCCCGCGCGCCGTCCTACGCGAATCCGTGCGCATCCTCTACAGGGTGCTTGGGGAGGCGCGGCTCGGTACAGCGCAGGGCAACGCCTGGGCGGCTGTGTGTGAGGACCGTGAGCGTGCCCGGGACCGCGCCGAGGTGGTACGGATGCTCGCGGACGCCCGGTCCATCCGCTGAGTCAAGGTTTCGCATTCGCGTGTGTTGCTATAGACACCGCGAACGACCAAGATCTGCCAGATGGAGCGCGTGACGGATGCGGTGGCGCGTGCCGCGCTCACGTTGGCGTCCGCTCATGTCGTGTCTCCGCGCGTCGACGCGGAGTTGCTGGCCGCCTTTGTGCTCGGCGTCCCTCGCGGACGGCTCGCCGTGGCCGAGGATTTCACGCCCGACCAGGTGGACCGCTTCAGCCGGCTCGTCGTTGCGCGAGCGGCGCGGGTACCGCTGCAGTATCTGACCGGTACCGCCCCCTTCCGCCGCCTCGAACTCGCGGTCGGCGAGGGGGTCTTCGTGCCACGCCCGGAGACTGAGGTTCTCGTTGAATGGGGGCTTGGCTGGCTGCGCCGCCACGCGGCCGACCATTCCGAGCGGCCGGCGGTCGTCGTCGACCTGTGCGCCGGGTCGGGCGCGATTGCGGCGTCCATCGCCGCCGAGACACGAGACGTGATCGCGACGAGAGTCTATGCGGTGGAGAGCGAACCGCCCGCCGTCGACTGGCTACGGCGGAATGTCACCGCCCACGGGGTGAGGGTGATTGAGGGCGATGTCACGGACCCGGCCGCACTCTCCGAACTGGACGACTCCGTCGACCTCGTGCTGTGCAACCCGCCATATGTGCCGGAGATCGGCGCCTCGGGCCTGCCACCCGAGGTGAGCGAGCACGATCCCCACGCAGCCGTCTTCGGCGGCACGGATGGGCTTGACGTCATCCGCCCGCTCATCGGCCGGGTCGCGGCGCTGCTGCGCCCGGGCGGCGCGATGGCCGTGGAGCACGACGACACCCACGCGTACGTCGTACCGACCCTCGTCAGCGCCGACGGGCATTTCCGCGACGTCGAGCTGCATCACGATCTCGCCCAGCGCGCCCGTTTCACGACGGCAACTCGAGTGTAGTAGGCGCGAGCCTAACTGCGTCACGGTGGCGCGAGCCTGACTGCGTCACGGTGGCGCGAGCCTGACTGCGTCACGGTGGCGCGAGGCTCATTGCGTCACGGGTTCGCCGCCGGCACCATCCGTCGAAGCGCTGACAGCGTCGTCGACGTCGTACGCGTCTGCGGCGGGACCGGGCGTCGTGGCGCGTCGGTGCACGGTTCGGTGTTCTCGCCGGCTGGGTCCCCGGTCGGCCGCGCCGCTCGCGACGTCGGCGTCCTCGTGGGCGCCAGGGCTGTCGGCGGCGGGGCTGTCGGCGGCGGGGCTGTCGGCGACCACCTCGGCGTCCGGGAGCTGCAGGGCTGCCC
>Ga0209843_1000017_pt1 | contig 19499 bp, 16 predicted proteins | sample GWRWS1_20_30_FD_187222 | JGI IMG/M metagenome (GOLD analysis project Ga0209843, IMG submission 187222) | Riverbed sediment microbial communities from areas with vegetation nearby in Columbia River, Washington, USA - GW-RW S1_20_30 (SPAdes)... | ecosystem: Environmental > Aquatic > Freshwater >... | reverse complement strand
CCGCGGCCCGAGTCGACAGCTCACGGCAAAGGCACCAGGCCAGTGAAAACTCGGGTCAGACCCGAGCCGCGACCACCACTAGAGATCATCGCAGTGAAAGCGCGCTCCAGCGGTTTCGCGGCCCAGGTGAATCGCTGCAAGGCGGCCGCTGACCTCTAGGTTCGCTATCCCCCGCTGTCCTTCGCTGTCCCCCAGGTTCCGCTGAGTTGCGGCCCCAGCGCGGCCCACCCAGGCTCAGAGCCGCCCCGTCGGATTACGCAGCGTTGCTGATCCACTCTCGAACATCTGTTCGGTAGCCTGGTCGCGTGGGGACCTGGCACGACCCGGACGTGGGCCGGCCGATCGCGGCGCCGCTGGAGCGGTGCGCGGAGCTGCTTGGCGTCGACCTGGCCACCATCCGGGCGGCGGCCGCCAATGTCGAGCCCACCTCCGCACGGATGGCACCAGGATCTGGAGCCTCATGCAGCTGGAACGCCAGCTCCGGCCCGAGGCCTACGGCCCGCGCCGCGGCGGTTACCTGGACCGCCGCCGGATCCCGGCCGCCGATGCCTAGATGAGTAATGCCAAGCATGACGTGCGGTCTCAGTGGTCGTAGGCGGTCAGGGACCGTAGGACGGGTGCTCCGATGCGGTCGTTGTGCCATATCGCTGTGGTCAGGGCGAGGATGCGTTGGCTGATGCGGGCGCTGACGCCGGCGATGGTGCGGCCGGCGTGGCGTTCGAGGTCGAGTTGTCCTTTGAGGGTGTCGAAGATGGACTCGATGATCTGGCGCAGTGGTTTGAGGAACTCCTGCCCGGGGCGGGGCTTCTCCTTGGACCGGGCCGACCGGATCAGGTCGATCCCGAGCTCGGTGAGGTCGGTCTCGAACACCTTGCCGTAGTAGTTCTTGTCTCCCAGCAGCGCTTGGCGTTGCAGCGAGTCACGGATACGGCGGGCCAGATCGAGTAGGAGCCGGTCGAGCATGGCGTCGAGGACCTCCCGCTCGTCGGCCTTCGCGCCGGTGAGCGCCCAGGCGATCGGGATCCCGTGGACGGTCGCGATCAGGTGCAGCCTGAAGCCCAAGAAGTAGCGTGTATGCGAGGCGCAGTACCCGTACTCGGCGTATCCACGCAGGTCAGAGCGTTTCACTGTCTCGCGGGATCTGCCGCACTCGACCGGGGTGGAGTCGACCAGCCAGACCTGGTCGGTCATGACGCTGACCTGGGTCGTGAGGACGCCGATCAGCCAGGCCATCGTGTGGGTGAGCTTCCGCAGCCGCTTGTTGTAGCCGGACTGGCCCGGCAGCACTGGGAACATCTGCCGCTGGTGCTTGTTCGCGTGACGCAGGAACCGGGCCTCGCTGGTGAAGCTGAGCAGCGCCTGCATCACCGCCAAGGTGATGATCTCGGCGTCGGTGACCGGCCGGCTGGATCCTGCCGACACCCCACCGGCCTACGCCGGAGTAGCCAGGCTGCTGGCCGCCGCGACCGCCCCGGCCGCTCCGGAGGAGCTGGACGGCGAGCAGGTGGTGTTGGCCGAGTTCGCGGCCGTGATGCGGTCCCATCCCCCACCCTCGACCCCCGGAGGGCAACCGTGCTTACCAAGCTCGCAAGTGTCAAGGCGGCCGCCGCGGTACTCGCGGCGCTGCTGTCGATCGGCGGCGTTGCCGCCGCAGCCACCGGGCTACTGCCCGGCCAGGCGGAGCAGGCGGCCGACCAGGCAGCGGCCACCACCGGTGCCGGCGCGGCCGGTCACGACGTGGGCGCCGCCGCGGTCGCCGACCTAGACGGGGCGGCCAAGGCCGGGCTGTGCCAGGCCTGGCAGGCCGGCCAGGGCACCGATAACGGCCGCCGGGCGGAGTCGCCGGCGTTCCGGGCGCTGGCCGTGGCCGCGGGGGGTGCCGACAACGTCGCCGCCTACTGCACCGACGTCACCGCCGGCGGCCAGGGCCGGGCGTCCGCGGTCGGGCCGGATGCAATGGGGGCGGCCCGTGCGGGGCTGTGCCAGGCCTGGCAGGCCGGCCAGCAGGGTGCCGACCATGGTCGTCGGGCGGACTCGGTGGCGTTCCAGGCGCTGGCGGCCGCGGCCGGCGGGGCCGACAACATCGCCGCCTTCTGCCAGACCACCACCGCGGGCAGCGCCGGCAGCCACGAGCAGGGAGCGAGCGCGTCATCCACCAGCGTCTCACCGCCGTCGACCACGGTCTCGCCGCCCAGCAGCGGCCCGCCCGCAAGCACCGGCCCAGGACAACGGCAGGGCGGACCCCCATCGACGACCGGCTAACGTTCCCCGTGGTTGGTCGCACTAGGAGTGGCCTGCCCCTGCGCTATGTGTGCGACGCGATGGGTGGGACCCGGAGCGGCTGGAGCCGCTCCGGGTCCCACCATCATCAGCACAGCGATCGCATCCGGCGCCTGGTCGTGTAGCGGCCCGACTGGAGGTTCCACGGACCAGCCACAGCGGCCGTCACTCTGCAGTGGTCGCCTCATCGATGCGGGCTCGATCACCAGCACCGCAGTGCCTGCAGGTAGGAGGCAACGATGGCCGATAGGCCCGACGTCCATCCGTCCTCTGACGACGAGTCCGATGTGGCGAGGTTCGCTGCACTGGTCGACGCGCCGGTTGCGGCGTTGGGGCTGCCCGAGCGCGCCGCGGAGGCCCTGGAGCGGGCGCTTGGTGTCAAGACCGTCCGCGACCTGGTGGAGAACAGGTATGTCCGGCGGGCGCAGGCGATCCTGACCCTGGCGGACGGCAAGAAACCGCAGTGACGCGTGGTCTGTGGCTTTCAACCTGGTTTGGGATCGAGTATGACTTGACGACCGGCGACGAGGCTCGTTCCGGCGACATGATCAGGGCTGTCCTGGGAGCATACGGCATGAGCAGCGCCGACCGCGGGCGTTGCCGCGGTGGGCGCGACGGCGGTCTCCCGGCTCAGCCGGTGGTGGCCCCGAAGATGTCGTTGTTGCCGAAGCTTGCGGGGCAGTCCCCGAGCGGCCAGGGCGCCGGGAACACCAGGTGGCCAGCGTCGAACGACTGTTGCCGCCAGGCATCCATCGCCGGGCAGTCAGCGGTGCGTCGCACCTCGGTCCAGACCCCCATCCCGTAGGTCCTGGTAGCGATCGCGTACACGTAGTCGCCCAAGAACTCGTTGTACAAGATGCGACCCTGCGAGCTCCCCCGGGCGTCGCCGAACGGCCCGTCGTACAGCGTGGTAAAGGCACCAGGAGCGCCGTTGGCACCGATGCTGGCCATGCGCAGCACCCCATGCTCTGGGCGAGGGCTGGCGGTGGTGGTCTGGAACGGCTGCCCGAAGGCCATATAGGTCACAAAGACGCTGCGGCCGTCCGGGGAGATGGCCGGGGCGGAATAGGCGGAGCGCTCGCCAGGCACCGACACCGTCGTGGGCGTGCTGAAGGTCTGTCCCCGGTCGGTGGAGTACGACAGCATCGACACCTCGTGGTCAGGCCCCAGGGCCCCGTCGCTCCATGCGTCCACGATCTCATCGGTCGCATCCGCGCCGGTCGGGGCGCCGTTGGCGATGTCGACGCTCGGCATGGCGGCAAGGTCGGTGCGGGCGCCGGCGATGCCGTCCTCGACACACCGGCGCGTCAGCGGCTCGACACGGAAGCAGGGATCGGTCATCGCCACCACGTCACGCGGCGGCGTCCAAGAGGTGCCGCCGTTGTCGGAGGTCACCACCGTGTGGGATCCCTGCAAGGACGTGCCGGAGAAGTGGGTGAAGAAGGCGTAGGCCCTGCCGTGGCTGTCGGTGCGGACCGTGCAACCGTCGAAGGCGCCCCGCTGGGCGTTGGCGATCGGCGGCGCGACCGAGTGCGTACGCCAGGTGACCCCACCGTCGCTGGAGGTCGCGACCATCTGGAACAGCGGGAACGCATTGCCGCCGCTGAAGCTGTGGAAGTCGGCGTAGCACAGGTACACCTGCCCGAAGAACGGGCTGGACTCGGCGTTGTCGGCCCAGATCTGCTCCTTGTCCAGGCCGGCCGAGGCGGCCACGTTCTTCGGCACCAAGAACGGCCGCGACCAGTTGGTCTGGTCGGCGATCCGCTCGGGGGTGACGTTGTCGATGTGGGAGACGGCGATCGCGGTGTTTGAGTTCTGCCCGCCCTGCTCGATCCTGGTGTCGGTCAGGTTGGTGGCCAGGTTCGAGTAGTACAGCCGCGAGCCGTTGGCCCACGAGAAGTGGCCGTTCACCGGCGCCGGCCCGAACGCAACCCCCGGGTCGCTGCGCGACCGCAGGCCGTTCTCGAAGAAGTTCGGGACGGTGTGGATCGGGCCGGGGTGCGGCGTGCACGGCTCGACCGTGGGGCTGCAGTCGGCCGCCGTCAGCCCCTGGTAGGTTGGCTGGGTCCAGCTGCGGCCCTGATCGAATGAGAAGTACACACCGCCAAGCCCGACGCCGAGGTTGAACGTCCCAAGCGGGAACGAGCACGCCCCAGCAGTCGTCGACGCCAGCCGCGAGCACGGCTGCATGTCCACCAGATCGTTGGCTCCGGCGGCGAGCACGCTGGGCCTGGAAGCGTCGACCGCCAGCGCCGGCTCGTTCTGGGCGTTCTGCGGATGCTGGTTGGTCGGGCTGCCGACCGAGACCAGCGCACTGGTCGCCGCCGGCGGCTGCGCGGCGGCGCCCGGTGCCATCACCGCCAGCAGGAGACACACGAGCCCGGTTACGGCGAAGATTGTGGACTTTCGCATCTCGCACCCCTTTGTGCGGCGATCGCGCAATCCGCGCAAGCCTATGCGCGGTGGCCGCGCGGGTCAACGAACTGTAGGCACCGTCCGTGCCTGTCACCGGAACGGACGATCCTCTGTAGGTAGTCACCCTCGGCATCGGGCAGCTGCTGGCCGAGCTCAAGGTACGTTCCCCGCCCGGCGTCTGCCCGGCGTCCCGCATCCAGGTGACACCGGAGGCGGAACCTAACGAAGTACGGCTAGCTCGTTCTGCTTGTCACCCGTGGCTAATCCTCATTATGATGCGGCCCTGCCCGATGTGAGGAGACACGGCTGGGTGACGGATCCCGACTGCTCGTTCGAGGGGACCAGCAGGGAAAGCTAACGCTTCGATGAGTCCCGCGCCCGTTCCCGCAACGTTCGGTCACGCCCGTTCTGAGCCAGTTCGGGTCGCGTTTTCAACTCGCTTTATCCCGGGACCCGTCTGGGCAAGTCTGCTCCGCCGTTGTCATTCGCCTTATAGGCCTGCGGGCCAATGAACGACGGTGCAATGGACTCCCGCTCGTCAGGAAGCCGGAAATGGAGGGGATGGATGAGTCGAAATAGGGCTCTTCTCGTTGCGCTTGCCGCAACGATGGTGGTCGGCGGAGGGCTGCAGATTGCAGCCGCTGCCACTTCGGACACGGGACTAGTCCGGACGATCAGCTCGTCCCGGGTCATATCGTTCCCATCGGGGTCCGCACAGGGGGCCGACGGCTTGAGCTTCCCGGAGGGCTTGCGTTCGGGTGATGAGGCGCTGATCCTTCAGCGAGCTTCGACGGGCGCAGGGGGCCATTTCCGGCAAGTCGTCAACCGGAACCTCTCCAAGCACCCGGCCAGCCGTCCCATGGCTCCCGACTCGACAGTGACGTCGGCGACCCTGAGCAGCAGCGCAGCCGGCGTGGGAACCAGCTTCAACGGCCTGACGCACCGGGACCAGCGCCTGGCGAACGGGGGGAACCAGTTCTCCCTCGAGCCACCCGACCAGGGCTTGTGTGTCGGGAACGGCTTCATCCTGGAAACGGTGAACGACGTTCTCCGCGTCTACAGCACCTCGGGGAGCGCGCTCACCAACCCGATCGACCTCAACACCTTCCTGGGGTATCCGGCGCAGTTCGACCGGACCGCGGGATTGCAAGGGCCGTTCGTGACGGACCCGAACTGCTACTACGACGCGGCCACCAACCGCTGGTTCCACACCGTGCTCACGATCGAGGTTGACCCGGTGACCGGGGCCTTCCTGGGACCCAACCACATCGATCTGGCGGTCAGCCAGTCCGGTGACCCCAGGGGGAGCTGGAAGGTCTACAAGCTCCCAGCCCAGAACAACGGCACCGAGGGCACGCCCGATCACCATTGCGAAGGTGGGGCCTGCCTCGGTGACTACCCGCAGCTGGGGGCCGACGCGAACGCGATCTTCGTGACGACCAACGAGTACTCCCTGGTGACTCTCACCAACGCCTCGTTCACCAGCGCGAACGTCTACGCCATCTCGAAGAGCCAGCTCGCATCGTGGGCTTCGACCCCGACCCTGGTCCAGTTCGAGACGAGGGACGCGTTCGATGGCCAGCCCGGGTTCACCCTCTGGCCGAGCAAGTCTGTCGGAACGAGGTTCGCCAATGTGATGGGAGGAACCGAGTACCTTCTGAACTCGATGGCGGCAGAGGAGGCACACGGAAACGGCCACAGTACCAAGCTTGGTGTGTGGGCCGTGACCCATACCTCCTCGATCAACAGCGCCGCGCCCGCCCTGCAACTGAAGAAGAACCTGCAGACGGTGGACGAGTACAGCATTCCGCCGCTGGGGCAGCAGAAGAGCGGCAACAACCCGCTGGGCGAGTGCGTGAACGACACCCAGATCGTCCTCCCGGGGCTGGGCAGGGGGTGCTGGAGGCTGTTCTTCGCCGCCAACGAGCAACCAGCCCACAATGAGTCTCTCCCGCCCCTGCTGGAGTCGATCGACAGCCGGATCCTGGGGACGTACTTCGCCAACGGGAACATCTGGGGCGTCCTCGGAACCGGCCTTTCGGTGGGCGGCGAGCTCCGGGCCGGCGTGGCCTCCTACATCGTCCACCCCAGCTTCGACGACGCTGGGAACCTTGTCGCCTCGATGGTCAGCCAGGGCCAGTTCGGCCTGGCCGGCCACGACCTGCTGATGCCGTCGATCGCAGCAACGACCAACGGTAGAGGAATCATCCCGTTTACCGTCACGGGCTCGAACTTCTACCCATCCGCCGGGTTCACCACCCTCTCAGCGACGAGTGGTGTCGGAGATGTCCAGGTCATCGCCTCTGGCGCAGGGCCCGATGATGGGTTCACCGGATACAAGGCGTTCGTGGGAGACATTTCCCTCGGCGCCAGGTGGGGCGACTATGGGATGGCCGTAACAGTCGGCAAGGACATCTGGGTTGGCTCGGAGTTCATCGGACAGACCTGCACGCTGTCGCAGTACCTGGCCGCTCCGATCGGAAGCTGCGGAGCGACCCGCACGGCACTCGCCAACTGGTACACGCGCATCTCCAAGATCACGCCGTAACCCAGTTCTGAGTCCCGACGTCCAAGGGCCGGCCTTCGGGCCGGCCCTTGGCGTTTCCTCGCTGGCGCGGCGCGGCAATGAGGACGGTAGTCCCAGACGCCGTGCTCGATACGCCGAAGCCGCCGTTCCCGGACCAGCTCCGAGGCCTCGACGAGCTGCTGGACCGCCCCGGCTCGTTGAGCGCTCCGGCCAGGTCGCGCTGGGGATCACTCCGACCAACATCCCGCCGTCGACCACGAGAAGGTGGCCGATCCACCGATCCGCCATGATCTTGGCCGCCTCGCGCAGGGAGGTCGCGGGCCCCACCGTGACGACGTCGTTCGTCATGACCTCGGCGACGCGGGCCTCCTCGAGCTTGGCGCCCGTGGCCACCGCCTTCAGAGCGTCGCGTTCGCTAATGATCCCGATCAGGTCACCGGGGTTCCGCAGCTCGTGAGCACACGATGGATGTAGTCCTCCAGCGCATCGCCTGAGTCTACGGCGGCGATCCCGCACCCTCTACCGCTCCCACGCCACCCAGCACAGAACGATCGGTTCCTGCAACGCGCTAGGGAACTCAAGCCCCACCTCGCGCGCGAGCTCCTGCCGCTGCTCACACCACCTGCAGAATGCCTGCCAGCTCAACCGGCATAGCAGCTGATCCGATCGTCGGCCCCAGGGCCGCAGTCAGCCGGGCAGGCCGTCCAGGAACGGGTCGACGGCGGCGTCGTTCTCGGCCATCCCCCACACCTCGGTCGCCTTCCCCTCCCGGATGTGGAAGACCTGCACCCACTTCCACTCGGCGCTGGAACCGTCCGGCGCGGTGGCCTTCGCGGTCCCCAGCGTGACCACGTGGTCGTCGTTCCCCAAGACGTCGTGGACCTCCACCGAGGGCATCCCGCCCAGCGCCTGCGCCTGGCGGGCGAAGAAGTCCAGCACCTGCTGCTTGCCCCGGTAGGCCCCGGCCCACTTGCTGTTGCCGCCGACATGCCAGACCACATCGTCGGCCAGGTGCTGGTCCATCCATGCAGTGTCACCCCGCTGAGTGGCCTGGAAGCCCTCCCGGGCCAGGGTGACGTTGGGATGCTCATCGTGGGTCATGGCGACCCTCCTTCCGCAGGTGGCCCCTTGACCTGTCGGCAGGAGTCTACCTCCAGCTCCGGCCACCAGATTTGGGGCGTCCTCGGTACTTCGAGGAGCTGGATCAGTTGCTCGACGCGGTGGAACCCTCCCCGGAGGAGCTTGTACGCCAGCCTGCAGCCGCCGCCGGCAGCTCAGCCACGACAGCGACCGTTCCCACCCACCGATGCCGTCCCAGCCTGGCCGACGAGTGGATCCCACGCTGTATGATCCATGGCTTGATCCCACGACGTTGCAGGCATGCGCGGTTAGCCTGGCTGTCGTACCCCTTGCCGGCGTGGACGGCGCCGGGTCGCCCACGCCGCTGACCCGACAGTGTGCGCCACGGGGATGCCCTCGACCACGGCCGCCAGGATGGTCACGTCAGCGGCGTGGCGGCGGTCACCTTCAACGGCAGCCCGCTGCCGTCGCAGACCAGGTAGAGCTTGCTTCCAGCCCGGCGTAGTCCTGGGTATCGGCCGCCGCCCTCATCGCGGCAGCCAAGGCCCGTTGGAACTGCTCCACTTCGCTTGGACGGCCGGGCGCGGTCAAGGTGGCAAGGATGCGACGCCGGCGGGTCTCCAGGTCCACGCCGGTGGTGGCCACTCATTCTCGCCGAGCGGCTCAGCCGTACTCATCGCCTCTCCTGATCCGCCAGTAGCTCAGGTGCCACAGATGGACCAGCCTGGACCGCCGAGCCGCCACGCCAAGGTCCACCTCCCGCCCGCTGAGCCTGAGCCGCTGCACTTGGTCACCCCTGCCCGGACGGGCAACGGGAGATGCGAACCTGACATGCTTACGCCCGCCTGCGCGGCGCAGATGGCAGCGGTCCCGATCCCGACCTGATCGCCCAGGCAGCTCCGCAGCACATGGGACGCAGCGAGGCTTTCCATCCGAACGAGGAGACCGGATGAAGCGACGATCGCGCGACGAGGAGCGCGAGCAGCGCATCACTATGGAGATCGTCGTCGACGCCTACACCCCCGAAGAGCAGGCCATGGGCTGGTACTACTCCCTCCAGGACCGGCTGCACTGCCCGTTTGTGGCCAGGTGCACCGCCGAGCGCGCCATCTCGCCGCTGCGCGTCGGTGACGAGGTCGACGTCGTTGGGATGGCCCCCGAACAGGAGTGCCAGCACGAGATGTTCGTCCTGATCCCCTGGGAACGCCGAACCCTTGCGGTCCCCTTGGCCCAGCTGCAAGGCATCGCGGTGGACGAGCAGACCCGCCAGGTGATCGAGGACTGGCGCTATTGGGTCGCCCCAAGGTTACGAGCTGTGAGCAACGCTGACCTGGAAGGAGGGACCGCCTGCCGGCTGGCCACCCCGCTGCTCGGCAGCCCCTTGCCTACAGGAGAACGCTTAACTGGACGCGAAGAGAGCGCTTAACTTCGCCCCCGACGGTCGGACGCGACCTGCGAGAATGGCCGTCCGCACAGCGGTTCGCCGGTGGTTTGCTGACACGGAAGAGGTCACAGGTTCAAACCCTGTCGCGCCCACCACACCCTCGCCTACCAGCACAAACGCGGGCCATCAGTGCTTGTCGACCGGTTCGCAGTATTCGGGAACCGATGGCATGAGCCGTACAGCGGTCAAGAGCACTTTACCTGTTAACCAGATGTGTTCTCTTGAGCCGATGAGCTCGTTCGGCATGAGGGTCTTGGGGATCAGCCGTTCCCCAACCCGCGAGCACGGCGCCCGTCGAACGATGACGCTGGGATGACCAGGGCCGCGAACAGGTGCTGGACCTCGTTGCAGGTCAACAGGACGTACCCGGGCGCCGCCGGCCGCTGGGTGTTCGGCCCGGGCGGCGACCACCAAGAAGACATGGGCGAGCATCGTTAGGGTAGCCCAGCGGTACCAGGAGCGCCAGCGGCGGACCTGATGCTGGTCCAGGCTGCACAGCCCCTTGCCGGCCTGAACGCCTCTTCCACTCGCCAGCGGTCCCGGCCACTCGGGACCAGGGCGACCAGCGGCAGACTGGCCGGGCCGGCGCACAGGTAGTAGGCCAGCTCCCCGGTGGTCACGCTACGGTGGACCGCCCTTGACGCTGGCGGGGCCGGGCCGCTACCCGCTGTCCTGCCAGCAGATCGGCCCGCCGGCTGGGTGCAGGGTTCCAGCCGGCAGCGACACGGGCAGGCCGATCCTCCCCATCAAGGCCGGTAGTGCCGTGCTGCCCCATGCCCGGTACGCGGGTGTGGCCGGGGCCTGCGATGCCACAACTACCCAGGCAAATCTGGGCTGGTTGGCCGCGTGGATTGAGCCAGTTCCCGGATGGTCACCGCGGACAGCCCAGCCGACAATGAGGGCCGAGGCAACGATGCGGGTTTGGGAGTTGACGATGCAGAGCCGATGGGTGGCGCTGGTCGCCGGTGCGACGGTGAGTTTCGGGGTGGCCTTGTCGCTGGGCGTGGTGGCGATAATGCTGGTGGTGGCGCTGATGCGCGAGTACGGGCCGTTGTGGTCCGACCCCGGCATCTACATGATCCTGGCGGTCCCGCTGCTGCCCGCCCTGCTGGGGGCGTGGCTGCTGCGGCGGGCGCGCCAGGGGTAGCCGGCGACGGCCGCCGGGCCGCCGCGGCCGCAGGTCGCCTTCAGGTGGGCGACCCGGACCAGGAACCGCAGGAACCCGGGTTGGCGGCGCCAGCGCCGCCAGCGATCGATAGCGCGACAGGGGTTCAGCTCGCCCGAGGATCCCAGCCGGGGGCATCGCGCCGGCCCGTTTGGACGATGGCGGCGATGGTGGCCCGGTCGCCCTGGGCGACCGCACGGCGTAGGGCCAGCAGCAGACGCGGGCGCGGGTGGCTGGCCATCGCGCGTTGACATTCTCAGGTGGCTTTCAGCGCTGGCAACGGCTGTTCGATGGTCTGGCCATCTAGACTGTGACCATGTCCACCCGATCCGGGGGAGCTGGACGCTGGCCCGAGCACCTTCCCGTCGGCGCGGTGCGCGTGGGCCGTTCCAGCACCCACTACGAGCAGACAATCCGGTTCTACCGGGACCTGGTCGGGCTGCCGGTGCTGGACAGCTTTGCGGCAAGCTACGGCGAGGACGGCACCATTTTCGGCCTGCCCGACACCTCGGTGCAGCTGGAGCTCGTCCGGTCGGCTGCGCCGGTTGTCCGCGCCGATCGCCTCGACATGCTGGTGTTCTACCTGCCTGATGCAGCAGCCCAGGAGCGGTTGGTCGCCAGGATGGCGGCTGGGGGTGTGGCGCCGGTGTCGCAGCATCCCTACTGGCAGGCGAACGGCGGCGTGACCTACCAGGATCCGGACGGGCGCCAGGTCGTGTTCGTGTCATGGGTCTACGGCGGCGACCGGACCTGACAGAGCCCCATTAGGGCAACAACCTTGCCCGGCAGGGGTTCTGGCAGCAGGCCGGCGACCGCTACCTGGTGGTCTCCGGCGAGGAGGGCGTGATCAAGCCCGACCGGCGCATCTTCGAGCTGCTGCTGGACCGCTTCGGCCTGGTCGCGGCCGCCACCCTTTTCGTGGACGACTCGGCCGCCAACGTGACCGCCGCCCGCGACCTCGGCATGGACGCGGTCCGGTTCCGCGACGCCGGCACGCTCCGCCGCGACCTCGCCGCCCGCGGCCTGCTCGACGGCGGCTAGAACGCTGGTCCTGAGGGGGCCCCTCGGGGAATATCGGACGTTGCCGCCCCCGAATCTAGGTGCATCGTCCGATGCCCGGCCCCGCCCGGGATCGTAGCGTGTCGGTGACTCCTCCCGACGTGTGTGAAAGGCCGGCGACATGATCGAGGTACAAGGGTTGACCAAACGCTACGGGGATAAGGTCGCGGTCGACGACCTGAGCTTCACGGTGCAGCCGGGTCGGGTCACGGGGTTCCTGGGCCCGAACGGCGCCGGGAAGTCGACCACGATGCGGTTGATCCTCGGGCTGGACGCGCCTACTCGCGGGTCGGCAACCGTCAACGGCAAGCCGTACCGGCAGCAGGTGGCGCCCCTGCACGAGGTGGGTGCGCTCCTGGAGGCTCGCTCGGTCCACCCCGGCCGCAGCGCCTACCACCATCTGCTGGCGATCGCGCAGACCGGCGGCATCGGCCGCCGCCGGGTCGATGAGGTCGTCCACCTGGTGGGCCTGCGCGAGGTGGTGCGCCGGCGGGCCGGTCGCTTCTCCCTCGGCATGGGCCAGCGCCTCGGCATCGCCACCGCCCTGCTGGGCGACCCCCGCACAGTGCTCCTGGACGAGCCGCTGAACGGCCTGGACACCGAGGGCATCCGCTGGGTCCGGTCCTTGCTGCGCGACCTGGCCACCGAGGGCCGGACCGTGTTCGTCTCCTCGCACCTGATGAACGAAATGGCCCTGACCGCCCAGCACCTGATCGTCATCGGCCGGGGGAGGCTGCTGGCCGACACCGGCGTGGCCGACTTCGTAGCCCGCGCCGGGAGCGGTGTCGTGCGGGTCCGCAGCACCGATCCGGACGCGCTGGCCGCCCGGCTCCGCTCCCCGACGGTGGCCGTCTCGCCGGCCGGGGACGGCGCCCTGACCGTGTCCGGGCTGAGCACCGACCAGGTCGGCCGCGTCGCCGGGGAGGCCGGGATCACGCTGCTCGAGCTGACCGCACAGCAGGCCTCGCTGGAGGAGGCCTTCATGACCGCCACACGGGATGCGGTGGAGTTCCGCGCACCAACCACCATGGGAGCAGACCGATGACCAACCTCACCCAGCTACTCGCTCCAACGTCGTCCGACGACACCCGCCGGGTCACCCAGGCGAAGGTGGTCCGCTCGGAGTGGACGAAGTTCCGGACGCAGCCGTCGGCCGGGTGGTCGCTGCTGACCGCCGTCGCACTCATCGTCGGCTTCGGCGTGCTGTACTCCCTGGTCAGGGTCACCAGGCCGCCCCGTTCGCCCGCCGACATGGCCAGCTTCGATCCCACCGCCATCGGCCTCGCCGGCGTCCAGCTGGCGCAGATCGCGGTTGGCGTCCTGGGCGTGCTCCTGGTCACCAGCGAGTACGCCACCGGCATGATCCGGACCAGTATGGTCGCGGTCCCGCGGCGGCTGCCGGTGCTGTGGGCCAAGGCCATCGTGCTCACGTTGACCGGACCCCTGCTGTTCGTCCCCGCGACCTTTGCAACCTTCGTGGTCAGCCAGTCGGTCCTGTCCAGAGAGCAGCTCGGCACCTCTCTGAACCATCCTGGCGTGGCACGGGCGGTGCTCGGCAGCGCTCTGTACCTCACCGCCGTGGGGCTGCTCGGGTTGAGCCTGGGCGCCCTGCTGCGCAACACCGCCGGGGCGATCGCCTCGCTGTTCGGCGTCCTGTTCGGCCTCCAGATCGTGGTCGGCTTCCTGCCGGCGTCCGTGGCGGACAGCATCTCCAGGTATCTGCCCACGCCGGCCGGCGTCGCGGTCACCAACGTACGGCCCGACCCCGCCTCGCTCGGACCTTGGACCGGGTTCGGCCTGTTCTGCCTGTACACGGCGATCGTGCTGGGGCTGGCCGCCTGGCTGCTGCGCCGCCGCGACGTCTGACGCGCTGGGCGCCCGCCTACTCACCCCGATGAAGGGAGCGCCATACGCCACACGCACACCAACGTGGCCCCATCCGGATTCGGGCCGGGCCGCGGATGCCGCAGGGGGCGTCGAGGGAAGGTCATGAGGCCGGTAGCCCACACAACCACCACAGGCGTGCATTCGGGGGACTGGCTGCTCGTCGGTAACAAGCTTCAGGAGGTTTGGATATGGCTCGTCCAGCAACGACGATGCGCCGGCTGGTCGGCCCGCTGCTTTTGGTGGCCGCGGTGGCGATCATCGCGGGTGCGTGCAACAGCAGCGGTCCCAGCGCCTACGGTGCACCGGCGTCGACCGCTGCCACAACCACCGCTGCCACCGCCACCAACGCGGCCACCATCAGGGGCTTCTCCTTCCAGCCCGGAATCCTGAAGGTCAAGGTCGGCGCGAAGGTGACCTGGACCAACGACGACACAGTCGCCCACACGGTGACCGCCGACACCAACTCGTTCGCCAGTGGCAATCTCCAGCCGGGAGGCTCGTTCTCGTTCATGTTCACCCGACCGGGAACCTACGCCTACCACTGCTCGATCCACCCCTCCATGCACGGCAGCGTCGTCGTTGGATGACCCGGGTGCCGCGCGGAAGACCATCTGGCCATCCGGGACGCGCTGGGGAGGAACCGGCCGACCACGACGCTCCAGACCGGCTCGGCCCGAAGCTCAGGCCATGCTCATGGAGAGGTCGCAGGCTGGCCGGCCCTCTTCTGCTAGGAGTGGTGATGCCAGCGTCGGCCCCCTGGTCTCCGCCGGGTCCGCTGATCGCTCGCCGAGGAAGCCGGTCGAGATCATGGCTGCCGGTAGGCGAACGAGGCTGTGCTGGCCCTTCTGCGCCTGCATGAGGCGGTCATCGTGGCGGCCGTGTGGGCTGTGGTCCGCTGGCACGCGCCGATCCTCGGGAAGCATGTCCGTCTCGTGATCGTGCCCTTCGGCGGGACGCTCGCCCCTACGAAGCCCTGGTCCGGCGGTTCGCGTCACCCGGTTCCTGTTCGGCATGAAGCCCGCGCCAAGGCTCACGGACCTGGAAGGTCACACGTAGTGACCGCGGGTTCGGCATGCAACGCCTTCGACCGAGAGGAGGGAGCTCGGTCAGCGGCAAACCGAGGACCACGAGGGATCCGAACATGACCGAAGCGACTGCGGATAAGCGCGGCTCGGTAGGCGCCAGGCCGTTCCCGTCGGATCTGTTCCAGCGCATAATCCGTGACATGGCCGGCGGCGTCGCAAGCCCCCGCTTCGTTGGCCGGAGTGCTGAGCTCGGCCGCCTCGAGGCGGCCTTCGCACAGGCCAGCAGCGGTGCGCCGGTGACGGTCTGCGTTGGCGGCGAGGCCGGGGTCGGCAAGACCCGGCTGGTCAGCGAGTTCGCAGCGCGCGTCCGCCAGAGCGGCGGGCGGGTGCTGCTCGGTGGCTGCATCGAGCTTGGCGAGGGCGCACTGCCGTTTGCGCCAGTTGCCGAGGCGTTGCGCGGTCTCGGCCGGGAACTGGAGCCCGATGGCCTCGACGAGCTGGTTGGGCCTGGACAGCCGATGCTGGCCCGCCTGCTGCCCGAGCTCGGACAGGTACCTGCCGAGCCGAGGTCGGTCGGGCTTACCGTCGGCCCATGGGCACAGGCTCGGTTGTTCGAGGCCGTGCTGGCCCTGCTGGAGCGTCTGGCCGGCCGGTCGCCCACGGTATTGGTCGTGGAGGACCTGCACTGGGCCGACCGCTCGACCCTGGACCTGCTCGCCTTCCTGGTGCACAACCTGCAGGCGGTCGCCTTGCTGCTGGTGCTGACCTACCGGTCCGACGAGTTGCACCGCCGCCATCCCCTACAGCCGCTCCTGGTCGGGCTGGACCGAAGCGGACGGGCCGAACGCCTCGAGGTCGACCGCTTCGGGCGCGCTGACCTCGCCGACCTGCTGGCCGGCATCCTCGGGGCACCGCCCGACGACGGGCTGCTCGAGCGGATCTACGGTCGCTCGCAGGGCAACGCCTTCTTCGCCGAGGAGCTGGTGGCCGCCGGGCAGCAAGACGACGGACGCGGCCTGCCGCCCCGCCTGGAGAACGTCGTGTTGACCCGCATCCAGGTCCTTCCCGACGATACCCAAGCGGTGCTACGGGTCGCGGCCGCGGCGTCCCGCCCCGTCGAGCATGGGCTGCTGGCCGTGGTCGCCCAACTGCCCGAGGCGGAGTTGCTCGGCGCGCTGCGCGCCGCCGTCGCCCACCAGGTCCTCGTCCCCGATCCGGTCAGCGAGACCTACGCCTTCCGGCATGCGCTGACCGAGGAAGCGCTATACGGCCAGCTGCTGCCCGGCGAGCGTGCCCGGCTGCACGCCGCCTTCGCCCGTGCGATCAGCGAGCACCCCGACCTCGTCGGGTCCAACCCGGCCGCCATGCCGGCACGGCTCGCCTACCACTGGGTCAAGGCACACGATCCGGTGCGCGCCCTGCCAGTCACCATCCAGGCGGGCCTGCAGGCGCAGGCCGCCTACGCCTTCGCCGACGCCCAGCAGCACTTCGAGACCGCACTGGAGCTGTGGGACCAGGTCCCCGACGCTGCCGAGCATGCCGCCCTCAGCCGCGCCAGGGTGCTGCGGCACGCCGCCGAGTCGGCGTTCACCGCCGGCGACCCGGTCCGGGCGATCGCGTTGACCCGCGCGGCGCTCGCCCAGGTCGACCCGGGCGACGACCCGGTCCAGGCTGGGCTGCTGCACGGACGCCTCGGCGGCTACCTGGCGGCCACGGGTGGCCAGGGGGCGATGGCCGAGTACGAGCAGGCCGTGGCGCTGATCCCCCCCGCACCGCCGTCGGCCGAGCGGGCGGGGGTGCTCGCCGCGTTCGGCGAAGCGCTCATGATCCAAGCCCGCTATCGCGACTCGCGCGCGCTGTCCGAGGAGGCAATCGCGATCGCCCGCCAGGTCGACGCGCCGGTTGAGGAAAGCCACGCCCGACGGGCGCTGGGCGTGGACCTGGCCTTCCTCGGCGACCTCGAGGGAGGCATCGAGCAGCTCAGGGCGGCGCGCCAGATCGCCGAGACGGTCGCCAAGGTCGACGACCTCGCCCGCACGCTGACCTCCCTGGCCGGGGTGCTGGAGACATACGGTCGCCTGGAGGAAGCGACCACCGTCGCCCTGGAAGGCGCCGAAATGGCAGGCCGCCAGGGACTGGCCCGCTGGCACGGCCCATTCCTGGCCGCCAGCGCGGCCCGCTCGCTACTCGCCCTGGGCCGCTGGGCCCAGGCTGAGGCGATGCTGCGACAGGCGGTGAGCCGGCTGGCCCCTGAGCTGGCGGCCACCCACGTCTACATCCACACCATCTATGCCCAGCTCGACCTCGGCCGAGGACTGGCCGACTCCGCCGCCGCGCACCTGGCGGTGGCGCATGACGCCTTCGCGCAGACCGCGACCCAGGCGTGGCTGGCGGGGCCGCTGGCGGCCAGGACCGCCGAGCTAGCCCTGCTGGAGGGTCGCCCAGCCGATGCCAGCACCGCCGTGGCCGAAGGGCTGAAGCTCCTCGGACTCCAACCGCACCTAGCGGCCTCGCTGGACACGCTGGGACTGCGCGCCGCGGCTGACCGTGCCGAGCTGGCCCGAGCCCGGCGCAGCGAGGAGGAGGAACTCGAGGCGCGCGTGGTCGGCCATGAGCTGGCCGCCCAGCAGCGCGCCCGGGCCTCCGCCGGGACAACCAACCCGGCCGCCGCCCTGCCTCCACGGGTCGAAGCGGAGGCGGTGACCGGCGAGGCCGAACTCGCCCGGCTCGACGGACGCACCGACCCGTACCTGTGGGAGGTGGCCGCCGAGGCCTGGGAGCGGCTCGGCGAGCCCTACCCGACCGCCTACGCTCTCTGGCGCCAGGCCGAGGCGCTGCTGCTCGTCGGCCTCACCCGCGAACAGGTCGAGCCTCCGCTGCGCGCCGCGCACGCGACCGCACGTGAGCTTGGCGCGGCCCCGCTGCGCGCCGAGATCGAGGCCCTGGCCCGCCGCGGCCGCCTTAACCTCGGGACCGATCCCGCGACCACCCCTCCGCCCGCACCCCAGCCCCCATCGCCGCTTGACCGACTCGGCCTCACGGCCCGCGAGCAGGAGGTGCTCGCGCTGGTCACGCTCGGGCGGACCAACAGCCAGATCGCCGAGACGCTGTTCATCAGTCCCAAGACAGCCACCGTGCACGTCTCCAACATCCTGGGCAAGCTCGGCGTTCGCAACCGGGTCGAGGCAGCCACCATCGCCCACCGGCTCGGGATCATCAAGCCAGGATCCTGACCGCTGGTGTCAACGCCAGCGGCACCCCAGGAGCGGGCCTACGACCCTGTCACGGCAGCGGCAGGCGGGAGCCGTCGAAGTACCACAGTGCGCTCGAATACCACATGACGACGATCAGGGTGACGAGCAGGCCGCCCGCGACCGGCAGCGCCCAGCCCGGCAGCCGGCGGCTCCGCACGATCAGCACCTTGGCCGCGAACGCACCGTAGAAGAAGCAACCGCCCACCGAGTCCATCGCCACCCGCAGGTCGCCTAGGTGCCGCTGTCCTCGGTTGAATTTGATGGTACTGCGGGAGGTGATGGGAGAAAGGCGGGTGAGGCGAGTTTGCGTGAGGAGTGGTGGAGGCTGCTGTTGGAGGTGGTGAGCTAGCATGGTGAGATGCATGTGTGCAGGTAGATAGCGGTATTGAGTGACATGGGAGAGTGCGGGAGAGCGGATCGCGCATCCGGCAGGAACGGAATTGCGCACGCGAAAAGAACACTTTACTGAACGCGAAGCGAGCACTTTACTTCGGCAGCTACGGTCGAGCGCGACCTGCTAAAACGACCTTCCGCACAGCGGTTCCCTAGTGGTTTGCTGACACGGAAGAGGTCACAGGTTCAAACCCTGTCGCGCCCACCACACCAGCCTGACCAGCGCAAATGTGGACCATCAGGGCTCGTTGACCGGTTCGCCGGTGACAGAGCTGATGGAATGAGCCCGCACAGCGGTCAAGAGCACTTTACTTGTTAACCAATTGTGTTCTCTGAGGGCAACGCCGCGGAGAGGATTGCGCACGCCTGCGTGCCGACCCGGACGAGCTGCTCCGCGACCTGCTTGTCGGGGCGATCGGTGCGTGTGCGGCGTTGGTCGGTCGCGACCTCAACCACCACGCCGCATTCGACACCGCGTGGTGGGGCGACCGCGTGTCGGCTGACCGGAGGGTCGTCGGCCCCGGCGAAACCAGGTCGGACGAGCAGGTCGAGCAGACACTGACGCCACGGCGGGTCAGATCGCGAGCCTCGAGCCGGCGTTGGCATCGCCGCCGGCCGATTCGTCTCGATTATGCAGTCTGGCGATGATTTTTGCCGCTTGACCGCGCATGCGTTCAAGGGTAGGCATGTCCGTGTTCGCCAACGCAGGCGGGCGGGAAGGGGTGCAGCATGTTCGGACGTCGCAGGCGAGCGTGGCTGCTGGTCGCTGCGGCCAGTCTGCTACTCGCGTACCTGGTGCTACCGGCGGCTGGTGCAAGTGCCGCCCAGACGGCCACGACCTACGTGGTCGTGCTGAAGGGGAACACCCAGGCGGGCCTCAAGGCCGTCGAGCAGGCGGGTGGCCGGGCTGTCAAGGTGAACAAGCTTGGGATCGCCCAAGTGTCCTCGACGAACCCATCGTTCCTGTCCA
>Ga0209843_1000016_pt1 | contig 20587 bp, 46 predicted proteins | sample GWRWS1_20_30_FD_187222 | JGI IMG/M metagenome (GOLD analysis project Ga0209843, IMG submission 187222) | Riverbed sediment microbial communities from areas with vegetation nearby in Columbia River, Washington, USA - GW-RW S1_20_30 (SPAdes)... | ecosystem: Environmental > Aquatic > Freshwater >... | reverse complement strand
GTGTGGGAAATAAATCACGGCATCACTGTAGCATCAGAAAGAATCCTTGACAACAACCGGTGGCCGGTGCTAGACTCTGCACGAAGGGAGGGACCTATGTATCTGTACCTTGTGCTGCATACGTTGTTTCTCGGGCTGATGTGCTGGGGTTTGCAACGGTAACCTGTAACCCGGAGGTGCCTTGTGGAGGGACAGTATTGCGCCCGATGTGGGGAAGAGGAACAGGTGTTGTTAGGTGTGCTCGGCCATCTCGTCTGGTTTCGGTGTCGAGCATGCGGCTATGAAATGAATGAGACCTTGACGCATGTGGCTGAGTTCTTCGGTGTCGAGGAAAGTGAGGTGAGAGAATGGTAAACACGAAGGCGCTATACAGGGCGTATCATGCGGCGCCAGTGTTCGAGGACCGGGCCGTGCAAGCGTGGCAAATGCTGATGGCGGATACGCTCACCCGGTTTGCCTTTCTAGTCAAGGGCGGGCTGCGCGTGGAGTTTGTAGACGCGGACCCGTATGCGGACGCGGCCGAGATGTTCGCCGAGATACGCGCGCACAAGCGGCTTCGGGTCACGCGGGCGAACAGCGAACACCCGGTGTGGACAGAGGCTGAGAACGTCCGCTTCCGGGCCGTACACGATTACTATGCCCACTTTCTGACCGGGCTTGACTTCAGCCTCGCGGGGGAAGTGGGCGCGTATGAGGCGCATGCGCGGCTGCTCCCTTACAAGGCGCAACGGGCCTTGCTCGTGGAGGTGGTCGCGCAGGCAGCATGCTTCACGTTCGACGGGGTGTTTCCGGTGCAGAAAGTGTTTCAGCTATGACCCCGGAGGTGGCACAGTACGCGCGCAACGTGAGGCGGTTCTATCGCAAGGCGCGCGTCGCGGAGAGGCGCAAAGGCCGGATGTGGTACGCGGACGCACACCGCTTTTGCGCCATCCTTGCGCGGGAGAAGGGTCTCTCGATCGACGTAACCTGTGGCGTGCTGGCTGCCTTGTCGCCGCGTGTTTCGTGGTCCGAGAACCTAAGGGCGGCTCTCTGTCTAGTGAAACTGGACACCCTTCCAGCAGGGACGATGGTCCTTCCGGCAAACGTGGCGAAGGCACTGCGTATCTTGAAGGGTGAAGCCCCGCTTGATGTACTGAGAGGGGAGAAAGTAGTCGCGTTTTACCTGTGTATACGGAAGCCCGCCACGTCGCGGGCCGTCTGTGTCGATACGCATGCCATCCGCGCCGCGATCGGTGACATCGAGGCGGACGAGCACAAGACAAGCCCCTACTTTAGAAAGGCACGCTCACGGACCGTTCAAGATGCCTATCGAAGGGTGGCGCGACAGGAACGGATGCAGCCACACCGGCTGCAAGCAGTGGTCTGGCTGGTAGTCAAGCGGTTGATCGAGGAACTTCCGACAGAGGTTCAGACAAACCTCTATGTGAAGTGAAGGGAGGTGAGGGACAATGGAGGGAAGCAAAGGGCGGTATGATCGGCAAGCGCAAGCAGTGCTCGTCGAGTATGAACAGGCCTTGCGCAAGGGAGCAGTTGACTTCGCTGTACGCATAGTCGCAGCAAACCCTGATCTCGCAGAGCCTTTGGCACGGGTCAAGGCTAAGGTACATCGGCAAGGGTAAGGGCCGGCCGAGTACGTCAAAAGAAGGGAGCATACCTATGGCAACCGTGTATCGGTGTGCGTGTGGCGCAGCATGCGCTGATCCCGGGGAGAACCCGGGCGCGTATCTGCGCCACGTGGCAGGACATGCGCGACCGTTCGGCCGCGTGCCGGATCAGCCGGTTCTGTGCGCGAAGTGCTACTTGACAAGGGTTGAGAAGTCTGGTAGGATATGCATGCATTGCGAGACAAAGACGAATCGGGCGGCGCAACGGCTGGCTGAGTTTTTGGAAGGGAGGAAAAATGCGCGAGAAGATCAAGCAAGCGGTTGAGGGCATCGTGGAACGGCTGCGCGTGATCGAGGCGCAACGGCACTACGCGGCGTGGCCGGATTCGCCTTTGCGCCCGGACTACTGGCAGGTCAAGGAAAGAACGAAGTTCTACGCCCTTGATTGTGGAGGATCAGGGGCGTTCATGGTAGACAAAGAGACCGGGGAGATTTACAATATCACCGGGATCGGACGGCCCGATTATCGTAAGAAAATGACGCGCAATATCGGGAACGTGCTCACTGTCGAGGCGGCGTATCTGCATGCGCGACGGTGGAACTATGTCCGGGACAATCAAGGCCACGTGCCGTTGCCGGAGGGGTGGACATGCTGACACTACGGAGCATCTCACTAAAAAGGGATTTGAAAGACTTGTGCAACGAGGTGATCTTGCGGATCGACGGGGAACAAAGCAAGCTAGAAATCCGTTGCCGCAAGGGGGCCGAAGGCCACGAGGTCTGGTCGGTGTGGACCGATCAAGGCGCCGAACAGACCTTAGGCGGGTGGCGGCTGGTCGGGGTGGTCGCATGATCTATCGGATATGCACAGAAGACAAGAACAGGCGTGCCCTTCAAAGGCGACTCGATCAACAGTTCGAGGCTTATACCGTGTACAAGGGCCGGGGAGCGTGGCGCGGGATCAGCGAGGCTTCCCTGACCATTGAGATCGCGGTCCTTGATCTGTCCTTGGCGGAGAGTTTGGGGAAGCGGGTGCTGCGCATGGCTGAATGGATCAAGAAGCGGAACAGGCAAGAAGCTGTGCTAGTCGAGCAGGTGGCGTCGAGAAATACGTTAGTGTGAAGGGAGGTGGCGAAGGGTGACTTTTCATGAACACGTGGCGCGGAGTATCGAGCATCTCGCGCGCACATTGAAGCGGGACATCCGGCGGGCGCTGTGTCAACGGTGCGTGCTGACCGACGCGGCGCCCGGTGATGTCTTGTGCAAGCGGTGTCGGATCATTTACGATGAGAAGCTGGATCAGTTGCACCGCATACGTGAGGGAGGCTGGTGATGGCGAAATGGGGGGAGGCGGAATCGTTGTATCCGTACGTCTACACGTGCAAGGGGTGCTGGGAAGACATCTACTCGCGGACAGAGATGGAACAGCCCGCCCTCTGCGACGAGTGTGAACGGGCGGCGCTGGCACAGTGGTACGAGGAGAAATGGGCAGACGAGGGGGCGGATCGGTTGCGAGGGGAATTTATCAGGAGGGAAAAAAATGGACCATTGGGCTAGTGTGTTCACGGACGAAGACTGGCAGGAGATTTTCTATGCGGTGGAGGACAAGCGCGCGAAGGTGTTGAGTGGAATCTATGGGGACGGCATGAATTTTAGCGAGTGGGCCAAGCAATTGCAGCGGGTGGCCGAGACCATTGCAAGGGAGGTGCGGGTATGAGCGAACTGGGGAAAGCTCTTTCGCAGCTAGATAACAGGGACACCCTGCTCTATGGAACCGTGTATCTGTTACTGGCCACGCACGGCCATTTGCGCATGTATACAAAGACCACAGCGGTGGAAGTGGGACGGCTTATGCGAGACAAGGTGCTGGTCTGGAGAAGCGGGCTGGATGAAGAGGGGGCAGAATATGTAGAGGCGCGCCTCGAAGTCAGGCCGCCCGAACTGGGAGGGGAGGATCACTAATGCATGCAACCGTGTTAGCAAAAGCGCTCGTGCAGCTTGTGAGAGCGGCCTATGACGCGGAGGCGGCGAAGTATGACAGCGCTTCGACTTATGTCTTGCGGGGGGCGTCCGACGAGGGGCTGGCCGCATTAGTGGCGTACGTCAATCGAGAGAAAAAGGCGTGATGAGGTACTTCTATCTCGTCCCGACCACTGGAACGTGTTTGATCTGGACATGGCTGTGGTTTGGAGATTTTGATGATCCCTTCGCGCTATGCACCTTATATCATGAAAGGGTCTAACGATGAGCCTAGGCAGTGAGCATCCTGAAAAGTTCGACGCGGCGTTACATGCCAGTCTAGCGCGCAAGCTGGTCGATCGCCTTTTGCCCCTTCACGCGTGGCGGTATCCGGGGAAGGATCAGGCGGCGCTGGAGGAGGAGATTGTATCGGCGCTAGAGCAGTTGTCCTACGCTGACAGCGTTCGGGAGATCGGATTAAAGATCATCTACGACTATCTGATCGGAGAGGCAGATTCTCATGATGTGTTAGAGCGGCTCTTCGAGAGCATTGGAAGGGGGGGCTGAGAGATGGACATTGTGAACGAGTATATCCAAGCCATCAAAGCAGGCAACTGGAGCCGGGCCAACGAGATGGCCCGGACGCACAAGGATCAGCGGGCCGCATTTGACCTGGCGGTGCTGCGGTGGCGCCGGGAGAAGGGTATCCCGCTGATGAAAGGCGCCGAGCCGCAAGAGGGGGTGGATGATGACACCGAAGCAAGCTAAGGCGAGGGGGCTGAAAGGGTGGGCCAAGCGTGACCCGGCGCTCGAGGTATATCGGCGGGTGTTGAATCTGAGCCGCTGGCTTAGGCGAAATAGGTGGAAAGCATGACCCTCGGGGATGCCCATATTGCCGAGGTATTGGCGTTCTTGCAACAGCGCGTGCGGGCCGAACTGAGAGGCGCCGAGCAGGCCGACCAGGAGGATGTGGTCGGGGAGGCCGTCGTCTATGTGCTGAAGCATCGGGACAGATATGATCGGCAGCGCGCGACGGCCGAGGGGTGGCTGACGATGGTCGCGCGGCAGCATGTCCGCGAGCATCGCAAGCGGATCAAGCAGGAGAGGATCATGGTGCCACTGGCTGAGGAACACTTGGATGTACCTGCGCTGGCCGAGGCCGAAGCGGAGCGATATGATTTGACGCAGGGGTGGGAGAAACTGGACGAGCACGAGCGAGTGTTGTTCAAGGAATGTGTGCACGAGGGGCAGGGGGTCGAGTTGGTCGGGGAGACGCTCGGCTTGCCCCGGCGGACGGCGTATGCCAAGCTGCGGCGGGCGATTGACAAGATGAAAGGGGGGTTGGCATGAATACTCACGGACGAATCGGGTCTACGTTGCAGGATATGGATGCTCTGCGTCGGACGTTTCACCGGCTGCTTCTCTTTGAGGGGAGCTACACCAACGAGGAGGTTGTCCACAGTATCCACAGGTTGGTGGTGGTTTGATGCCACGGTGAGATCAAACGCGGCAAGGGGTTGATTTCGTTCCGGCGGATAGCGCCGAGGCGGAGCCCGGCAGGGCGGAGCGCGAGGCGCGCCTATCCTATAGATACTGGTATTTTGGCAGTGAATGCCGGTAGGCGCGCCCGTTTCGCCTCCATGACCTTTTTGATCTGTGCTTTCACCCTGTAATAGGACCGTTCACTGTGTCCTTCTGCCTGCGCCTCCGCCAAAGTGGTGAAGGGACGGCGTTTGAGGAGGAGGAACAGGCGACGGCGGACATTGGCAGGACGCCCGGAAAGATGGCCGGTAGGCCGCCAGGCCGAGAGACCGCGCTTCCGTTGATACCAGTTGCGCCGGGGGCCCTCCCGTGGAGGTGTGTCATTATTCAGGGGTGTCATACTCCTCCTCCAGAGTGGGGCGTTTTAGTACGTACTGCTGGGCGGGCTTCGCCGCCTCCTCCTGGATCGGGCGCTGGACCACCGACAAGGACATGATCCCGGTGTCAGCGTCCCCCCGGATTGTGAAGAGCCAAGGGGCCGGGGGCTTGATCTGCCGGCACTTCTCATAGGACACCCGCGTGATGCCCTCCTCAGGGGTGCGGGAGCAGGCCAGGGCCCAGTCAGCGCCCGCGAGCCAGTCCTGGGAGCCGCTGGCGGTGTCCCGGGTTGCACCCTGGAGGCTTCCATGCTTGTCGAGGGACGGCTTGCGCTTGTGGTGGGTGAGAATGACGGTGGCCCCGGTGTCCACGATCGGGCGGAGTTGCTTCCACAGGTTGCGGACCACGGTCGCCTCCTTCTCGTCCTGGAGGCCGAGGAGTTCGCGCGCCGTTTCGAGGATCACCAGTTGCGGGGTGATGCCGTCATGCTGCCACAGCGCCTTGAGGCGGCCGTGTAGGTTGCCGTCTGACACTAGGTTGGTGTGGGTGTAGTGGTAGAATGGTGCGGTCTCCGGGATCGCACCTCCGGCCACCAGCGCCCGCATACGCGGCACTACGATGTCGTCCGTCATTTCCTCGTCGTGGTAGGCGACCACCAGCGGCGCCGGGATCGAGAAGCCGAGCCACGGCTTGCCCGCTGCCACATGGAGGGCCATGTCGGCCAGGAAGAAGGACTTGCCAACGCCCCATTCTCCATAGAGGAGAACGCGGGACTTGTAGGGGAGAAGGTTGTCGATGATCCAATGCGTCTTGGTGATGGGTAGATGGATGAGGGTAGATAGGGTGCGACCCTTCGGGCCGGGCCGTGGCGCGCCTTCCAAGGCGGCCATGTGTGTCCTTTCTGCAACACCGCGTTGCGCGTGTCACCTTATCTAGGCGAAAGGTTGCACAGAAGTGCAAGCCGAGGCCTAGTATATGTGCACGGGGGGATTTTCACAAGGGTTCCACTGGAGGGGAGGAATTATGAGCAAGTTCCTATCGAAACGGCACGGGACGTGGCACGGATCGCACACCTGGTTTCGCGTGGGGGAGAAGCATTGCCGGTTCTACAACCGTCACTCGCTCGTCCGGGTGCCCACCAGCACCGTCTTACGGGTGTTAGACAAGGCCGGGTTGCTGATGCGCTGGGACAGGCAAAGCGGAATCATGAAATGAAAGTCTACAGCCCTTCGGCGACCAAAACGTGGGAGCGGTGTCCCCTCCTGCGCGAGGCACAGCGGGCCGGGTGGCACACGGTGGTCCACGACTATGGGGACCTGGCGATGATCGCGGGGGACGCCTTCTCGGCGGGCATGGAAGCACATAACCTCGCTCGGATGTCGCCAGGTGAACCCGCATCGGTGCCGGTGGTTGCGGCGCAAACGCTCTTTCAAGAACGCGTCGAGCACGTCAAGGCCAGCGGGGGGCGGTTCGAGTTCACTGCCAAGAACCAGGAGGCGGCCCTCGTGATGGAGGAGGGGTTGTTGGAAGCGCTGGCCTTCACGGTCGAGAATGATCCGGCGCCCCCGGAGTGGCAGGTCGTCGCGGTGGAGCAGTCATTAGGGCCAGAGGCCGGGTATGCGCGGCCGGACGTGGTGTACGAGTTGCCGCCCGAGTGCGAGCGCGACGAAAGCGGCGAACAGGTTGGGTGTCGCGTGGTGCGCCTCACCCGGGACTACAAGTTCAAGCTGGCCAGCGACAAGAAGTACGACACCGAGCGAGTCAATGAGTACCTGGCCAGTGGGCAGGCGCACCACTACCTTCACTTCGGGCACTCCCGCTATTTCAACTCGCTCATCGTCGTGGCCAAGCCAAAGCCACGCTTCGTGGGACTCACGGCCTATCTCGAATATGATGGGAAGATGATCAACCGGTGGGTCGCGGGGCAGGAGGGGAAATGGCAAGCGATGCACATGCAGGAGACCGGCCTGCTGCCCTTGTGGGAGAGTGAGCAACATGAGGACAAGTGGGGGAGGTGCGAGATGTGGGAAGCGTGCTTGCTCTATGACCGGGACCCGCAACGTATGCTGAATGGCGGTTACATTAAGATCGAGAGGAGGTAAGGATGTTTGAAAAAGGCGACAAGGTGTTAGTGTACACGGCACAGGGCGTCAAGTCGTTCGAGGCCGTGCTCGTTCACGCACCCGCTGGACCAGGTGACACGTGGATTTTCACCACCGAAAGCGAGAAGCTGGGCGGGGTGATCTTGATCGCGGTGCCCCAGCCGTACATGGTCACGAAGCTGATCGGGCCGTCATTGCTCGTGCCGCTCCTCGAGGTTGTGGCAAACGCATGAGCCAACATTTGTTAAGTGGAAAGGGACACGCCGATGCCTTTTGTCAAGCTAACCGCTGACAGCGCGCCGTGGAAGCGGATCGCGCGCACGATCTTGATCAGCGGTCCGCCCAACAGCGGCAAGACCTACAGCGCCCGCACCGCGCTGGGGAAGATTGCCTACATCTCCTATCCCGGGGAGGGGGGCGCCTCGTCGGTCAACCGGGCGGAGATCGAGGCCCGGGGCGGGGTGTGCTGGATATGGGAGAACCCGCCCGTCGGACAACCGATGGACTGGGGAAAGGTGCGCCGAGAGGTGGCTCAGTTGACGGTGGAGATTCTGGCCGGCAAGTATGGCCAGTTCGATGTGTTCTTCGGCGACGGCCTGCACAAGTATTACGGGGTCGGGCTGGCCGATGTCACCAACGGGGCCAGCGAGACGGGCGAAGAGTTCGAGGCCAAGCTGTACGGGCAGGCGCACAAGGTGTTTTTCAGCTATCTGCGTATGGTCCGGGACAGCAACGCTATTGCGACGAAGGTGTTCACGGTGTGGGACGGCCGGGAGAAGGATGATCCTGATGCCAAGGATCGGGACACCGAGAAGCACATCTTCCCGGAGTTGCCGGGCAAGGCGGCCAAAGATGTCATGGGCGAGTTCTCGGTCGTGATGTACGCCACCATCAAGACCGTGGGCGCCGATCGTAAGTATGTGTGGCAGACCAAACCGCAAGGCAAGGTGTGGGGATGCGGGATCAAGTTGCCGGAGGAGAAGAAGATTGTGGTCCCCCTGTTTGTGCCGCAGGACATTCAGGCACTCATTAACCTGCTCGACCCGCCAGTGGCGGCGAGCGCAATGCAGGAGGTCAAGTGATGGATGCAGACAGCGTCATTTACGCCGAACCGGAAGTGGAAAGCTATGGCTGGGACGAGAGCACGATCAGCCGAGAGGACTCGAATGAGTTGGCCATGTTCAACCTCATTCCCAAGGGGACATACCCCGGGGTGGTGGTGAAGGTGACGCCCAAGAAGATCACGACGGAGCAAGGGCTGCACCCGTTGGAGGGGAAGACCATTGCGAAGTTGGACATCCTGCTGACAGCGGACACCCGCAATTACCACCTGTTTGTGGATGCCTACCCTGAGGTGATCAAGGCCAAGTCGAAGAGCGGGGGGACCTACATCCGCGCCGAGAGCGACATTGCCACACAGTTGTTCGACGCGCTGGAGATGCACGGCCAGCCATTCACGAAGGTCCTCGCGGCCGCGCAAGAAGAGACCCTGAAGTACGTGGTGCGTATTGTGGAGTCGAAGGACCCCCAGTACAAGCCAAAGAACGCCGTCAAGATTTACGCCTACAGGCAGTAGGTTCCACTGGCGGGGCGGGCCGCGTGCCCGCCCCCCGCAACCACGGAGGAACTGTGAAAAAGATTCTAGCAGTGATCATTGGGCTGTTGCTGGGTGGGAGTGCGGCGTTCGCATTTGCCGAGAATCCGCCTGGCAGCCAGAATCCAAACGCCGCTGCGAACAGCCAGAGCAATGCCTCGCAGGGGCAGGAGCAAGGGCAAAGTCAGGGGCAGGGCCAGAGCCAAGCGGCCAGTGGCAAGGCCAAGTCCACCTCCAGCGCCTCAATCACCACCACAGAGAGCCCCAACTTTCTCAGCCTACCTGGAGTGATGGGCGCGCCGGCCATTCTGGCCATTCCGCCGGAGAACCACGGCAACATCATGGCCCCAATCGCCCTGCCGAAGCGCATGACCTACGAGCAAGCGCAGGCGTGCCGCAAGGCGTGGCTGGATGATGAGTATGAGGGGGGACGAAGTGAGAACGAAACGCGTGTTGTGGCAATTGACTATGCTAAACCCCATGAGGCGGCTAGTCTCGACATGGACCTTTACCTCGGAACAGTTTCGGTTACTGCTTCCGCCGGGTATACCTTCCTGCCCGCACTATGTGAGGCAGCGTTTAGGGCCCTCGAGGAAGGTGCTACCAGCATCCTCGTCAACTACACCGTCGAGAAAGCGAACGTCACCAAAGGGGTTGGGTTTGGTTCGTCGGCGGGCGGCAGCGCCATCCCCAGCACCAGCAGCCCCAGCGCGCTTTCAGGAGTTGCTGGCTTCGGGACAGGATACAGCGTAGTGACCAACGAGCCGCGTCTACTCAGCTTGATCGCCGTGGCCACCCATGACCACAACGCCCACAGTCATGCTCCGTTGATCTCTGTCAGCGACGTGTCGGATGCTGACGCGTTTGAGCGAGTGACGGTGAAGCTAACGCCCGAGGGATTTGCTATCAGGTAGCAGTATCTGCACGAAACGGTAAGGATGCGGGGTAGTTCAAGGGTAGAACGCCTGTCTCATAAGCAGGAGAATCTCGGTTCAACTCCGAGCCCCGCTTCCACTGGAGGAGACACATGAAATATCTGGAAATCTTTATCGCCATCATTGTCCTAGGGGTCTCGCTCGCATTTTGTGATCGAGCTATGGCCCATGTCAGTGAAGCGTGTCTCTCCATTCCACACCCCTCCGGCCCGGCCCTGTCTGCGGGCCGGTCGGAAGACGGCCGCTTCTATGTCCAGGAGTATTCGCTCAAGGGCGGTCAGACCCCCGACTTCCTGCGTGTGTTTCAGCTTATGCCCGCCGCACAAGGGGCCCCGGTGTTCCTGGCATTCCCGACGACGTACCTGATCGACCGGGACGGCGACGGTCTCTTCGAGGAGATGTACATCGACTACGACCTGAAGATGGACTGCAACACGTTCAACAAGATGCTGTGGGACGAGGAGCGGGGGGAGTATGTCCCGCAGAAAACGACATGAGCGCGCCGAAACTTGCCAAGACTATCTGTTCCGACTGCTGCTGCGCGGCCGGTCTGGACGTGGAGGTGCAAGATGAAAAAGGACGACCACGAGAGCGAACTGATCCTGTGCCTACAGTCGAACCTGTTACGGTTGGAGAACGAGAACCAGAAGCTGCGGAGTAAGCTGAAATTCTGGAAGACGATCGCTCGGTCCCTCACAGATTCGCTTCATACTGAGAATCCCTATGGGAATCGGGAGGCGGAGAATGAGTAAGATACCGCAGTATGCCTGTGATCCTGCTCGACTAATGGAAACGGAGCGCGACCAAGCTGAGGCCCGCGTGAGGGAGTTGGAGGCGCAGCTTTTAAGGCACGAGATTGGTGCAACATGAAAACCCTCAAACACCTTGACGGCCTTCATCCCATCCTCGCGCTGCGAGCACAAACACTAGGAGAATTATGCAAAACCCGTGGTTTGTCATTTGTTGTTACCGCAGGCCTAAGAAGCAACGCAGAGCAGGACGCCCTCTACGCCAAGGGGCGCACCACCGAGGGCAAAGTGGTAACAAAGGCGCGTGGTGGAGAAAGTTGGCACAACTATGGGCTCGCGTTTGATTTTGTGTCTGTGGACGGGAGTCAGCTTTCACATGAGCGTTTTATATGGAACGACGACGCACCTGAATGGCAACAGATCGGCGAACTGGGCGAGAGTTTGGGGCTCGAATGGGGCGGGCGGTGGGGGTTCAAGGACAAGCCCCACTTTCAACTGACCGCGGGGATACCCCTGGCACAGGCGAAGCTGCTTGCGTTGCCCGTGTTGTGGGACATGGTGACGCATGGACTTGCTAAAACCTGACACCTGTCTCGGGTGTCCCTTCTACCAAAATGGTCGGGGCTTCGTGCCCGACCGCCTCGTCCCGGGTGCCAAGGTGTTGGTGCTGGCGCAGAACCCCGGCGACAACGAGGAGAAGGGTGAGGAGATCGTCAGCTATCAGGGCGGCAACCCGATCACGCACGAGGTGGAACCCCAGCCGCTCATTGGGGCCACTGGCTACATCCTAGCCAAGACTTACCTCCCAATGGCCGGCCTTCAGCGCGACCAGGTCTCCTATGCCAACGTCATCAAGTGTCGGGTGGGGGGCAAGAACAAACTGCCCGAGGGGGATGAGTATGACAAAGCTGTGGCGCACTGCACCACTGCGCATCTGGTGGTACCGGACAGTGTTGAGCACGTGGTGGCGATGGGCGCGCACGCGATTGCGCATGTGGCAGAGCCCGATGCTCACTACAAAGTGGCCACCTGGCGCGGATACGTCCTGCCCTCACTGTGGCAAGGACGTTCTGTCTACGCCGTCGGCCATCTCGCCGATACCTTCCGATCGCAGGAGGAAAAGCACAACGCCCGGGCTGACTGGCAACGCCTAGGGCGCTGGCTGCGCGAGGCGTGGCCCAAGCGAGAGCCCCGCCGCGGGCTGGATTGGTGGGTCTTCCCACACGACACCGCGCCGGGTGGTTTTTTGCCCGGCCCCCCTGCGGGAAGCGTTGTCTATCTAGACACCGAGTACAAGCCGAATGATGAATACCCGTGGCTGTCGAAGCTGACTCTGCTCGGGCTGCGGTGGGGGGGCCTGACCGCCCAGTATGACTTGACCACGATGACTGTGGAGGACGTGGCGGACTTGGCCGGCTTGCTGGAGGTGATCGCCAGCCGTTGCACGGTCGTCCTCCAAAACGCGGCCGCCGACTTGCCGATCCTCGAGCATACGCTCGAGGTGCCCCGGGAAGCCTGGGTCAACCTTGAAGACACAATGCTGATGCACACCGCCTTGTGGTCGGAGAGCGACCACGGCATGGCCTATCTCTCCTCCCTCTACGGGTGGCTGGACAAGCCCAAGTCCTACCGCGCCGAGGCCTGGGACTTCTACCGCTACAACGCCGGGGACCTGGTGGAGACGGAGGCGATCTATCTTGCCCTGCTCAGCGAGTATAAGCAGTATCCCCAGGTGTTGCATTTTTACCATACGTATATGATCCCAGCCATCCATATCCTGACCCGGGCCGCGGAGCGCGGGTTCCCGGTTCACCGACCCACCTACGAAGCCCTGCGGCTCGTGTACGAGACCTACAAAGAGATTGCCTCAGAGATCGTCGGGCATTACATCGGCTACCCGATCAACGCCGGTTCCAACGATCAGATGATCCGGGCGATGCTCGAATGCACCGACCTCACCCCGCGGAAGGGCAAGCACACGAAGTCCCTGTCGATGGACAAAGAAGTCATTGCCGAGTTGCGGGAGAAGATCGACCCGGCGCCTGACGTGGATGCTGAGGCCGAGAACGGCCTCTCTCCCGAGCAGGCCCTCGAACGCATCGACGCCGGCGCCCACCCGCTGTTGGAGGGGCGAGTGGTGTATGCGGAGGCGACGAGCGCGCTTGATGATTTTATCAACCCGCTCGACCCTGTGAGGATGCGCGTCCACCCGCGCTGCAAGCAGTACGCGCAGGCGTCCCTGCGCCTGTCATGGGTGGACCCGCCGATGCAGAATGTGCCGGCCGACCTGGAGTGCATGTTCGGCCCCGACCCGGGGTCCGTATGGTTTGGCTGGGACTGGAGCGGGCAGGAGGATTGGTTCCATGCAGCGGAGGCTGGGGATACGCTGACTTTGAAAGCGCTGGAGCGGGGAGAGGACCTGCACACCCTGAAGGCGCGGCAGTTGTTCGGCATCCCGTCGGACGTGCCCGTGGACAAGAAGGGTGCTCAACGTGACTTCGGTAAACGCTATCGCCACCGGCTGAAGTTCGCCTACCCCTGGGTACCCGAGAACCTCAAGAACATGCCCGGCGTCAAGAAGTTGGGGCTGGACATGAAAAATATCATACAGATCATGGCACGCGACGCCGCGGCCAACCCTAGATACATTGCCTGGCGTGAGAGGCGTGCGGCCACTTTGATGTCAAAACGATATGATCTCTTTCAGGACATTCCGACCTACACCGGCCGCTTCCGCCGCTCGTTTGAGCGGGACGCCCGCCTGATCCGGGTGGGCTTGAACGCTTCGCAGGGATGTGGCGCCGACCAGTTGTACGCGACGCTCGTCGCCCTGTCGAAGGCGTTCCCGCGCGCGGAGGTGCAGTTGGCCTACAGCGCCCACGACTCAGGCGTGCTGCATGTGCGCTGCGATGTGTTCACTCCCGAGACCTGTTCACGAATCATGAACATCGTCCAGGCGCCGGTCGAAGCCTATGGCATGCGCCTAACCATCCCCGCGACGTTCTGGTTTCAGAGCGCGCTGGGCGACCCGAGGAGGCCCTATGAGCAAGCCACGCATCCTACCGTATAGCAACAACCAACTGCGGGCCGCGATCAAGATGCAGAACGACACGGTCCTGGCGGCGCACTCGCGCATCCGGGACCTGGAGTTGGCCGTGATGATGCTGCAACACCGCCTGAATCCGCCGGACCCGAAGGGGCCGGAGGTGAGTGGGGGAGATGAGGAGGAGAAAGCCTCTGTCGCTCCGACCCTGTCCTTGGTGCCTGAGGCGGCACCGGAGGCGGCACAATGAGACTGCGGCTCGAAACGTTTGAAGCGTTGGACAAAAACTGTATCCGATCCCTTGTGGAGGTAATTGAGAAAAGAGAAACGGCGCCGGGAGCGCCGCTTGTATTCCTCTCCCGCAAACATGTCCGGGACAGCATCATGGAGGCGCTTAACCGCTGGGGCGGTCAAGTTGTAATCACGCACGTGGAAGAAGAGCAAGCATGATCATCACAGCTAACAGGCTAGAGTTGAAACGCGACCAGAAGCTGGTCATCATTCCCATTGGGGACATCCACCACAACGCGCCCAGCCACGACGCAGCGAAGTTGCGCGAAATCATCCAGTGGGCGGCCGCTTCGGCCAAGCGCCCCGATCGGCTCATTCGGGTGAAACTCATGGGCGACGAGTTGGACACGATGAGCGCGAGCGAGCGCCGGTCTCACACTAGCGCCTCCTACCATGAAAGCACCCGCCTGCGCTTCGAGAAGATGATCTTCGCGGACCTGATGAACTTCTACCGGGAACTGACCCCGATCCACCACTTGATCGACACCGTGGTGTGTGGCAACCACACCTACCGCTTTCAGGAACAAGGCACGGGCAAGTTGGTCGGCAAGACGACCTCAGAAGTGTTGGCCGAGCGGCTGAACGTGCCCTTCCTTGGCGTGTGCGGCGTGCACGTGTATGAGCTACACCCACCGGGGAGCACGGGCACCTTCCCCTTCAAAATCCTGATGCATCACGGCTTCGGCGCCGCCCAAACCAAGCCAGCCTCCATCCGGCAGATGCTCTCCCTGCGGGAGCGGTTCCCCAACATGGACCTCTACATCATGGGCCACAATCACGTCAAGATCACCACCACGACCGAAGGGATCGACGTGCGCCGGGACCACCGGAACAACAAGTGGCGAATGGTGGAGCGGCAACAGGCCTTCGTGCGGTCGGGGTCCTTCCTAAAGGGGTATGTGGAGGGTGAGGTGGTGGCTGCGGGCCAAGGCTCCTACGTCGAGGAACACTGCTACGCGCCCGCCGGCCTGGGAGTGACCACCTGCAACTTGAGATGGCGGCTGAATGAAAGCGGCAGACTGACCGGGTTCAAGCTGCACGTCCAGGAGTAACGATGGGAAAAGCACCAAAGCTGTTGAACATCCTATGTACAGAACGGGCGTTGTTCGAGACACCCGAGGTGCAAAAATTGATCTTCCAAGGGCACTCAATCCAACTGGTCGAAAGCGGCGCAGACGGCTTGATCGGCGGGAAGTGCTGGCGTATGAACGCGGCGATGGTCAAGTATCTCCCGCTGGCCATCCGCGCGATGCGGGAGGAGAAGTACAAGAAATGAAAATCACCATCCTTAAGTGCCTCCTCCACCCTCGGTACATTGGGACACGGCGGCCCCGTTCCCACAAGTACGGGTGTGAGTGCTGGCGCGTGTTCTTTCAGCGAAGGGGCGCATGAACCGTCCAAACCGTGGCAATGCAATCCTGCGGCGCGTGTGGGCCGAGGCGGACGCGGCTGACCGGGAGAAGCTGCGCGAGGCGGCGATCCAACGCCTGCTCGAAGCGGTGAAGGACCTGCACGTCCTGGCGCATGGCAAAGGGGGGACGCATGAGCAATCACCTGCGGGCAAGTGACCCGATCCCGTACTGTCCGGGGGAACTGATCGACTTCCTCCGGGCCGGGCAGCCTCTCAACCACGATCAGATGATCCAGGTGCTCGACTACTTTGAGGGGACGTTGGCACGCCACAAGAGCGAGTACGAGAAGGGCATCAAGAAGAAAGAGCGGGAGCGCAAGCGCTTGCAGGAAATGATCGAGAAGTACAAGGTGGAGCGATGGTAGCGCTGCGCCGGAGGGCTTCATGGGCATTGGCAGGGTGGATCGTTGGCTACGCCTTGTTCCTGTGGACGTTGGCCGGCTGCGCCAGCGCGCCCGCCAGCGAGCCCGTGGCCCCGCGCCCTTGGTCCCCGGTGTTGATGAACACGGGGAGCAGCGCCTATCGCATGGCCCCCGGGGGGCAGGTGCAGACGGGACCCTACATCATTCCAGACACAGGAGGGGCGGCATGGTAAATACGGTGCTTCGCTTTCTCACGGGTGTCTATCTGGCGGCGGGTATGGTCCTGCTCGGGCTGGGGATTTGGATCGTCACCCTTCTCGTGATGGCCTGGGTGCTGCGCTGGCCCCTGGTGGCGCTCGGCGTGGTGTGGCTTGGCTTCCAGTGGGTGAGCGCGTGACCCGCACAGAAACGGAGCAGTTGAAGTTCGATGCCCTCCTAGGGATCGCCGGCATCCTCCTGGCGGCGCTCGTGGCCACGATTCTCTACGGGATAGGGGCGGAGCAGCGCGCGACCAGGCCGTGCGTCCACAAGTCGAATGTCGTGGCCCTCGTCCATAAGGGGCGCCATATCAACGTCCACATGTCCGACGGGACGCAGCACAAGCTGGTCCTGGGCAGTGAATGGGCGCCCTACTGGTACAAGAAGCATGACACCAGCAGAAGTCAAAAAAGCCGTCAGTAGAATCACGTACAAACCGGGGTGGAAGTTCTACGCCGGTGTGCTGCCGGAGAAGGGCTACGCGGTCTGCCTGGTCATTCTCACCGCCCCCCTGCTCGACGCCTACGGGTCGGAGCAGACGATAGAAGTGAACCAACAACAGGTCTATCCGTTTGCGTTTGTGAAGCAATGGGACCACGACATGTTGCTGCACGTCATGGCCGACCTGATTCGCCGGGTGGAGGAGCATGAGATGCTAGAATGGTTCATGTTTGACGGAGAGCGGGTGAACGACCCGCACAAGAAGGCGATCATGGCCTTGGAGGGAGACCAGTGAGGACATTCTTTACCGACAATGGGTGGGAGGCGTTCGGCGAGTGGTGCTGGACGTGGCGGTACGTGCTGGCCTACGTGGGCGCGATTGGCACTTTCGTGTGGGCCATTTGGCAGTGACCGTGCCTAGTCTTCCCCGGGGCACAGGTGGTCGGTGTAGGCGTGACGGCACTCGTGGAGCCAGTCGGTGTAGCGGGCGGGGTCGTGGCGGGAGGCGCGCAGGCTGATCGTGTTGGTGGCTCCGTCCCACAGCGCGTTGTCCCCCACCCCGTAGAGACGGTTGAACAGCTTGTCAGGCAACACCTCGACGGTGATCTTGAACCGCTTATAGCCCGAACGCTTTTGCAGCCCCCGCGAGAATTCCCGACCCACCTGCCGAGATACTGATCCATTTGGCGTATGAGATGAACGAGTCAAGGCGCTGCTGCGCCTTGCCGACGGCGACGTTTTGCTGGGTGAGCGCCTCCGCGATCCTGTCGTTGCGTTCATCGTCTGTCCTCACATGATCCTTCAAGAAGATGTGATGCTCCGTCATCAGCGACCTGACCTGGTCGAACTCCCGTTGGATGAATTCCCGCTCGCTCTTGGTCATCGGTGCGTATCCCGCTGAACGCCCTGGTTGCGCTCGAAGGTGCGGAGCCCGGCCAATCCGAGCATCCCTCCCAGCAAGGTGGCCAACTCGCTCACATCGAACGGAGGATACGCAGGGAGCGGCTGGCCGGCCTTGATAGCATAGTAGCATTGGACCGACCACGCCATGACGGTAATGATCGCCCGGGGGATGTAGTAGACGCCCAGCGAGGTCCCCGCAATCCACCCGGTCCACGGCCGCCACCCGGCGACGAAGATGCTGCTGGAGGCCGCCTCGACCTTGTTGATCTCAAGCTGCCCCTTGACGAGGTCGAGGATCTCGCTGGACGCTTTCGCGGCCCGATCCTCAGCACGTTGCTGTAGCTCTGCGGCCTTCTCAGGGGAGAGATGGAACTCCTTCACAAGGTCCGTGATGAACCCGAAGGCTCCGCTGATCACCCCTGAGACTGCACTCTTGATTGGATCGCCCGGCAGTTCGATGCCCATTATATCTTCCCCTTACCCTTGTGTTCATGACTTTGTTTGCTGTCCCAGGGTGCCCCGTGCCAGAATCCCTCACGACAATGCTTGGCCTCGTGAGCGGCCGTGCTGGGCGACCAGGCCCAGGCAAAGGCAAGGCAAGCCCCCTTCGGGTTGTGCTTCTGTTTGGGCCCGGTCTCGAAATTCCACACCGCGCAGCCCGACACCACGAGTTCCGGCGGCAGGGCCCCGTAAGGCGACACCGCCCGGCAGACCTCGTTGACTTGGTCCAGACTATACATCATCACAATGGGGTAGCCATCCACCACGGCCACATACTGGCCCTTGTCCATGTGGTCGGCCTGGGCACTCACGGGCAGGAAGAGCAGTGTCAACGCGAGCAGTAGGTATTTCATTTCCTTCCCTCCTTTATCCACTCGGCGAGCGAGATGCCCGTGGAGAGGCGCATCCCGCCGCGGATGAACCACCAGCCGATCTCCGTGAGCGCATCCCCCATCGACGCGCGCACCCACCACCACCCCTCATTCAGCTTGTCCGTGAGGCCAGCCACAATTTCCACAGCGCCACTCCTTTGTTGGGTCGTCCTTGACCATCATCCATTTGCAGATTGGGCACATCATCGTCCAGACCAGCCAGGCCATCAGGTCACAAGAGGGGAACGCCAGCCAGTCAGGTAGCCGAGCATCTCCTCTCCGTTGGGCTCATTCGGGAGGTCGCCTCCGTAGACCATCGCGTTGAACGCGTGGTCATTCGACTGCCGACCCGGCAGCGTGATCGGCATCACGAAGTTCGAGTCCAGTTCATGAGGAGAGGCAGGAATGAGCGTCCACGTTTCGGTCACCCCGTCCGCCACGCCCACAGAACAGGTGAGGGTGAAGCTATTGCCGCTCCCTGTCCCAGCCTTGTGGTAGAGGGTCACATAGACCTCCAAGGCGGACCGGAGCGGGATGTCGATCTGAAAACTCTCCGTGACCGTCTGGCACACGCTGAGTGGCACCTTCAGGATGGCGCGGTCTCCTCGATAGCTGGCGTGGATGTAGAAAGGAACCTCATCTTCGCCGATGTACTCGACAAAGACCTCACCCGCATAAGCCCAATAGGTGTACCCGGAGGGCAGGATCGGCCCCGTGGAGTCGGCAAATTGGGTGTTGAACCCGGGGAGCGCAAAGCGACTCACCAGCGTGGCCAGGGTGGTCCCGTTGGAGATGTAGTAGCAGTGCACATTCCCCCACGTGTTGGCGGTCACGGGGGTCTCCGCGCCATTGACGCCGGTGACAAAGAAACTGTTGACGATGTCGGCGGGCTGCTCAAACACCTTGATGTCATTGGTGTCGTGCTTGTGGACCACGACGCTGTTGGCGCTGAAGATCAACCGCCGCCGGTTGGTCACGTCGGTGCGCAGGCGGTTGCCCACCACCATCCCCACCCCCGCGCGCACCCCTTGCGCGCTCTGGATGAAGTCGAGAATGTCCTCGGCGCTGTAGCTGCCATCTCCGTTGGAGATGACCACCTGCCCCGCGGGCAGATTGATCGGCGACGGGAACAACTCCGTAAACGTCCCGACCTGCTGCACCTGCATGACGCACCGATCGAGCGCCTCTTCCACGGCAGCGGCCGGGAAGGGGCCGGCCTCAGCGATGCCGATCTCTTGGGTGAAATCCACCACCCGGTCGATCTTCAGGTCGAGGCCGTCGGTGGGGTCCGCCAGCAACGTGACGCTCCCAGCCACATCCTGGGAGCCGGCGCCGGCGATGGTGTAGTCGCTGTCCTGCGCGAGCAGGTTCCCGTCCAACGTGACCGTGATGTCCTCGTTCCGGTAGAAGAGGAACGGGATCGGGTAGGGGCCGACGGTGGAGGTGCTGTAGACGATACTTCTGACCGCGTTGTTCAGCATGTTACCCCTTCAAGTAAACGTGGTTGCGGAGACCCCAGGAGAAGGCGCCCACGGTCGAGAAGACCGCAGTGGTGTTCGCGTAGGCCATGAGGATCGAGGTGTGGAACCCCTCGGTGGGAATGGCCGAACCGCCGATGTGCTGGAGGGACACCGAGCCGAACCCGATCATCGTGGAGATGGAATCAATGGCCAGCGCGGCGTAGTTGCCCCCACTGAAGCCGTAGGTCTGACAGTGGAAGTGCACCGCCTCGTCGCCCCACGCGAGGAACTGTGGATTGAGTTCGCTGTGAATGGAGGCAAAGGTCGCATTGGCGCCACCCCCGGTTCGGTTGGCCGTGTTCTCTGCGCGCGCCGTGACGGGGCGTCGGTTGAACCAGTTGATGACGAGGCGCTTGGTCAGCGTATCTACAAACTCGGTCGCCCCATCGGTATGCACCTTTCCCACCAGCAGCTTACTGTGGTCACCGAACTTGCATTCATACCCAGTGTCGGTGTCTTGCTCGTGCGCGGTTGTGCTGCACTCCAGCTTCTGTGTGCCATCGTTGAAGTAGTAGACATTGTACGTGGTGTCTACCGCGAGCCCCGCTGTGCTCAGCGTGACGCCCGCAAAATCGAGCACCTGGACGGTCCACACACCGGAGATGCGCACCACCATGTGATTGCCGTTGTAGGGAAGGAGCGTGATGTGGGTCGCGTCGTCGCGCACCAGCCGACACTGTCCT
>Ga0209843_1000015_pt1 | contig 20836 bp, 21 predicted proteins | sample GWRWS1_20_30_FD_187222 | JGI IMG/M metagenome (GOLD analysis project Ga0209843, IMG submission 187222) | Riverbed sediment microbial communities from areas with vegetation nearby in Columbia River, Washington, USA - GW-RW S1_20_30 (SPAdes)... | ecosystem: Environmental > Aquatic > Freshwater >... | reverse complement strand
CGAACTCCTCGACGCGCCTGGTGAGGGTGTTGTGCAGCCGCAGCGCCATGGGTATCCGTCGTTACTTCGGCCGCGGGATCTCGATGGCGTCGAGCTCCGCGCAGAGCTCCCACGTGGTGCGCGTGCGCAGTGTCCGTGGATCGGTCACCCGTACCCGGCGCAGGTCCACGCAACCGCGATCGGTCACCACGCGCAGGTAGGTTTCCCCGTACTCATAGCGGGTCTCAACGATCTTGACGGTCCGGTAGAAGTCGCCCCCCCGCCAGAACCCCGTCACCTGAGGGTGCACCGCCATGGGGCGATCCAGCTCGACGTTGACGGGCTCGACCACCGCCGCTCGCTCCAGGAACAGGAGGGTGGGTAGGTCCCCGTCAGCCGATCCGGGATACTGTCGCGACGGCATAGGCCGCAATCCCCTCCCCCCGTCCGATGGCGCCCATACCCTCGGTCGTGGTCGCCTTGATGCTGATCGCCGCGCCGTCCACGTGCAGGGTGCGGCCGATTCGGGTGCGCATCTCGGGAATGTACGGTGCTATCCGGGGCGTTTCGGCCAGGACGACCGCGTCAACGTGAGCGACACCCCAGCCGGCTGCGCTGAGCATCCCATGCACTCTCGCCAGCAGCACCAGGCTGTTTATGTCTTTGTACGCTGGATCTCCTGGCGGAAAGTGCGTGCCGATGTCCCCCAGCGCGGCGCCGCCTAAGAGCGCATCCATGATCGCGTGCAGGAGGACGTCGGCATCAGAGTATCCTGTGAGCCCTCGAGGCGCAGGGATCTCGACGCCGCCGAGCCGGAGCGCGCGGCCCATCTCGAAGCGGTGGGCGTCCATGCCGATCCCCGTGCGGGTCGTGGGGACGGCCGTCTTCGTCTGAGACAGGTACATCTCGGCGAGGCGCAGATCCTCGGGTACTGTGATCTTGAGGTTCGTCGGAGAGTCCTCCACCATCCGAACCCTGCGGCCCAACCGTTCGACCAGCACGGCGTCATCCTGCCCGCGGAAGCCGTCCTCACGGGCCCGCCGGTGCGCGTCCTTGAGCAACGTCGTCCGGAACGCTTGAGGCGTGTGGGCGATCCAGAGGGTCTCGCGCTCCACGGTCCCCGTCGCCTCGACGCCTTCGACCGCCTTGACCGTCTCGCGCATCGGCACGCCGGCGGAGGCCGCGCCCGTATCCGCCGCCGCCTTGATGACGCCGGCCACCACATCCGGACGGACGAGCGGGCGGGCGCCGTCGTGCACGACGACCACGCCCTGATCTTTGATGCGCGTGAGCCCTTCCAGAACAGAATCCTGGCGTTCGCGGCCCCCGGGGACAATCTCACGGATGCAGGACAGTCCGGCTTGCCGGGCCAGCTCTTCCATGGCTCCGATGCGTTCGGCCGGGACAACGACGACGATGCCGTCAATGAGGGGGCATGCCTCGACGGCGCGGAGGGTGTGGAGAACCATTGGCTCGCCGAGCAGAAGGACAAACGCCTTTCCGGAGGGCGCCCCGAGGCGCTCCCCGCGTCCGGCGGCGACCACGATGGCGGCCGCGGATGGATCGGTCATCGGCGCTCGGGGGCTTGCGGAACACCTTCCTTGGGCCGGCCGAAGATCATGCGACCGGCCACGGTCTGTAAGACGCTGGTCACCACGACGTCGGACTTTTCGCCGATGTATTTCTTGCCGCCTTCCACCACGACCATCGTCCCGTCGTCCAGGTAGCCGATGCCCTGACCGGCCTCTTTGCCATCCTTGACGATCTGGACGGAAAGCTCTTCGCCCGGCAGCACGATCGGTCGCAGGGACTGCGAGAGCTCGTTGATGTTCAGCACCCTGATCCCTTGCAGCTCGGCCACCTTGTTGAGGTTGAAGTCGTTGGTGACGATCCAGCCGCGCAGGCTCTTGGCCATCGCGATGAGGCGCCCGTCCACGTCCAGACCCGGGTCTTTGGGATCATCCACGATCTGCACAGCCTGCAGCTCCTGCTGCAGCCGCTGCAGAATGTCCAGCCCGCGGCGGCCGCGGTTGCGGCGCAACGTATCGGACGAGTCCGCGATGCGCTGGAGCTCCGTGAGCACCGACCGCGGGATCACCAGCGGCGCCTCAAGGAATCCCGCTTTCACGATATCGGCGACCCGGCCGTCGATGATCACGCTGGTGTCCAGGATTTTCGGCACGCCGCGCCCGCGGGTCCGCTCCCGGCTCGACCCCCGCTCCACCCGCAACAGTGAGCCGGCGACCTCCTCCCGCCGCTGCATCGCCACATGAAAACCGAGGTAGCCGAATACGAGCACTGCGGCAAGGAAGAGGTAGAGTCCGATCCCGGGGATGCGCGACAGCGGGTAGCCGACCAGGAACGCGATGACCAGACCGCCGGCCAGTCCTCCCGCGCCCAGAAGCATGTCGCGCAGCGAGACGTGCGCCAGAGCGGACAGGATCCAGGCCATCAGGCGCTCGAACCAGCGCCAGAACCACAGCGCCACGGACGAGCCGAGCAGTCCCCCGGCCAGCAGCCCGACGATGAACAGCGCGATACGCGCGGGGGCCAGGCTGGGCACCGCGGATACGATCTCACCGGTAAGTTGCGTCCCTACGACGGCGCCGAGGATGGCGCCGGCCACGCGAATGATGAGGTGCGTCATGAGTCCACCGACCCCTTTCAATACTAACTATACAGCGTCGCTGTTTCCTTGACAGTCGTTTTCTCGAGTCCATATAATGAGGTGCATTCAACGCGGCGAGTCCGGCGGAGTGATCCGGGAGGGGCGAATGAAAGACACGGGGGAGATCCATTTTCAAGAGACCGTCTCGCAATATCTCCTGCGTCATCGCAGTATCCTCGACGTGCAGACCAAGCTGGCCGAGGCGACCTCCCGGGTGAACCGGGCGGTGGCGAAATCTGTCACGACCTGCGGCTGCATCACCGTCACCGCCGGCAAGCAGAAGTTTCCTGCAGACGTCAGCCTGCGGGACATCCACCAGTTCATGTCAACGCATTTGGGCGGGCAAATGTGCGGGAAATGCCGTGAGGTCCTGGAGACGGAGATCGGAACGACGCTGTTCTACCTGGCGGCGCTGTGCAGTCTGCTCGACCTCAACCTGAAGGACGTGCTGGAGAAAGAATACACCCGGGTCAGCGCGCTCGGGGTGTTCAACCTCACCTAAGGGATCAGCACCGCAAGCGCTTCGGACAGATCTTCGACCGGGACGGCCTCGACGCCGTCCCGTTTCTGTTCTTCGGCCCCTGCGCGGGGGGTGACCACCCGCCGAAACCCCATCCGCGCCGCCTCGGCGATGCGGGTTCCAAGCTGAGATACATCACGGATCTCGCCGGCCAGCCCGACCTCGCCGATCGCGACCGCCGTCTGATCGACAGGCCGGTTTCTCAAGCTGCTCGCCACCGCCGCAGCGATGCCCAGGTCGACGGCCGGCTCGTCGATGGTGAGCCCTCCCGCGACGCTGACGTAGACGTCCTGGCTGCTGAGGTGCACCCCTGCCCGCTTCTCCAGGACGGCCAGGAGAACGACCACGCGATTGTAGTCCAGCCCCGAGACGGTGCGCCGGGGCATGCCAAAGACCGTCGGCGTGACCAGGGCCTGGATCTCCACCAGGAGCGGCCGAGAGCCTTCCTGGGCGCACACGACGGAGGAGCCCGGCGCTTCGCGGGCGCGTTCGGACAGAAACGCGGCCGAGGGGTTAGTGACCTCGCGCAGACCCTCCGCCCGCATCTCGAAAACTCCAATTTCATTGGTGGAGCCGAAGCGGTTCTTCGTGGCCCGCAGGATGCGATACGCGTGCTGGCGGTCCCCTTCGAAGTACAGCACCGTGTCGACGATGTGCTCCAGCACCCGCGGACCCGCAATCTGCCCTTCTTTGGTGACGTGGCCGACGAGCAGCACCGCCGTCCCGCTCCTTTTGGCAAGACGCAGCAGATCGGCCGTGCACTCGCGTACCTGGCCCACGCTGCCGGGCGCAGAAGGAAGGTCAGGCTTGTAGACCGTCTGGATGGAGTCAATGACCATCACCTGCGGCTGCACCTTGCCGGCGGCATCGACGATGGCGTCAAGACTGGTCTCGGCGAGCAGGAGCAATGACCGGGCCGCGACTCCCAGCCGCTGCGCCCGAAGTTTGATCTGCTGCGTGGACTCCTCGCCGCTCACGTAGAGAACCGTGCGACCGGCTGAGGCCAGACGCTGAGAGATCATGGTCAACAACGTGCTCTTTCCAACGCCGGGCTCCCCGCCGACGAGCACAAGCGATCCTTGGACGAGTCCTCCGCCCAGGACTCGGTCCAGTTCGGCCATCCCCGTGCTCACGCGCGGCTCGGTCGCTTCAGGGACGTCTGTGATTGGAATGGGCGCACTCGAAGAGCTGGGAGCGCCTCGAACGTGCGCCGCGGCGGGCACTTCCTCGACGAAGGAGTTCCACTCGCCGCACTCCGGGCACCGACCGAGCCATTTCGGCGAGGCGTGCCCGCAGGACTGGCAGACATACTGGACGCGGAGTTTGCTCACGAGATCTCACCTTCAAGACGAAGGGCCCGGTCTCATCCCGGGCCCTCCGTACGTCTCGATGACCTGTTCGGTTTAATCGCCCTTGAGTGCGGGCTCGGCCTTGCGTTTGCGCTCGAAGACCAGTCGATTATCGCGGGCGTCGACGAGCACTGTATCACCCGAGCTGAAGCTCCCGCGCAGCAGCTCGTCCGACAGTTGATCCTCCACCAGCCGCTGGATCGCGCGGCGCAGCGGCCGGGCGCCGAAGGTCGGATCGTAGCCTTCCTTCACCAGCAGGTCCTTTGCCGCTTCCGTGACCTCGAGCTCCATGCTCTGGCCGCGCAGCTCGCGCTGCACGCGCGAAATCAGGATGTTCACGATCAACTTGAGCTGGTCGCTGGTGAGCGGCCGGAAGACGATGACCTCGTCGATGCGGTTCAGGAACTCCGGCCGGAAGGTGCGGCGGAGCTCCTCGGTGATGTGCTCCTTCATGCGCTCGTACGCGCTCTCCATCTTGGCCACTTCGTTTGCGACGGGTCTGAAGCCGATCGCGATTTCCTTCTCGAGGATCGGCGCGCCGACGTTGCTCGTCATGATGATGACGCAGTTCTTGAAGTCCACGGTGCGGCCTTGCGCGTCGGTGAGGCGGCCGTCGTCGAGAATCTGCAACAGCACGTTGAAGATCTCGGGATGGGCCTTCTCGATCTCGTCGAAGAGCACGACCGAGTAGGGCCGGCGGCGGACCTGCTCGGAGAGCTGCCCGCCTTCCTCGTACCCGACGTAGCCGGGCGGCGAGCCGACCAGGCGGCTGATGGTGTGCCGTTCGCTGTACTCCGACATGTCGATCCGGACGAGCGCGTTCTCGTCCCCGAAGAGAAACTCAGCCAGCGCCCTGGCAAGCTCGGTCTTACCCACGCCTGTGGGACCGAGGAAGATGAACGAGCCGACGGGACGGCGGGGGTCTTTCAGCCCTGCCCGCGCCCTCCGGACCGCCTTGCTCACCGCGCGCACCGCCTCTTCCTGTCCGATGATGCGCTGGTGGAGCGACTCCTCCATGCGGAGCAGCTTCTGCGTCTCTTCCTCGACCAGGCGGGTGACGGGAATGCCGGTCCAGGAGGAAACGATATCCGCGATGTCCTCGGCGGTCACCGAGCTGACGTCGCGGCCTTTCTCGCGCTTCCAGGACGATTCGAGCTCCTCGAGCTTCTGCCGCAGCACGCGCTCCTTGTCGCGCAGTTGGGCAGCCTTCTCAAAGTCCTGGTTCTTGATGGACTCTTCCTTCTCGCGCTTGACGCGCTCGACTTTCTCGACGGCCTGCCGCACTTCCTGAGGCAGGAACGAGGCCTGCAGACGGATCTTGCTGCTCGCCTCGTCCATCAGGTCGATGGCCTTGTCCGGCAGAAAGCGGTCAGAAATGTACTTCTCGGCCAGGGTGGCGGCGGCCACGAGCGCCTCATCCAGGATGCTCACCCCGTGGTGCGCTTCGTAGCGCTCGCGCAGCCCTTTCAGGATCTCGATGGTCTGCTCGACGGTGGGCTCGCTGACGAGAATGGGCTGGAAGCGGCGCTCCAGTGCGGCGTCGCGCTCAACATACTTGCGGTACTCATCCAGGGTCGTCGCGCCGATACACTGCAGCTCCCCGCGCGCCAGAGCGGGCTTCAGGATGTTGCTGGCGTCGATCGCGCCTTCCGCGGCGCCAGCGCCCACCAGGGTGTGCAGCTCGTCCACGAACAGCACGACCTCACCCTGGGCCTTGCGGATCTCGTCCATCACTTTCTTCATGCGCTCTTCGAACTCGCCGCGGTACTTGGTGCCGGCCACCAGGGCTGCCAGGTCGAGTTGTACCACGCGCTTGTTGCGGAGCACCTCGGGCACGTCCCCGCGCACGATGCGCTGCGCCAGCCCTTCGGTGATGGCCGTCTTGCCGACCCCGGGCTCACCGATCAGCGCCGGGTTGTTCTTGGTACGCCGTGAGAGCACCTGGATAACACGCTCGATCTCGCGCTCGCGCCCGATCACGGGATCGAGCTTGTTGTCGCGTCCGAGCTTGGTCAGATCGCGGCCGAACTCGTCGAGCGTCGGGGTCTTGCTGGTCTGCTTCGTGTAGGAGGTGGTCCCCTCTTCGCCCAGCAGGTAGACGACCTGGGCGCGCACGCGCTCCAGATCGGCGCCCATGGCCTCGAGCACGCGGGCCGCGACACCTTCGCCTTCACGGATCAGGCCCAGCAGCAGGTGCTCGGTGCCGATGTAGTTGTGGCCGAGCCGGCGGGCCTCGTCCAGCGCGAGCTCGAGGACCTTTTTGGCGCGGGGAGTGAACGCGACTTCCTCGTAGGGCGTGCGCTCGCCGCGCCCGATGGCGCTTTCAATCTCGGCGCGGACGCGGTCCGGCGAGATATTCAGGCTCTCCAGCACCTTGCTGGCGACGCCCTCGCCCTCTCGCACAATCCCGAGCAGGATATGCTCTGTGCCCACCGCGCTGTGGTTGAGGCGCTTGGCTTCTTCCTGGGCTAGGATGATCACGCGGCGTGCGCGCTCGGTAAACCGCTCAAACATTGCGACGACGTCCTCCCCTCGGCAGGGACGAAAGAGTATGTATCGGAGGCTCGGTTAGGCGACTCATTCGGCCCCGGCGGAGTCCCCTCCTGCGTAGTCTACGCTGGAGGACCAGGGTGAATTCCCACGCGAGCCGACCTGCTCTCATCTCGGAGTCTTCCCAAGGAGATAACGAAAAAGACCGCGCGGGGGTTTTCAAAAACTTCCTAATGCGAAATCTTCAGGACCCTGAACTTCATCTTGCCTGCGGGAACCTGGACATCGACCGTGTCCCCGTTGCGCCTCCCGAGCAGGGCCCGGCCCACGGGCGACTCGTTGCTGATCTTGTCTTGATCGGGGTCGGCCTCCGGCGACCCGACGATCGTATACGAGATCTCTTCGCCCGAACCCATGTCCTTCAGGCGAACGGTAGCCCCGACGGTGATCGTGTCGGCCGGCGCGTGCTGGTTGTCGATCACCTTGGCGTTCCGCAGCATCTGATCGAGCTGCAGAATGCGCCCTTCAATGAACGCCTGGTCGTTCTTGGCGTCCTCATACTCGGCGTTTTCGGAGATGTCCCCGAACTCCTTGCTGGCCTTGATGCGTTCGGCGATCTCCTTGCGCTTGACGGTCTTCAGATGCTCAAGCTCTTCCTCGAGCTTGCGCAGCCCTTCGGGGGTCAAGATGGTCTGCTTTTCTGCTTCTGCCATGCGATCGCTCCTACTAAGAACAAACACCGTAGGCCGAGTTCCGACCTACAGCGCCCTCCGCATCCCGGCTATTTTCGATCTACTTCCGCAATAAAACTGAGGGGTGCGCCCCCTCAGTGACAGGGAGTATAGCCCATCGCCTCTGGGCCGTCAAGTTCGCACGCCGGCCGCGGCGCGACCGCGAGAGGCGGCGAAGATGGCGTCGACCTCTTCATCGCTGATGGCCCGTTCGAAGCGGCGGAATCCACTCAATCGAAAGCCGTGACGCCGGGCCAGCGCCGCGATCTCTTCCACCTGCGCGAGCGTGATCTCCTTGCCGAGGGTGAAGTTCTCGTACCGGCCTTCCAGCGCCAGGATGATCGTCTCCGCCATACACGCCTCGCACATCCGCGGCGGAAACCCGAAGTCGAAGCCGAAGTCGACGTCACCGGGCACCTCGATCACGCCGCCATCGATCACCAGGACATCGTCCCGCCGCTCGTAGACGATGCGCGAGACGTTGCGGGGCCGGGCCACGTCACACACCACAGCGCCGGTGCGCAGGTCCTCGGGTTCGATCAGGACGTCTGTCGCCGATGAAACGGTGAGAACGATTTCCGCCTCGCGTGCCGCTCGGCGTATATCAGTCTCGACGACGACTTCCGCCCGAGAGCGCGGCCGAAGGCGCGAGGCGAGCGCCTCAAGGTGCTCGCGGGTCCTCGCCACCAGGATGATGCGGCCGACCGACCGCGACAGGATCTCACTGGTTACCGCTCCGATCGAGCCCGTGGCGCCGATCACCGCCGCGGTCGAGGAGCCTGGTGTGATGCGCATGCGCTCGGCAGCCAGGAGCGCGCCTTCCACCGCGGTGGCCGCGGTATAGCTATTGCCGGTCGTCACGGCGATCTTCAAGTTCCGGGCGACGGTCATTCCGCGATCGCCCACGATCTTCGTAAAGGCGCCGAGACCGAACACCTTCGCCCCGAGCGCCTCAGCCTTCCGCCCGGCCTGGACCAGACGGTGATAGACGAAGGGCAGTGGTGATTCCAGCAGCGTCCGGGGCGTGAGCGGCAGACCGATGAACCACCCTTCGGCCGTCGCTCCTGTGGCCGATCGAATCCCTGTCACGTGGGACACCAGCCGCGGCGGGATCCACTTGAAGCCTTGCTCCACCCAGGCTTCCGGCAGGAGCCGCGTGACCGGATACTTGCGCGCGAAGTCGCGGATGCGCAGCGGGTGGAGGAGAAATGCGAATGTCCCGTGGTGGGGTCGAGCGTTCATACCGCGACCTGTTCCCGTTTCGCCCACGCCGGAGCCGCGGACGGATTCAGCTCTTCGACGCGCGGGAGGAAACCGGCCTCAAGCGCCGTCTGGAGGTACTCGTCCGTCGAGAGGTCATCCGGCCGCCTGCCCGTCACCGCGACGATGACGCCCTGGAGGACATTGGTCGCGAAGGACCGGCCGCCCATGTCCGGCCCGTCGGTGATCAGCATCCAGACCCCCCGGCGCCGCAGCTGCTCGACGTCTTCCTTGGTAATGGTCTGCGTCAGAATGACGCGGCCCCGGAGATCGTCCGGCATGTAGCGCCTGATGAGGTGGAAGTCTCCGGCCAGGACCTCAGCCCAGGCGAAGTACCGATGATGTTTGGGCGTGATCTCTTCTTGCTTCTTCCCGGTCGGATACAGGAATCTGATCGGGAGTCTGCTGAGCCCCGGCAGCAACAACGCCGCCAAGACCTGCACCGCGCCCAGTGACCGGAGGGCGATGGGGATCCCCAGCCCAAAGATGAGGTCGCCGAAGATGACCTCGGCTCCCGCTTCGGTGAAGGCTTCGGCCATCCCATACCGGTCTACGGACGAGACGAGCACGACCCGGCGGCCGCGGAAAGAGATCCCTTTTTCCTTGGGGAGGTAGTCGGTAATCAGCCAGCGCTCCCAGGACGCCTTGAGCCCGCCCCCATCGACGAACGGCGTCTTCCGGATATTCTTCACCAGCGTGGCCGTCTGGCGGATCAAATACTTCCGGTCTCCAGCGCGCAGGTACAAGTCGGTCCCGCCCAACCCGAGGGCATCGACCTTCCCGTCCAGCTCCTCAAGAAGTTCCTTCGCGCGCTTCGTGTCGCCGTCGGTGCCAATCCGCTCGATGGAGATCGGCTGGCCCAGCACGATGGTCTCGAAGCGATGGTCCCGGGAACTGCTGCCGAGGCTGACGGAGACGACGCGCTTCATTGGACAGGGACTACTACGGCCCGGTCACAGGGAGTCCTGCCCCATGTCGCGCCGGCGGACTTGGGAGGCCGGCGCTTTGGGTTTCGGGTCCTCCGCCGTGTCTGGGACACGATTGCGCTCGTGGATGATCCGCAGGCCTTCGAGCGTCAGCAACGGATCGTAATGGTCGAAGCAGTGGCATTCATCCAGGATGAGCTCGGCCCATCCACCGGTGGCCACGACGGTGGCATCTCCGCCCAGTTCGGCCCGCATCCGGCGGACGATCTCTTCCACCTGTCCCACGAACCCGTAGATGATCCCCGCCTGCATCGCCGTGACCGTGGACCGCGCGATCATGGCCTTGGGCTTGACGAGCTCAACGTAGGGAAGTTGCGCGGCGTGCTCAGCGAGCGCCTGCACCGAGATGCCTACGCCGGGGGCAATGGCCCCGCCAAGGAATTCACCTGTGGCGGACACTGCAGTGTAGTGGGTTGCGGTGCCGAAATCGACGACGATCGCTGGGCCGCCGTATTTGTCAAAGACGGCGATGGCGTTACAGATCCGGTCGGCCCCGACCTCTTTCGGGTTTTCGTACTGGATGCGGATGCCGGTGCGGATGCCCGGACCGACCATCAGCGGCGAAACCCCGAAGTACCGCCGGGACATACGATCAAATACGTCGGTCAACGGCGGCACCACGCAGGAAATGGCCACGGACTCGACCTGCGCGAACTGCAGCTCGGTGTGGCGGAAGAGCTCTCGCAGGATCATCGCGTACTCGTCGTCCGTCTTCTCCCGATCGGTGGCGATGCGCCAATGAAACAGGAGATCCTGCCCGCGATAGCCGCCGATCTTGATCTGCGTGTTGTTGATGTTGATCGCGAGAAGCATGGGTGAGTTACGAGCGCGCCGCGGCCAGCGGGCGGTTCCGGGACAGCACGGCGAAGACCGGTACGGCCACGACGGCAGCGAATAGCACTTCGAACGGGTAGTTCACGGCAATAACGGGAGCCACGGCGGTCCTGAAGTCCGGGGTCCCGAGGAACCACAGGATACCAAGGACCCCCGCCGTGTTGGTGGTTGTACCCAGGATGGCCGCCAGAATCGACGCGCCCGTACCCCTCAGGGCACGGTAGGCATAATACGCAGCCACGCCGATCAGCACCCGAGGGAGAAAAGCCCCCGCGAGCGCGATGATGAGATTCCCGCCGGCAAACTGCATAAACACCCCCCCAAACTGCCACCACGACCGAATGGCCAGGACGAGGCCCACGAGCGCACCCGCCAGCGGACCTGCGACGACTCCGGCAACGATTGCGGGGATGTGCAGTGTCGTGGCGGCTCCGGAGATGTTGGGCACGCTGATGAACCCAAGGGGCGTGTAGGACAAAGCAAGGGCCAGCCCCCCGCAGATACCGGCAACAGCGATTTGCTGAGGAGTAATACGCATGAGAATCCCTCCGTTCCAGTCTCCGATGAGTACCGGACGGAGCCCTGTCTTCGGGGCTCTGCCGTGGTCCGCTCCGCGAACGGTGGCGGCCACCTCTAATGCTAACACAAAATTCACGGCGCACAGCATCGTGAGTCCGGCGGGAGTCTTATGAGGGACGATAAGGGAACTTAAGGGACGCTAGGTGGGGGGCTTTATGTTCCCTCAACTCGGTCCGGACCGAGTTACGTTATGTTCGATGACCCAAATGGGCTAGACGGGTGGCGACTAGCGGGCAAGGCCAGGAATCCCCGCCACGGTGCGGGCCATCCTGACACCCCGCTTGACGGCCTCCGACACCGCCTCGACCGCAGCCGCGCCAAGGGAGAGCAAATTCGATTTGGCGGAGCCGAGGGACAGGGCGAAGATGGTATCGCCATCATAGAGTGTGTGGACCGGCGCGATGACGCGGGCGAGCCCATCGTGGGCGATGCGGGCCAGCCAGTTGGTTTCCTCCTTCGTCAGTTTCGCGCTCGTGGCCACGACCGCAAGGGTGGTGTTCTCCCCCATGCCGGCGCCGGGTGGGGGTTCCGTTTCCTGCAGCATTTTCGCCATGTTGAGGAATCGTCCGGTCTTCGGGTCGCGAGCGCCCGCCAGGATCTGGCCTGTGCGATCATCGAGCACGTCGCCAAACGCATTCACGACGGCCAGGGCACCGACCACGACCCCTCCCGGGAGGGTAATGCTCCACGTGCCCACGCCGCCCTTCATGGCGCTCGTGATTCCCAGCATCTTCCCGACGGTTGCACCCGTGCCGGCGCCGACCGTCCCTTCCTCCGGCGCTTCCGACGTCGCGCGCTTGCACGCCTCGTAGGCCATCTCAGGCGTGGGCCGGGCGGCCTGGTTGCCGATCCGCAAATCGAACACGACCGCGGCCGGCACGAGTGGAATCTTCGGGACTCCGGGGATACCCGTATCCATGCCGGCGCCGCGCTCCTCCAGATATCGCATCACCCCGTCGGCAGCGGCCAACCCAAATGCGCTGCCGCCGGTGAGGAGCACGGCGTGCACGCGCTGCACCAGGGTCATCGGGCGCAGCAGATCGGTCTCGCGCGTACCCGGGGCGGAACCGCGCACATCCACTCCGCCCACAGCCCCTTCTTCGCACAGGATCACCGTACAACCGGTCAACCCCTTCGTGTCCGAGGCGTGGCCGACCCGGATTCCCTTCACGTCCGCAAGATGCGGCATGGTTACCTCAGCGAGACATCGCCGGCAAGCACGCGCCGCACACCCTGCGCCGTGCGGAGGAGCAGCGCCCCATCGGCGTCGATGTCTTCGGCGACACCCGCCACTTCCTCTCTGCCGACGACCCGGACGTGCCGGCCCAGCGTAGCCGATCGCCGCCGCCACTGTGCCAGCAGGCCGGCAGTGTCGGCAGGCAGCATCGCCAACGCACGCTCCACCCCGCGCAGGATTTCACAGACGAGCGTAGTCAGTTCCACGTTCAACGACGCTGCGTCAGGAGGAAGGAGGTCGGGCGGGACCGCCGCGTTGATCCCGATCCCGGCCACAGCAAACGTGGGACCGGCTTCGACCAGGATTCCGCCCACCTTCCGGGTATCCAGCAGCAGGTCATTCGGCCATTTGAGGGTGATCGGCATACCCGCAAGCGACTCCGCGGCTGAGGCCGAGCCCACGGCGATGGCGATGCCGAGCAGCGACCACCGGTCGGTAGGGAGCGCAGGCCTGAGCACGACCGACAGATACATACCGCCTCGAGGGGACGCCCACGGCCGTCCCAACCGTCCGCGCCCCGCCGTTTGCGCCAACGCCAGCACCGCTGCGCCTTCTGGAGCGCCCTCCTCGGCAAGACCTTTGGCCAGGTCATTCGTGGAAGTCACACGCTCGTAGACATGCAGCGGCCGCCCGAATCGCGCGGTGGGCAGATGCGAAGTGATCTCCGCAGCCAGGTCCGGCAGCATCCGCATCAGTCCTCCACGCGCCGTACGTCCTGATCCGCCACATCTGCGAGGAAGGCATTCAGCCGTCTTCCATCAGGCAGCGACGCATCGGGAGCGATCTCCAGCAGCGGGACCAGCACGAATCGCCGGCGGGTCATCTCCGGATGCGGGATGGTGAGCGAGGGCGTCTGGATCGCCAGCCGGTCGTAGAGCAGGATGTCGATGTCCACCGTGCGAGGTCCCCAGCGTTCCTTTCGCACGCGGCCGAGGTCACGCTCGACCGACTGGCAGAGCGCGAGGAGGTCCGCGGGTGTGAGGTCTGTGGCGACCTCGACGACGAGGTTGAGGAACCGTGGCTGATCGATCTTCCCGACGGGCGCCGTCTCATAGAGCGACGACCGGCGGATGATCCGCGCGCCGCCCCGGTCGAGCGCGTCGAGGGCCGCTAGTAGTGTCGCCTTGCGGTCCCCCAGGTTGGACCCCAGGGACAGGAAGGCCTTCGCGCTCATCGCGCCTGCCGCCGGATCTCGACCGCCGAGTGTGCAACCGGACCCGGCATCCGCACCGACGGCTTGCGCAGACGGATGACCACCGCCTCGACCCGCGGAAGGGCCAGCACGCGCGTGGCGATCTCCTCGGCGACCGCTTCGAGTAGCTGCCTGGGCGGGCCTTCGACGACGCTTTTCGCGGCAGCGTAAACCTTTCGGTAATCGACGGTGTCACCAAGGTCGTCGCTCTTTCCCGCCTCGCGCAGGTCGGCTTCAACCTCGACGTCCACGACGAACTCCTGCCCGCGTGTTCGCTCTTCGGGCAGCGCGCCGTGGTAACCGAAGAAACGCATGCCGGCCAGCACGATCTGGTCGGCCATTTACATCCGCTCGCGCACGGCCGCCATGGCCTGATCCCGCAACTCCGCGGCGTTGCTGCCCAGGCGATCCGCTTCCGTGCCGGTGGCCGTAACGTACTCCTCGTCCTTGATGGATGCCAGGTTGATCCGGACATTGTGCAGCGCCCCGTGGACTGCCGCATATCCCAACAGAACTGCGACCGCCACATCGCTGACCGCGTTGAGATTACCCGAACGCGCCAGGACCGGGGTTTCGCGCAGCACGTCAAGGACTGCCCGCATCACCTGCAGCGGGACGTCGGCTGCGCCGCGCAGCGCCTGCTGGCTCGCCTCGGTCCGGGCGCGCTTCTCCAACTCGGTTCCCCGCGGCATGCGCATGGCCCGCATCACGCCGTCGAACGCCTGCGCATCCTGCTCGGCCAGGCCGCTCAACGTCTCACGCGCCCGCTCCGCCCAGTGAACGGTGCGCGCAAACGCCTCATCATCGCCGCCTTTTCCCTGCGACAGCCGGGCCACCATCGCGACCAGCGCCGCCGCCATCGCACCGGCGAGAGCCGCAGCGCTTCCCCCGCCGGGCGTCGGATCGGAGGACGCCAGCTGTTCAAGGAAGTGGCCAATCGTGAGATCCTTCATCGATGCACCACCTGGCCGCGCTTGACGACCGCATGCACGGGGTTCGTGCCGAATCCCATCGGCAGCTCGCGGTAGTCGGCGAGATCGAGGACGACGAGATCCGCCGCTTTCCCTGGCTCGAGGCTGCCCACTTCCTCTGCCGCGCGGATGGCGTGCGCCGCGTTGATCGTCGCGGCCGCGATGGCCTCGGCGGGATCCATCCGCATGCCGATGCAGGCGAGCGCAATCACAGCCGGCATCGAGTACGTCGGGCTGGTGCCGGGGTTGAAGTCCGTGGCCAGCGCAACGGCGACTCCGAGCTCGATCATTCGCCGCGCCCGGGCGTACGGCAGCCCCAGGAACAGCGCCGTCCCCGGAAGGAGCACCGCCATCGTGCCGGTCGCCGCCATCGCGGAGAGGCCGTCATCGGACGCATAGAGCAGGTGATCCGCCGAGACGGCGCCTACCTCTGCCGCCAGACGCGCGCCGCCCAGGTCGGAGAGTTCATCGGCGTGGATCTTGGGGTCGAGCCCCGCTTCCGCGCCGGCGAGCAACACTTCCCGCGACTGTTCCGGCGTAAACGCGCCGGCCTCGCAGAAGACGTCGCAGAACTCGGCGAGATCTTCGTCCACCACTGCGGGGATCATCTCATCGACCACAATGCGCACGTAGGCGTCCGGGGCGTCGCGGTGCTCGGGGGGAACGGCGTGCGCGCCCAGAAACGTCGGGATGACGTCGACCGCGTGCGCCGCCGTGAGGCGGTGGATCGCGCGCAGGACTTTCAACTCATCCTCCAGGGTCAGCCCGTAGCCGCTCTTCGCTTCCACGGTCGTCGTGCCGTGCGCCAGCATGCGGTCCAGGCGGTGCATGCCCAGTGCCACAAGCTGCTCTTCCGGCGTCTCGCGCGTCGCGTGCATCGTCGCCGCGATCCCGCCGCCTCGCTGGGAGATCTCCCGATACGTCGCCCCCCGGAGGCGCAGGATGAACTCATCGGCGCGCGAGCCGGCGAAGACGAGATGGGTGTGCGGATCCACGAATCCCGGGAGCACCACCCTGCCCTCCGCATCAAGGCGGGTGCCGTCCGCGGCGAGGGAAACCTCGTCGAGCACCTGGGCCGCAGACCCCGCGGCGACGATCACACCATCCGAGGCGGCCACGACGCCATCTCGAATCAGCCCGAGCTGCATCAGGGACTCGCCGGTGCGCGGCCACTCATTGAGCCCGGGAGGACCGCTGAGGGTGAGCAGTTGGCCGGCGTTGACGATGAGGAGGTCGGCCTGGAGCTTCACTCCATCAACTTCGCTTCCAGGATCTGCTCCCGATTGAACCCACGCAGGCGCAGGTAGAAGCGGGCCGACTCGGCAATCGCGTCCAGCGGTACGAGGCCTACGACTTCGCTCTCCAGGATGTCCACGCCGTGGCGGGACGCCTCGAGGCGCACCTGCTCGTACGCCACGTGAATCGGCGTCCGAGTGTAGTCGAGCAGGTTCATCGAAACCTGGGCGCGGCCGGATTCGCTCCGGACGCCCATCGCCTGCACGTTCGCCAGCCCACCGCTGCTCTCGCGCACGGCGCGGGCGATCTTGCGCGCCACCTCCACGTCTTCAGATGCGAGATTGATGTTGTAGGCAATGAGAGGAGCTCGCGCGCCGACGACTGTCGCGCCGGCCGTGGGATGCGGCGCGGGCTCGCCGACGTCGGGCATCCAGTCGAGACCGGCAAGTTTCTCCCTGAGTCCCTCGTACTCGCCTTTGCGGATGTCCGGCAGCCTGCGGCGCTCGGGCCGGGTGGCCGCCTCAGCGTAGAAGAACACCGGGACGCGCAGCGTTTCCCAGATCTCGCGGCCCAGCCGGCGGGCCGCGCCGACACACTCCTCCATTGTGACGCCGGAGATCGGGACAAACGGAATGACGTCCACGGCGCCCATGCGGGGGTGCTCGCCCTTGTGCGCGTTCATGTCGATGAGCTCCACGGCCCGGCGGGTCGCCGCGAGCGCCGCGGCGCGCACCGCGTCGAGGTCGCCGACAAATGACAGCACGCTGCGGTTATGGCTCGCATCCGCCTGGATGTCCAGGAGCCGCACGCCGCGCTGGCCCCGGATCCCATCCGCGATCGCCTCGATCACCTCGCCTCGGCGGCCTTCGCTGAAGTTCGGCACGCACTCGACGATGCTCGCCATGCGAGCGGTTTCTTCTTCGGACTCCGAACGTTCTCCTCGACAGGAGCGTGTCACCACCGCACAGAACAGCGTTGCCGTGTTCTTCCGATGGCGATGAGACCCCCGCGCCGCGGCGCATCGTCGGACGCGCGCGATCGCGACGAGCGTCTGAGCCGCTTTCTTGCGCTCGTCCTCCGGCACAAGCCCGAGAGCGTCGGGCTGGCCCTCGATCCCGCCGGATTCGTGGACATCGACACGATGGTGGCGGCGCTCGCGGCGCAGCCGGGCTGGTCGTGGGTCAATGCGGATGCGGTGCGGCAGCTCGCGCAGCAGGATAGCCGGCGCTACGAGATCGCCGAAAACCGGATCCGGGCCCGGTACGGCCACACGGTGCCCATTGACACTCCCGGCACCCCGGTCGTGCCTCCTGAGTGGTTGTACTATGGTGTCCCTCCGGCGTCACTGGATCAGCTGCGAGCCGAGGGCCTGCACCCGCAGGAGCGGCAGTTCGTGCATCTCTCGGCGACACGGCAGGACGCGCTCGCCATCGCCCAGCGGCGCGACAGCGACGCGCTCGTTATCACGATTCTGGGACGCCAGGCAAGCGGGGCCGGCGTGCCGTTTTTCCAGGCCTCCGCCGGCATTTATCTGACACGCGCGATTCCTCCGCAGTTCCTTCTGCTTCCCAACCCCCGCACAAGCGCGTAGACTGAAGACAATCCCCGGGAGGTCTGCGATGCTCGCGGAAACCCTGGTCAGTGATGTTCTTGCACGTGCCGTCCGCGGCGGGGCGTCGTTCGCGGAGGTCTACGTGGAACGGTGGAAGCGCCGTCAGCTGCGGGTGCTGAACAACGACGTCAAAGAGGCCACGAGCGGACTGGAAAACGGTGCGGGCGTACGACTTTTCTACGGCACCGAGGTCGCCTACGCGTATACAAACGATCTCACCCCCGAAGGCCTGCTCGAAGTGACCGACAACCTCGTCCGCGTGAAGGGCCAGGCCGGAAAGGTCGACCCCAAAGGACGCGGCGGGCTGGACTTTCGGAAAACGGCCTCGCGCGGCCTCCACGACCCTAAGGTGCCGTTCGAGGAGCATCCCAAGCCCTACCGGGTGGAGCGCCTCCGGGAAGCCGATGCGGGCGCGCGTGTCGCGCCGGAGATCCGGCAGGTGGAATCATACCTGCAGGAGTGGGAGCAGGACGTCCTGGTCGCCAACTCGGAGGGCGCCTGGGTGGAAGACCGCCGAGTCCGTACCCGGCTCTACGTGAACGCAATCGCGCAGGAGAACGGCGCGGTGCAGACGGGCACCGCGTGGGAGGGCCTCAGCGTCGGATTGGAACTCTTCGATCGTTTCCCGCCGCGCGAGGTCGGCAAGCGCGCCGGGGGGCAGGCGCTGACGAATCTCCGCGCGCGGCCCGCGCCCGCAGGGACCTTCCCCGTGGTCATCGGCAACGCGTTCGGCGGCGTGATCTTCCACGAGGCCCTCGGACACTTACTGGAGACGACGTCGGTGGCCAAGAAGGCATCGGTGCTCTCGGACATGCTGGGCGAAGAGATCGCCAGCCCTGCCGTCACCTACATCGATGACGGGACGACGGCGCACGCCTGGGGCAGCAGCGAGTTCGACGATGAAGGCGCGCCCACACGCCGCACCGTGCTGATTGAGCGCGGGATCCTGAAGAGCTACATGGTGGACCGCTGGGGATCGCTGCTCACCGGCTACAAGGTCACCGGGTCAGGACGCCGGCAGGACTACACCTTTGCGCCGACCTCGCGGATGCGCAACACCTTCATCGCGGCCGGCGAGACGCCTCTTGACCAGTTGTTCGCCCAGGTCGAGTTCGGACTCTACACCAAAGAAATGCGCGGCGGACAGGTCAAGCCCGGCTCCGGTGAATACAACTTCGGCGTCCAGGAAGCGTACCTGATCCGCAATGGGCAGATCGCCGAACCGGTACGCGGGGCCATGCTGGTGGGTAAGGGACCAGAAACGATCCGCCGCGTGGTCGCGGTCTCGAGTGATTTGTCGACGGCTTCGGGTATGTGCGGCAGCCTCTCGGGATCGATTCCGACCGAAGTCGGCCAGCCGCACGTGCTTGTCTCGGCGATCGTCGTGGGCGGAGAAGCCTGATGACCCAGGAGGAAGGCCGCCGGTATGTTCTGGCGCGGGCGAAGGAGCGCGGAATTGCGGCGGAAGTGCTCACCGAGATGGGACGCGAGTTGACGGCGCGATCTCACCAGCGGAAGCTGGAGCAGATCACGCAGGCCGTGCGCGGCGGCATCGGCGTGCGGGTCGTTGTTGACGGCCGCGTCGGATACGCGTACAGCGAGGAACTGAGCTCCGCGGCGCTCGACTGGATGCTGCAGGAAGCGACCGACAATTCCTCGCTGCAGGCTGAAGCGAGCGGCTTCCTGCCGAAGAGCACCGCCGTAACCCGCAAGGACATGGTCGGCGACTCTCTGCGGGGCTCGCTGGAGGCCAAGGTCCAGATGGCCATCGGTCTCGAGGGGACGATCCGCGAAGACCCCCGCGTCAAGCAGGTGCTTTTCGCATCGTACGCGGAGCGCGAATGGGACGTCGCGGTGACGTCCACGGAAGGCGCAGACGGTTCGTACCGGCGCGGGATCGCCGGATTGATGGCCTCCATGGTGATGGCGGAGGGTGAGAGCCGCAAGCAGGGGTGGGACGACGAATGGGCGACCAGCGTCGCCACACTCGAACCGGGCCGCACGGCGCTGGAGTTCACCGAGCGCACCGGCCGCCTGCTCGGCGCCAAGCCTCTCACAACCGGGCGCTATCGCGCGTACATCGAGTCCAAGGCGTTCGGTTCGATTCTCGCCGCATTCACACCGCTCTGGAACAGCAAGAATGTGGTGGAACGGAAGAGTCCCCTGGCGGACCGGATCGGGGAGACGATCGCCTCCTCACTCGTGACGATCGTCGACGATCCGACGCTGCCGGAGGGTCTGGCCGGGCGACCCATTGACGCTGAAGGGACACCGGGCCGGCGGACCGTGCTGGTGGACCGGGGGGTGCTCAGATCGTACTTGACCAATTCGGAGACGGCGCGGGCGCTGGGCGTCGAGAACACCGGCCATGCATGGCGCTCCTACCGAGGCATTGTGTGGGTGGCGCCGAGCAACTTCTTCATGGCCCCCGGAGCAGGCGTCACGCTGTCGGAAGGCGTGATCGTCGCCGAGGTGTTGGGGCTGCACGCAGGGACGAACACGGTCACGGGGGATTTTTCCGTGCAGGCGCTTGGATTGAAGGTCGAGGACGGTCGGGTCGCGTATCCCGTCGAGAACTTCGCCATCGCCGGGAATTTCTTATCGCTGCTGAAGGACATTACCGCGGTCGGCAATGAGTTGAAGTGGGAGTACGGCATGCGGATGGCGTACGGCACGCCGATGGTGGAAGTGCGCGAGCTGTCCTTCGCCGGGGCGTGATCACCCGGCCTCTGGGCCGGGTGGGATCTTGTGCCAGTCCTGTCCGGTGACCCTTACCGCATCCAGCACCTTTTGAACCTGCAGGCCGTCCGCGAAGGTGGCGGCCGGCGCGATAGGCGCGCCATCCAGGATCGCGTTGACTCTCCAGTCGAGCGTCACAGACTGTCCGGGCGCGATCGGTTCAGTGTACTGCGTGCGCTGCGGCGACCAGTCCTCCGGATCGACGATCTCACCCTTGGCGTTGAGGTTGATGATGTTCATCGCCACGATGAGCGCAGGCGTCGGCGTCGCGCCCGTGTTCGTCAGAGTCGTCTTGTACAGCACCGGAGTGCCGGCCCTCACCGTCGTGGCTCCCAGGTCGATGCCGACGTCGAGCGATGGTGCCGCGACGAGGGCTCTTACCGCCTGCGCAGGTTGCTGATCCTGCGCCACGGCCGGAGCCGCGGCGAACCCCAGCAGCGCGGCGACCAACAG